>Ga0302178_10001637_pt1 | contig 18609 bp, 16 predicted proteins | sample I_Palsa_E1_3_FD_198790 | JGI IMG/M metagenome (GOLD analysis project Ga0302178, IMG submission 198790) | Peat permafrost microbial communities from Stordalen Mire near Abisko, Sweden - I_Palsa_E1_3 | ecosystem: Environmental > Terrestrial > Soil > Palsa > Peat permafrost | place: Sweden... | reverse complement strand
CGACCACCGTCGCGTCCAGAGCTAGCAGCACGGCGGGCAGGTCAGAGGCGGGGTCGGAATGCGCGACCGACCCGCCGATCGTGCCCCGGTGCCTGATCTGCGGGTCGCCGACCCGGCCGGCCGCGTGCGCCAGCAGCGGCACCTGGCGGCCCAGCAGTTCGGAATGCTCGACGTCGTGGTGCCGGGTCAACGCGCCGATAGCGACGTAGGAGCCCTGGTCGGTGATGTAGGACAGGTCACTCAGCCCGCCCAGGTCGATGATCACCTCGGGGGCGGCCAGCCGCAACTTCATCAGCGGCAGCAGCGAGTGCCCTCCGGCCAGGAACTTCGCGTCCTCGCCGTACTCGGCGGCCAGGTCAAGCGCCTCTTCGGCTGAGCCGGCCCGCTTGTAGGTGAACGTGGACGGGATCACGCTAGGACCTCCCCCGGCATCTCGGCGGCCGCCAGCGCGGCCCTGACGATGTTGTGGTAGCCCGTGCACCGGCACAGGTTGCCTTCCAGGCCGGTTCGTACCTGTTCCTCAGTGGGATGCGGGTTCTCCTTCAGCAGCGACACGATGGCCATCACCATGCCCGGCGTGCAGAACCCGCACTGCAGGCCGTGCTCGGCATGGAAGGCGCGCTGGACCGGGTGCATCTCGCCGTTGCTGGCGAGCCCCTCAACCGTCGTGATCTCGTGCCCGCTGGCCTGGGCGGCGAGCACCGTGCAGGACTTGACGGATTCGCCGTCGAGCAGCACGGTGCAGGCCCCGCAGGAGGTGGTGTCACAGCCGATGTTGGTCGCGGTCAGATCGGCCACGTCACGGAGGAAATGCACGAGCAGCATGCGGTCCTCGACGTCCGCGGTGATGTCCTTGCCGTTGACCGTCAGGTCGACCTTCACTGGTTACCCGCTTTCTGCGCCTGAAGAGCCTTATGGGCCGCGTTGATGGCCGTCCACACCCGCTGAGGCGTGGCCGGCATGTCGATGTGCCGGATGCCGAGATGCGCCAGGGCATCGATGACCGCATTCTGGATCGCCGGGGTCGCCCCGATCGTCCCCGCCTCGCCGATGCCCTTGACACCGAGCGGGTTCACCGTGGTCGGCGTCTCGCTGGCCAGCAGCTCGAAGCTGGGCAGTTCGGTGGCGGTGATGGCCGCGTAGTCGGCCAGGGTAGAGGTCAGCGGGTTGCCGTCCGCGTCGTAGAGCACCTCTTCAAGCAGCGCCTGGGCCGCACCCTGGGCGATGCCGCCGTGCCGCTGGCCTTCGGCGAGCACCGGGTTGAGCACCGGTCCTGCGTCGTCGACGGTCACATGCCGCAACAGGGTGACCTGGCCGGTCTCGGTGTCCACCTCAACCACGGACACATGGGCTCCGAACGGGAACGTGGGCACGTCCGCGGTGAAGCTCACGTCGGCGATGAGGCTGCCGCCGCTGGTGTGGCCCGCGACCTGGGCCCAGGACAGGGCCGTGTCGGGGTCGCCGCGCACCTGCCAGAGGCCGGTCATGGTGTCGAGCACGACGTCAGCCTGGGCCGCCTCGAGCATGTCCGCGGCCTGGTGCCGCGCCTCGTCCTTGACCTCGGCCGCGGCCTTGTACACAGCCGAGCCGCCGAGCTGAAGCGAGCGGGAGGCGTAAGTGCCCACCCCGACCGGGATCAGGTCCGTGTCGCCGTGGATCACCGTGACCTGGTCCATCGGGATGCCCAGCTCCTCCTGCACAAGCATGGCCCACGCGGTGTGGTGTCCCTGACCGTGCGGCGAGCTGCCGGTGTAGACGGTCGCGGTCCCGTCGTCCGATACCTCGAGCTTGGCCGTCTCCCCGGCGGCGCCGTCGGCCGCGGTGATCTCCACGTAGGTGGAGACGCCGATGCCAAGCTGCCGGACGTCGCCGCGGGCCCGCCTGCGTTCCTGCTCCTGACGGAGCTCCTCGTAATGGGCCCCGGTCAGTACCTTATCCAGGGCTTCGGCGTACTGCCCGGTGTCGTACAGGGCACCGGTCTTGGTCTGAAACGGGAACTGGTCCGGGGCGATGAAGTTACGCCGCCGGACCTCGGCCGGATCCATGCCGATCTCGGCGGCGAACAGGTCGACCGCACGCTCGATAGTGGCTGCGGCCTCGGGCCGGCCGGCCCCGCGGTAAGCGGCAACCGGCGTCGCGTTGGTCACCACCACCCGGAACCCGGCCTGGACCTCCGGGATGTCGTACACCCCTTGTGCCATCAGGCAGGTCAGGCCGGGCAGGAACTTGCCCATCCGCCCGTAGGCGCCGCTGTCCTGGATGACGTCGATGCGGTAGGCCAGGATCTTACCGTCATGGGTGCCGCCGATCTTGATGTGGTGCAGCTGGGCCCGGCCCTGGGTCATGCCGACGAGGTTCTCGCTGCGGGTTTCGGCCCAGCGCAGCGCGCGCCCCGTTTTCCTGGCCGCCCAGACCACGATGATCGCATCCCGGTCGATGCCGACCTTGGCCCCGAACCCGCCGCCGACGTCCGGCACGATTACCCGGATCTGGTCCGGGCTCATGCCCAGAGCGCCGCACAGGATCAGCCGGCACAGCTGCGCGTTCTGCGAGCTGTGCCAGACGGTGAGCTTGCCGCGGGAAATGGAGGCGGCGGTGGCGCGGCCCTCCATCGGCAGGCAGGCCACCCGCTGGTTGACGATGTCCTGCTCGACGACGACGTCACAGACGTCGAACGGGGCGTCGTCCTCCGATACCGGGCTCGTGAAGGGGATGTTGGTGCCGGCCGCGGGGAACAGCAGGGACTCGCCCACCAGAGCGGCGGCCGGGCCCACCACGGCGGGTAGCGCCTCGTAGTCCACGCTGACCAGGTCGGCGGCGTCCTCGCCCTGGTACCTATCATCGGTGATCACGACCGCGACCGGTTCGCCGACGAACCGAACCGTGTCGATGGCGAGCAGGGGCTCAGACCACGGGCCGCCGAGCGGCATCGGTCCTTCGCTCACGCCGTCGCCGCTGTCCGGCGGCGGCGGCGCCAGGTCGTCCATGTCGCGGGCGGTGAACACGGCGATGACGCCTGGCTCGTGGCTGGCTTCGGTGGTGTCGATGCCGGTGATGCGCGCGTGAGCCAGCGGGCTGCGCACAAAGGTCAGCCGGGCCGCCCCGTTCAGCTCCGGCGTCCGCAGGTCGTCCACGTAGACTCCGCCGCTGGTCAGCAGCCGCGGGTCCTCTGTCCGTATTACCCGAGTGCCCAGGATGCTCATGTATTTGTTACCCTCCACAACCGTCGGCCCGCGAGGAGCCCCGCCAGCGAAACTACACCTTGGCGGGCCAGTTCGGCGAAAGCCGGTCCGGCCAAGGCTCTGGCCGGGGCGGGTCGGCTGACCATGAGTAACGTTCAATTCATGCGGAATGCACCCCTGCCTGTACCTCACCGGCCGGGTGACCCTACCGGGGGGATGAAGGCGGGCGCGGCGGCCCGGATCAGGGCTGGCGCGGCGGCTGGAGTCATCGGACCTGCGGTGTTTACCGCCGCGTGGGTCATCAGCTCGCTCAGCCAGACCGGGCATCCGGCCGCCGATCTGCAGATCAGCGGGCTGGCGGCGCCTGACGCCAGGGACCCGTGGATCATGATCGCGGGATTCTTGGTGCTCGGGGGATGCAGCGTCGCGTTCGGTGCGGCCCTGCATGCTGCTCTCGGCGGGCATCACCCCCCGGACGCGGCTCCCGGCCGGGCGGGGCCGGGGCCGGGGCCGGGGCTCATTCAGGGCGCGGGCATCTTGACGATCGCGGCCGGACTGCTCCGCCGCGATCACCTGCTGCTCACTTCGGGGAGCGTCTCGTGGCATAACCATGCCCACGATGTGATCAGCGCGGTGATCTACGTGGATCTTGTCCTGGCCCAGCTGATGCTGGCGGCACGGTTCGGCCGTGATAGGGAGAGCCAGCGACGGCCGGCCCGGCCGGGACCAGTGAGCTGGGGGCAGTGGGGGCAGTGGGGGCACTGGCGGCCGTGGCTGCTTGGCAGCGCCGCGGCCACCGCCGCGGCGCTGATCGCGTTCGGTGCCGATACCTCCGGACCGGACGCGGGCATCCTGCAGCGCGTCGCGGTCAGCATTCCGCTGGCGGCTATCACCGCGGTCGCGGTCCGGCTGCTCAGCGCCCGGGCTGCTGGCTGAGTCAAGGACCTGAGTTCACTACAGTGAACTGGTGAAACCGTTCCTGCTGCTGGCCATCCGCGCCGACGACGCCGCGGCCGATAACGAGTACGCGTCGTTCCTGACCCTGGCCGGGCTCAAGGAGGGCGAGCTGCGGCGGGTCCGGCTTGAGCAGGGCCCGCCGGGGGACGTCGACCTGCGGGACTGGTCCGGGATCTTCGTCGGCGGCGGCCCGTTCAACGTCACCGACCCCGAGGAACTTAAATCGCCGGTGCAGCGCCGGGTCGAGGCGGACCTGCACCGCCTGCTCGACACGGTGGTCGCCGCGGACTTCCCGTTCCTGGGTGCCTGTTACGGCATCGGCGCGCTCGGCCGCCATCAGGGTGCGGTAGTGGACCGCCGCTTCGCCGAACCGGTCGGAAGCGTCCAGGTCACCCTCACCGCGGAGGGCCAGCGCGACCCGCTGCTGCGCGGGCTGCCCGCCACCTTCGACGCCTTTACCGGCCACAAGGAGGCGATCAGCCGGCTGCCCGGCCACGCGGTCCTGCTGGCCACTTCGGCGGCCTGCCCGGTGCAGGTCTTCCGGATCGGCAGCTGCGTCTACGCCACCCAGTTCCACGCCGAGCTGGACATGGCCGGCATGGCCACCCGGATCGGGGTCTATAAGCACGCCGGCTACTTCGACCCCGCGGAGGCCGACGACATCATGGCGCGGGCCGCCCGCAGCAACGTCACCTGGCCGCCGGTTATCCTGCGCCAGTTCGTCCAGCGCTACGCGCACAGCGGCCCGGCCGGCCCCGCAGACCCCGCAGACCCCGCAGACCCCGGGCCTGGACTGCCATCTCCGCAGGCCGCCAGCCACCGGTAGCCTCCCGGGGCCGTTCCGAAGCGCCTCGAGCCGGGATGGTGCTTTGATACCAGGTGGCGAGGAGGGGACGCGTTGAACGCCGCGGTCGGCGAGACGATGGCCTTGCTCGCCCTGGCCGCCGTCCTGGCGTGGGCGGTGATCAGGCCGCGTGGGTGGCCGGAGGCGGTGGTGGCGGTCCCGGCCGCGCTCATCCTGATCGCGGCCGGGGCGATCGGCGCCAGCAGCGCGATCACCGAGGCCAGGCAGCTGGGACCGGTCATCGGCTTCCTGGCCGCCATCTTGGTGCTGGCGCACCTGTGTGATGACGACGGGTTGTTCCAGGCCTGTGGCGCGTGGATGGCGCGGACCGGAGCCAGCCGTTCGACGGCGACAGGGGCGCGGCGACTGCTCGTGCAGGTATTCGTGATCGCGTCGGTGACCACGGCCGTCCTCAGCCTGGACGCCACGGTGGTACTGCTCACCCCGGTGGTCTTCGCCACCGCGTCCCGGCTGGACGTGCGGGCCAGGCCGCAGGTGTATGCGTGCACGCACCTGGCGAACTCCGCGTCCCTGCTGCTGCCCGTGTCCAACCTCACCAACCTGCTGGCGTTCGCCGCCACCGGGCTGGCCTTCGGCCGGTTCGCCGCACTGATGGCGCTGCCCTGGCTGGCCGTCATCGGCACCGAGTACGCGGTGTTCAGCCGGTTCTTCGCGGCCGACCTGTCCATCCGGCCGCGTCCCGGCCCTGGCCAACGCGACAATGACGCCGGCCTGCCGGTGTTCACCCTCGCCGTGGTCGCCCTCACGCTGGCCGGGTTCGCCGGAGCGTCGGCGGCCGGGGTCAACCCCGCCTGGGCGGCCCTGGCCGGGGCCGCGGTCCTGGCGGCACGCGCGCTGGCCAGGCACCGGGTAGCTCCGGTGGCCCTGGTGCGTGCCGCTGATGTGCCCTTCCTGGTCTTCGTGCTGGGCCTGGGCATCGTGGTCAAGGCGGTGGTGAGCAACGGGCTCGGCGCCGCACTCGCACCGCTGCTGCCCGGCGGGACATCGTTGCCCGCGCTGCTGGCCACGGCGGCGCTGGCCGCCGTCCTGGCCAATTTGTGCAACAACCTGCCCGCCGTCCTGGTGCTGCTGCCGCTGGCCGCGCCGTCAGGCGCTGGCGCCGTCCTCGCCGTGCTGCTCGGAGTCAACATCGGCCCGAACCTCAGCTACACCGGGTCGCTGGCCACACTGCTGTGGCGGCGCATCCTGCGGCGCCACGGGTCGGCGCCAGATCTCGGCGAGTTCACCAGGCTAGGGCTGCTCACCGTACCCGCGGGACTGCTCGTCGCGGTACTGGCGCTGTGGGTCTCGCTGCACGGCATTCACGCGTAGGAGGATGAACGTTGGCTGGAAGTGATACCAAGGATCGTTCCGTCTTGATATGGGTGAGTGAGGGAACGTGGCGGGCCAGTGTGGACGCGGGCCTCAGCCTGGCCCCCGCCGGAGCCAGATTTACCCTGCTGCACGTCACGTCGGCCGAAGTGGCTGACGCCGCCCACGGCGCCTACCTGGGGCTGTTCGGGCGAGGACGTGGGGTGGGACGCGATCCCGGGGACAGGCTCGACGAGCTGGCCACCGCATCGGCGGGTGACCTGCTCGCCAGAGCGGCGGAGAGGCTCGGGCGCAGCTGTGAAAAAGTCGAAATTCACGGACCTACGGAACGAGCTGTGGTGGCAGCGTCAGCCCAAGCGGATCTGCTGGTCATGGCGCGAGACGGCGACCGGTCCCGGCTCGGGCCGAAGAGCCTGGGCAAGGTCGGACGGTTCGTCGTAGATCACGCCGCCTGCCCCGTTCTGCTGGTCTGGCCGGAGCCTGCGCCTGACATCACCAGTATTCCCCCGCCACCGCATGCGGGCGGCCCGGGCTAGCCGGCGGCGCGGGTGGCCAGCGGGCGGCGGCGGGCGGCCGGGTCGGTAAGCACGGGCGGCTGCCAGCCCGCGTCGGCGGTGTTCAGCGTGGCGCCCGGCGGGACGATCTGGTCGATCCGGTCGAGAATGTCGTCGTCCAGCACCACGTCCGCGCCCGCCAGCAGGTCGGTGAGCTGGTCCATCGTGCGCGGGCCGATGATCGCCGAGGTCACGGCCGGATGCCCGGTCACGAAGGCCAGCGCCAGGTGAGTCAGCGAGCAGCCCGCGTCGGCGGAGATCTTGATGAGCTCTTCGACGGCGGCGAGCTTGGCCGCGTTCCCGGGCAGCGACGGGTCAAAACGCTGCGGTATCCGCTGCGCCCGCCCGATGCTCATGTCGACGTCGGCGTGCTGCCGGTAGCGGCCGGTCAGCCAGCCGCCGGCCAGCGGGCTCCAGACGATGACGCCCATGCCGTACTTCTGGCAGGCGGGCAGGACCGATCCCTCGATGCCGCGGACGAAGATCGAGTAGGGCGGCTGCTCGCAGCGGAACCGCACGTGGCCGCGGCTCTGCGCGACCCACTGCGCCTCGACGATCTGCTCCGCCGGGAACGTCGAGGAGCCGATCGCGCGGACCTTGCCGCTGTGAATCAGGTCCGAAAGCGCGGACAGGGTCTCGTCGATGTCGGTGTCCGGGTCAGGGCGGTGCATCTGGTACAGGTCGATGTAGTCCGTCTGCAGCCGGCGCAGGCTGTTCTCCACCTCGCGGACGATCCAGCGGCGTGAGTTGCCGCGCATGTTGGGGTCCGCACCCATCGCGGAGTGCGCCTTGGTGGCCAGCACCACGTCGTCCCGGCGGCCGAGCAGCGCCTGCCCGACGATCTCCTCCGACTCCCCCGCCGAGTAGACGTCCGCGGTGTCGACGAAGTTGATGCCGCCATCCAGCGCGGCGTGGATGATCCGGATGCTCTCGTCGTGATCGGGGTTGCCCCACGCGCCGAACATCATCGCCCCGAGGCAGTAGGAGCTCACCTTGATCCCGGTACCGCCGAGCGTCCGCATCCGCATGCCTGCCGCCTTCCGTTTCGCCTGGCCGGGCTCTGTCTTCCGACCCGCCAGCAAAAGCATCCCATATTTGCTAAGAGCATGTATATGGTTGACTTAGGCAATCGATCGTCAGGGGATGGTATGAGCGAACTGACTGCTGGCGGCGCCGACGCCGAGCTCACGGCGGCGGACGACGCCGCGGTGGCGGCGGTGCGGGGGTTTAACCGGTTCTACACCAACGTGATCGGGCTGCTGCGCGGAAAGTACCTGGAGACGCCGTATTCGCTTACCGAGGCGCGGCTGCTCTTCGAGCTGGCGCAGCGCGACGCCAGCGAGGTCAGCGACCTGCGCCGCGTCGTCGACATCGACGCCGGCTACCTGAGCCGCGTCCTGGCCAGGTTCGAGGCCGACGGGCTCATCACCAGGCAACGCTCGGCCGCGGACGGGCGCCGTCAGGTCATACAGCTGACCGGCGCCGGCCGTTCCGTCGTGGCCGGCCTGGATGCCCGATCGGCAGAACAGACCCGGGACATGCTGGCCGCCGTCCACGACCATGACCGGCGCAGGCTGCTGGAGGCCATGCGGGTGATCACCGAGACCCTCACCGGATCGCCGCAGCCGCGCGGCTTCCTGCTCCACCCGCCCCATCCGGGCGACATGGGCTGGGTGGTGCAGCGGAACGCGGCGGTATACGCGGAGGAGTTCGGCTGGGACAGCTCGTACGAGGCCCTCGTCGCCCGGATCGTCGCGGATTACGTGGACCACAGGGACCCGGATGCCGAAGCGGCCTGGATCGCCGAGGTCGATGGCACGCCGGCCGGCTGCGTATTTTGCGTGCGCGAGAACGCCACGACCGCGCGGCTGCGGCTGCTGCTCGTAGAGCCATGGGCCCGGGGGCTGGGGATCGGCTCCCGGCTGGTTACCGAAGTGCTCCGTTTCGCCCGCCAGACCGGGTACTCGCAGCTCACCCTGTGGACCAACGACGTGCTCGCGGACGCGAGGCGGATATACCAGCGGGCAGGTTTCACCCTGGACGACGAGAACCGTCACCACAGCTTCGGAAAGGACCTGACCGGCCAGAACTGGTCTCGCGCGCTATGACCCACCCGGACGTGCTGGAGCTGTCTTGTGTTTACCTTTATGTCATGAAAATAACGGTATAGGTATATCTTTTCGTTACTTTTCGCTTGCTCGGTGGACAGGTTATTTTGCGATCCTCCCTCTATGAGTACTTCAGCGGAAGCTGCGGCCAGTCCCGATCCCTTTGCGGCGATCGACGACTCCAAGATCAGCCGGTTCCAGTACAAGATCATGTTCGTCTCGGGCATGGGCTTCTTCACCGACGCCTACGACTTGTTCGTCATCGGCATCGTCGTGGTACTGATCGAAACTCAGTGGAAGCTGTCGACCTCCCAGGTATCGTGGCTGAACTCAGCGACCCTGCTGGCTTCGGCCGTGGGCGCGATCGTGTTCGGCCGGATCGCCGACATCCTCGGGCGCAAGAAGATTTACGGCTACGAGGTACTGATCCTCGCGGCTGGCGCCATCGCCTCGGCGTTCTCGCCGAACTACACGTTCTTGCTCGTCAGCCGGATCATCCTCGGAATCGGCATCGGTGGCGACTACCCGGTCTCGGCGACGATCATGAGCGAGTACTCCAGCAAGGCGACCCGCGGCAAGATGGTCGGACTGGTGTTCTCCATGCAGGGCGCGGGCCTGGTCGTCGGCCCCCTGATCGCCGCGATCCTGCTATCTTCGGGCGCGTCCGACAACCTCACCTGGCGCCTTCTGCTCGGCTTCGGCGCGATACCCGGCCTGGCGGTCTTCTACCTGCGCCGCCAGATCCACGAGACGCCGCGGTTCGCCATGGCCGGCGGCGCCGCCGACGAAGCAGCGGCGGCCATCGCGGACGCCACCGGGCAGGGGGCAGGGAAGCCCTCTAAGGGCGAATCGACCGCGAGGCACCAGCAGAGCGTCGCCGAGGGCTACCTGAAGCTGCTCCGCAACAGGCGCATGCTGACCTGGCTGATCGGTACCGCGGGCGCCTGGGCGCTGCTGGACTTCTGCTACTACGGCAACAGCATCTCCCAGCCGGAGATCCTCAAGCTGCTGTCCCCGCACGCCAGCCTGCTGCACAACGTCCTGGTCCAGCTGGCCATCGTCTGCGTCTTCGCGGTGCCCGGGTACATCGTGGCCGTCATGTTCATGGACAAGACCGGGCGGAAGAGCATCCAGATGTTCGGCTTCTTCATGATGGCGCTGATGTTCGGCATCATCGGCCTCGTCCCATCAATCGTGAAGCACGCCTGGCCGTTCCTCATCCTGTACGGCATCAGTTACTTCTTCACCGAGTTCGGGCCGAATATGACGACGTTCATCTACCCGGCTGAGTTGTTCCCCACCGACGTCCGAACTACCGCCCACGGCATATCCGCCGGAGCCGGCAAGATGGGCGCGTTCGCCGGCGCCTTCCTGTTCCCCGACTTCCTGGCCGTCACGCATGGCATTAACCGCGCGATGACGATCGCCGGGGTGGTGGCGGTTCTCGGCTTGCTGCTGACCCTGGCGGCGCTGCCGGAGACCAAGGGGAAGAGCCTTGAACAGCTGGAGGAGGACGCGTACGCCGAGACGCCCGCGAAGGCAGGTCTCGGCGTGCAGCCCGCCTGACCGCTAGGCCAGGCCGGAGCGACGCCCTGCGCCTGGCCTAGGTAGACAGATCCCCGAATCCGCCCGCGGCCTTGGCCGACTGACACCGTTGAGGAGGTGAAGCGGCGCGCCAGCCCGCCGTCATGCGGCAGGCCCGCCGTGAAGCTGATGACGTACAAGATCGTGGTCGGAGTAGACGGTTCAGAATTCGGTGATGCCGCGCTGCGCGCGGCCCTCATCGAGGCGGAAGAGCACGGCGGCGAGGTGACCGCCGTGTTCGCCTGGCAGGTGCCCTTCTCGTCCTTTCCCGGCCTGTATGACCGGGAAGAACTTGAACAGGCTGGCAAGAGTTTCCTCATCGAGAGGGTCAGCGCGATCGCGCCCTCGCCGAACGTCCCGCTGCTGCCGCTGGTAGCCGAGGGCGACCCCGCGGAGTCGCTGCTCGCCGCGGCGAAAGACGCCAACCTGCTGGTACTCGGCACCCGCGGCCGATCGCGGTTGGCAGGGTTCCTGCTCGGCTCGGTCAGTTCGCAATGCGCCGCGGCCGCCCAGTGTCCGGTACTGCTCGTGAAAGCGCCACCGGGTCAGGCCGAAACCTGATTCCCGCTCCCTTCGCTGTCTCGCGCCAGCTGGGCCTTAGGGCTTAGGGGACTCAAGGGCCCGTGGCGACGGGGCGGGCGGGATCGGCGACCCAGTTGGACCAGGAACCGACGTAGAGAGCAGCAGGAACGCCGGCCAGGGCGAGGGCAAGGACCTCATGGGCCGCGGTCACACCCGAGCCGCAGTAGGCTCCGACCGTTCTGCCGCCCGCTTCGGCCGGGTGCTCCGTGACACCCAGCCCGGTGAACCTGGCCGCGAGTTCGGCGGCGTCTTTGAAGGTGCCGTCCGCGTTCACGTTGCCGGCGGTGGGCGCGTTGACCGCGCCGGGAATGTGCCCGGCGACCGGGTCGACTGGCTCCGTCTCGCCCCGGTAGCGCTCCCCCGCCCGCGCGTCGAGCAGGAGCCCGGTCCGCGCCACCAGCTGGGCACCCGGTGCGTCGAGGACCGGCATGTGGCCCGGCCGTGCGGTAAAGTCGCCGGTCGCGGGCGCAGGCTCGGCGGTGGTCACCGCGAGCCCGGCGCTGACCCAGGCCCGGTAACCACCGTCGAGAACCCGTACGTTCTGGTGTCCGTAGTAGCGCAGCGTCCACCAGCCGCGCGCCGCGATCGTGGCGTCCCCGTCGTCATACACCACCACGGCACGGTCCTGACGTACCCCGGCGGCGCGCATCGCCGCCTGGAAGGCCGCCAACTCCGGCAGCGGATGCCGTCCGCCGGGACCGGGCGGGCCGGCTAGGTCACGATCCAGATCGGTGAAGACCGCCGCCGGGAGGTGCCCGCGGCGATAGCTGTCGATGCCCGGCGGGCCACCGAGCTGCCACCGCACGTCCAGCACGACGGGGCCCGGCTCATGGGCTAGGTCGGCGGCGAGTGATTCAACGCTGACGAGAAGATCGCCGGAGCCTGTCATGCCGCTCGGAACATGAGCGCCGGCACGAACTGCTCGGCGGCGGTGAGCGAGCCGTGCATGCCGAGCAGGGCGGACTCCCGAGGCTCCGCCTTCGTGGCTACCAGGGCGACGGAGCCCGCCGGAGCGGCCACGACATCGCCGATCCGGGCGGCCATGCGCTCGTCCACCGGGCCGAACCATCCTTCCTTGATGGCCTCTTCCCTGGACAGCACCCACGCGCGCTCGCCGAGCACCTCGCGCCAGGCGGCCAGCACCTCCGGGGCGGCACCGGGCCGCGCGTACAGATGCCTCGCTCGCGGCTCGCCGCCGAGCAGGGCCAGCCCGGCCCGCAGCTCTGGCATCGCGTCTATGTCGATCTTGTCCTCGGGGCCGATGTCCACCATGCCGTGGTCCGCCGTCACGTACAGGCAGGCCCCGGAGGGAAGCGAGCTGGCGAGCTGTTCGGCCAGCTTGTCCACGTGCGCCAGGTGGTTGTACCAGGCGTCCGAGGCGACACCGAACACGTGTCCGGTTCCGTCCAGATCACCGTGGTACACGCTCACGTAGGCGCGCCCGTTCTCGTATAGCGCCGTAGCGGCCTGAGCGGCCAGAGCGCCCATGCTGCCGGCCGGGCGGAAGTCCGCGCCGCGCATAATGGCGACGGTCAGCCCGGTGCCGCGGAACGAGCCCTGAGCCACGTGCACGGCTGCGATACCGGCCTCGGTTGCCCGCTCGTAGATCGTTGGCAGCGGCTGCCACCGCAGCGGATCGACTCGAGAATCCCAGCGCAGCCCGTTGAGCAAGCGGTTCTCGCCGGGAATTATGACCTGGTAGCCGAGTAGCCCGTGCTGGCCGGGCGGCTGCCCGGTGCATATCGAGCCGAGGCTCGTGACGGTCGTGGAGGGGAACCCCGCCGTGATCGGCTTGGAGTTGCGCGCCAGTTCGGAAAGGAACGGCGCGGCGGCGGGGTGAGCGCGAAGCAACTCCCAGCCAAGCCCGTCCACGATCAGCAGGCACGCGCGTTGGGTGGGCGTCAGGCCGAGAACGTTCTGCGACTCCGGCGATCCCGGATCAAGGGATGCGAGGATCGACGAAGACAAGTCAGCCAGGGTCGCCACCCCATAGGACGGCACGATCGGCGAATGTCTCGGCTCGAGCGTCATACGGGAATCCTCATCTGCTACTCGTGGGTGCCACTCAGCGTTCTTGCCTCAGCATCTTGCCCGGCACCAGCATCTTGCCGGAACATGCTGCCACTCGGCGGGTAACGGTGACAAAACGGGCCCTCGGCTAACACCCCATCGAGTCGTCAGCTGCCGCTGACCGCCGTGGCGTCGGAGAGCTCGCGCGCGAACCCGAGCAGTTGCCGGACGGCATCTTCACCGTCGGCGGCGCGGCTCACCCGCAGCGCGAAGTCATCAGCGGTAATGGTCCCGAGATAGCCGTGATCAGCCTCGCAGCTCTCATCTCCGCAATGCGCCGGCTCGAGTTCCAGGTGGGACAGGACATTCCAGCCGATGGTCAGCATGACTTCCGACGGTATGGTGACGCCCGGCACGTAGACCTCAGGGTCCGGAACGACCCGGCTCAGGGCCACGGATGAGATCTTGGCGAACCGGATCGCCTCCGTACTTGTCTCCGCCCGCGGCCGGGTATCTGGATCCTCGGCCGGATGCTCGTCGGTGTGCGAGTACACCAGCCGGGTGGGGGTGAGCGCCAGCACGGTCATGTGACGGCGCACCTCCATACCCGGATCGAAGATCGCGTCGTGATGGACGACGTAGGCCGTAACCGGCTCCGATCCGAGCGCCGAGGCAACCGCATCGGACACCAGACCGGGGTAATAGCCGCTGTGCTCGATCGCGGCCCGCAGGCCATCGGTCATGACTCGCGTTTCCCTCATCCCCCCATCCTGCACCGTCCCGCCGGGTACTTCACCCACGGGACCGAATCTATCCCGCCGCGAAGGCGGGCTCAGGCGCTTCCGGCGCTTCCGGCGCTTCCGGCGCAGTGACCACGGTGAGTCGCAGAACGCGCTCTTCGGTCGGCTCCGGCATGGCCATGGCGCTCGCGCTCGGGGCGGGCTTGGGCTTGCGCGGCTTCCTCGGCCCGGCCCCGCCGCCGCGACCGCGGTAGATGATCAGGCCGTTCAGCGGGTCGGGCGCGCCGTCGAGGGCCGAACGCACCGCCGGAAGGGCACGGAACGCCTCCCACTGCTGGTCGGACTCGAAGAGGACCTCGAACACCACGCCGTAGCGATGCTCGTGCCACTCCCAGGACATGGCCCCGAACGTGACAGCAGCCTCGGTGAGCTTGTCCTGGTAAGAGTCCTTCCAGCGGCGAGCGGGCAGCTCAGCCGCGTCGAAAACCTCGATCGACCACCACTCGGACACGCTTGTTCCACCGCCGTCTGGTTGCGTCCTGGTCCCCTATTCAAGATAGTACGTCTTTCCCGGGTCTACCGATAGGCTCCTCCGGCATGAGATGGAAAGGCCTGCGGCTGTCGGTGACGCTGCTCACCGTGATCCCGCTGCGTGGCGAGACCGCTGCTGGGACCAATGGCGACACAGCGTCGCCGCGGGCCACCGGGACACCAGCGACCTCGGTTCCATCGCCGTTGGCGCCGGCCACCGTGGCCGCGGCGATGGCCTGGGCGCCGGCGGTGGGGTTGCTGCTCGGCATCATCGCGGCCGGCGTCCTGGTCACAGCGGACCATCCGCTCGGGACCGGCTCGCTGACCAGCGCGGTGCTCGCGGTGGCGACGCTCGCGCTGCTGAGCCGGGGGCTTCATCTCGACGGTCTCGCCGACCTGGCTGACGGCCTGGGCAGCGGCAAACCCGCCCCGGCCGCGCTCGACATCATGCGTCGCTCCGACATCGGGCCGTTCGGCACGGTCACCGTCGTCCTGACGCTGCTCCTTCAGGTGGCGGCGCTCGGCCACGCGGAATCGGCCGGTCACGGCCGGGGAGCCGCCGCGCTGATCGCCGCGGCGGTCACCGGCAGGCTCGCGCTGACCTGGGCCTGCCGACGGGGCGTGACCGCGGCCCGGCCGGACGGGCTCGGCGCTCTGGTAGCCGGATCGGTAAGCCCGGCGATCCCGGCCGTGACCACCCTGGCCGTGCTGACGGCGGCGATCGCGGCGGTGGTGGTCTCCGCCACGGTTACCGGCGAGCCGCTCGGCTGGACTCTCCCGCTGGCGGTCATCGCGGGCCTGGGCGCCGCTTTCGTCCTGGAACGGCACGCCGTGCGCCGGCTCGGCGGCATCACGGGTGACGTCCTGGGCGCGCTAGCCGAGGTGGCGGCTACCGTCACCCTGGTGGTGGCCACGATGGGCCCTCCGGCCTGAACCCGGCCGCGCGCTGAGTCAGCTCAGCCTGACCCGCGGATCGGCGATGGTCAGCGCGACGTCGGCCAGAAGGTTGCCCAGCACCGTCAGCACCGCACCGACCAGAGTGTAGGCGAGGAGCACCGGGTAATCCTCGTTCTGGAGGCTGCTGTAGAACAGCAGCCCGAGGCCGTCGTAGTTGAAAACGCTCTCGGCGATGAGATTGCCCGCAAGCAGCGCCGGGATCGACAGGCCGATCAGCGTGATCATCGGCAGGCAGGCGTTCCGCACGAGGTGCCGGAACAGCACGAGCCGCTCGGGCAGCCCCTTCGCCCGGGCGGTCTTGATGTAATCCTGGGCCAGGATATCCATCGACGACGATCGCATGTACCTCGAGTAGCCGGCCAGGATCAGCAGGGTCAGGCAGACGATCGGCAACGTCATATCGTGCCAGTCACCGATGATCGAGATGAGCGAGTTGGACTGGCTGGCCTCGAAGCCGAAGATAGGGAAGGTCAGCGCGAACACCTGGATCGCAATCAGGTAGAGCAGGAAGTCCGGCATGGCGTAGGTCGTGAACGCCACCGCGGTTACCACCTGGTCGCCGACGGTGTTCCGCTTGACCGCCTGGAAGATCCCCAGCGGGATCGCGATCAGGACGGAGAGTACCAGCGCGACGCCGGACAAATACAAGCTGCGTTCCCACCGCTCGCCGAACAGCGCCGCCACGCTCTGGTTCAGCTTGTAGGAATAGCCGAGGTTGCCGTGGAGCACGCCGATCAGGTAGTGCCAGTACTGCACGATCACCGGCGCGCTGAAGCCGTTGGCCTGGTTCCACGCCGCGACCGCGGCCGGTGTCGCTTTGGGTCCGAGGACGATGATGGCGGGCGACGGGAAGACGGCATGGAGCAGGGCGAAGATGAAGATCGAGATGCCGATCAGGATCACAACCGACGTCCCCAGGCGCCGGGTCAGGTAAGCAGTCAACCCGCTACTCTCCTTGCGACGAGGCTTACGGCGGCCTGGCACCAGCGCCGGTGTGATTCCGGTTTATCAGCCGCACGTCATGAACGCCTACACAAGCGTGTTTGAATTGCGAGAAAACCAGGGAGGCAGATCGCTGATGCCGCCGACGCACGAGGTTTTCAACCAGCCGCCCGCGCTGACCGGATACGACGTCTCCGACGATCCGGCCATGCTGAGCGCGCTCCGCCGCGAGGGCGCGGCCTGGGCGCAGGAGGCCGTCCGGGACCTCGGCCGCCTGGCCGGATCGGCCCAGGTGCAGGCACAGGGTCGTCAGGCAAACGAGAACCCGCCGGTCCTGCGCACGCATGACCGCTTCGGCCATCGCATCGACGAAGTGGAGTTCCATCCGGCCTGGCATGAGCTGATGACCGTGGCCGTGCGGCACGGCTTGCACGCAGCGCCATGGACCGATGAGCGTCCCGGAGCGCACGTAGCCCGAGCGGCGGGCTTTTATGTCTGGGGTGCGGCTGACGCGGGGCATTGCTGCCCGATCTCCATGACCTATGCCATCGTCCCCGCGCTCCGGCACGCACCCGATCTAGCCCAGCGCTTCGAACCGCTGCTCGCAGGTCAGGAGTACGACGCCGGGCTGCGGCCACCGGACACCAAGCGAGGCCTGCTCGCGGGCATGTCCATGACCGAGAAGCAGGGTGGCTCCGATATCCGGGCGAACACCACCCGGGCCGTCCCGGTGAAGGGTGACGGGGACGCAAGCGGAGGAACAAGCTACCTGCTGACCGGGCACAAGTGGTTCACCTCGGCGCCGATGAGCGACCTGTTCATGGTGCTCGCGCAGGCGCCCGCCGGGTTGTCCTGCTTCCTGCTGCCCCGGGTCCGGCCCGACGGCAGCCGGAACGGCATGCACCTGCAGCGGCTGAAGGACAAGCTCGGCAACCGGTCGAACGCATCGGCCGAGGTCGAGTACGACCAGGCCCTCGCCTGGCTGGTCGGCGAGGAGGGCCGCGGCGTCCGCACCATCATCGAGATGGTGAACATGACCAGGCTCGATTGCGTGCTTGGCACGGCGACCGGGATGCGGTCCGGGCTCACGCTGGCCGCGCACCACGCCGCGCACCGGACGGCCTTTGGCCGCAAGCTGGCCGACCAGCCGCTGATGGCCAGCGTGCTGGCTGACCTCGCGATCGAGTCGGAGGCGACGACGATGGCGGCGTTCCGGCTGGCCGGGGCGACCGACCGCGCGGCGGGAGGCGATGAGGCGGAAGCCGCGTTCCGGCGTCTGGCGCTGGCGGCGACCAAGTACTGGGTGTGCAAGCGCGCCCCCGGGCACGCGGCCGAGGCCCTCGAGTGCCTGGGCGGCAACGGTTACGTAGAGGAATCGGGGATGCCGCGGCTGTACCGTGAGGCACCGCTGGCCTCCATCTGGGAGGGTTCGGGTAACGTCGCCGCGCTCGACGCGCTTCGCGCCCTGACCCGGCAGCCCGAGTCGGCCGAGGCCTTCTTCGCCGAACTCGAGCTGGCCGCCGGAGCGGACAGCCGGCTGGATCAGGCGGTCGGCCGCCTGCGCAAGGAACTCAGCGACCCTGGCGAGGCCCGTGCCCGCTATCTCGCCGAAGGCATGGCGCTGGCCTTGCAGGGTGCCCTGCTCGTGCGGCACGGCGCCACCGCGGTAGCTGACGCGTTCGTCGCGTCCCGCCTGGCCGACGGCTCCGGGGAGTTCAGGGGATGGGGGCACGCCTACGGCACGCTCCCCTCCGGCACCGACACGGCCGCTATCATCAGGCGCGCCACTCCGGACATCTGAACTGCCCTCACCGGGCGAGCCTGAACACTGGCCAGCAAGACTGAAGGCGGGCCTGGGAAGGCCCGCCTTCTGTAAGGCGCACCTGAGCCCAATGGCTCAGGCGTGGCTGCTGTGCCCTTCTATGGTCTTGCGGTCAGAGAAGGGCACAGCAGGGTGAAAAGTACGAAGTCACGAGCAGGAAAGTCTGCGGAGAGACCCTGGTTCGGTGCCCAGAGAACATGAGCCTCCCATCCGGTTACCCGCCAAGACCGACCGTACGTCGGACTAGTTACCCGTAGCCGCCCGGAACCTGACGACCAATTCAGCTGGTACGCGACCGCGATCCTTGACCTCGATACCCTGCGCCTTAGCCCACTCACGAACCTCCGTGGTGTTAAGACCGCTGGCTGCTGCCCTGCGCCCGCTCCGGGCTGGCCGCCGGGCCGTGCCGCCACTGCTCCGCCGTGCGGCGTCAACATATCGGGCCAGCGCCTTGCGCAGCGCCT
>Ga0302178_10001636_pt1 | contig 18621 bp, 18 predicted proteins | sample I_Palsa_E1_3_FD_198790 | JGI IMG/M metagenome (GOLD analysis project Ga0302178, IMG submission 198790) | Peat permafrost microbial communities from Stordalen Mire near Abisko, Sweden - I_Palsa_E1_3 | ecosystem: Environmental > Terrestrial > Soil > Palsa > Peat permafrost | place: Sweden... | reverse complement strand
ACCGCAGCAGTCGTTCACCCGGCCCTTGAGCGGCTGCGCGACATCGATCCTGACGAACTACGCCCCCGCGAAGCCCTGGAGCTGTTGTACGAGCTGCGTGGCTTGCTGACCCGGCATGACGAGCCACATACGCAACAGCAAAACGCCGGGTAGACCAAGATACCTCACGATGCGAACCTTTATGAGCGCCCATTCCGTGCGTCGCCGCCGCGAGCATGAAACGCTGCCCCCCAGGATGGTCAAGCCCATACCGTGGACCGTGCGATGGGGACTGCTGCTGACCTGCCTGGCCATCAACGGCGGCCTGATCACTCAAGCCGCTCAAGCCGCCCCAACGCTTCAAGCCGAGCATCTCGCCACGCATCAAACCGTGCATTTTGCGCTGATCGGCAGCGTCCCTGAGAGCCCCGCTCAGGAAACATCGGTGAGCACGTTGTTGGGCGCAATCGCCAGCCAGCCCGAGATCGACTTCATCCTCGATGACGGCAATCTGAAAGGTCCGCAGGAAACCTGCACCGACTCGCTACTGCAAGCTCGGCAGGCTTTATTGAACAGTTCGTCGAAACCGTTGATATTTGCACCCGGCGCACACGATTGGGTCGATTGCCAAGACGCTGCGGCAGGCCGTTTTGACCCGCTGGAACGGCTCGATTTTCTGCGCGAACTGATCTACACCACATCGGACTCGATGGGCTTAAACAGCTTGCCGCTGGCGCATGAAAGCGAGGTCGCGCGGTTTCACAATTTTCATGAAAATACCGAATGGCAACAGGGGACCGTGTTATTTGTTACTTTAAATGTCGCCGGTAACAACAACCACTTCGTCGATGGCGGCGGCCGTAATGGCGAGTTCGACGACCGCACGATCGCCAATCGGTTTTGGCTGGAGCATGCGGCGCGCAGCGCCCGCCTGCATCATTGCGCGGCGATTGTGATCGCCGTCGAAGGCGATCCCGGCCTGGGCGTGCAATCCCACCACGGCCCTTTTGACTGGCTCGATTTCCGGCTAGCATCGCAGCGCGACGGGTATCAGGAATTCAAACAGGATCTGCTTAAACTCAGCCAACAATTCGATGGCCCCATCCTGCTGATCAACCAGGTGCACGGCCATGGCGCCGGCGACGCTCATGGCATGCCAGCCGCCCAGCCCCCCGTGTTTCGCCTGACCCAGCCACTGCGCCGCAAAAACGGCAGCCCACTCGGTAAAATCTGGCAACTCGAACTCAATACCCACGGCGACCCGACGCATTGGGTCAGCGTCGAGATCGTGCCAGGCCGCGAAACCAGCTTCAGAGCCAGTGCACATACAGTGCCGGCCAAACTCTCGGCTCAAGCTCCCGAGCCCGGCTCGAACGCCGTGCCGGCACCAGCCGTATCGGGCGCAACGCCGGCCTTGCCGCCTGTCGCCTTACCGGTGCCGGTCCTACAGATCCCGGGAACGACCGATAGCGGCAGCGCAGTTAGCCCGCAACCGGGAAGTTAGCGAGCAAGCAAGTCAAGCTGGAGATGGGCAAGGAGGAAAGCAGCGGACCGGACGAATCCGGTCCGCACACGTCTTGCTAGAACAGAACAACCCGCGCTACAACAGCGAAGCAGCCCTTCAGTGCAGGGTCGGGCCGCCTTCGTCGTCTTCTTCGTCTTCGAGATCCATCACTTCGACACCATCGGCGCCGTGCGCATGTTCATGCTCGATTTCTTCGGGCGTGGCATTGCGCACCTCAGACACCGTCAGGTCGAAGCGCAGCGCCATGCCGGCCAACGGATGGTTGCCGTCCAGCACGACCTTGTCCTCAGCAACATCGGTCACTGTGTAGATCAATGCGTCGAGATCGTCGTCGCCTTCTTCGGGCGTGCCTTCAAACTGCATGCCGACTTCCAGCGGCTCGGGAAAACGTCCACGCGCCTCAATTTTGACCAGTTCGGTATCGTACTCGCCGAATGCGTCGGTCGGTTCGAGCTGGACCTGCGTCGCAAATCCGGGCTCCTGGCCGTCAAGCGCTTCCTCGATTTTCGGGAACGTGCCATCATAGCCGCCGTGCAGATACACCATCGGCTCGTCGCTTTCCTCGATCAGATTGCCCTGCGCGTCCGACAATTTATAGGCCAGCGATACAACCGTGTTTTTCACGATTTTCATTTGAATCTCCAAATTACAGCCGACATTATACGATGCCTTCACGGCCCCTTCATTTGATAAAGTACGGCCCCCTCCCCATGACCACGCCTTTAGCTCTCGATCAGAAAACCTCACTACTGGGCGGGCTGACGCCAGCCCAATTTATGCGCCGCCACTGGCACCGCAAACCCTTGCTGATACGCCAAGCCTATAGCGGCGATAAACCACTGATCGATCGCGACACATTGATCGAGCTGGCGGCCCGCGACGACATCGATGCGCGCCTGATTACACAAGGTCGCAAAAAGAAATCTGCACCAGGCCAAGACAATGTGCAACCGAATTGGCAGCTTGACCATGGCCCCTTCGAGTCAGACGAACTCCCATCGTTCAAAACTAAACTTTGGACCTTGCTAGTACAAGGCGTGAATCTACATCACCCGGCTGCCGACGCGCTCATGCAGCAATTTCGCTTTATTTCCGACGCCCGCCTGGACGACGTCATGGTCAGTTATGCCACCGATGGCGGAGGAGTCGGCCCACATTTCGATTCTTACGACGTGTTTTTACTACAGGTGCACGGCAAACGTCGCTGGCGTATCAGCACGCAACACGATTTATCGTTGACGCCCGGCCTGCCGCTTAAAGTGTTGCAAAATTTTTCAGCCGAACAAGAATGGCTGCTCGAACCGGGCGACATGTTGTATCTCCCTCCTCATGTTGCACATGACGGCGTAGCCGTTGGCGAGTCGATCACGGCGTCGATCGGCTTTCGCGCACCCCAGGTCGGCGAGATGCAAAGCCAGTTTTTATATCAGCTGGCCGAACAATTGCCGAACCACGGAAAAGCTGAGCGCCGCTATAGCGATGCCGGTCAGCCGGCCACTGCGGAACCGGCCCGAGTCCCGCCCCATATGACCGAGAAGGTCGCCGAGATGCTCGCGCAGATCCGCTGGAGCGAACAGGATATCGCCCATTTTCTGGGGCGCTATATGAGCGAACCCAAGCAAAATGTATTTTTCGACGCCCCACCACGCCCGCTCGCGTTACCGGCATTCCTTACAAAGCTTAAACTACGCGGCGCCGAACTTGACCCCAAAACCCGCCTGTTATACGACCAGCACAACTACTACATTAACGGCGAAAACGCGCCGTTGAAAGCCGCTTTACGCCGGGAATTACAAAATTTGGCTAACACACGCGTTATCGCACCGCAAATCTCTGTAACACTCTCTCACGATTCTCCCGTGACACACCTGCTGTACGAGTGGTATTGTGCGGGCTGGATGCGATTTAGCTGAAGTTCTCCTAACCGAGAGCGTGCATTCCAAACGATGAAATTTTGTAGGCAAAAGCCAAATTCCGGGCTTGGTTGATATCGACGCTCGATTTGAAAGTGAATATAATTCCGGGCTAGCTGTGAGAGGTCGTAACACGCTCTGCGTTTAACGCCGTTCTCGCGGTTCAAATTGGTCATAGAGCACCATGATCAGGAATTTAGTGCTTTTGCTCACCCCCGTTGTTGCTCACATTTATCCATAAAAGGACGTGATCATGAAGAAATCCCTCCTCGTAGCTTCCCTGATAGCAGCTTTTGCATTGGCCGCTTGCAGCAAGAGCAGCGACACGGCAGCTCCGGCTGCAGCAAGCGATGCAGCAGCATCGGCAGCAGCACCGGCAGCAGCTTCGGCAGCTAGCGATGCAGCGGCTTCGGCAGCAGCACCGGCAGCAGCTTCGGCAGCTAGCGATGCAGCGGCTTCGGCAGCAGCACCGGCAGCAGCTTCGGCAGCTCCCGCATCGGGCGCTAGCAACTAAGCTAGTAGCATCGTAAAAAAACCGGCCTTCTGGCCGGTTTTTTTACGTCTGTACCCTGTCGAACGACCCGCAATTCAAACCCCTATTTCACACTGGCAACCAGCTAAAGCCGTCTTCCTGGTTCGCAATCACCAGCTCGACCGGCTCTGTGCCCAACACCGCCGCCAGGGCCTGCTCAGCCAGCGCGGCCGTATTATTCTGCCGACTCAAGTGAGCCGCGATCAGATGGCGCAGACGAGATCGATCCAGACCCGCGAGAATGCCCGCTGCGGCCTCGTTTGATAGGTGCCCATGACTGCCCCCTATCCGAGCCTTCAGCGAGCTTGGATAACGGCTTTCTGCGAGCATTTGCTTGTCATGATTGCATTCCAGCACCAGTGCATCGCAAGCATTCAGCACCTGCGTCACATGGGAGGTACCCGCGCCAATATCGGTCAGTACGCCAAGACGCTTGGCGCCATCGGTAAACGTAAATTGGAGAGGTTCGCGTGCATCGTGCGGTACGGTATAAGGCAGGATGTGCAAATCGCCGAGACTGATAAGGCCGGCATTCGTGCACAGGCGCAAATCGACCTGCTCAAGCACACTAGGGGACGCTTTCAAGGCCTGCGAGGTGCCCCAGCTCATATAGATCGGGATTGCCGCGCGACGGGCCAGGGTCAGCCCGCAACCGATATGGTCGGCATGTTCGTGGGTAATCAGTACCGCATCGAGTTCGCCAAGCTCGATCGACAACCGAGCCAGCCTACGCTCGGTTTCTTTTAACGAAAAACCGCAGTCCAGCAACACCCGGGTAACAGTCACACCGCTACGGGCCTCGACCAGCAGCGAATTGCCCTCACTGCCGCTGCCGAGGCTCGCGAACCGTATACCCATGCGCCGTTTACAAACGACTTAATCGAGCTGCGTGTGCAACTGCGTCACCAACCGTTTGGCGTCGGATGAAGCGTCAAGCTGACCGTTTTGATCGAGTACCGCCACCTGGGTGCCGGAATCGAGCGCCTTGACACTCACGACATAGGCTTTACCGAGCGTCGGAGCCTTGGTGCTGCTGCCGAAAACCTTGGAGAGCAAACCATCAGACTTGGTTTCTTTTGACGAATCGACATAGTTGACGTAATAAACGCCTTTACTCTTGTCGCTTTGCGAAACCGTAAAGTCACTGCGATCGAGCGCCAGGCCAACCCGCAACCAGGCGCGGTCAAACGGCTCTTTGAGGTCCAGCGTCGGCGCGCCGGCTGCACCCACAACCGCCACACGATCCACCGTGCGGGCCTGTGCGACCAGTTGGTTCGCTTGCGCTTCGCTGAGCCCAAACTTCTGCATCAGCTTTTCCATAAACGCGACTTCAAGGATGGGATCGCGCGGCCGATCTTGCCAGCGTGAGCTTTCCTGGTCGTGCCCGGTATTGACTTCAACCATGCCATGATGGGAAATGAAGATATCGACCGAACCGTCGGCGCCACGCTCAACCAGCGTGCGGAATTTATCCTGGGTACCCGAGGAATAAACGCCATCGAGCAGTTTGCCGATCGAATTACGGAACCAGTCATTCGGAATCTTGGCACGGTTTTCAGCCCAGTCCGTTTCCATCACACCGGTGGTCGCCGAATCCGTCTTCAAGATGAAACCGTTGGTCTGCCAAAATTCCTTCAATTGCGGCCAGAGTTGCTCGGGCGTGCGGCCGTCAACCACCAACCAGCTTTGTTCGCCATCTTTCTCGATATGCATGCCCAGCGGATCTTGCGCGGTCGGCACACCTGAAGTCAGCGTGCCGTTATCGGCTTTCACTTGATTGCTGGGGCCGCCCAAGCCGGCCATTTTGGGCGGTGCAATAAACTGGCTATCGCGTGGCACGGGGCTCAGACCGGCAGGGATATCGAGCGATGGTGCGGAACCGGCGGTTTTGTAGTCAACCCGGTCGGTACTAAACCAGCTGTCCAGGGTGCTGCAGCCTGCCAGCGACGACAGCGCCAGAGTGGCGACCGCAACACGCAAGGCGCCAACCGGGAAGTCGAGGCGCGAAAGCTCAAAACGGGAAAGGTCAAAGCGTTTCATAAGTCCTTCGATGTAGCTTGATGATGCGTTGTCGCAGCCGGACGGGCCTGTCGCGGCTTCTTTTCCACGGCGCGGAGTTTAACTCCGCAGGCCGGCTTCTTGCAGCGCTGAGCACACGATGTCGTGGTAGCGCACATCCAGCGGGGTCAGCGGCAGCCGAATCCCGCCTTGAATCTTACCCAACTGCTGAAGCGCCCATTTCACGGGAATCGGGTTGGCCTCAATAAACAAATGCCGATGTAAACCCAGCAGCTTCATATGAATTTCGCGCGCCGTCTTGGTATCAGCCGCCAATGCCGCACGGCATAGGTCGGCCATGGCACGCGGTGCAACATTGGCCGTGACCGATATATTGCCGTGGGCGCCCATCAGTATCAGTGCAGTTGCCGTTGCATCGTCACCGCTGTAAATCGAAAACCCGCTCGGCGCATGCTTGATCAACTGAATACCGCGATCGAGATTGCCGGTGGCATCCTTGACGCCAATAATGCCGGGCACCTGCGCCAAACGCAAAATCGTCTCGTTGCTCATATCGGCAACCGTGCGCCCCGGCACGTTGTACAGGATCATCGGTAAATCGACGCGCTCAGCGATCATCGAAAAATGACGGAACATCCCTTCTTGCGTCGGTTTATTGTAATACGGCACAACTTGCAGGCTGGCATCTGCCCCAACCTGCTTGGCGTAGTCGGTGAGCGCAATGGCCTCGACCGTGGAGTTACCCCCGGAGCCTGCGATCATCGGAATCCGACCGTCGGCATATTCGACCGCGGTCTTGATCAGCATTTTGTGTTCGTCGACAGTGACGGTCGGCGACTCGCCACTGGTGCCGACGATCACGATGCCATTAGTGCCTTCGGCGACATGCCAATCGATCAGCGTGCGCAAGCCCGGCAAGTCGAGACTGCCGTCTTCCAGCATGGGGGTGACGATGGCGACGATACTACCGCGCAAGCCGTGAATAGCGCTTACGGCGCCCGTGTTCCGGGCGGCACTGCTGGAAATTTCATTTGACATAAAACTATACGCTCTATTCGATTAAGTTGCGATTGTAGCCGATCGCTGGGGCAATCTTCAAAGATGTAGCAAACCGTAACGTTTACGGGGGTCTGCGGGCGCTTGATGAGGCTCCCTGACAGCACAAATACGCTGCACGAAGGCTGGCGTCGGGGTAGGGCGAAACACGTCCTGAAATGCAAGGACCCGTAACTGTCCGTGCACGATATCGAGCAATTCGCCCGGCTCCAGCAAAAAATGAGGATTGGAGGGCTTGCCGACTTCGCCATTACCGGCCGCAAAAGTCTCGTAAATCAACACACCGCCGGGCGCAAGCGCGGCCAGCAAGTTAGCCATTAAAGGCCGGTGCAGATAGTGGGTCACCACGATACCGTCGAATTGTATGCCGATAAGCGGCCAAGCGGCATTTTCAAGATCGGCGCAAAGCGTCTCGACCCCGGGTTCAAGCGCAGCTTCGGCCAATGCCGCGGCGTCCCGGTCAACCGCCAGCACGCGATAGTGGCGGCGCGCCAACCAACGCGCATGACGTCCACGCCCACTGGCCAGATCCAGCACCGAGCCGGCGGCCGGTATGAGATGCGCCCAGGCCTGCAGCCACTCGCTGATAACGTCGTTTGCCGGCATTTAGTTATACGAAAGCCCCATCGCGTCGCGCACTTCGCGCATGGTTTCATGCGCGTGTTTGCGCGCTTTGTCGCAACCGTCGGCAACAATGGCCCGTAGCAGCGAAGGATCATCCATATATTTTTGCGCGCGCTCCAGCATCGGCTGCTGCTCGCGCAAGATGCCTTCGATCACGGGTTGCTTACATTCCAGACAACCGATGCCGGCACTGCGGCAGCCTGCTTGGGCCCAGCTGCGCGTCGCGTCATCGGTATATACCTGATGCAGCTCCCAAACCGGGCATTTATCCGGCTCACCCGGATCGGTGCGGCGCACCCGGGCCGGGTCGGTCGGCATAGTGCGCACCTTCTTTTCGATACTTGCCGCGTCCTCACGCAAAGCTATCGTATTGCCATAGGACTTGGACATTTTCTGGCCATCGAGCCCAGGCATGCGCGACGCTTCGGTCAACAAAACCTGAGGCTCGACCAAGATGATTTTGCGCGACCCTTCGAGATAGCCGAACAATCGTTCGCGGTCGTTCATCGACAAGCTTTGCGATTCCTGCAACATGGCCCGCGCTTGCTCCAGCGCTTCATCATCGCCGTCCTGCTGGTAGGCATTGCGTAACTCATGGTAAAGCTTGGAGCGCTTGCCGCCGAGTTTGCGGGCCGCCTCATTGGCTTTTTCTTCAAAACCCGGCTCACGGCCATACAGATAATTAAAGCGCCGAGCCAACTCGCGCGTCATCTCGACATGAGGCACCTGATCTTCACCGACGGGCACCAGCGAAGCCCGATACAGCAAAATATCGGCCGCCATCAGCACCGGATAACCCAGAAAACCATAGGTCGATAAGTCTTTGTCCTTAAGCTTTTCAATCTGCTCTTTGTAGGTCGGCACCCTCTCCAGCCAGCCCAACGGCGCGCACATCCCCAGCAGCAAAGCCAGCTCGGCGTGCTCGGGAACCCGGCTTTGGATAAATAATGTAGCCTGGGCCGGATCAATGCCCGAGGCCAGCCAGTCAATCAGCACATCCCAGACATTTTTCTCGATCACGTCCGGTGTTTCATAGTGCGTCGTCAAGGCATGCCAATCGACCACGCAGAAGAAACATGGATACTCGGACTGCAGTCGCACCCAGTTTTTCAAAACACCGTGGTAATGACCGAGATGAAGCGAGCCGGTCGGACGCATGCCGGAAAAAATACGATCGGGAAACATAGCGTGGGCTGAAGGCGAACTAAAAAGGAGTAAAGGAAAAAATCAGGTTCAGCAGGCTATAACCTGCCGTCACCAACGGGCGCAACCAAAAATTGGTCAGGATGCCGGTGAATACCAGTGCCATTACAATCAAAAAACCATAACGTTCAAGCCCGGCGAGCGTGATGGCCGCCCGGCGAGGCAGCAAAGACACCAGCACCCGCCCGCCATCGAGCGGCGGCAACGGAAATAAATTGAACACGCAAATCACCAGATTCACGGTAATGCCACCGCGCGCCATCAGCAAGGCAAACTCATCGAGTTGCGCATAGGACTCGCTGACTTGCGTCAAAATCAGCAATTTGAACAGCACCGCCCACAAAAAAGCTTGGATCAGGTTACACGCGGGCCCGGCCAATGCGACCCAGATAGTATCCCAGCGGGGATTGCGCAAATTACCGAACGATACCGGAACCGGTTTGGCGTAACCGATCGCGAAAGCTCCGCTTGTCAGGAAATATAACACCAGCGGCATCACAATCGTACCGACCGGATCGATGTGCTTCAAAGGATTCAGGCTGACGCGCCCGAACATATAAGCCGTGTTATCGCCAAAAAACCGGGCGACATAGCCGTGCGCGGCTTCATGCAAGGTAATTGCAAAAATCAGCGGCAAGGCATAAATGGTGATGTTACGTATCAGTGAATCTTCCATGGGGCCGTATTGTATCAAGTGCTCCGCACTGCGCTTTTGCGCGCATTGCACGGATTAATTTAATCATGCATGCCGGTCACGCCGGATCTAGCGCCGACGTAATCCGACCAAATTTCAGGCGCTCAGACCAAATGGCACTAGCGAGCCGCGCCCGGCGCGCACCAGCACAGGCTCCGGCCCGGTCAAATCGATCACCGTGGTCGGCTCGCGCGGGCAGGCGCCCCCATCGACCACGAGGTCAACATGCTTTTCCAGGCGTGCTCGAATTTCCTCGGGATCGTTCAATGGCAGGGTGTCGGGTGGCAGAATCAGCGTGGTCGCCAACAACGGCTGCCCCAACGCTTCGAGCAGCGCAAGGGTAATCGCGTGGTCAGGCATGCGCAAGCCTATCGTTTTGCGGGACGGATGCGATAAGCGGCGCGGCACCTCTTTTGTGGCCTCCAGGATAAACACATAAGGCCCGGGCATCACCGATTTGATCAAGCGGAATTGCCGATTGTCGACCATCGCGAATAAGGCGAGTTCAGACAAATCGCGCACCAGTAGCGACAAATTCTGCTTTTCGTCGATACCGCGGATGCGACGCAAGCGCGTCACCGCATCCTTGTCGTCAAGATGACAGGCCAAGGCATAGCTTGAATCGGTGGGTAACGCCACCACCCCGCCATCGCCGATGATTTGCGCCGCCTGTTTGATCAGTCTTGCCTGGGGGTTATCGGGATGTATCCGAAAAAATTGAGACATGAAGAAATGGTAATCCTGGCTTCCGGTGGGTCGCGGTAGGGGTTGGCGAGCGCTATATCCAGTCCTGCCAGACCGGCGTCAGATAATCCGGTAGTTGCGGCAAGCCGCCGAGCACGGTGTGGACGTCATCGGGACCATGAAAATCCGCGCCGCGCGATGCCTCGAAGCCATAACGGCGGGCTACATCGGCATATTCGCGAAATTGATCAGGCGTATGGCTGCCCGTCACTACTTCGATAGCATGACCGCCCAAGGCCTCGAATTCGTCGAAAAAGGCCGAAAACTCCAAGGGGCTATATTTGTAACGCCCCGGGTGCGCCACCACCGGTTTGCCACCGGCGTCGATAATCCAGCCGACTGCGTCCGGCAAAGAGGCCCAGCAATGGGGCGCATAACCCGGTTTGCCCTCGGACAAATAGCGGTCGAAGACATCGCTGACCGACTTGGCCGCACCGACATCAACCAGATGACGAGCAAAATGGGTGCGCGAGATTAGATCGGGATTGGAAACGTATTTCAGCGCGCCTTCAAAAGCACCGGCAACGCCCACAGCTGCGAGGCGCCGGCCCATTTCCTGGGCGCGAGCATAGCGCCCGTTGCGGGTACGCGCCAGACCGTCGACCAGCGCCTGGCATTGGGTATCGACATTCAAACCAACGATATGCACCGTGCGCCCAGCCCAGGTAACCGAAATTTCGACCCCGGCCACGTATTGCATGCCCAACGATTCGGCCGCTTCACGGGCCGCCAGCTGGCCGCCCAATTCATCGTGGTCGGTCAACGCCCATAAAGTCACCCCGCCGTCGTGAGCGCGCCGCGCCACGGCGTCGGGCGCTAGCAGGCCGTCGGAGACGGTCGAGTGACAGTGGAGATCGGCGTTTATCATGGCAACCTGAAAGATATACCGAATTGTAACGCAGCGCCGCGGCGGCGTCTGTCTGCGCTTGCGGTTTAGCCGGCGAACAGTGGCTCAGACGCAGACTCGGACGCACAAAAATCCTCGATCAACGCCGCCACCTGTTCTGGCTGATCGTGATGCACCATATGACCGGCCTCGCTGACGTCAACCTGCCGCCAGTCGCGAAATGCGGCGAATCGCGCCCGGAATGCGTCCAGCGGTTCATCCCCGGCAATCCAGCGCAGGGTGGTCGACTCACTGCCTTCGACGTGCAGCACGGGGGCCACAACCTCCGCCCACACAGCCATCACCTCGTCCAGCCGATACGGCCGCGGACTGCGCATCTTATGCGCGGGGTCGCCCAAAATCTCGTACTGCCCATCGGCACGCCGACGCGACCAGTGCTCGGCGAGAAAGGTCGCACGCTCGGTCGACAGGCGCGGATTATTCTTACGTAAGCGCGACACGACGCCGCCTAGCGCGTCATACGTCGCCATCGTCGGCGTGGCGCGTATGTCGTCCAACCAGGCGCGCAATTGTGCCGGCGCGCGGCTGGCCGGACGATCGCTCATCCCAAAGCCTTCGAGATCGACAACCCGCCGCACGCGCTCAGGCCGTACGCCCGCATAGAGGCAAACCACATTGGCGCCCATGCTATGGCCGATCAGATTCACCGGCTGCGTCGGCGCATAGACATCGAGCACCGCGTCCAGATCCGATAGATACTCAGGAAAGCCATAATGACCGCCGCCGCTTTCCCGAACCGGCCAGCTAGACAAACCAAAACCGCGAGCGTCGGGCGCAATCACCCGCCAGTCGCGCTGTAAGGCGTCGACGACAAATTGAAACGATGCCGCGACATCCATCCAACCATGCAGCATCACCAGCAGCGGCGCATCAGGCGCCCCCCATTGATGGACGGCAAGACGTTGTCCACGGGTGTGCAGGATGTCGGTTTTAAAAGGTTTCATGTCGAATTTTATGGGGAACGGGCCCGTATAGAGCGCCACATCGGCCCTATAGAGCCTTAGGGGTGCATATTTTTTATCATTTAGAGCCAATCCGGGCCATGATTCCCGCATCAGTTTACAATGCGGGGTTGGCGATCATCGACCAACGTCGAATTGTAACCGCAGCGCGTGTAGGACGCAGCGCAGACTCACTCGCGTCTTTTTCTGTCCATGAGGTTGTTTGTGAACGATCAGCTGCAAAGATTTATGTTTAACGCCGCACCCGTCCGGGGCGAAATCGTGTCGTTGCAAAATACGTGGCGCGAGGTGCTGGCACGCCGCGAATATCCTGAACCGATACGCCAACTGTTGGGCGAAATGATGGCGGCGGCAGCCTTGTTGTCGGCCAATCTGAAGTTTGACGGTGCGCTGGTCATGCAGATCCATGGCGATGGCCCAGTCAAAATGCTGGTGGTTCAATGCAATTCTGATTTGACCATGCGCGCAACCGCCAAAGTGATGGGCGACATCGCTCCCGATGCAAAGTTGGCGGACCTCGTCAACCTCAATGGCGGCGGTCGGTTTGCGATCACGCTGGACCCTGCCGATAAACATCCGGGCCGGCAGCCTTACCAAGGCGTCGTGCCGCTTTCCAACGAAGATGGGCCGCTGGCCAGCATGTCCGAAGTGCTCGAACACTATATGCGCCGCTCCGAGCAACTGGAAACCCGCATCTGGCTTGCTGCCGACGCCGAGCACGCGGTTGGCATGCTGTTGCAGAAACTCCCGGGCGACGGCGGCATTCTGCCCCACCCCGGCGAACACGACTCCGACACCTGGGACCGTGTCTGCCATCTCGGCGGCACCCTCACCCAGGGTGAAATGCTCGAAATCGATACGGAAACGCTGCTGCGCCGCTTGTTTTCACAGGAAAACGTGCGACGTTTCGAGCCAGCCAATACGCGCTTTTTATGCACCTGTTCGCGCACCAAGGTCGGCGGCATGCTGCATATGCTGGGCCGCGAAGAAGTCGACGGCATCATCGAAGAACGCGGCCATGTCGAAATTCATTGCGAATTCTGCAACCAGCGCTATGAATTCGACCCGGTCGACGTGGCGCAATTGTTTGCCGCGCCGTCGATTTCAGCGGGTGTGCTTGAAGCCACCGAGCAGAAACATTAACTATCGAGCGCCACCGCAGCCTTACGCGGACGACGGCGTGTAGCGGCTTTGCGGGCGGGCTTGGCCGATGCGTCCGCCGAGTCGCTAGTCGCCAGCGGCTCACGAATCATTTGAGCTTCCGGCACAGACTGGGCCACCGAGTCTGCGGTTAGCGCCGCTTTCTTCTGTGCCGGCTTGCGACTGTCACGCCTCTTGCGCGCGCTTTCATGCGGGCTGACGTGCGGGCTGCCCAGCGCTTCAACCGGGGCCGCCAACACTACAGTTTCGCTAAGGACGGGCCGTTCCACCTCCGGCTTGCGACTGCCACGTCCCTTGCGATGCGTCTCGCGCTTGTTGCTGACGGCCTCTGCCACAGCCGGCGTCTCTGCGTTTTGCGGTGTCGACTCTGCGGCGCGGAATTCTGACTCTGCCGGGGCAGGTTCCGAGGCAACGACAATTTCAGCAACTGCCGGCCGCTCCGCAGCAGGCTTGCGACTACCACGCCCCCTGCGATGCGTCTCCTGCTTGGCGCTGACGGCCTCGGCCGGGGATGGCGCCTCGGGCACTTCAGCAACCGCCGGCCGATCCATGATCGGCTTGCGGCCACCACGCCCTCTGCGGCGCGACTCGTGTTTGACGCCGACCTCCTCGGCCGGGGACGTTGGCGCGGCAGCCTCAACTACCGTTGAACGTTCCACGACCGCCTCCTTGGCGGCCGCGCCACTGCTGCGATAAACATAAGCGCCCGATTTCTCGTCGCGGCCGAACTCAAGCAGACCGCGCGCTTGCGCTTCTTCAAGCAAATTTCCAAAAGCGCGGAATCCATAGTAGGACTCACTAAAGTCAGGCTTGCGGCGCTTAATCGCTTCTTTCAAAACCGACGCCCAAATCTTGCCGCCGCTATCGCCACGCTCAGGCACCAGCGCATCGAACGTCTCCACGGCGATTTCAATCCCTTGACTGCGGCGCGCGTCGAGATCGTCGCGGCGCGGCTTGTCGCCATCGTGCGCGCGCTTCGCTGCCGGCACTTGCCGTTGCCGGGTCTCGCGCTTGGCCTCCGCACGCTGGCTCTCACGCACCAGATCGTCGTAGAAAATAAATTCGTCGCAATTGGCAATCAGCAGATCTGAGGTCGATTGCTTGACGCCAACGCCGATCACCTGCTTGGCGTTCTCGCGCAATTTGGAAACCAAGGGCGAGAAGTCGGAATCGCCGCTGATAATCACGAAGGTGTTGACGTGCGATTTGGTGTAGCAAAGATCGAGTGCGTCGACCACCAGACGGATATCGGCCGAGTTCTTGCCTGATTGGCGGACATGGGGAATTTCGATCAATTCGAAATTGGCCTCATGCATGGTCGCCTTGAAGCCCTTGTAACGCTCCCAGTCGCAATAGGCTTTTTTGACGACAATGCTGCCTTTGAGCAGCAGGCGTTCCAAGATCGGTTTGATGTCGAATTTTTCGTATTTCGCGTCGCGCACGCCAAGTGCGACGTTTTCAAAATCACAAAACAGCGCCATGCTGACGTTCTCATGCGATGAAGCCATGGGTGTTCTCCGGAAAATACAGGGTTTGTGAGCGTCAGCGGGCGCCGCGGCGCGTCCATAATAGCCATTCTCACGGCATTTGAGCAGTCTTCGGACAACGGCAGAGGCAGTTTAAACACTTCCAGACAGGTTCGGATATATATCTCCTCCCCAAACCGGAGGCAGGCATGGGATATCGGCTGGTTTGCCTCATCGGCGTCGCTGCCGGCACCCTTCGCGGCATTGTCGGAACAGGTTCGCCCATGATGCTCATGCCCATCCTGGTGATGCTTAATGGACTGCGGCACGCTAGCTCGGAGCAATCCTACCGCCCCATCCATTCATCTGTAGCAAGCACGGATTCGTCCAAGTCTGCTCGTTCAAGATGAAGGAAAGGCTCTGATTGGCTACAGCGCGCGAAATAGTCCCGGTTGACAAGCTCAAAGGACTGCAGTTCTTCCGCATCGCCCTGTGTGGGCCGGGAAATTTGTATCAAGTCCATTCAAAGATCTGCTTGAGCGTTGATTTTAGAATTTCTTGCCGTACACCACAAAGCCGGAGCGATCGGCGACACTGTCATATAACTTCATCGCCGTCTGATTGCTTTCATGGGTCTGCCAATACACGCGCGTCGAACCGGCTTCGCGAGCCCGCTCATATACTGCATGGATCAAGGCGCGGCCGACGCCATGGCCGCGTGCAGCTTCTACGGTATACAGATCCTGTAAATAGCAGGCAGGGTTGATCATGGTCGTGCTGCGGTGGAACAGATAATGCGTGAGCCCGAGCAACACGCCGTGATCTTCTGCGACCAGAGCATTTACCGGCTCATAAACGTCGAAAAAACGCGACCAAGTCATTTGCGTGACTTCGGTCGGTAGAGCGGTTGGGCCGGATCGGCTGTAGAAAGCGTTATAACCTTCCCAAAGCGCTAACCATGCAGTGAAATCGGAGGGGCGAACCGGGCGGACAATCAGTGCGTCGTGCAAGATAAATACTCCAAGTATTAATCCAACTAAAAGACGACTTAGGGCTACCACTATCAAGCGCTATGGAAGAGTCAGCGACCACTATCCATTTCGGCATCTTATATGAACATCGCTCGCCGGCAAGGTCATCTGCTTTGCTAAATTTAAGTGCACATTTAGACGCGTCGAAATCCTAGGGCCTGTTCGCGCTAGTCAGGACACTCGCAGGCTATTTCTTTACTGGATGCACGGGCGGCGTTTTGCCATGCTTGTTGGCACTGGCCTTGACGGTCTTCGGTGGACGCGTGCGGATCGCCGGCTCCGGCACCACTCTCAACGGTGACGCCGACATTTGCCCGCGTGTCGACGAAGCAGGTAGTGCAGCACTGGCTTGGGCGTTTGGAATCGGCTGATTGGGCGCCACAAACTGTACGAAGATCTCACTGTTTTTGATCATGCCCAATTCATAGCGCGCGCGTTCCTCGCTGGCATCCGTACCCTGCTCCAGATCCTGCACCTCACCTGCCAGTCGGTCGTTACGCTGCTTCAGGTCGGCATTTTTTTGATTTTGATCGACCAACTGACGTTCGAGATCCTGCACGCGCAGCCAACCGCCGTGCCCCCACCATAACGGGTACTGGATCAGTCCCAGGAGGACGATCAGAACGACAGTCACCAGCCGCATCGTATTCGCCGTGTTGCTTTCATTGGATAGCTTGGACTGACAGATCGGCCGCGCAGGCCCGCTTTGGAATTCAGCGGGCAGGCGCGGCCGGGTGCCTTACGGCTTAACGTAGATTACCGCAACGTCGATTACCGCAGATTAAAGAATGCCGAACGACCTGGGTAGCTGGCGATATCACCGAGGTCTTCCTCGATGCGCAGCAATTGATTGTATTTCGAAATACGGTCGCTACGCGACAAGGAACCCGTCTTGATCTGCCCTGCGTTCAGGCCCACGGCGATATCGGCAATCGTCGAATCTTCGGTTTCGCCTGAGCGATGCGACACCACCGAGGTGTAGCCCGCGCGCTTGGCCATTTCCATGGCGGCGAAGGTTTCGGTCAAGGTGCCGATCTGATTGATCTTGATCAGGATCGAGTTGGCTACGCCGCGCTCGATGCCTTCTTTCAGGATGCGCGTGTTGGTCACGAAAATATCGTCGCCGACCAATTGGATTTTCTTACCCAGCTTGTCGGTCAGGATCTTCCAGCCATCCCAGTCGGCTTCAGCCATACCGTCTTCGATTGAGACGATGGGGAATTTATCGGCCAGCGCACCGAGGTAATCGGTAAATTCAGCCGACGTCAGTTGCAAACCTTCGCCCGCCAGATGATATTTACCATCGCGATAGAATTCGCTGGCCGCGCAATCAAGCGCCAGCAACACATCTTCACCGGCGCGATAGCCGGCTTTTTCAATCGCTTGCAAAACGGTCGACAAGCATTCGTCGTTGCTGCTGAAGTTCGGTGCAAAACCGCCTTCATCGCCCACCGCCGTGCTCATGCCGCGGTCCGCGAGAATTTTCTTCAGTGCATGGAACACTTCGGCGCCGCAACGCAGCGCTTCACGAAATGACGGCTGGCTAACCGGCATAATCATGAATTCCTGGATATCCAGGCTGTTGTTGGCATGCGCGCCGCCGTTGACGATATTCATCATCGGCACGGGCATTTGCATGGCACCCGCGCCGCCGAAATAGCGATATAGGGGCAGACCAGCCTCTTCAGCAGCAGCTTTGGCGACAGCCATCGAAACCGCGAGCGTGGCGTTGGCGCCCAAACGCGACTTATTGTCGGTGCCGTCCAGCTCGATCAGGGTACGATCCAGAAAAGCTTGTTCCGAAGCGTCGAGGCCCATGATGGCTTCTGAAATTTCGGTGTTGATATGTTCAACGGCTTGCAGCACGCCCTTACCGCCATAACGGCTTGCATCGCCGTCGCGCAGCTCGATGGCCTCGCGCGAACCGGTCGACGCGCCAGACGGCACGGCCGCGCGCCCCATCACGCCGGATTCCAGCAGGACGTCGCACTCTACGGTGGGGTTACCGCGTGAATCCAGGATTTCGCGGGCGATGATATCAACGATTGCACTCATGATTTCCTCAATTGAAAACTAATGATCCGGTACTGTATGAAATAAACAGGCGGCGGGTTTAACCCGACTCCTGTGTGGTAGAGACTCGGAAAAATCCTCTACGTTCACGCGGAGATGAATATGCTGCCTGGGAAGCGCGTCATTGCGTATAACTGATGCATATATAGCGTATCACTGCAATGTCTCGCGCAACCGTACCCCTTCCACCTGGCGCCGGGATCGCCGGCGTAACGCGGAAGGCGGTGCTTAATTGAAATCGTTCTCGAGAAACTGCTGGCTTTTGACCACGCGATCGAGCGCCGTTAGCGTTTGCAACAGCTCTTTCATGCGCTGCAAAGGTACCGCGTTCGGGCCGTCTGACTTGGCTTTGGCGGGTTCCGGGTGGGTTTCCATAAACAAGCCGGCGACCCCCGTCGCAACCGCCGCACGGGCCAAGACCGGGACAAATTCGCGCTGACCGCCGGAACTCGTGCCCTGACCGCCGGGCAATTGCACCGAATGGGTTGCATCGAAGACCACCGGGGCACCCGTCTCGCGCATGATCGCCAAGGAGCGCATGTCCGAAACCAGGTTGTTATAGCCAAACGAGACACCGCGTTCGCAAGCGAAAAAGCGGTCTTCCGACAAGCCTGCTTCGCGAGCAGCCGTGCGGGCCTTGTTGATCACGTTGATCATATCGTGCGGGGCCAAAAACTGGCCCTTTTTGATATTCACGGGCTTGCCGGAACGCGCGCAAGCGTTGATAAAATC
>Ga0302178_10001635_pt1 | contig 18621 bp, 10 predicted proteins | sample I_Palsa_E1_3_FD_198790 | JGI IMG/M metagenome (GOLD analysis project Ga0302178, IMG submission 198790) | Peat permafrost microbial communities from Stordalen Mire near Abisko, Sweden - I_Palsa_E1_3 | ecosystem: Environmental > Terrestrial > Soil > Palsa > Peat permafrost | place: Sweden... | reverse complement strand
CTCGCAGCCCAGTTCGAGGCGTGGCGCAAATTTACCAACATCACCCAAAATCCGTCTACTGGTTTCTGACCAGCACTCGCTCCCGACCTCGTGCTGTCCCGTGCTCCGCAAGTTGACAATGCCGTCGCCAGTCCATTTCGCTGCTGCGATCGAGGCGCGCACGCCCGTCGAGGCGCGCGGACCCGCGCCGCAAGTCCCTCATCCAGTGCATGCTGCACCGCGCGCATCGTTTGCCGTAGCCGTAGCCGATGCCGTGCAGCCCGTGCGCGTTTCGGCACCTGCGCCGGTTGGTGCGCCAGCACCCGTCAGCCAGGCCGCGACGCCCACAGTGGACCTGGAATTCTTGATGCTGAACGTCGTTGCCGACAAGACCGGCTATCCGACTGAGATGCTGGGCATGGACATGCAGATCGAAGCCGAACTCGGTATCGACTCGATCAAGCGCGTGGAGATTCTGTCGGCCCTGCGCGAAGCGGCGCCCGGCATGGCCGACATTAATCCCGCCGAGCTCGGCCGGCTGCGCACTTTGGGCGATATTGTGAGGCACATGCGCGCCACCATCTTGCCGGTGCAAACCGTGTCTGCTGTCGCTGCACTGCCATCCCGAACGACCCCGGCAGCTATGCCGTCGATCGACCTCGAAAACCTGTTGCTTGGCATCGTCGCCGACAAGACGGGCTATCCGACCGAGATGCTGGGTATGGATATGCAGATCGAAGCCGAACTCGGCATCGACTCGATCAAGCGCGTGGAGATTCTGTCGGCACTGCGCGAAGCGGCACCCGGCATGGCCGATATCAATCCCGCGGACCTCGGCCGGCTGCGCACCTTGGGCGATATCGTGAGTCATATGCGGACCCAGAATGCTGACGCTAATTTGACGCTGGAGCCCGACTTGGAAGCGCCTGCTCCCGCACCCGCCGTCGCGGTAACGGCGGAAATAGCGCCTGCACCAGCCGCCTCGCAGCGCTTTGCCACCCGCGCCGTCCCCATGCCCGCTTCGGGCCAAGCGATGACAGGTCTGTCCTCGGGAAAGCTGGTTATCACCGATGACGGCACTGGCATCGCACCCGCGCTGGCCCGGAAACTCGCGCAGCAAGGCATCACCGCGACCGTCGTCAGCACGGTCCCGCAGGACGCTGACGGCGTCATCTTCCTCGGCGGCTTGCGCACCTTCGGGACCATTGACGAAGCACTGCAGATCAATCATGAAGCGTTCGCCGCAGCCCGTTCGGTCGCGGCTCGTTTCGAAAACGGCGCAGGCGTGTTCGTCACGGTTCAGGACACCGGGGGGGACTTCGGGCTTAGCGGCAGCGCGCCGGAACGGGCGTGGAGCGGCGGTCTCGCCGGTCTCGTGCGTACGGCCGCTCGAGAATGGCCAAGCTGTGCATTGAAGACGATCGACTGCGAACGCGGCACGCGCACCGCAGAAGACATCGCCACCGCGATCAGCGGCGAACTGACCGGGGGGGGACAGGAACTGGAAGTTGGCTTGTCCGAGCAGCGTGTCCGCATTACGCTGGCCCGCCTCCCGTCCTACGTGTTGCAGGATGCTGCCACGCGCATTGACCGCCATTCCGTGCTGGTCGTCACCGGCGGCGCACGTGGCGTCACAGCGGCCGCGCTAATTGCGCTCGCTGAACAACATCAGCCGCGACTCATACTGATTGGACGCACCGAGCTTGTCGGCGAGCCGGCGGGCTTGCACGGCATTGTCGATGCCGTGAGCCTCAAGCGAGGTCTGATCGCTCACCTGCAACAGGGCGGCGCCAAGGCCACGCCCGCGCAGATCAACGCGGAACTGGCGCGCGTGCTGGCCGTGCGCGAGATTCAGGCGACCATCGACGCGCTCACGCGCGCCGGGTCCGAGGTCCGCTATCTGGCGCTTGACGTGCAAGACCCGCTGGCATTGCGCACCGCGCTCGCTGAAGTGCGCCTATCCTGGAGTGCGATCACCGGCATCGTACACGGCGCGGGGGTGCTTGCCGACCGCCGTATTGTCGACAAAACCGACGAGCAGTTCTTCAGCGTGTTCAACACCAAAGTCATCGGCTTGCGGGCACTGCTCGACGCAACCGCGCAGGATCCGTTGACGGCGATCTGCCTGTTTTCGTCGATCGCGGCGGCAACCGGCAATGTCGGCCAATGCGATTACGCGATGGCCAACGAAGTCCTGAATCAGGTCGCTTCCGCCGAGCGTGCGCGTCGCAATGATTGCGTGGTGCGCTCGATCGGCTGGGGGCCGTGGCAAGGCGGGATGGTCACGCCGACGCTGGCCGCGCATTTCGAGCACGAGGGGGTCGCTCTGCTGTCGATCGCCGAAGGTAGCGCCGCCTTTGTCGCCGAACTCTGCGCTTACTCCGACGACGTGCAGATCCTGGTGCTGCCCGCGACTGCCGAACAAGGCGCGTTGGGTACGCCGCCGGATCACAAGAACGGGGCCGCGGTCGCGCTAACCCAGAACTCGCACGCCTATCTCAACGATCACAGTATTGCCGGCGTGCCGATCGTTCCCGTGGCACTGGCGCTCGAATGGCTGGTACGGGCCGCGCGCATCCGGCGTCCGCAACCGGAGCAGATGACGCTGAAGCACCTACGTGTGTTGCGCAAAATTGCACTGGACGAATTCGCCGAAGGCGGCACGCGTCACATTCACGTGCGCTGCAATCTGTCGAGCGAATCGGTGCATCCGAGTCTGGCGCTCGAACTGTGCGGCGACGACGGCGCATTGCACTACCGCGCGTTTGCCTCGTCGGCTTCGTGGGTGTCGGAACCGGCCCGTGCAGCGACGCCGCGCGGTCTCGTCGGCCCGCAACGCGCCGAAATCTACGATGGTCATGTGCTGTTCCACGGTCCGCGTTTTCAGGCGATTGTCGCGCTGCATGGCATCGCCGCACAAAGCGCCAGCGCGACGCTCGTCGGCGCTGCCGCGCTCGACTGGCCGAGGGAGAGCTGGCAGACCGATCCGGCCTTAATCGACGGTGGCATGCAGCTTGCTGTGCTGTGGGCCGAACCGTTGCTTGGCGGTGCATCGCTACCGATGTCGGTCGACGAGATGCGTTTGCACCGATCCGGTCTCGCCGACGGCCCGGTGCATTGCGTGGTGCATGCGCGTCAGCTGCATGCCGAACGCGCAAGCTGCGACATCATTTTCTACGATGCCGACGGCGAGGTTCGCGTCGAATTGCTGAAGGTCGAACTGATCTTGCGACCGGGTGAGGGCGGCCGTGGCGTGACGCAGTGGGCGGTATAGCATGAGTTTTGAACCCATTGCAATTGTTGGGCAAGCCTGTTTGCTGCCCGACGCGGCAACGCCCGATACCTTATGGCTCAACGTTCTGGCCGAGCGCAACAGTCTCGGCGCCGCGCCGGAAGGCCGTTGGCGGATGCCGCGCGAGATGGCGTTGCAGAGCGCCGCTGATGGCGTCGATCACGCCTGGAACGACGTCGGCGGCTATGTGCAGGGGTTTTCGTCGCTGTTCGATGCACACGGATTCCGGCTCGACCATCATCAGATTCTGGCGCTCGACCCGCTGTTCCAATGGACGCTGCATGGCGTGCGCGAAGCGTTGCGCGACGCCGGTCGCGATTATGCGGATGCGCGTTGCGGTCTGGTGATGGGCAACCTGTCGTTTCCGTCCGCGGGAATGGCGCGCTTTGCCGAGCATACCTGGCTGTCGGCGCAAACGGAAGCGGTGCGCGCCGCGTTTTCGGATGTCATCGGGCAAGGGCAGCCCGATCCGCACAACCGGTTTTCGTCCGGCTACCCCGCGCATCTGGCTGTGCAGGCATTGGGCTTCGGGGATGGTTTCGCGCTTGACGCGGCGTGCGCTTCGTCGTTGTACGCGATTAAGCTTGCCTGCGATCGTCTGCACGAGCGCAGCGCCGACCTCATGGTCGCGGGCGCGGTCAACTGCACCGACGATCTATTTATTCACATGGGTTTCACCGCGCTGTCGGCGCTCAGCCGCAGCGGCCGCAGCCGGCCATTTCATCGCGACGCGGACGGGCTGGTCCCGGCGGAAGGCGCGGCCTTCGTTACGCTGAAGCGCCTCGACGACGCGATCGCTGCCCGCGATCGGATTCACGGCGTGATTCGCGGCGTCGGCCTGTCTAACGATGGTCGCGCGCGCGGCTTGCTGGTGCCCTCATCCGACGGGCAGATCCGTGCGATCCGGCAGGCGTGGAACGTGGCCGGCCTCGCGCCGCAAACCGCCAGCTTGATCGAATGCCACGCGACCGGTACGGAGCTTGGCGACAGCACCGAAGTGCACAGCATGGCCGAGGTGTTCGGTGGCATCGAAGACCTGCCGATTGGCTCACTGAAGTCCAACTTCGGCCATCTGATCACGGTCGCGGGCATCGCCGGCCTGATCAAGGTGCTGGGTGCGATGAAGGCAGGGGTGCGTCCGGCGACGCTGCACGCCGATGCGCCGCTCGACGCGCTCGACGGCACGCCGCTGCGCCTGCTGCTTGCGCCTGAAGCATGGACCGGCCAGCGTCGCGCCGGCATCAGCGCGTTCGGCTTCGGCGGCAATAACGCTCACCTGATCGTCGACGCATGGGACGGCAAACCGGCCACGCGAGCGACGTCCCCCGCCTACACGACGCAACCGACGCATGCCCGCGAGCCGGTGGCGATCGTCGCGCTCGGCGCGCGTGTTACCGACGGACGCAACGTCCAAGATTTGGTCAACAGTCTGCTGAGCGGTGACGCGCATCGCGCGGCGCGCGTCGATATCGAAGTGCAATTGAGCGGCCTGCGGTTTCCGCCACACGATATCCGGGGCACGCTGCCGCAGCAACTGATGATGCTCGAAGCGGGGCGCGAAGCGTGTCACGGTATTCAACTGCCGCGCGAACGCACGCAAGTGCTGATCGGCATGGGTTGCGACGCCGATATCGCGCGTTCGGGCGCACGCTGGCGTGCACCTTCTTGGCTTGCGGGCAGGAAACTGGACGCGCAGCAACTTAACGACGTGCGCGCCGCGATCCAAGTCCCGTTGACGGCGGCCGGCGTGCTGGGCACGATGCCCAATATCGTCGCAAACCGGCTGAATTCCCAGCTGGACCTGGCGGGGCCGAGCTTTTCGGTGTCGGCCGAGGAAGCGTCGGGCATCGTCGCGCTGCAACTCGCCGTGCGCGCCCTGCAGACCGGCGAAGCCGATGCCGCTGTGGTCGGCGCGGTCGACCTGTCGCACGAGCCGGTTCATCGGGCCGCGCTACAGGCGCTGGACCGTTCGTGTCAGCCTGGTGATGCAGCCGTCGCGCTCGTCCTGAAACGTCTCGTCGATGCACGCCGCGATGGCGACACGATCATGGCTGTGCTCGGCGGCGACGACACCGAGGCGATGACAATCGGTGACAGCACCGGCAAGGAAAGCTGCGATTTCGATCCGGCTCACCTGTTTGGCCGCGCCCACGCGGCACAAGGCTTGATGGCAGTGGCGAGCGCCGTGCTCGCAATTTCCCACCGCGCGCGACCGCAGCGTGGCGCGCCGGCCAGTCCGTGGCTCGGTCGACGCAGTGCGCGGGTTACAACCGCCGTGCTGGGTGCACAGGCCGTGCAGATTGGTCTATCAAGTGCGAATAGCGCCGACGGCGCCGACAGTCATGGCTGGAGCCCCGACGCCGTAGCGCGCGTGCATATCTATTCCGGCGCCGATCAAACGGCCGCGCTGGCCGCACTGAATGCAGGTTTACCGTCGGACACCGGACCTGCGCGGCTGGTGATCGCCGCAGCGGGACCGGAGCAATTCGCCGCGCGCGCCAGCGCCGCGCGAGGATGGCTGCGTGACGGCGGCCCGCGTCCAGAAGGCGTCGCGTTTCGTGCAACGCCGGTGCATGGCGAGATTGCGTTCGTGTTTACCGGCGCGGCCGCGGCGTATCCCGGCATGGGTCGGGAACTGATGCTCGCGCTGCCCCGCCAGCTCGATGCGGTCGAGGCGCGCGCAGGCTCGCTCGATCTCCTGGCCGGATGGCTGTTCGGCGGACCGGAGCGGCGCCCGCGTCATCCGCTGGATCAACTGTGGGGTGCAACGATCATATCGCAGTTGCACGCCGAAATCACACGCCGTGTTCTCGGCATTCGGCCGCACGCCACGCTCGGTTACTCGTCCGGCGAAACCAATGCGCTGTTCGCGATGGAAGCGTGGCGCGACGTTGCTGCGATGATCGCCGACACGACGAATTCGCCGCTGTTCCGGCACCAGCTAGTGCCGGAATTTTCGGCGGTGCGCGAAGCGTGGCAGCGTCGCGGGACGACCGGAGACGAATGGCACAGCTATTCGGTGCACACGTCGCTCGAGCAAGTGAGAAGTGCGCTCGACGGTGAAACCGCCGCGCATCTGACGGCGATCAACGCACCGGGGGCCTACACGATCGGCGGAGAAGCGCAGGCCTGCGCTCGCGTGCTGACGCAGCTTCCCGCCGGGTGCGCGAGCTTTATTCCGTATGAGATGGCGGTGCATGCGCCCGAGCTGGAGATCGTGCGCGACGCGTGGCACGCCTTGCATCACCGCACGACCGACGCCGTGCCCGGCGTGCGCTTCTACGGCTGTGGCAGCGGCCAGTCCTATACGGCCACGGCGGATGCCGCCGCCGATGCGATTACCGCACAGGCAATCGGTACGCTGGATTTTGAGCGGACAGTCGAACAGGCGTGGGTCGACGGCGTGCGTATTTTCATCGAACACGGCCCGCGCAATGCTTGCAGTGGCTGGATCTCGCGCATTCTCGGTGCGCGGGAACATCTGGCGGTGCCGCTGGATGTGGTCGATCGCAGCAGTTTGCGGCAGTTGAATCACGCGGTGGTGACGCTCGTCGCGGCAGGGGTTACGATGGATCTCGAGGCGTTGTTCGATCTGCTGGCGCAGACCGCGCCGGTGGAGCATGTCAGCGTCGCGAGCATCAGCGTGCCTGCGCATTGGCCGGCTATCACGCTACCGGACTATGTGGCCGGCGGGCCGCAAGTGATGAAGCGCGCACCGTGGTTGCCTTCCGTATTGGGCGGTGCGAATGTAACGCCGCCGATGCCCGCCACAGCGATGTCCAACCTGGTTCCGACGCCGGCGCCCGTCGTCGCGACGCCCATGTTTGAAGCGGCCCTTGCCGGTTCGACCCTGCCACCTTCTCTCACCGCGACCAGACCCACTGTGCCAGCCAATTTTGCTTCGACGCCCGATGCCCCAATGCTAAGGGCGCAAAAGTTATCTCCGCAGCAGCGCGCGGCCGTCGTGCACAAAGCATTTATTGAACGTCAGACGGCGATTCATCTGCAGTTCCTCGCGCTTCAGAAGAGCGCGGAAGCCAGCTTCCTTCAGTCGATGGCAGCGGCAATGCAGGCCTCGGAGACTGTCGCAAGCTATCCAGTTCAGATCGCCAGGTTCGAGGCGGCGGTTTCAACGCCCGCGCATCGTCCGGGCATTCGACCTGCGCAAACGCGCTCTGCTGACGCCGGCAATGATAACGCGAACGAAAGGGCGAACGAAAGGGCCACGCTCGAAGTCGCCCTCGAAATTATCCATCCCGGTCCTAAATTCGACCGCGAGGACCTCGAACGCCTCGCGTCCGGGAAAATCTCGACGCTGTTCGGACCGCAGTTCGAACCGCAGGACGTTTATGCGCGCCAGACGCGTATGCCGATGCCGCCGCTGCTACTCGCGGATCGCGTCACCGGCATCGACGCCGACGCCGGGTCGATGAGCTCCGGCACGATCTGGACCGAAACCGATGTCGAACGCGACAGCTGGTATTTGACTGCAGAAGGCCGTATGCCGGCGGGCGTGATGATCGAAGCCGGGCAAGCCGACTTGCTGCTGATCAGCTGGCTAGGGATCGACCTGCTGAACCGTGGCGCACGCGTCTATCGTCTGCTCGGATGCGACCTGACGTTTCATGGCAGTCTGCCGGTGCCGGGCGAAACGCTGGTGTACTCGATTCACATCGACAGTCACGCGCGTCAGGGTGACGTGCGCATGTTCTTCTTCCACTACGACTGCCATGTCAACGGCGAACTGCGCATGTCGGTGCGTCAGGGTCAGGCGGGTTTTTTCACGGATGAAGAGCTGGACAATTCCAGCGGGGTGCAATGGGACGCGCACCACGAAACCTGCGATCCGCACACGCGGGTCGACGCGCCGGCCGCGCTGTGCGTCACGCGTGATTTCGATACCGCCGCCGTGCTCGCTTTCGCCGCAGGGCGCCTCGCAGACTGCTTCGGCGCGCCGTGGGAAGCCGTGCGCGCGCATGTGCGTACGCCCCGCGTGAAGCCCGGCGACATGCTGTTCCTCGACCGCATCCGCGATTTCGATCCGCACGGCGGTCCGTGGCAGCGCGGTTATCTGCGCTCGGAAACCGCCATCTCGCCGGACGACTGGTTCTTCCCCGGCCATTTCAAGAACGATCCGTGCATGCCGGGTACGCTGATGTTCGAAGGCTGTCTGCAGGCCATGGCGTTCTATATGAGCGCGCTGGGTTTCACGATCGAACGCGATGGTTGGCGCTTCGAGCCGGTGTCGGAGGAAAGCTATCGTCTGCGTTGCCGCGGCCAAGTGCGACCGACCAGCCGCCTGCTGACTTGCGAAGTGTTCATCTCCGAAGTCATCAGCGGCCCGATCCCGACGATCTACGCCGATCTGCTTGGCACCGTCGATGGCGTCAAATCCTTCCATGCCAAACGCGTGGGCCTGAAACTGGTGCCGGACTGGCCGCTCGACCAGTGGCGCGATGGCGGTCCCCCGGTGCAACAAACCGACGGCGCCACGATCGATCTGCCTCGACTCGGCGGCCTGCGCGACTACGGGGAACCGAAGCCGGTCGCCGTGGTGGATGGCTTCACTTACGACTATGCGTCGTTGATGGCGTGCGCGTGGGGCAAGCCGAGCGATGCGTTCGGACCATTTTACGAGCCGTTTGACGGCGCCCGTACCGTCGCCCGCCTGCCTGGACCGCCGTACCATTTTATGTCCCGCATTCTCGACGTCAGCGGACCGCAAGGCGGGATGAAAAGCGGCAGTCGCGTCGAAGCGGAATACACTGTGCCCGACGCCGTCTGGTACTTCGAACAAAGCGCTTATCCGACGATGCCGTTGTCCGTGCTGATGGAAGTGGCCTTGCAACCATGCGGCTGGCTCGCTTCCTACGTGGGCAGCGCGCTGACCTCCAGCAACGATCTGCTGTTTCGCAATCTGGACGGCAGCGCGACGATCCTCGGCGAAGTCGGACCTCATACGAAGGCGATCCGCACCAAGGTCGAACTGACAAGTATCTCGCGCAATGGCGACATGATCATCGAGTCGTTTGTGGTCGAGTGCTTCGCGGACGGTCAGCCGCTGTTCAAAACGTCCACAGTATTCGGCTTTTTCCCGAAAGATGCGTTCGAGAATCAGGTGGGTATGCCGCCGGCCGACACCGAACGCGCGATCCAGGACGAAAGCAGCCCGTTCCAGGTGGATTTGCGCGCGGCGCCGGCAAGGTATTGCGGCGCCGCGCTGCGCATGCCGAAGGACATGCTGCTCATGCTCGACCGCGTCAGCGGCTACTGGCCGGAGGGCGGCAAGGCGGGTCTCGGACGTCTGCGCGCGGAGAAAGATATCGAAGCCGACGACTGGTTCTTCAAGGCGCACTTCTTTCAGGATCCGGTGCAGCCTGGCTCGCTGGGTATCGAAGCAATCTACCAGTTGCTACAGTTCTACATGATCGTATGCGACCTCGGCGCCGGCATTGAAGCACCCCGTTTCGAGTTGTACGACGCCGGCAAAGGCATCGCATGGAAATATCGCGGGCAGGTCGTACCGACCAGCGGTCGTGTCTGGATTGACCTGGAAGTTCTGCGCGTCGACGCTGACGCACGTGGCCCATTTGCGATCGCCGATGCATGGTTATGGGTCGACGACAAACGTATCTACCAGTGCCGTCAACTGGGCTTGCGTGTGGTCCCCTCGACCACAGCATGACGCTCGGACGTCCGGATATCGCGGGCATGAACCCGCCAGGCCATCTGCAGTACATTTCACGTCTCGCGAAGACGCAGCGTTATATCGTCCAGCAATGTCTGTCCGGCGCGGCGCAGCCGTGGTGCTACCACACTCAGTTTTCCTATCACCTGCAAATAACGAATCTGGTTGCACCGCTGTTTTTTAAGGCTCTGCAGAGCGTTGTCAGGCGTCATCCGATCATGCGAACCGTGTTCTTCGATCGAGGGGACGGCCAGATCTGGCAGGGTATCGACCCCGCGCTAGAGCTGGCCGTCCAGTTCTACGATATCAACCGTCAGGCGGCCGGACAGCATGACGAATGGATTCGTCGGTTCCTGCTGGCCGACCGGGATCGCCCGTTCGATCTTCTGAACGGCGAGGCGGCACTGGTAAGAGCTTTTATGATCAAAAGAAGCACCGAAACGCTGCAGCTCGTGCTCGTATTTCATCACGCGATCTGGGACGGTTGGAGCCTGGCCGTATTGGTCAAAGAAATCTTCGATGTCTATCAGACGTTACGAACGAGCCCTACGCTGAGCTTGCATCCGGCTGCGTATGATTATCAGGATTTCATTTCGGACGAGTTGTCGGAACGGCACTCGGCAGAAGCGATGAGATTCTGGGCGGAACATTTGCGCGATCACCACGAATACCGCATCGAACGGCAATTTTCGGATGCCGACCTAGAGGCTTATGAGCCCGTGCACTGCATGCTCGATGCCGATCTCGTCGCGAGGCTCGAGCAGTGTGCGCGCAGGCAGCGTGTCACGATGAAATCGCTGTTCGTTGCGCTGTTTGTCTACATGATTCACGATGAGTCGCAGCAGTCGCATGCCACCATCGGTATGGTGAGCAACGGACGCAGCATCCGATTAAAAAGCCCGCTGACCACCTTAGGTCTGTTGTGGAATCTTGCGCCCCTGTGTGTCGAGACAGATCCGCTCGCGAACAACCTGACTGATCATATCCGGTCGGTTCATCACGCGCTGGCGGACACCGCGGCTTTCTGCGATTACCCGTTGGTGGACATTCTGAAAGACCGGGGCGTCGACCAATTGTTTCATGCGGCGTTCAACTACATCGATTTCGGCAGCGCGAATATCGTACGCAAAGATTCGGGCATCCGTTTTCTGGACTCCGGCGGCCTCGATAAATTTCATTTTCCGCTGCATCTGTTGGTCGGCAGAAACCCGTTCGACCGGAATATTTCGCTGGTGCTGAACTTCGACTCCCGGTGCTATTCCGCACAGCAGATACGGAGCAAACTGGGTCGATATCTCGAGCGGCTGCAACAGTGGTGCGGCGAAAACTGCGCCTGAAAATGATAAATCGATCGAACCGAATCAACGTGTCCTGAAAGACGAGTTGGAAGACTGGGCGCATTTTATCGAGATTTTTGGACGCGGGATTGTTGCGGCAACCGCATGCTTGTCTCGCCGTCTGCCGCTTCGGATTTCGGCGCAACGCTTCGGTTGTTACAGGGGACGCAGCGTCTCCGCCTGTAGATTAGATGTATTTTACGAATTCTTATTAATCACCAATCGTGGGTAATATATGTCGACTACAAATGAGCAAGACAAAACGCTGTACGAAGTAGTGACGAATGACGAAGAGCAGTACTCGATATGGCCGGCAGATAAAGAAATTCCTTGTGGTTGGAAGAAAGTCGGGAATCAAGGTTCTAAGGAGAAATGTTTGGCGCATGTAAACGAAGTATGGACGGACATGCGGCCTCTTTCCCTGAGAGAACAAATCACGTTCGTCTGAGTGAGATCCAGATCGACGCGCCGCTAATCAATGTCAATCGTCAGGCAGTGTATTGGTGCAAGTCGTTGTGATTCAGGCGATTCCTGATACATGGCGCGATTCGCCATGCAACGCGGCGATGGCGCAAACAGATTCTGACTTTTGAGGTGACGAGTGGACGCATTAATTCAAATGGAGAGTCTTATTCGGCAAAGTCCAGGTGGCGACACAACGTTTTTTGATAACGCCGATTTTCCCTGGACGGGCGCGGTCGAATCTCATTGGCCCTTGATGAGCGCGGAACTTGGACATCTGATGCGGGCGATCGATTTCTTGCCGGGTTTCGAAGAAATACAAGTGAAGCAGGGTGAGTTGTCGTCGGACAAGCGATGGAAAATTTTCCCGCTCTTTGCATATGGACAATGGTTCAATACCCAAAGATGTCCGACCGCGATTCGCGCTTTGCAATGCATTCCCAACCTCAAGTCGGGAATGTTTTCTGTTTTGCAAGCAGGCAAAGAACTGCCTGCGCATCGCGGTGTTTACGCCGGAGTCCTAAGGTACCACCTGGGAATGAAGGTGCCGCAACCTGAACTTTGCGGAATCCGTGTTGGTGATGATAGTGCGACTTGGCACGAAGGTGCGAGCCTGATCTTTGATGATTCTCACGAACATACTGCGTGGAATAGAAGTGATGAGGATAGAATCGTCTTGTTTGTTGATTTCTCTCGCCCATTGCCGCCGGATCTTCATGCAATGAATGAAGCCATCATCTACGAGGTTAGTGCGACGGACTTTGTGACGAGGGCCGTCAATGAATGGATTGAGTGGGATAAAAAACATGGCCGTACGATCGACTCGCATATGGGTATTGCGCCATGACATGGCCACCTGCCGAACACCTTATGTATTTGGACGGAAGTCGATGGTTTTGGGGCGACGACGTGCGGCATCGGTTTGAAAGCCATTGAAGCCTGGAGAATTTGATGGGAGCGGAGGTTGCGCTGCTGGAACCCGCCGGTCGGTGGCCGGCCGACGTCGAGATATGGAGTATTAAGATGTCATTTGCTATACCTCACGGCTTAGCGAGCGAGCATCTTGACGCGAGTGAGCGCGCCCGCGCGGGGCGCTATTATCAGGCGCAAGATCGCATACGATTTTCGACTACACGATCCATGCTGCGAGAGTTGCTCGGGCAGCGCCTTAACAGAGCGCCCGCAGACCTGCACTTTGTGATTGGGGAGTACGGCCGTCCCGAACTGAGCGACTCGGAAGGCGTGTCGTTCAACGTTTCGCACTCTGGGGATCACGCCCTAGTAGCGATCTCAACCAACCGAACGGTCGGGATCGATATCGAGCGGATGAACAACAACATAGATTGGAGAGATCTGATCGAGATGGTTTGTATCGACCACGAGCGCCGCACTATTCTGATGGAACCCGCACGACTGCAATATCGAAGTTTTTATCGGTGCTGGACGGCTAAAGAGGCGATCCTGAAAGCGTTAGGTCTGGGTATCACGGAGGGCCTCCGGTCGGTGGCGGTGCATCCGAGCGGGGAGGGCATCCAGCAAGCGGTCATGGGAGCCGTGCCGGCAACCGCCGACGCGCGGGCACTGCGATTTCATTGGATGAGCGATTTTGCGGATTATATGGGATGTATCGCGTTCGGTCCGGCGCGTCTCTGTCTAGCCGAACCGGCAATTTCGGGAGATGACTATGCGTAGGCCCCTCGGTGGGTTCTGGTCGAACGGGCAAATTCGAGAAATGATTTTGCATCGCCCCCCCGGCGGGCTCTGGTGCAAAGCCAACGTGATCCGCATGAGCACCCTTGTGGTCGCGACTGCCGTGCTCGGCGGCACGGCGATGCTTGCGGTGTCAAATCGGACCGCGAAAGACCCGCCGCCGAACTCCCCGGCCGGTCGTTGGCTGACAACGGCCCATATTATCGCGCAACTCAAACTGCCCGACCTGCATCCCAGCCAACAGGGCGACCAGATTCTTGTCGCCGGAATTGTACCCACGGCAAACGACGCCTACACCACCACAGAAGCCCTGCGCCAGGTGCCGGGCGCTGCCATCGAAACCCAGATCACGGCAGCAGACACCGTCGTGGACGATCTGCACTCATCTTTGGGGGAGCCCGGTCTGACGGTCAGCTATCTGGGTGGCGGGCGTTTTTGCATAGCTGGTGTAACGAACAATATTGACCATGTTCAAAGCGCGGTAGAGAGCGTACGTGCGGACTACGGCTCAGTCATAAAGCGCGTGACCTTTGACGTAAAAACGCTTGGCGCAACTGTGGACAACGTTAGTTCCACGCTGAGCGCTGGGTCTATTCAATATGTCGAACTAGAAGATGGAACCAGAAAATTTGCCACGGTAAATCAAGCTGCGCCAGGCACACCGTCCGATGCATCAACGGCGTCCGGCAACTCAACTGAGCTGGAGAGGCACGTGAATCCACCTGGCAATTAATCGGTTCTGGCGCAAATAGGTAGACTGGCCATCGCCTCTTTGGTTATTGGGTGCATTCACTCTGTCCCAACGTTCAATGCCTCCACAGCAGCTCGACGCCAACCACAATCAACACAACCGCCGTGCAGCGATTAATGGTGCGCTTGGCCGCCCGGTATCCGCGTTGCATGCGCGCGCCCGAAAACCAGTTGGCCAGCGTTAGATGCCACAGCGTCGAACACAGGCAAATCATGGCAACACCGGCAAACCGGACCCAGATAGGCACGCTAGGGGTTAATAACGAAGCGAAAATCGTGGCGAATAAGACTAACGCTTTTGGGTTGCTCAGGTTGGTCGCCATGCCGTACCAATAGGATTTCCCAAGACTAAGGCCGCTGCCCCGATTCGCTTGCGCGGCCAGCGGTTGTTTTGCCTGCAGCCAGATTTTCACGCCGATATAGAGTAAATAGCCGCCGCCGAGAATACGCACGGCGTCGTTGAACCAGGCAAAGTGCGCCAACAATACGCCCATGCAGCTCGCTGCCAGACATGCCAGCAGGGTGCTGCCGCTGGCAATCCCCAGGGCGGTATACACGGCATGGCGTCGCGTTTGATTGATCGCCACTTGCGTGACAACCAAAAAATTCGGGCCTGGGCTGACCAATACCGGAATATAGACTGCGGCAAAACTGGCAAGAATAATCAACTGATGGTTCATTGCATGCTTTTGGTGATGAATTTAGTAGCGACGCTTGCTAGCGCTACTAACGATCCGATCGGAAGCGACGCAAACCATGGCGATATCGCCCACGAGTCCTGACGCTATCATCTGTTTCACATCTGGATTGCGGGACAAGATGTCGGTCTTGATGGTGCTGATAATGTGCGGCTCAATTTTGGGGCTTGCAATTCGAATGGTGAGCGTTCCCCCGGCATCCTCCAGGTCATATTGATGTTGCGGAAGATATTTCGCCATGGCATCGTTGATGTCGTATAAATTAATTTTTTCACCATGTTTGTATTCATTGGAAAAGCGACCGAGACAACGATCGTAGGTATAAATATTTTTACCTTGGTATTCGCGCAGTGCAAAACCGTCCAAGAGGTCGTTGGTGACATAGCGAACCGCCGGGAAATATTCTCGTGCAAACGAAGTCAACACCAGAATTCTGCCGCTACCGTTGTAATCGGCATCAGGACAAATTTCCGCAGGATGTATAGTTTCGGGCAGGATATAGGGGTCAAACTGATAGCACCCAAGTTCATGATTGAAAAATGCAATCGAGCCGATCTCGATGCTACCGAACAGGTCCAAAATATCGCTGCTGGCGAGATTGAAATGCAGCGCGACTTTTTGTTGCCAAGCGGCGGTTGCGACATCACCCAGAAGAATGATTTTTTTGGGTTCGAAGTCGAGTGCATCGCTTGCCAGTAAGCGGTCGAGTATCATCGGCATGGTGAAGAAAATTTCCGGTTGAAACCGGTTTAACACGGCAATATGTTCTTCCAACGGGCGACTGAAATCGATAGACGCCACTTCACAGCCCATTCCCTCGAAAATTTCATTGGCAGTCGCCGCTGCGTGCCCGGTACCCAAGTCGGCGCAAGCTCGATTGAATCCAGTTCCACAGAAATTTCGGATAATCGCTGTTCTTTGCTGAAGATAGATTTTTTGATCGTTTTCAGAATAGAGAATGCGCTTGCGCTTTCCGGATTTGGTTCCTGAAGTCAAATAACTAAAAGAGTTGCCCAAAGCAGCATGCGATACATGGTGATAGTGCAAATTAAGGATTTCATCCGTAATCAAAGGTAGCTCTAACAAATCTGAAAAAGTTCTGCCGATTTCGCCATGCTCGTTTAGCATAGCCTGGTACCAGTTGAAATTATGTGCTGTTTTTTGTATTAGCTTGGCTAATTCCATCGCGGATAAAACCTTTTGAATTTTAGAGGTTGAATTGATTTGATAAAAATTAGGCGTGGCTTACTTTTTCATCATTCCAGCGCTTAGTTTCCGGAAAAAAATCAGGGATAATGTGCTGCTCCGTAGAACAGTTGCTCTTTTGATTGATAAACATCGCTAAACTCAAATCCAGCACGCCAAGTCCAAAAGGCGAGAAAATAGTCGGCTTCGATGGATCGAGCTGCTTTTCTCCATTAATAATTTCGGCTAAAGTGCCGGTGACGAATTCACGATGCCCAAATTTTTGCTCGGCAAGATGTGGAGAGGTATTCGCCTTCATACAGTGCTCTACATCGTCGAAAATATTATTGCTGCATTCGATAATCGACGGAGAAAGATCGCGTAGCGAAATATTTAGCACGAGTTGTTGTGCCGAGAAGGTATCTTTCGCTAGAATGTAAGGTTCGCCGGCTGTTGTGGCCAGCATCACAATATCGGCTTGTAGCGCCGTCGCTAAATCACTTTCCGCTGAAACGGGGTATAGCGCTTGTATCTCGGTGCTATTGACAAAGGAATGCAGATGTTCTTTGGAAAGGTCGTGAATAATAACTTGATCAAACTCCCAGCCATCATCTTTGTAATACGATAGGATGGTACGCGAGATCACACCGCCACCAATAATTGCCAATGTCTTCGCGTGTTTTGCTAGAGGCCAAAGATAATCTGTAGCAAGCACCGCGGATGCTGCGGTACGCGCTGCGCTAATTTGCGAGGCTTCCAAACAGGCAAACGGATATCCTGTTTCATAATCATTGAGTAAGATAACCGCCGAAGCTCGTTGTAAATTATTTTCAATATTGCGCGGGTAGCTCGAAATCCATTTTATTCCGGAAACCAGCATATCTGGAGCATGGTTGATGGCCGCGGGCAGTGCGATAATTCTGGCTTCTGGCTTGTCGCGGAAATGAAGAAAATAACTACTGGGATTTTCTGTTTTTCCTTGATGATGAACGAGGTAGCATTTTTTTACTATATCAATAATGTCGCGGCGTGACGAGTTCAAAACGCTTTCTATAAATTTTCCTGTGATGACTTGAAATGCGGGTTGTTCATGATTCATTATTTGTTAGCCTATTTTAATGCGAATATTAATCTTTAACGGATCGTAAGTATTTTTGTTTAAATTTGTGTATCTAAATCAAATTCATAAGAAAAATCTTCATTGAGTTGCAGGTGAGGAAATCGTGTGTCAACCCATTCATGGTTATAGATCGTATCAACATAACGGTCGCCCATATCTGGCGAAATGGCGACGACACACGCCCCGAGCGGGATGCGATCCGCTTCTTGCACCACCGCAGCCAACACGGTTCCGGTTGAGCCGCCAAGTAGCATCCCTTTTTTTGCCAAACCATGACACATGCGTAAAGTCTCTTCTTCTTCAATCATGATGATTTTGTTGTAGCTGGAGTACTTACGAATCTCAGGTGCACGACTGGTGCCTAATCCCGGTATTTGCCGCTTACCGGACGGAAACCCAAAGGTGACCGAACCGATGCTGTCGACGGCAATAATCTCGGTTTTGGGTGAATGTTCACGTAAGTAACGCGACACACCGCCCAAAGTACCGGTAGTGCCTGCACCAACAAACACATAATCAGGATGCGGAAATTGACGCAAAATTTCAGCGCCAGTGGTCATGTAATGGGCTTCAACATTATTGATGTTTTCATATTGATTGACCCATACCAAATTTTGGTCTTTTAGCAGCATTGAATGAATCAAATCAATGCGGCTGCCGAGGAATCCGCCTTCGGTATCGCGATTTTGCACAACGATCAGTTCTGCGCCATAAGCCTCAATTAGGCGCGCAGTATGCGGTGAAATATTAGGGTCACTTACACAGATGAATTGTATACCTTTGACGGCCGCTACCATGCTAAGAGCTAGGCCGAGATTGCCAGAGGAGCTTTCAATCAATTTCATGCCGGGTTTTAACTTCCCTTCAAGATCAAGTCTGGCTAACATATGAATAGCAGATTTAACTTTTATAGATCCAGTGTTGGAAAATCCCTCCAATTTTAAATTAATTGGAATATATGGAATGATATTTTTCAATTCAAGAAAAATATCACCAAAAATTAAATCGGTTGGGCTTTTTAATAGCATATCAGCAGCGCTTTGATGTTATCTGGATAAAATGTTGAGTGAAATTTAGCGCAAAATTGAAAGTGGAATATGTGACTTTATAAGTGGTATTGTCAATAGATGTTTGGTGCTTTTTTGAGGCATTAACCTGTTCTCTTTTACGCATGTTAGTATGTCCTGAACAGTAATTTTTTCAGATTCTCGCCAGGTTTCAACGGATACATATTTTTTGTCGTAGGGAATGCAAAAACATGGTATGTACTTCAGTCCAAGAAGCTGTGCCGATGCAAACCTATGATGTCCATCCATAATTATTTGTGATTCTGCATCGCAAACGATAGGTGACGACCAAAACCCGGTATTTGCAATTTCATTGGAAAGCTTACGTGCGTG
>Ga0302178_10001634_pt1 | contig 18621 bp, 16 predicted proteins | sample I_Palsa_E1_3_FD_198790 | JGI IMG/M metagenome (GOLD analysis project Ga0302178, IMG submission 198790) | Peat permafrost microbial communities from Stordalen Mire near Abisko, Sweden - I_Palsa_E1_3 | ecosystem: Environmental > Terrestrial > Soil > Palsa > Peat permafrost | place: Sweden... | reverse complement strand
GCCGATGACGATGTTCGAGAGGTAGCCGATCGCGCCCTTTTTCAGCCCCTTGTCCATAACTCCCGAGGAAGCCGGGGATCCGGATACGGAAGCGCTCTCGGTGGCCATCGGGGCTCCTCTCGTGGGATTGGGACCAAGCCGCAGTCTCGTGCCCCACGGAAGGTACGTCCTCGGGCGCCCGTCGCCTAGGGGCGCAATCCCCAAAACGCCTCCCGAGAGTTGTACATCGCGTACAATCGACGAAGCGCAAGTTGACCAGGTGGCGCATTGAGTGCCACATCTCGACCGAGTAGCGTTGTCCTTAGCGTCCAGTAGTGCGGTTGTGTTCGGGTGAGTCGACCATGGGAGTCGAGGGTCCTCGATGTCAAGTGATCTTCAAGAGCAGGCAAAGCGCCACCTGTGGATGCACTTCACGCGGTTGGGTTCCTTTGCCGACGCCGACGTGCCGGTGATCGTGCGGGGCGACGGCTGCTACGTCTACGACGAGAACGGCAAGCGCTACCTCGACGGGCTCTCAGCGCTCTACTGCGTGAACGTGGGCCACGGCCGCGCGGAGCTCGGCCAGGCGGCCGCCGACCAGGCCAAGGAGCTCGGCTTCTACACGAACTGGAGCTACGCGCATCCGCGGTCGATCGAGCTGGCTGTGCGGATCGCCGACCTGGCTCCCGGGAATCTGAATCGCGTGTTCTTCACCTCGGGCGGATCGGAGGCCGTGGAGTCCGCCTGGAAGCTCGCGAAGGCCTACCACGCCGCTCGCGAGGAGCCGAGGAGACACAAGCTCGTCTCCCGGAAACTCGCCTACCACGGGACGTCGATGGGGGCGCTCACGGCGACTGGGCTGACGCCGCTGCGTACGCCCTTCGAACCACTCACTCCCGGTGGCGTGCACGTGGCCAACACGAACTCCTACCGCTGGCAGGAAGACCGCGATCCGCTGTGGGCCGCGGAGGCGATCGAGGAGGCGATCCGGTTCGAGGGCCCGGAGACGGTCGCTGCCGTGATACTCGAGCCCGTGCAGAACGGGGGCGGGTGCTTCGTCCCGCAGGAGGGGTACTTCCAGCGGGTGCGCGAGATCTGTGACCGCCACGGCGTGCTGCTGATCTCTGATGAGGTGATCTGTTCGTGGGGGCGGCTGGGCCACTGGTTCGGGTGCGAACGCTTCGGCTATCAACCCGACATGATCACGACCGCCAAGGGGATCACCTCCGCCTACGCACCGCTGGGCGCGGTGATCGCGGGAGACCACATCGCCGAGCCGTTCCTTCACGGGAAGGCCATCTTCAACCACGGGTTCACCTTCGGCGGGCACCCGATCGCGTGCGCGACGGCGCTCGCGAACATCGACCTGATCGAGCGGGAGGGCCTGTGCGAGCACGTGCTCGAAAACGAAGGTCGCCTGCGCGGGATGCTCGAGAGCCTGCGCGACCTGCCGATCGTCGGTGACGTGCGCGGTGCAGGCTACTTCCACGCGATCGAGCTGGTGAAGGACCAGGCGACGAAGGAGACGTTCAATGCCCAGGAGTCAGAGGAGCTGCTGCGGGGATTCCTCTCCGGCGAGCTCTACCGGCGGGGGCTGATCTGCCGGACCGATGACCGCGGTGACCCGATCGTCCAGCTCTCCCCGCCGCTGATCGCCGGCGAGGAGCAGTTCGAGGAAATCGAGGCGGTGCTTCGGCCCGTGCTGAGCGAGGCATCACAGCGGGTGGAGAGTTGGAGCTCACTGTCGAGAGCCTGATCGGCGAGCTGGGGCTCGAGCTGGCGAGCGGCCACGAATCGGCGAACGCGAGCGTGCGCTGGGTGCACAGCACCGAGCTGCCCGATCCGACGCCATGGCTGCGCGGCGGCGAGCTGCTGCTGACGACCGGCATCCAGCTGAAGGGGCCGAAGGCCCAGCGCGAACTGATCGACCGCCTGGCCGACCACCAGATCGCGGGTCTCGGCTTCGGTACCGGCTTCACGCACAAGCGGCTGCCGGCGGCGCTCGTGACCGCCGCGCGCAAGCGCTCGTTCCCGCTGTTCGAGGTGCCGTATGAGCTGCCGTTCATCGCGATCACCGAGCGGGCGTTCGCCCAGCTCGTGAACGAGCGCTACGAAATGCTGCAGCGCAACATGGCCGGGGACGTGCTCGCCGAGGCGCTCACCGGCCATCTCTATCCGGAGGAGCTGCAGGCGCGCTTGCGTCCCTTCGGGATCGGCGAGCAGGTGGCGGTGCTGGCGTTCTCGCTGGAGGACCCGAGCGCGGCGGCGGCGGCGCTCGAACGGATTCTCGAGAACGAGCGGGTTGGGAGCCTCGTGGCTCTCCGCGCCGGTCTTCTGTGCGCGGTGATCGATGCCGATGGCGTCGACCCGATCGAGCTGGCGCGGAAGGTTCGGGGCGAGTTGGGCCAGCGGTTCGGCGGGGTCCGCGCCGCGGCCAGCCGCGCGGCGGCGACGCACTCGCTGCGGCTCAGCTTCCACGAGGCGCGCTGCGCTCTGGAGGCGGTGCGGTTGCAGAACGGAGATGCGCCGGAGGTCGCCTCCTATGCCGATCTGGGCGCCTTCCAGCTGCTGCTCTCGCTGCAGGACGACGATGCGCTGATCTCCTACTGCCGCGGCGTGCTCGGCCCGGTCGAGCAGGACGAGGGCGATTACGGTGAGGAGCTGTTGCGCTCGCTGGACGTGTTCATCGAACACAACGGTCATTGGGAGAAGGCGGCGAGCGCGCTGTACTGCCACCGCCACACGCTGCGTTACCGCATCCGCCGCGTCGAGCAGCTGACCGGCCGCGACTTCTCAAACGCCCGCGATCGCATCGAGTTCTGGCTGGCCCTGCGCGGCAGGGAGCTGGCACGCTGATGAGGATCGGGGTCCCCACCGAGATCAAGGCCGACGAGTACCGCGTCGCGATCACTCCGGCCGGCGTCAGAGAGCTGAGCTCGCGCGGACACGAGGTGCTGGTGCAGGCCGGGGCCGGCACCGGCAGCGCGATGGGCGACGAGCAGTTCAGGGCCCAGGGCGCCGAGATCGTGCCCGATGCGCAGGCGGTGTTCGCGCAGGCGGAGCTCGTGCTGAAGGTGAAGGAGCCGCAGGCGGTGGAGGTTGCGATGTTGCGCGCGGGGCAGACGCTGTTCACGTATCTGCACCTCGCCGCCGAGCCGGAGCTCGCGAGGGGGTTGCAGGAGTCAGGCGCGACGTGCATCGCCTACGAGACGGTCGAGGACCCCGAGGGCCGCTTGCCGCTGCTCGCGCCGATGAGCGAGGTGGCGGGCAAGATCGCCACGCAGGCAGGGGCGTTCATGCTCGAGAAGCCGCTCGGAGGCCGCGGGATCCTGCTCGGCGGCGTGCCGGGCGTGGCCGCGGCGACGGTGCTCGTGATCGGCGGCGGCGTGGTGGGGATGAACGCGGCGTTCATCGCGATCGGCATGCAGGCCGACGTGTTCGTGTTCGACCGCTCGATCGACCGGCTGCGCGAGCTGGAAGTGGCGTTCGGCGGACGCGCCTCGACCGTGTACTCCTCGACGCTCGCGATCGAGGAGATGCTGCCGCTCGCGGACCTTGTGATCGGCGCCGTGCTCGTCCATGGTGGGCGCGCGCCGCACGTGGTCACGCGCAAGGATCTCAAGCTGATGAAGAAGCACGCGGTGCTGGTGGATGTGTCGATCGATCAGGGCGGGTGCTTTGAGACCTCGCGCCCGACCACCCACTCCGCGCCGACCTTTGAGGTAGATGAAATCACGCACTACTGCGTGACGAACATGCCCGGCGCGGTGCCGATCACCTCGACCTATGCGCTGACGAACGCGACCCTGCCCTACGTGCTCGCGCTCGCCGATCACGGGGTGGCGGGAGCGATGGAGCTGGATCACGGTCTGCGGCTGGGGCTGAACGTGCAGAACGGCGAGATCACGCATCCGGCTGTCGCGGAGGCGCTGGGAGTTGCCCTGCCGAGCACCGGTGAGACGATCGAAGGACACGCATAGCGGTTGCGTATCACCATGGTTATACGCAGTCGGAAAAAATGAATGTAACCCCCCAGGCCTTCCCGAGGAGGATCTCCGTATGTCGACCCAGGTAGATGTGCTCCAGAACTTCATCGACGGCGAGGCCGTCTCCTCATCGGGAGAGACCGAAGCGATCCTCAACCCCGCGAGCGGCGAGGAGCTCGGACGAGCTCCGATCACCTCAGCGGAGGAGGTCGACGGGGCAGTGAGGGCCGCGCGAAGGGCGTTCGACGGCTGGTCGCAGGCGACGCCCGCCCAGCGCTCGCAGGCACTGCTCCAGCTCGCGTCGTCTCTGGAGGAGCACGGAGAGGAGATCGCGCGCCTTGAGGCACTCAATGCGGGCAAGCCGCTCGCCGCGGTGGAAAACGACGAGATCCCGGTGATGGTGGACAACCTGCGCTTCTTCGCCGGAGCCGCTCGCTGCCTGGAGGGGAGGGCCGCGGGCGAGTATATGGAGGGCTATACGTCGTTCACGCGTCGTGAGGCCGTGGGGGTGATCGGGCAGATCACGCCCTGGAACTACCCGCTGATGATGGCGATCTGGAAGATCGGGCCCGCGCTCGCGGCTGGCAATACGATCGTGCTGAAGCCGGCCGAGACCACGCCGCTGACGACGCTCAGGTTCGCGCAGCTGGCGGCTGAGATTCTGCCGAAGGGCGTGCTGAACGTGATCAGCGGCCCCGGTGAGCCGACCGGGCAGGCCCTGATCAGCCATCCCGAGGTGGACATGGTGTCGCTGACCGGTTCGGTGCAGACCGGAAAGCACATCGCGCGCAGCGCGGCGGACAGCCTCAAGCGCGTGCATCTTGAGTTGGGCGGCAAGGCGCCGGTCGTCGTGTTCGATGACGTCAGCATGGAGAGCGCACTTGAGACGATCGCGGGCACCGGCTACTACAACGCTGGGCAGGACTGCACGGCGGCGACGCGCGTGCTGGCTCACGGCAGCGTCTATGACGACGTCGTCTCGGGCCTGGCGGGACAGGCGCAGGGGCTCGTGATCGGAGACACGCTCGCGCCCGAGACTACGCTCGGGCCCGTCAACTCCGCTCGTCAGCGCGAGCGTGTGGAGGGCTTCCTGGAGCGCCGACCCGAGCATGCGGAGATCGTGACCGGTGGCAAGGAGCCCGAGCGCCCGGGCTTCTACCTCGAGCCGACGGTTGTGGCGGGCCTCGAGCAGGACGACGAGATGATCCAGCGGGAGATCTTCGGTCCGGTGATCACGGTGCAGCGGTTCACCGACGAGGAGCAGGCGATCACCTGGGCGAACGCCACGCGCTACGGGCTGGCCTCGTCGGTGTGGACGCGTGACGTGGGACGCGCGCTGCGCGTCTCGAGGGCTCTGCGATTCGGGTGCGTGTGGATCAACGACCACATTCCGCTCGTATCGGAGATGCCCCACGGCGGCTTCAAGGAGTCCGGCTACGGCAAGGACCTGAGCGTGTACTCGCTGGAGGACTACACGGTCATAAAGCACGTGATGGCCAACTTGCAGTAGGCCGATGGGCGGCGCCTGACGGGAACGCTGCTACGGTGGCCCTACGGGTGACGACGTCATCCGCGAGGTTCTTTGTCTTTGTTGGCGCTTCAGATGCGCGGATGGGGTCAGTTTGAATCTCCATCTGCAGCGGCGGCCAGACGGTCGCCAGAAGGAGCACCAACACATGTCGCATGAAACGTTCGCCGACCTCGGCGTGTCCGAGGTCGTCATAGATGAGCTTTCCCAGCGCGGGATCGCCACGCCTTTCCCGGTCCAGAAGATGGTCATACCCGACGTGCTCGAGGGCCACGACGTGCTCGCACAGTCGCCCACGGGCTCGGGCAAGACGCTCGCGTTCGGGATCCCGATGGTCGAACGCCTGAAGGGCACCGACGTGCGGCCCTCGGCACTGGTGCTGGCGCCCACGCGCGAGCTCGCAAGCCAGATCGTCGACGATCTGGCCCCGATCGCCCACGCACGGGCGCTGTCCATCGCGGCCGTGTACGGCGGCGCGGGCATCGTCAAGCAGGCGCGAATCGCCTCGCGAGCGCACATCCTGGTGGCGACGCCGGGCCGGCTGCTCGACCTGATCGATCGCCGCGATGTGTCGCTGAGCCGCATACGGCTGCTCGTGCTCGATGAGGCGGACAGGATGCTCGACATGGGCTTCCGCCCGGTCGTCGACAAAATCGTGAAGATGACGGCCTCCGAGCGCCAGACGCTTCTGTTCTCGGCGACGCTGCAGGGCGAGGTCGGGCGCATCGCAAAGGCCTACACGACGAACCCGCGCCGTCATGAGCACGCGCACTCGGCCGAGCGCAGAGGAGACGTCGAGCACCGCTTCCACATGGTCTCCCACGAGGGCAAGGTCGCGCGCCTTGTGACCGAGCTGAACGGTCCGGAGCGCGGGCTGACGCTCGTGTTCGTGCGCACCAAGCGCGGCGCGGACCGGCTGGTCAAGCGGCTTGCGGCCAACAGGGTGCAGGCTGTGGCGATGCACGGTGACAAGTCACAGGGCCAGCGCGAACGGGCGCTCGCCAACTTTGAGGCCGGTGTGGTCGACACGCTCGTGGCGACAGACGTCGCCGCTCGCGGGATCGACGTGTCGGGCATAACGCACGTGATCAACTACGACATTCCGGCCACGGGAGAGGACTACGTGCATCGCGTCGGGCGTACCGCCCGGGCGGGCGCCAGCGGCGTCGGTGTCACGCTCGTGGCGCACGACCAGGCGCGCGAAATGGCCGGGATGGTCGGATCTCTGGGTCTGCACCGCGAGCTTGAGCTCGGCGGCCTGCCCAGCGACACCACGCGAGGCGGTGGCTCACCGCGTCGCTCCTCCGGACAGGGACGCCGAGTGCCGGCGGGCGCATCGAACGGCGCTTCGCGACGTTCAGCTGGGGGTTATCGCGGCGCTTCGGCGGGCGGTTCGCGTGGCGCTTCGGCGAGCGGCCGCGGGGGTCGTCGCAGATCCAGGTGAGGCCTGCGGCGGGATGCACTCGCCGCTGTCTCAGCTAACGTCGCACGGATGAGCGCTTCGCCGCCACGCGGGAGGGACGCGGGGGCCGGATCGGCAGAGGCCAGTTCAGCGGGGTCTCAGCCGGAGCTCGAGGAGCTGAGCGGCCACCGGATCGCGCTCCTGCGGGCACCGAATCCGGGGCCGCTGACGCTGTCGGGCACGAACAGCTGGCTGGTCGGGCGGGAGCCCGTCTGGGTTGTCGACCCCGGTCCTCTGCTCGAGGCGCACATCGAGCGGCTGCTCGCCGCGATCGACGCCCGAGGTGGTCTTGGGGGAGTGGTCCTGACACACGATCATCACGACCACGCCGAGGCGGTGCAGACGCTGCTCGCCGAGCGCCCGGCGCCGCTTGCCGGCGGACGCGGGGATGTGGACGTGACGCTCACCGACGATCTCCGGTTCGGCCCGTTCCACGCGCTGTCGACCCCGGGGCACGCGCGCGACCATTTCGCGCTGGTGGCCGAGCGCGGGTGCTTCACCGGCGACGCCGTGCTGGGCGACGGCAGCGTGTTCATCACCCCCTACCCCGGCGCCATGTCCGGCTACATGCTCGCGCTTGAACGGCTGCGTGCGCGAGAGGACTTCGACGTGCTCTGCCCCGGCCACGGCCCGCCCGTGTGGGATCCGCAGTCAAAGCTCGATGAGTACATCGGACACCGCGTCGATCGCGAGAACCGCTTGATCGCGGCGCTGGCGGAAGGCAGCCGCACGATCGCGGCGCTGCTGGACGCGGCGTGGCCGGAGGTGCCCGAGGCACTGCGTCCCCTGGCGACCGCGACGCTCGCCGCGCACCTGGACAAGCTCGCCGAGGAAGGCGCTCTGCCCGCAGGCGTCGAGCGGCCCACGTTCAAGGGCGTCGTCTGGTGAGCGCCCCCGCGGCTGTGCGTCCGAGGGCTGATTCGGACTTCCCGCCGATCGCCGACTACGGCTTTCTCTCGGACTGTCACACCGGCGCGCTGGTGGCTTCAGACGGGGCGATCGAGTGGATGTGCCTGCCGCACTTCGACTCGCCGTCGGTGTTCGGTGCGTTGCTCGATCGCGGCGCGGGCAGGTGGCGGGTGGGCCCCTACGGTCTTTACGTCCCCGCGGGCAGGCGCTATATACCGGGGACGAACATCATCGAGACGACGTGGATGACGCCGCAGGGGTGGCTGCGCGTCGTCGATGCGCTCACGATCGGGCCGTGGCACGACAACAAGCACGGCTCCAGCCACACGCGCCCGCCCACCGACTACGACGGCGAGCATCTGCTCGTGCGGTTGATCGAGTGCATCCAGGGCGAAGTCCAGGTGGAGATCGTGTGCGAGCCGATGCTCGACTACGGCTCAAAGCCCGCGCGTTGGAACCTTGTTCAGTCCGGTCAGGAAGACGGCGTATGCCTGCTGGACGCCGTCAGCGAGATGGATATGAGCGATGACGTGCTCGACGAGTTGAGCCAGGAGGAGACGGTTGGCATCCGGCTCTTCAGCGACATCCGCATGGGCATCGAGGGCAACCGCGCCCATGGCCGCCACACGATGAGCGAGGGCGAGAAGCGCTTCTGTGCGCTCTCCTGGACTGAGGAGCGGGGCGGCCCGCGGACCGTCGGGGAAGCTGAGGGCCACGTCGAACGCACAAGCCACTTCTGGCGCACGTGGCTGTCGGAAGGGACCTATCCCGATCACCCCTGGCGTTTTCACCTGCAGCGTTCGGCGCTTGTGCTGAAGGGGCTGACGTTCATGCCCACCGGTGCACTGGTGGCGGCGCCGACCACGTCGCTGCCGGAGACGCCGCAGGGCGAACGCAACTGGGACTACCGCTTCTGCTGGATGCGCGACGCGTCGTTCACGCTGTGGGCGTTGCACGCCCTGGGCCTGAACTGGGAGGCCGATGACTTCATCCAGTACGTCGCCGACATGAAGCGCAACGACGACGGCTCGCTGCAGATCATGTACGGGATCAAGGGCCAGAAGGACCTCGAGGAGTCCACGCTCGAGCACCTCAGGGGCTATGAGGGCGCGCGGCCCGTGCGCATCGGCAACGGCGCCTACAACCAGCGCCAGAACGATGTCTTCGGCGCGGTGCTCGACTCCGTGTATCTGCACTCCAAGAATCGCGACCACATACCCGAGCGCCTGTGGCCGGTGCTGGTCGATCAGGTGAACTGCACCAAAGCGGTGTGGCAGCAGCCCGACCAGGGGATCTGGGAGGCGCGGGGCGAGCCGCGCCACTACGTCTCCTCCAAGCTGATGTGCTGGGTTGCGATGGATCGCGGCGCGCGGCTGGCAGAACGGCGCGGTCACGAGCAGGACGCGGAGGAGTGGCAGGCGCTCGCCGATGAGATCCGCGAGGACATTCTCAAGCGCGGCGTGGATCAGCGAGGAGTCTTCCGCCAGCACTACGACACCGACGCGCTCGATGCCTCCTGCCTGCTCGTCCCGCTCGTGCGCTTCCTCGGCCCGGAGGACGAACGCGTACGCGCAACCGTTATGGCAATACGCGACGAGCTGACAGAGGGCGGCCTGGTCATGCGCTATCGCACCGACGAGACCGACGATGGACTGCACGGCGAGGAGGGGACGTTCCTGATCTGCTCGTTCTGGCTGGTCTCAGCGCTCTCTGAGATCGGTGAGGATCGGGACGCCGAGCACCTGTGTGAGCGGTTGCTCGCCTACTCCTCGCCTCTGGAGCTGTATGCCGAGGAGCTCGAGGCCTCCTCCGGTCGCCATCTCGGCAACTATCCCCAGGCGTTCACGCACCTGGCGCTGATCAACGCGGTGACCCACGTGGTCGAGGCCCAGCAGAAGAGCTGATCAGTAGCCCGGATCGCCGGGCAGAAGCACGCGTGCGACCTCGCCCTCGACGATCACCTTCGGCTGGATCGGCAACACGTCGCGTGCCCGCGCATAGGCGAGCAGCTCCTCCACCGAGGAGAATCCACTGAGCTGCTCCAGGTGCCTGATGGTGGGAAAGACCAGCACGATGTCGCCCGCGCGATGGGCCTCCAGCGCGGCCGTCGGCGTGAACCAGCCAAGGTCCACACACTCCTGACCGTCGATCTTGGCCTCCTGGCCGGGCGGAAGGGAGGCGAGGAAGAAATGGGTGTCAAAGCGCATACGCACCTCGGCGGGCGTTATCCAGCGCGAGAACTTCACGAGCGCGTCGGGGCCGTCGAGCGTGATCGCGGCCTCCTCGCGCAGCTCGCGGATCGCCGCTGCGCGGTGGGCCTCGTCGCCGTCGCCCTCGCCCTGATCGACCGCTCCGCCCGGGAAGACCCACACGCCGCCCATGAACCGCGCCTCGGGCGTGCGCTTGACCAGCAGCACCTCGAGGGACTCGACGCCGTCGCGCAGCAGGATCACCGTCGCCGCCTGGCGTGGGGGCGTGGGCGGGCCGGGGTTGTACTCCTCGCCCGACCCTGCCCGCCCGCTCTCCCCGCGCGTGCTCATGGACAAAGACCCTACCGACGGGGCGCGGGCGGGGAAGGGCGCCCTCGGGAAGAGGGGCAGGTACTCTTCATGGCATGAGCACCACGACCCAGACTCTCCAGCGCTGGATCTGCGAGTCCTGCGGCTATATCTACGATCCCGAAGAGGGCGATCCGGACGGAGGCATCCCGGCGGGGACCGCCTTCGAGGACATCCCCGACACCTGGTTCTGCCCGGTGTGCGGAGCGCGCAAGCGGGACTTCGTCCTGTTCGAGGACTAGGTCTCGCTCTGGGTCCCGCTCTGCGGAGCCGCGAGGATCTGCTCGCGATAGACCGCGAGCACGTGTGGCATCCCTACGGCGCGCTGCCCGCGGCGCTGCCCTCGCTACAGGTCCTCTCAGCCGAAGGCGTGCGGCTGCGGCTCGCCGACGGTCGCGAGCTGATCGACGGGATGGCCTCGTGGTGGTGTGCCATCCACGGTTACCATCACCCGGCGCTCGACGAGGCGGTCCAGCAGCAGCTTCAGAAGATGGCGCACGTGATGTTCGGTGGGCTCACGCACGAGCCGGCCATGCGGCTGGCAGAGGCGCTGCTGGCAATGACGCCGGAGAGCCTGCAGGCGGTGTTCTTCGCCGACTCCGGATCGGTGTCCGTCGAGGTCGCGATCAAGATGTGCCTGCAATACCAGCGCGCGCTTGGACATCCCCGGCGCAACCGGCTGCTCACCGTCCGCGGCGGCTACCACGGGGATACCTTCGGGGCGATGGCGCTGTGTGACCCTGTCGGCGGGATGCACAGCCTGTTCACCGGCGTGCTGGCTGAGCATCTATTCGCCGATCGCCCGCCCGATGGCTTCGGCGCCGGCCTGGACGAGCTCTGGGCGGCGCACGTCAGCGAGCTGGTCGTCAACCACGCCGAGGAGCTGGCGGCGATCGTCGTCGAGCCGGTCGTTCAGGGTGCGGGTGGGATGCGCTTCCACGCCCCCGAGTGCGTGGCATTCCTGCGGAGGCTGTGCGATGAGCACGGGCTGCTGCTCGTGCTGGATGAGATCGCGACCGGATTCGGGCGCACGGGTGCGCTGTTCGCCAGCGACCATGCGGGCATCAGTCCCGACGTGATGTGCCTCGGCAAGGCCCTCACCGGCGGCTACATGACGCTCGCCGCGACCCTCTGCACGGAGCGCGTCGCGCAGGTGATCGGCCACGGCGAGGGGGGCGGGCTGATGCACGGGCCGACCTTCATGGCCAATCCGCTCGCGTGCGCGGTGTCGCTGGCATCGCTCGAGCTGCTCGGTGGCGCGGCGACTGGCGGCTGGCGCGAGCGTGTAACGATGATCGAGCGCGGCTTGCGCGCGGGACTTCAGCCTGTACGCGAGCTGCCAGGTGTCACAGACGTCCGCGTGCTCGGCGCGATCGGCGTGGTGCAGCTCGATCGCGAGGTGGACGTGGCCGCCGTCACCGACACGGTCGTGCGCAGGGGCGTGTGGCTGCGGCCGTTTCGCGACCTGATCTACACGATGCCCCCATACATCATCGACGAGGCGGACCTCGCGACAGTGACCGAGGCGATCGTCGAAGCGGCCGGCGCTAGTTGAGTCGGCTCGCGAGCTTCGCACCGGCGCGTGCGAGATCGGCGAGCGCGGGGCTCGCCACCGTTGGGAGGTCCTCGACCTCCACGTCACCAAGGCGCGCGATCGTCTCGCGGTTGGAGCGCTCAAGCGTCGTGGGCTCGCGCGGCCACGGTGTGAGTACCACGGCCCGCACGTCGAGTCCGGCGGAACGCGCGACCCTGAGCGTTAGCAGCGTGTGGTTGATCGTGCCGAGCCCGGGCCGCGCCGCTATCAGCACCGCCAGCCCCAGCGCGGCCGCCAGGTCGCACACCGTGTAGTCATCGGCCAGCGGTGTGAGCAGTCCGCCGACGCCCTCGACTATCAGCGTGCCTGTGACCTCCCCTGCCCCGTCAGCGCGATGCCCCACCCCGGCAATGCGCGCCTCGGCTTCGCGTGCGCCCGACAGCAGGCGCTCGGGGTCGATGCGCTCGCCCGCCAGCTGTGCGGCCAGGTGGGGGCCCACGGCCGGTCCATAGCGAAGCGGGGCGACGTCTCCGGGCTCCATGCCGGCGGCCCGCGCGAGCAGCTCGTGATCGGCTGGCCATTCACCGCGTGCGGCGATTTCGCCATGATCGGTGAGGCCCGTGACCACGGGCTTGTACGCCTGCACCCGCCTGCCTTCACTGCCCATCGCCGCGAGTAGCGCGGCACTCAGAATCGTCTTGCCGACGCCTGTGTCGGTGCCCGTGACGAAGAACCCTCGCACGCCCGCGGCGGTTGCGCCGGCTGCCCGCAACTAGGCCGCGCGAGGAGCTGCGGTCTCGCGCTCGAAGTCAAATGGCGCACGCGCCTCGACGGAGCCCGCCGCCGCCGCAATCGCAGGTGACGGTGCGGGCTCGTCGGACATGTGTTCGGCGTCGAACGGGCTGGGCGAGCGTGACCGCACCGCCGCCGCCAGACGCTCGCGCCCGGCATCGAGTTCGGCCTCCAGTGCGGCGATCGCGGCGTCCGGCTCGAGCTCGGGGATGAACGGCTCGAGCTCGGACTCGGCGTGGACCGGCTCGAGCGCCGGAATCTCTCGTTCGGTGAGCGGCGGCCCGATCTCCGCCGGGTCCAACCCGATCGCTCGCGCGGCCTCGCCGAGTGCTCGCGCCGCCGTCTGCAGCTCCGCCGGCGTGTGCGAGGCCATCGCCGCCAGGCGCAGGCGAGAGCTTTCCGCCGGCACGGTCGGTGGGCGGATCGCCTGGGCGAACACCCCGCGCTCGATCGCCTCATGGCAGAGACGGCTCGCCGCGCGCGCCTCGCCCCCGACGAGCGGAACGATGTGCATTCCCTGCTCGGGAACCGCGAAGCCCTCGAGTGCCAGCGCGCGGCGCAGGACCCTCGCGTTCGACTGCAGGCGCTCGACGCGATGCGGGCGCTCCTTCAGGAGCTCGAGCGCCGCGAGCGCCGCTGCGACGGCCGGCGGCGGAAGCGCGGTCGAGTAGATCAGCGCGCGCGCAGTGTTGATCAGGTAGCGGACGGTATCGGCGTCCGCGCAGACATACGCGCCATAGGAGCCAAGCGCCTTGCCGAGCGTGCCGACGACCACATCGATCTCGCCCTCGAGGCCCGCCTGCGCGATCGCTCCGCGTCCGTCCGCGCCGATCGCGCCGATCGCGTGGGCCTCATCCACGACCGTGCGCGCGCCGTGCGCGTTTGCGAGCTCGACGATCTCGCGCAGCGGTGCGAGATCGCCGTCCATCGAGAACACGGAGTCGGTGACGATCATCCGCCCCGCGTCGGCGTTCCTGCGGTCGCGATGGTGGCTGAGGCTCCAGTCGAGGTGTTCGGCGTCGGCGTGCCGGTAGACGACAACCTCGGCGTGCGAGAGCCGGCAGCCATCGACGATCGATGCATGATTTAGCTCGTCGGAGAAGATCGTGTCGCCGCGGCCCGCGAGTGCTCCGATCACGCCGATGTTCGCGAGGTAGCCCGACCCGAACAGCAGGCACGCCTCGCTGCGCTCGAACGCCGCAAGGCCCTCCTCGAGACGCCGGTGGATGGTCATCGTGCCGGAGACCAGTCGTGAGGCGCCGGCGCCCACGCCCCAGCGCATCGCCGCCTCGGCGGCCGCCTCGCGCACACGCGGATGGTTGGCCAGCCCGAGGTAGTTGTTCGAGCACAGCAGCAGCACGGGTCTGCCGTCGAGCAGGACGGTCGGTCCCTGCGGACCGCTGACCATCCGCAGACGGCGGCCCAGGCCCTTTCGCTCGAGCTCCTGGATTCGCTGCTCGATCTCACTCATCCCGGCCCCCTTTCCCTGCCTTGTCAGTCTCCCCAGCCGGCGACGACCGGGGGTGGCGGCTCTGGCTCTGGCTCAATCTGCGCTCCCCAGCCGGTGGGTGCTCGATTCGCGGCACCGTCGGGGCGAGTAGGAACGCTGCGCTTGGCCCGGAAGCGAAGCTGCAGCGAGGGGTCCCACAGGCGAACGTTCAGCGCCGCGGCAGCGGCCTCCATGGCAGATGCCTGCTCCACGCTGTCGCCGTCATGCTCGCTCGCGCCAATCGCCCGGCCCGTGCGGAGCAGCTCCTCCACGACGTCGGGGGTCTCACCGGCCAGCCACCCGGAGCGGTTGTCCGGGCGGGGGTTCGCGGCGTTGTCGGGCTGGCGCGAGACGTTCAGCCCGTGCTCCTCGAACATCGATCGGTCCTGCTCTGGCTCTGCGCCGAGTGTGGTCAGGAAGTTGCCCATCATCACACCGTTCAGGCCGGCCTTGACGGCGAGCGGCTGAAGCTCGCCGAGGTTCTCCACGCGCCCCCCGCACAGCCGGAACAGCGCCTCGGGCAGGATCAGCCGGAAGATCGCGATCCACTTGACGGCCTCCCACGGGTCGATCAGCTCGCGGTCGCCGAACTTCGTGCCGGGGCGGGGGTTGAGCAGGTTGATGGGGACGCTCGTCGGGTCGATCGCGGCCAGCTCGAACGCCATCTCCACGCGCTGGCAGCGGGTCTCGCCGAGGTTGAGGATCCCGCCCACGCAGGTCTCAAGCCCGGCCTCGCGGACGGCCTGGATCGTGCGCAGACGTCCCTCATAGCGAACGGTCGTCGAGACCTCGTCGTAGTAGCTCTGCGCGGTCTCGACGTTGTGGTGCACGCGCTGGACGCCGGCCTCCTTGAGCGCGGCGGCGCGCGTGCTTGACATGTGCCCTATCGAGGCGCAGCGCTTGAGGTTGGTGTGCTCGGCCACCAGGCGCACGCCCTTCAGGTACTTCTCGAAGTCGCGCTTTGACAGGCCCTGGCCCTGGGTGACCATGCAGAAGCGATGGGCGCCCGCCGCCTCTGCGGCGCGCGCGTGCTCGAGCACCTGCTCGGGCTCCATCAGCGCGTGCATCGGCGTCTCGGCCTCGGCGAAACGCGACTGGGCGCAGAATCCGCAGTCCTCGGCGCAACCTCCCGACTTCGCGTTCACCAGCGAGCACATGTCGGTGGAATCGCCGAACCGCTCCACGCGTGCCTCCCAGGCGCGCTGGACCAGTGCTTCGATCTGCGCGTGATCCTCGATCTCACCCAGGCTGAGGGCCTCCTCGCGAGTGATCAGCGGCGGCATGCGCACACGTTATGACGCGCAGCGGACGGCTCGGAGCGGGCGGCTACACCCCGCGCCAGCGTGCGGGGCGCTTCTCTGCGAATGCCTGCATACCCTCGCGCAGGTCCTCTGAGGCAAACGAGGCGCGGCGCAGCTCGATCAGCTCCCGTTCGACCTTGGCGGGGAGTTTGCTCTCGGCGGCGAGCAGAGCTGCGATCACGCGCTTGTTGCCCCTCTGTGCGAGCGGCGCGTTGGCGGCGAGCTCGCCCGCCAGATCCAGCCCGATCGCGTGCAGCTCATCAGCCGTCGCTATCCGGTTGACCAGGCCCCACGAGAGCGCTGTGGGGGCGTCGATGTAGCGTCCGAGCAGGAACAGCTCGCGCGTGCGCGTGGCGCCGATCGCGTCGATGAAGCGGCGCAGGCCCGTGTGCGAATACACAAGACCCAGTTTCGCCGGGGGCATGCCCAGGCTGATGCTCTGCTCGGCGACCCGCAGATCGCAGGCCAGCGCCAGCTCGAGGCCTCCGCCGATCGTGTGGCCGGGCATGATCGCGATCGTCGGGTATGGGAAGGCCTCCAGCGCGTCGATGGCTTCGGTGAACGGGTGCGCGACAAGCCGCTCGGCCTCCTCCTCGAAGCCCTCTTCGGGTATCTCGCCGATGTCATAGCCGGCGGAGAACATGTCGTGCGCGCCGGTGACCACGACACAGCCGGCGGGCGCGGCGCTGTGAGCGGCGTCTGCGCTTGCCAGCTCGCCGAGCGTTGCGGTGATCGCCCCGAGGATCGGATGGTCGAGCGCGTTGCGCTTCTGGGGATTGGAGATCGTCAGGCGCACGACCCCGGTCGTCGGCTCGTCGATCAGCAGCTTGCCGCCGGCGAGCTCGCGCGGGAGGTCGGTCGGAGGCACCGGCTACTCCAGAACGACGAGGGTGTCGCCCTCGTTGACCGCCTGGCCCTCCTCGCAGCGGATCTCGGCGACCGTCCCCGGGTCTTCTGCCTCGACCGGCATCTCCATCTTCATCGACTCGAGGATCGCGACGGTGTCGCCCTCCTCGATGCGGTCCCCTACGGCGCACTCAATTTTCCATACCGTGCCGGTGATATGGGCCTGTACCTCAGCCACGCGAACCTCCAGAAGAGCTACGGATTGGCGATCGCCATCACGTGGCGATCTTCGATCGCTTCGAGACAATAGCCCCCGCCGCCGACCGACTCATGCCCAACGACACGTTCGTCATCGTCACCGTCCACAACGAGGCCGAGTGCATCGGTGCGACGCTCGCCGCCCTTGCGCGGGGCTTCCCTGGGGCGCCGCTGTGGGTGGCCGACGACGGTTCCACCGACGCCACCGCGGAGATCGCACGGGCAGGCGGCGCCCGGGTGGTCGCGAGCGGCCGCGTGATCGGCAAGGGCGGCGCGGCGACGCTCGCCGCGCACGAGGCGCTCGAGAGCAGAGGCGCAGGCGCGGACGGCGGGGACGCTAGGGCCGTTTGCCTCCTCTGCGACGGTGATCTCGGTGGGTCGGCCGCTGCCCTCGTGTCGCTGGCAGAGGCCGTGCACTCCGGCGAAACCGACATGGCCGTGGCGATGTTCGCCAAACGCGTCGGTGGCGGGCTTGGCCTTGCCGTGAGCTTCGCTCGCTGGGCGATCCGCCGTCGCTGCGGTCTTGGCACGAGGGCGCCGATCTCCGGCCAGCGCGCGCTCCGCGTAGGCGTGCTGCGCGACGTGCTCCCGTTCGCCCACGGCTTCGGGATGGAGGTGGGGATGACCATCGATGCCGTTCGCGCCGGTCACAGCGTGAGCGAGATCGAGCTGGAGCTAACGCACCGTGCCACGGGTCGCACGCCCGCTGGGTTCGCGCACCGCGCCCACCAGCTCATCGACTTCATCCGCGCCTACCTCGCTCGCCGTTAGGCTCGGGCGCAGTGATCCTCGCCATCGACCAGGGCACCACCGCCACGACATGCTTCGTGTTCGACGAGCAGGCCGAGCCGATCGGCCGGGCGCATCGGGAGATCAATCAACACTTCCCCCATCCGGGCTGGGTGGAGCACGATGCCGATGAGATCTGGACGCTCACGCAGGCGGTCGCCGCCGAGGCGCTGGCTGACGCGGGCGTGCGCGAGGGTGAGCTTCAGGCGGTGGGCATCACCAACCAGCGGGAGACCGTGTGCGTATGGGACGCGCACACCGGAGAGCCGTTGCACCGGGCGATCGTCTGGCAGGACCGCCGCACGGCCGACCGTTGCGAGGAACTGCGGGTGGCCGGGCACGAGTCGCTCGTGCGAGCGCGCACGGGCCTCGTGCTCGACCCTTATTTCTCGGCGAGCAAGATCCAGTGGCTGCTCGAGCACGTCGAGGGCCTGCGCGAGCGCGCCGAGGACGGGCGGGCGCTGTTCGGCACCGTCGACTCATGGCTGCTGTTCAAGCTCACCGGCCGTCACGTGACCGATGCCTCCAACGCCTCGCGGACGATGCTCTACGACATCACCGCCGGCCGCTGGGACCCTGAGCTGTTGGAGCTGTTCGGCGTGCCCGAGCGCGCGCTGCCGAGCGTGGAGCCCAGCGCCGGCATTCTCGGTGAGACGCGGTCGCAGGTGCTGCACGGCCATGCGGTGCCCGTCGCCGGCGTGGCCGGTGATCAGCAGGCGGCGCTGTTCGGGCAGGCCTGCATGGATCCCGGGATGGGCAAGAACACCTACGGCACCGGCTCCTTCGCGCTGCTCAACGCGGGCTTCACGCCGCCCGAGCCGCCGCTCGGCCTCGTCTCAACGATCGCCTGGCGGCTCGACGGCTCGACGGCCTACGCGCTTGAGGCCTCGATCTTCGCCACCGGCGCGGCCGTTCAGTGGCTGCGCGACGGACTCAACGTGATCGACCGGGCCGCGGAGACCGAGGAGCTCGCTGAAACGCTCGAGAGCAATGACGGCGTGTACTTCGTGCCGGCGCTGACGGGCCTCGGCTCACCGCACTGGGATCCCTATGCACGGGGAACGATCGTGGGGCTGACCCGCGGCTCCGGCCGCGCGCACCTGGCGCGCGCGACGCTCGAGGCGATCGCCTATCAGACGCTCGACGCGATCCGCGCGATGGAGGCCGCATCCGGGCAACCGCTGAGCGAG
>Ga0302178_10001633_pt1 | contig 18621 bp, 13 predicted proteins | sample I_Palsa_E1_3_FD_198790 | JGI IMG/M metagenome (GOLD analysis project Ga0302178, IMG submission 198790) | Peat permafrost microbial communities from Stordalen Mire near Abisko, Sweden - I_Palsa_E1_3 | ecosystem: Environmental > Terrestrial > Soil > Palsa > Peat permafrost | place: Sweden... | reverse complement strand
GGCGGTGGAGTCCGGGGATACCGGCCCGGATAAGGAATCGTGGGTTTCCTCGGTCCTGCTGGAGTGGGGAAGCTGCGGCAAGATCATCTATGTGGACGGCGCCCCCGCGGGCTACATGCTCTATGCGTCGCCCCAGTTCGTACCGCGCTCAGTGGCATTCCCGACCAGCCCGGTGAGCGCCGACGCCGTCCTGCTGATGACGGCGCATGTGCTCGGTGACTTCGCCGGCGGCGGCCTGGGCCGGATGCTGATACAGGGAATTGCCAAGGACCTCACCCGGCGGGGGGTGAAAGCAATCGAGGCCTTCGGCGACCTGCGGTGGCAGGGCAAGTCCTGCGTTGTCCCTGCGGACTACCTGCTCGCGGTCGGCTTCAAGACGGTGCGCCCGCACGCCCATTACCCGAGGCTGCGGCTGGAACTGAAGACCGCCCTGTCCTGGCGGGAGGACGTCGAGGTCGCCCTGGAGCGGCTGCTCGGCTCCATGAGCCCTGAGCGCGCCCTCCGCCTTGCCTAGCGGCAGCTGCCTTGCCTAGCGGCAGCAAGCTGCGTGATGACAAGTCCCGCGATAGGTCACCCCGTAAGGTGACCGGTCCCGGGATTAATCACGTCCGGGCCTGCGGCCAGCCGTCCGGGCCTGCGGCCAGCCGTCCGGGCCTGCGGCCAGCCGGTGCCCGCGGCCTCCCGGCGTCAGCTCAGATGAATTCGGCCAGATCGCGCAGCAGCGCCGACTTCGGCTTGGCGCCGACAATCTCCTTGACGACCTCGCCGCCGGAGAAGACGCTCAGGGTCGGGATGTTCATGATCCCGTACCGCTGGGCGATCACCGGGTTCTCGTCCACGTTCAGCTTGACGACGGCGATCTTGTCAGCGTGCTCGGTGGCGATCTCCTCGAGAACCGGGGCCACCTGGCGGCAGGGACCGCACCACTCGGCCCAGTAGTCCACGACGACCGGCTTCTCGCTCTTCAGTACCTCGAGCTCGAAGGTCTCGTCCGTCACCTTCTTGGTTGCGCCCACGATCAGGACTTCCTTTCGACTAGATAGAAATTGAATTCTCGGGATCCTGGGGTTTCAGGACTCCTGGTCCGCTAGCCAGCGCTCGGCGTCGAGAGCCGCCGCGCAGCCGGTCCCCGCAGCCGTCACCGCCTGGCGGTAAATATGGTCAACCACGTCCCCGGCCGCGAAGACGCCGTCAATGGCGGTGCGGGTGGAGGGCTGCTCCACGACCAGGTATCCGTCGGCATCGGTGGCCAGCACGCCGGTAAACAGCTCGCTGCGCGGGTCGTGGCCAATGGCCACGAATATGCCGCCGACCTGCAGAGTGCTCTCTTCTCCGGTCTTGGTGTTACGGAGCCTCAGCCCGCTCACCCGGTCCTCGCCCACCACCTCGGTCACCTCGCTGTCCCAGGCGAACCGGATCTTGGGGTTCGCCAGCGCGCGATCCTGCATGATCTTCGAAGCGCGCAGCGTGTCGCGGCGGTGGATCAGGGTGACGGTACGCGCGAAGCGGGTCAGGAAGGTGGCCTCCTCCAGCGCCGAGTCGCCGCCGCCGACGACGGCGATGTCCTGGTCACGGAAGAAGAAGCCATCGCAGGTGGCGCACCAGGACACCCCGTGGCCGGAAAGCCTCTTCTCGCCGGGGATCCCGAGCTCGCGGTAGCTGGAGCCGGTCGCGATGATCACGGTCTTCGCCAGGAAGGTGTCGCCGCCGACGCGGATGACCTTCGGGCTCGCCGTCAGGTCGACCTCGGTGACATCGTCGGGCACGAGTTCCGCGCCGAATCGCTCGGCCTGCTTGCGGACCGCGTCCATCAGGTCCGGGCCGAGCACCCCGTCAGGGAAGCCGGGGAAGTTCTCCACGTCCGTGGTGTTCATCAGGGCGCCGCCTGAGGTGACGGAACCTTCGAACAGCAGCGGGTTCAGCCGCGCGCGCGCCGCGTACAGCGCGGCGGTATATCCGGCCGGCCCGGACCCGATAATGATGACATCCCGAACCTCGGTCACGTCTGCTTGCCCTTCTTCCGTTGCACCGGCGTCAACCGATCCTAGGGCCCGGAGATTCCCGCCAGATAGCGAACTCAGCCGGCACTGGGCAGGCTGGCCTGCGCGATCACATCACTGCCGGTGCGCGAGCAGCCGGGCCCGACCACCCAGACCCGCGCGCCGCCCGTGTCGCCCGCGCCCGCGACGACGATGATCGTTGCGCGCTTGCCCTGGTAGCGGTCTACATCGACGAGCAGCACTTTCCTGCCCGCGGAAATCCGCGTGACGCACCCCTGCAGGGCGCTGACCGGGATGCCGCCGAATGACCGCCTGCCCGTGGTACTTCCCGAGGACGCGGGGGCCCCGCCAGGCTGGCGCGTGGCCGCCTGCGGCTGGTTCACGGGCAGTGCGGCGGCCGGTGCCGGTAGCACGCTCCTGACCTGCGACTTGAGCAGCCCAGGCTGGAAGTTCAGGCCAGTCGACACCGGCGTGAAATGGGACCGGCGGCCGGCCGGGCCGTAGGTCAGGGGCGGGCCGGTCATGGCGGCCCCGTGCAGCCCGGCCGCGGGCGCGCTCGCGATGCCGGAGGTAGCTCCTGACTGACCGCCCGCGAGCTGGACGGCTCCGTAGATGCCGCCTGCTATCACGGCGGCCGCCGCCGCGGCGGCGAATCCGCGCACCGCCACCGGGGACAGCAGCTCGGGCAGCCGCCAGCGGCGGCCGTCTCCGGCCCGGCCCGCAGCATGGCGGGAACGGGCTGGCTGGCTGGCCGGCCCGGGCCGGCCGGGTACGCGCCCGGCGCTGGGCGGGGCCTGCCGCGCGCCCTCGGCGATCAGCGCCGCCTGGATCCTGGCGGTGACCTGCTCCGGCATGGCCGGCCCGGGCGCGCTGGCCAGCAGTGCGGAGACCCCGGCGAGATCCTCGTCCAGGGCAGTGCAGCGGGGACAGCCGGCCAGGTGCGCCCGGATACGCGAGGACTTCCGGCTGCCGAGATCTCCCTCGCGGTACCTGGCGAGTGCCTCGGCGCTGACATGCCGTGTCATGACTGGTCGTCACCTCCTCCCTGCGCAGGTGAGACGTTCCCGGTGCCCGATCGGTTCCCTGCCCGCGGCCCGGCGGTCATGCCGCCCGCCCGCCGCAGGTGCGCGAGGCGCGGCAGCAGCCGCGCCCGCCCCCGAGCGCAGCGGCTCTTGACCGTGCCCTGGGATATCCCGAGGACTTCCGCGGCGTCGGCCACCGGGTAACCGAGCATGTCCACCAGTACCAGCGCGGCCTGCTGGTCAGGGGGCAGCGTGCGCAGCGCAGCCATGACATCGATGGTCGTGTCGCTGGCCGCCGACGGGTCAGGGATGGCCCGCCCCAGGGCCAGGTTGTCCAGGGTGCGCTCGTCGGTGCCACCCGTCGCTGGCCGCGCAGCCTTACGGCGCAGCCGGTCCAGGCAGGCGTTGACGACGATCCGGTGCAGCCAGGTGGTCACGGCCGAATCGCCGCGGAAGCTGCCAGCCCGCCGGAAGGCCGAGATCATCGCGTCCTGCAGGGCGTCAGCGGCCTCCTCCGGATCCGCGAGAGTCCGCACCGCAACGGCCCAGAGCCGGTCGCGGTGGCGCAGGAAGAGCTGGCCGAAGGCGTCGGGGTCGCCCTCAACATGCAGCCTGAGCAGCTCCGCATCGGGCAGCTCCGCATCGGGCAGCTCCGCATCGGGCAGCTCCGCATCGGGCGGCTGCGTATCGGGCGGCTGCGTATCCGCGGCGACGCGCTGCCCTGGCCGGGAGTGCCCCGTCTGGGTGCCGCCCGCCTCGTGGGGTTCCGTCGCACTCCTCCCCTCGGCCCGGCGCGGTCGCCGTGGCCCGTTCCTCAGCCGGCCTGCTTCCGGCTCGCCCTTACGCGCTTGCCACAGCAGGCATCGATCAGCCTGAGCCCCGCACGACGATGTTGAAAATCTCGGCCTGATAGTTGTTCGCAGGCCCGCCCGCCTCCGGTGGAAGGCGGGTAAACCAGATCAGCACGTATCTCCCCGTGGCGGTGGAATCTGACCGGAAGGTGTGCAAGCCGCCCGGCAGGTTGTCCGCGCTGGCAACGGTAGTGAAGCCGGCATCGGACTGCTGGGCAGTGCTGCCATCGTTGCCTACCCCGATCGCCACGTCGGCTCCGGCCGTCGGCCCGAAGAGCACCTTGACCGAACTCAGCCGCACGGCGTGGCCCATGTCAAGAATGAGCCCGGACCCTTTCTTGAGGCCGCCGAACACCGGATTGCCCTTATAGAACTGGGTCTGCCAGGCAGTGCGGGGGTTTCCGTCGATCGCCATATTCGCGTCGGTGCTGGTCTCGTCGAGTCCCTGCGCGCTGACCGGCTTCAGGATCGTGGCGGCGGGCGCCGCCGAGTGACTGGCCGGCGGGCGCTGGCCGCCGGGATGGCTGGGCTTATGCGCAGGCCGGAGTGCCAGCGCAGCCAGGGTCACGGCCGCCACGACGGCCAGTACCGCCGCGACCACGACGCCGGCCTTGATTCTGGAGGCTGGCGCGCGACGGGCCGGTTCTGCCCTCCCGGAGCGGTCACGCCGGCCGGCCGGACGCCGGTCAGCGGCCCAGTACTCGCCATCTCGGGCGGCGATCGGGCCGGTGTCGCCGAACTCGGGGGCTCGCGGGGACGTCCGCGGGGACGTCCGCTGGGGATCTGCCTTGGGCGGCTGCGTGGGCGGTATGGCCGCCGACAGCGCACCGGCCAGCTGCCCGGGCGTGGTCAGCGGGATGCTGCCGCGGCGATCGTGCTGGAACAGCGCCTGGCAGGTGATGTCGTCGAGCACCGCGGGAACGCCGGCCCGGACCTGACGCGGGCTGCGGGGCAGTCCGTCGGCTACTGGCGCAGGCGGCAGCGCGGTGCTGTCGGCGCCCGGCCAGTGGCCGGTCAGCGCCGCGTAGAGCAGTCGCGCGAGCCCGCGGGTGTCGGCGAGCGCGGCGTCGTCCGAGGTGATGCCGGCCAGTGCCGCGTCCATGCCGAGACCGACGATCTTGACTCCGCCGCTGGCCGTCCAGCGGAGCGATCCGGGAACCAGGCACAGGTGCGCGAGCCCGGCGGCATGGGCCACCGAGAGCGCCGCCGCTGCCTCGGCCACGATCTGCGCCGCGCGCGCGGGGTCGAGCGGGCCGGTGGCGAGAAGATCGTCTAGCGGCTCTCCCGCAGCCCACTCCATGACAATGTAGGCGCGATCCCAGTCATCCTCGACGTCGAACACCTGGGTAAGGCGCGCGTCGGTGAGCCTGCTGGCCTCTCGCGCGGCGGTGATCACCTCGGTGATGCGCGGGAAGCCGGGGGCGAAGGTGAAGACAGTGACGGCCCGGGCAAGTATCTCGTCGATGGCCTTCCACGCAGCCCAGCCCTCAGCAGCGGCGATCCGGTCCTCAAGCCGGTAGCGGCCGCCGAGCCGGGTGCCCGGCTCAGAGATGAACGTACTCATTTCTTCGCATGAAGAGCGGGCCAGGCCCTCGACCTCCTTCCGAAGCCGTGCGGTCAGCCGTGCGGTCAGCCGGGCGGAGAAATCATGCTGCTGCACAACATGCTAAGGGGCCGACGGCGCTCCCAGCCGTCCGCGTACCCTAGCATCGCAAACCGTTACCTCCGGGAGACGTCGCCCCGGCGGCGGTCAGCGGCGCAGTCGCGCGGTGACCGTGGAGCTGAGATCGGTCAGCTCGGCGACGCCGAGCGCCTTGGCGAACAGCACGTAGAGCAGCAGTGCGCCGCTGCCGCCCAGGACGACCGTGATCAGGGCGGACAGCGTCCCGGCCGGTACCACGGCGCCGACCATGACGGACACCGCGGCTGCGAACAGCACGCAAGGTACGGCGGACAGGTGCATCTTGACCAGGCTGACCCCGATCCGCCTGCCGTCCAGGCCGCCGATCCGCCGGCTGAGGATCCGCCACCCGGCTATCGCGCCCGCCAGGTTCGAGACGCCGAAGCCTGCACCCAGCCCGGCTACCACGTCGGTGGCGGGCAGCATCCTGAGCGCAATCAGGTTGGCCGCGATATTCACGGTCATGGTCAGGACGCCGATCAGGGCAGGCGTGCGGCTGTCGTGCATTGCGTAGAACACCCGGAGCAGCAGCTGGAACATCATGTACGGAACCAGGCCGAGTGAGAACACGGCGAACACGTATCCCAGCAGCCGGGCGTCGTCGAAGGACATGCTGCCGTACCCGAGCAGCACCTCGGCAAGGGGCGGTCCCAGCAGCGCCAGGACGAGGGCAGCGGGCGCGACGATCACCGACGACAGCCGGACGCCAGTGGAGAAGTCGCCGCTGACCAGGCCGTAACGTCGCTCGGCCGCGTGCGCACTCATCCGCGGCAGTAGCGCTGTGATCACCGAGATGCCCACGATCGCGTACGGCATCTGGAAGAGCTGCCAGGCGTAGCTGTAGTCGGTGTAGCCCGCCCCGTGGACGTGATTAGCCTTCACCGCAGCCTCGTTGGCCACTCTGGTGGTGATCAGGAACGCCACCTGGGTGGTGGCGATGTAGCCGAACATCCAGCCGGCCATCCGCCGTATCTCGGCCACCTCGGCTCGCCGGAAGTCGAACCGGGGCTGCCAGCGGAAGCCCGCCCTGCGCAGCGCCGGTATCAGCGCGGCTGTCTGGACGATGATCCCCAGCGTCGTGCCGATCCCCAGCAGCTGGACCTGGCCAGTCGTCATCGCCTTCGTGCCGAGGTCGAGGCCCGCCGTTGCCATGAACAGCAAGCCGACAGTGATCACCACGACGTTGTTGATCACCGGCGTCCACATCGGCGCCGCGAAGTGGCCGCGTGCGTTGAGTACCGCCCCGGCCAGCGAGCTCACCCCGTAGAAGAAGATCTGCGGGATGAAGAAGTAGGCGAACACGACCATGACGGAGCGCTCGGAGCCGTGCACGGAGGCCGCATACAGCTCGACGAGCGGCCCGGCTGCCAGCGTCGCGACGAGCGTGATGCCACCAAGGGCAAGGACGCCTAACGTGAATATCCGCTGGTCATACCCCTCGCCCCGGTCGGTGTCCCGCTTGGCCGCGCTGACGAGAAGAGGAACGACGACACTGGTCAGGATGCCGCCAAGAGCCAGGTTGTAGACCACGTTGGGCAGCGTGTTGGCATTGTTGTACGCGTCGGCCAGGGCGCCGGCTCCCAGCGCGTACCCGAACACCGCCGTCCGCAGGAAGCCCGTGATCCGCGAGGCCAGGGTGCCGACGGCCATGATGCCGCTGGACCGGACCAGGCTGGCGTCATCGGCGCCCGCCGGATCGCCTTCCGCGGCCGGCCAGGCATCCAGGCCCGCAGTTCCCGGCACGCTGCCGCTGTCAGCGGCGGTCGGTCCTGCCGGGGGCGCTGGCGTACTCATCCGGATCCTCTGGTTGATGCTCGCCATCGGCGCGGTCGGTCACGACGCTATCGGCTCGGCCGGCCGGGCCTGCCGGTTCCGGGCCGCCGGAGTCACCGGGATCCGGGCCGCTGCCCCCCGGCGCCTGCGCCTCACCCCGGCCGTGCCGGAAAGCACGCCGGACGGAGGTCACCACGAACACGCCGAGCGCAGCGCCGATGATGGCCAGCGCGAGGGTGCCGAAGTGCGTCGCCTGCACGGTCAGCGTGACCGGCCGGCCGGGCAGCGGCGCTCCCCCGGGCGTGAGCAGGCTCAGCTGGATGGATGTCGATCCCACGCCAGCCGCGCGGACGTGCAACCTGAGCGTCACATCGGCACCAGCGCCCACGGTCACGTCCCGCTGCGGGGAGGTCACCCGGATCCGCCCGCCGCCGGGAACCGTCACGTGCAGCTGGACCTGCACCGGGTAGTGCAGGCTGTTCGAGATGGACACGGGCAGCGTGCCCGACAAGCCGCCCAGGGTGACCCGTTCCGGTCCGATGATGACGACCGAGCTCTCCTGGCCGGCCACGTAGCTGGCGATCCGGCTGAGCAGGTGGCTGGCCCTGCGTGCCCGGGCTCTGCCGCCTCGCCAGGCCGACGACTCGACGGCCATGATCGCGTTTCTCAGCCCGGGGTCCTGCTGTACCCGGATGCTCTGCAGCAGGGCGGAGCTTTTGCCTAGCCGCCTGACCCCGGCAAGCAGGGACGGCCTGAGCTCGTCCTTGCTCGTCACTTGCTGCAGCTGGCGGTGCACCTGGCCCCGTCCGGGACCTGCGGCGGCGAGCCGGGGCAGGCTGACCGGCCGGAGCCAGGGGGCGGTGACGGTACTGGCGAGCAGTTTGCCGGCCAGGCCAGGCGGCGGGTCCCAGTCCCGGGGCGGGGCAACCACGACGGAGCGCGCGAGCGCTGGCCGCTCGGCAGCGATCATGGCGGTCTCGGCCAGGAAGCGCTGCGCAACGGCGAACGATGTGCCAGCCGGCGCCCGGCCGTGGTCCGCGGTGCCAAGGACCTGCGTGATCGTGTCGTCGGCCAGCAGGACGTGCATGCGCGGCCCCTCCCCGGACGGGGTCGTCGTCACGGCACTCGGGGTGAAATTCTGGCTGGGAGATGGCGGCATCGTGGCGCTGTCGAGCACGACGGTGCTGATCCCGTTGACGGCGAGGCTGTTCAGGACCCCGTAGTTGGCTATTCCTTCGGCCGGCCACGCTAGCCCGGTGAGCTGCTTGGAGCCGTCTCCGCTGGCTGCCACGCCCGGGGACGCGGTGAAGTTGCGGTGCAGGATCGTGCTCGCCGTCTCGCGGCCGGCCGAGAACGCGCTGGCCAGTTCGTCATTCAGCCCCCGGTGGCTGAGTGCCGCCACGTCCGCGTCCGCGTACGGGGTGACGAAGACGGGCTGGCCAGCCGTGGCGGACTCCAGCCCGGTGAGCCAGTCCCTCGCCGCCTGGCTGGCCGGCCGCTCTCTCAGGTCAGTGCAGTCGGCCGTCCCGCCGAACTGGTACCGCCTGGTCATGGTCTGCGCGCTGGCCAGCAGCGCAGGGTCGATTGCCCAGGTCAGGTGGGCGCTAGCGGTGTACGCGCGGCCGGCGGCGAGCAATCCCGACAGCCTGCCGCCAGCGCCGAAGCTGCCAGCCAGGCTGTTGGTCCGCAGACTGCCGGGCAGCAGCCAGGCGCAGGCCGACTGCTGCGGCGGGCTGATGACCGGCCAGATCCAGGCGATGTCCTGGCGTACCGGGTCGAGTACCCGCTTGCGTGGCCAGAACGGCAGGAAAGTGCGGGTGGTCACCGTGCCGGCGGAACTCTCGGCCTCGGCGGCCAGCGGGTAGACGCCGAACTCGGTCACGCCAAGCTGACCCGCCCGAAGGGAGATCGACCAGTCCGCGGTTGCGTGCGGGGCGAGCGTGCCGGGGACGGATCTTACCGCCCGGGGCACCGGGGAATCCGCGGCTGGCGCGCCGTCAGCGTAGACCTGGAGCGCGTCCCGGTTGTCAAAGGGCGTGCCGGACGAGCGGAGCCGCACTCTCATGCCGGTGATCGGGGTGCCGGAGGTGTTCGTCACCGACCCGGTGACTGTCACCGGCTTGCCTGGCGTGAGGTAGTCCGGAGTGAGGGAGGTAATCGCGATCGACACGGGCAGTGACTGGCTCTGCCGGGACGGCTGCCCCCCGGCCGCCGCGGCCGGGGCAGCCGCCCCGGCCGGCCCGGCCGCGGCGACCGTCAGGGCCGCGGGCAGCAGCGCCAGCGCCAGCGCGGTCCAGGCCCGCCGCCTCAACTGCGCTCCGGGCGCAAGCCGCCATGCCGCGGCGGGCGGCCGCCGTGCCGCCCTGCCCGGGCCAGGATCAGGCGAGCGTGTGCGGAACTCAGGCGGGGCATGGCGAGAATGTTATTGCCGTCTGCCGGGTGCCGGCGGCCGGGCCGCGCAGAGTCCGTTCCGGCTGGCCGGCCTGGCACGCGGGACAGCCGGCCTGGGCGTGCGGCGCGGGCAGGGAAGATCCTTCGAACGTTCTTCACGGGTTCCTCCGGGCTACCCGGGTTTCCCTAGTTTACGTGCAGGACCTACCCTCAGTGCCCGTGCCAGCTTTCCCATCCTTCGGCCCGGAGCAGCAGAAAGCCGCCGCCCGCCTGCTCGCGGCCTCGTCGCCGGCCGCCGCTGAGCTTGGCCGCCGTTTCGCCAAGCGCGGTCATGAGCTCGCCCTGGTCGGCGGCTCAGTGCGGGACGTCTTCCTCGGCAGGCGCTCGGGTGATCTCGATCTCACCACCGACGCGCGCCCCGAGCGCGTGCTGGAGATCACTGAAGGCTGGGCGGACGCTACCTGGCCGGCCGGGATCGCCTACGGCACCGTGGGGCTGCGGAAGGGGGACCTGGTCATTGAGATCACGACCTACCGGAGCGAGCACTACGTGCCCGAGTCCCGCAAGCCCGCGGTGAGTTACGGCACGTCGCTGGACGGGGACCTGGCGCGCCGCGATTTCACTATCAACGCGATGGCGGCGCGGCTGCCGTCGTACGAGCTGGTGGACCTGTTCGGCGGGCTGCGTGACCTGCAGGATCGCGTGCTCAGGACGCCGGGCCGGCCAGAGGACTCACTCGCCGACGATCCGCTGCGCATGCTCCGCGCCGCCAGGTTCGCTGCCCAGCTGGGCTTCTCGGCGACGCCGGAGCTGGCCGCGGCCATGGCCGCGCTGGCTCCCAGGCTCTCGATCGTGTCCGCGGAGCGCATCTCCGCTGAGCTGGCCAAGCTCATGCTGGCCCGGCTATCCGGCGGCCCGGCGCGCGGCGTCGCGATGCTCGTCGACACCGGCGTGGCGGAGCAGGTCCTCCCCGAGGTGCCGAAGCTCCGGCTGGAGGCCGATGAGCACTACCGGCACAAGGACGTGTACCAGCATTCGCTGACGGTGCTCGGGCAGGCCATCGGGCTGGAGGAGCGGTACGGCCTGCAGCCCGATCTCGTGCTCCGGCTGGCCGCGCTGCTGCACGACATCGGCAAGCCGAGGACGCGGTCGCTGCTGCCGGACGGCCGCGTTGCCTTCCATCACCACGAGGTGGTCGGCGCTCAGCTGGCCAGGTCCCGGCTGACCGCGCTGCGGTTCCCGAAGGACGTGGTGACCGACGTATCCCGGCTGATCGAGCTGCACCTGCGGTTTCATGGCTACGGGTCGGGTGAGTGGACCGACTCGGCAGTCCGCAGGTACGTCACGGACGCGGGCCCATTGCTCACCCGCCTGCACGCCCTGACCAGGGCAGACTGCACGACGAGGAATCAGGCAAAGGCGCAGCGGCTGGCCCGGTCCTATGACGGCCTGGAGCAGCGCATCGCCGTGCTGGCCGGCCAGGAAGAGCTGGCGAGGCTGCGGCCGGACCTGGATGGCAACGAGATCATGCAAACCCTGGGAACGGGGCCGGGACCGCTGATCGGCAAGGCGTACGCCCATCTGCTTGAGCTGCGGATCGAGTACGGCCCGCTCGGCCGGGAGCGCGCCATTCAGGAGCTGCTGCGCTGGGCCGCTGGCCAGGGACTGCCCGGCCCCGATGCGGCGGATCCCGAAGCCTGACGGCCGAGCAGCCAGTAACCTGCGCCGGCCAGCGCATATCCGACCGCCACTAGGCCGATGATCGCCTGCGACTTCCCTGTCTCGGGCATGAAAACCGCGCTCACCACGGCCCCGAGGACGAATGTGACGTTGAATGTCATGTCGTAGAAGGAGAAGACGCGCCCGCGGTAGCCGTCCTCCACCTGCTCCTGGAGGATCGTGGTGGCGCAGATCGCCATGCTCTGCCCGGTCAGGCTGAGGCAGAACCCGATGGCCAGGAAGGCAGCCTGCTCGAAGGTCTGGCCTAGCGGGCCGACAACGACCGCGCCCGCGATGAGCAGCAGGGCAATCCAGGCCGGCTTGGCCAGCCGCCTGGTCGCCTGCGGCGTGACGAGCGCCGCGGCCGCGTAGCCGATCCCCGAGGCAATGGTGAGCACCGCGTAATGCCCGAGCGCCGCGTTGGCGCCGGCCCCGCGGTAGAAATAGTTCCGGTAGAGCAGGAGCGACATCAGGAACAAGATCCCGTAGAGGAGCCTGTTAGCGCCGATTGCGCCGAGCGCGGCCGCCGGGCCGCGACGACGCCAGAGGTAACGCGCGCCCGCGGCCAGCCCGGCCGTCACGGCGCCGATCTCGTCGAGAACCCGGCCGGGCCGCTGCTCGCCGATGTCGTGGTTCGGGCCAAGCAGGTCACGGCGTATCGTGGCGGCCACCAGGCTGGCCACGACGTAACAGCATCCGGCCGCAAGCAGGGTGAGGGCATATTCGCCGCGGCCGCCGCCGGTCGCTACGTGCACGCCGAGGCCGATTAGCCCGCCGATGATCGCCATGATCCCGCCGGCCGTCGGTGACACCGAGTTGGCCATCACCAGCTTGCCGTCGGGGACCACGTGCGGCAGCGCGGCGGACAGCGCGGACAGGAAGAACCTGTTGACGCCGAGCACTGCGAGCACGCCCGCGTAGAGCGGGACCCCGAGTTCTCCGGAGGCCATCAGCCCGGCGGTTAGCACCACGAAGCTGGAGCGGATCAGGGCTGACCAGACCAGGATCTGGCGACGCGACCAGCGATCGATGAACACGCCGGCGAACGGCCCCACCAGCGAGTAAGGGAGGTAAAGCACCGCGAATGCCACCGCGCCCGAAACCGGGTTCGGGAAGTTTGCCGAGTTGAAGAAGACGTAGCCGCCGAGCCCGGCGGTGAAAAGCCCGTCGCCGGTCTGCGACACGAGGCGAGTGGCGAACAGTCGCCGGAAGTTCCGCTCGACCAGCACGATGCGCAGGTCGCTCAGGAACGAGGACCTTCTCGCCCGCCCGGGCGGCTTCCCGCCGGGGGCAGTCGGCTCAGTGCTGCGCTCTGCCGGGCTGGACACGCAATCAGCCTATGGCGCGGGCCGGTCAGCGGCGATACCGTCTGCCGCCGGATGCCCGCGAGAAACGGGCTTCGAGCGAGCTTGCGCCGTCCTGGTCAAACGGGCAGGGGCACCCGGAGCGTGCCGGATGCCCCGTGCGGGTGCGCGCACGCGACGTTGCTCAGCGCTCGACCTCGCCCCGGATGAACTTATCGACCAGGTCACGGGCGGTATCGTCGCTGTACTGCTCGGGCGGCGACTTCATGAAGTACGAGGATGCCGAAAGGATCGGGCCGCCGATGCCGCGGTCCCTGGCGATCTTGGCGGCACGGACCGCGTCGATGATCACGCCGGCTGAGTTCGGCGAGTCCCAGACCTCGAGCTTGTACTCAAGGCTCAGCGGCACGTCACCGAAGGCCCGGCCCTCGAGCCGGACGTACGCGAATTTCCTGTCGTCCAGCCAGGGCACGTGGTCGGAAGGGCCGATGTGCACGGCGGCCTTCTCCATCTCGTGCGGGATCTGCGAAGTGACCGACTGGGTCTTGGAGATCTTCTTCGACTGCAGCCGCTTGCGCTCCAGCATGTTCATGAAGTCCATGTTGCCGCCGAAGTTGAGCTGATACGTGCGGAGCAGCTCGACCCCGCGATCCTCGAACAGCTTGGCCAGCACGCGGTGGGTGATGGTGGCGCCAACCTGTGACTTGATGTCGTCCCCGACGATCGGCACCCCGGCGTCGGTGAACTTCGCTGCCCACGTCGGATCGGAGGCGATGAACACCGGCAGGGCGTTGACAAACGCCACGCCGGCGTCGATCGCGCACTGCGCGTAATAGCGGTCCGCGTCCTCGGATCCGACCGGCAGGTAGGACACCAGCACGTCGGCCCGTGCCTCCCTGAGCACGCGGGTCACGTCCACCGGCTGGTCGTCGGATTCGGTGATGATCTGGCGGTAGTAGTCGCCGAGACCGTCCATCGTCGGGCCGCGCTGCACCGTGATACTTGTGGGCGGCACGTCGCAGATCTTGATGGTGTTGTTCTCGCTGGCGACGATCGCCTCGGCGATGTCACGCCCGACCTTCTTGGCGTCCACGTCGAACGCGGCGACGAACTCGATGTCGCTGACGTGGTAGGGGCCAAACCGGACATGCATGAGGCCCGGCACCCGGCCGGCCGGGTCAGCGTCCTTGTAGTACTCCACGCCCTGGACGAGGGAACTCGCGCAGTTTCCCACGCCAACGATGGCTACCCGTACCGAACCCATGCGGACTGCTCCTTGTCTCCTGCCGCTCAGCGACGCACGCCTGCTGGCATCAGCCAGCCGTGCCCGCCGCGCCGCCTTCTCTATGGCCCCCGGGATCAGCGGACTCCGCGTCCGACTGCCGTTCCGAGGCGATCAGCTCGTTAAGCCAGCGGACTTCCCGCTCCACCGACTCCAGGCCGTGCCGCTGCAACTCGAGGGTGTAGCTGTCCAGGCGTTCCCGCGTTCTGGACACGGCTGCGCGGACGCTCTCCAGCCTTTCCTCGAGCCTGGAACGCCGGCCCTCGAGGATTCGCAGCCTGATGTCCGCCCGGGTCTGGCCGAAGAAAGCGAAGTGCACGCCGAACCCGTCGTCTTCCCATGCCGCCGGGCCCGCCTGAGAGAGCAGGTCCTGCAGCCGCTCCTTGCCCTCAGCGGTCAGCCGGTACACGATCTTCGACCGGCGGCCGGCCAGCGGCTTCGGAGCGCCGGGTGGTGCCTCCTCGGCGATCAGGCCGCGGGCAAGCAGGCCCTTCAGGCACGGGTATAGCGACCCGTACCCGAAGGCACGGAACGCGCCGAGCACCGCGTTGAGGCGCTTGCGCAGCTCGTAGCCGTGCATCGGGGTCTCGTGCAGCAGCCCGAGCACCGCGAGCTCAAGCACGGCTGACCGCTGACCGCTCATGCTCGCCCGCACCTCCTCGCTGCCCTGCCCTTTACTGCCTCGCCCGCCTTGGCCGTGCCGCTCAGCCGCCTTGGCCCTTGCCGCCGGGCCGCGGCTGAGATGACATCCGGCGGGCTTTGTCATCATTTTGAGGACTGTGTCTTGCTACTTTCGCGACCGTGTCTCGTTCCGATGTATCGGCCCGATACATCGCAAAGATATGTCCTGTGGGGTCAGAGCGCAACTCTGCGTTCATCGGGTGTTTGCGCGGACGCCGGGGCTGTGGCCCGCGAGACGATCCGGGTCTCGGCGTCTGCGCAGTTCCGTCGTAATCTGGCGGGCATGAGGCGATCGGTCGTCGACTACGGTCTTGCGCGCCGCGCAACGCTGGCGTCCGTGTTTGCGGGCCGCACGACGGTCACCGACGTCTGCGACGCCCATCCGTATCTGCTGCGGGCCGCGAAGTTCCACGGTGAGCCCACCGACGCCGCGTGCCCGATCTGCCGCAGGGCCAAGCTCACTCATGTCACCTACGTCTACGGAGACGAACTCGGGCGTTATGAGGGACGGGTGAAGCAGGGACCGGAATTGGCGGAAATGGCTACGGAATACGCCGAGTTCCGGGTCTACGTGGTCGAGGTCTGCCAGAGTTGTGCCTGGAATCATCTCGCGTCGTCGTACGTTCTCGGCACCGGCGAGCATCCCGGCCGGCGAAGTCGGCGTGCCCGGGCCGGTGAGTGAGCGACCTGGCCGCTCGTCTCGCGGCCAACGCTGGCGGCCACCCAGCACGACGCGGATGCAACTCGCTCTAACGTGCCGATCCGGCGCCAGCCGCCGGGTACCGTGAGTTCCCGCGGGGCCGTTGTCGCCCGCTATTGCATACCCCGACCAGCGAGGACGCGTGACTAACCCAGACTATGCCGGGCCGTACTGGCAGGATCAGGGCGGAGCTGGCCGCAGCGGCGGCCGATCGCGTGACCAAAAGCGGGGTGACCCCTACCGGGCAGGCAGCGGCGCTCCGGCGACCGGCAAGTCCGAGCCAGGTTATCCGGGCGTGGCCCGTTATGACCGCAGTGGCCCGCCGGACCCCAGTGGTGGCTACGGACCGCGCCAGGGCAGCGCAAAGAACGGCCGCCGGCCGCGCGGTGATCGGCGCCGCGGCAGCGGCCGCGCGTTGTCCGGTCGCCAGGATTTTCGGCTGAGGCCGGCCCGAGGCGCTGACGACGAGGTCGGCACTGGCGAGGTCGGCACTGGCGAGGTCGGCACGCAGGGGTACGGCGCCCGAAACGGGTACGGCGGTAACGGCTACCCCGCCGACGGGTACGGCGCCCGGAGCGGATATGGCCCCAACGGGTACGGCGGCGACGGCGCCCCGAGCGGGTACGGCGCGCCGAGCGGGTACGGCGCCCCGAGCGGGTACGGCGGCCCGGGCGGCGACGGCGCCCCGAGCGGGTACGGCGGCCCCGGCGGCCGCACCGCCGCGGCACTGCGGGAGCGTTCAATCGACCGGACCGGCATCCGGGAGCGCCTGGCGGACCGGCGCAAAGATCCCGGCTATGGCGGCGGCAACGGGCCTGGCGGCGGCCCCGGCGGCGGCCCGGCCCGCCGGGCTAAGGGGAGCTGGTGGCGGCACTGGAGCTGGCGAAAGGTGGTAGGCATTGCCGCCGCGGCGTGCGCCGCCGTCACCGAGACAGCACTGCAGCAGTCCTCGGTCGTCTACTTCAGCAACGGCAAGACCCAGGTGGGCACCTTCAGCTCGGGCACGAACCGGCAGCTGCTCACGTCGGCCCAGATCCCGCTGGTGCTCAAGGAGGCCGTGATCGCGGCCGAGGACCGGCACTTCTACAGCGAGGGCGGGATATCGATCTCCGGCATCGCGCGTGCCGCTTACGAGGACCTATTCGGCGGCGGCGGCCTGCAGGGCGGATCCACGATCACCGAGCAGTTCGCCAAGAATTACTACAGCGACATCGGGACAAGCCGGACGGTGAGCACGAAGGTCAAGGAGATCCTGGTCGCGATCAAGCTCTCGCACGAGAAGTCCAAGAGCTGGATCCTGACCAACTACCTCAACACGATCTTCCTCGGCGATGACTCCTACGGCGTCGCCGCGGCCGCCGAGACCTACTTCGGCAAGCCGGCCAGCAAGCTCAACGTCGCGCAGTCCGCGATGCTGGCCGCCATGATCAACCAGCCCGGCTTTTTCGACCCGGCGCCCGGCACGCCCGGGTATCAGCCGCTCGTGGCTCGCTGGCACTACGTGCTGGGCAACATGGTCCGGGATGGCGCCATCACCCAGCAGCAGGAGGGCGTCATCACCCGCCACCGCAATGGTGCGCAGGGATTCCCGAAGCTCGCCAAGGGCCAGCGCAGCAGCGGCTGGACCGGCTACCGGGGCTACATCATGCAGGCGGTCGAGACCGAGCTCGAGAACAGGTACCACTACACCCAGGCGCAGCTATTCGGGAACGGACTGAAGATCGTCACGACCTTCAGCCAGCCGCTGATGAAGGCCCTTTACCAGGCGGTAAACCAGAACGAGCGGGCGATGGCCGCGGGCGGGCGGGCACTGCCGCGGTACGCGCACGTCGGGGCCGTCCTGCAGCAGCCAGGTACGGGCGCCATCCTGGCCATGTATGCGGGGCCCAACTACGGCTTGAGCCCGCGTCGCTGCAGGAGGATTGACTGCCAGTACAACATGGCGCTGCAGAGCAGGAACCAGGTCGGGTCCTCCTTCAAGCCCTACGTGCTCTCCACCGCGGTCTCCCAGGGGATGAACGTGCAGACGAGCGTCCTGGATGGCTACGGCCCGCTGTGGATCCCGCCCGACACCACCCAGGCCGACCGCATGACCTTCTCCAGTACGACGCGGCCCGCGGACCCGGTCGGCTGGTTCTACCTGCCCGACGGCAGCGAGAACTACGGGCCCATCTCCGTACCCAAGGCCGCCGCGCTCTCCTCGAACTCCGCCTTCGCCGACCTGGCCCACCGGGTCGGCACCCAGAACGTCGTCAACATGGCCCAGTCATTTGGCGTGAACACGAAGCTCTCCGGGCTCGACAACGAGGTCGGCGGGGTTGGCATGGCGCTTGGCCAGGCCTCGCTCACGGTCGGCGAGCAAGCCAATACCTTCGCCACCCTTGCCGCTGACGGCGTGTCCACCACGCCGCACGTGATCAGCAAGATCACGGCGCCCGGCGGCCCGGTGCCGCTGAGGATCGTGAAGAACATAGTCCTGCAGCCGGGCCAGGCCGCCGACGTTGACTACGCGCTGTCCTTCGACACCATCTACGGCACGGCCACCAACGCGGCGATGACCGATGGCCGGCCGATCATCGGCAAGACGGGAACGACGAACACCGCGCAGTCCGCCTTCTTCATCGGGGCGATCCCGCAGTACAGCCTGGCCGTGGGAATCTTCACGCAGAACCAGTCCGACCACACGACGCAGACGCTCAACCTGCTCGGCGGGCAGAGCCAGGGCGGGTACGGCGGCACCTGGCCCGCGCTGATCTGGCACACGTTCGCGGAGAAGGAATTCGCGAAGCTGCCGATCAAGCAGCTCCCCACGCCGCCGTTCACCGGCAGCAAGTGGGTCCAGGTTCCGCCCGCCCCCGTCCATCATCATCGTCACCACCCGGGGCCGACCCCCTCGCCGTTCCCGACCGCGGTCCCGAGCCCCAGCCCGTCCTGCACCCCCTTCTTCGGCCGGCCCTGCCCGCCCACGACCCCGGCGCCGAATCCGCAGGGCGCCGCGCCGGCCCTCACGGTTGCCTGCACGGAACCCGGAAGGTGCCGTTGACCCGGGCGGCTGCTAGCTGGCTAGCTGGCGGCGGAGCCAGCGGATGTCCGCGGCCGGGTCCGGGGTCTCGCAGATCACCGGTGACCCGGCCGCCCTGACCACGCCGAGGATGAGCGCCGGGTCGATCGTGCCCGATGTCAGCCCCGCGTGCCGGTCGCGGCCGGAGCCGAACTC
>Ga0302178_10001631_pt1 | contig 18628 bp, 13 predicted proteins | sample I_Palsa_E1_3_FD_198790 | JGI IMG/M metagenome (GOLD analysis project Ga0302178, IMG submission 198790) | Peat permafrost microbial communities from Stordalen Mire near Abisko, Sweden - I_Palsa_E1_3 | ecosystem: Environmental > Terrestrial > Soil > Palsa > Peat permafrost | place: Sweden... | reverse complement strand
CAAGCGCAGCTAACGATTGCGCCGGTGGGGCAGCCTGGTAGGTCAAGATGTGGCGGTCGTGGTGGTTCTGATGCTGTTCGCGGTCGTGGTCGGGGCAGGCACCGCGGTGTCGCCCTGCGTGTTGCCTGTGCTGCCCGCGATGCTCTCGGCGAGCGGGTCGGGCGGAGCGCGACGGCCGCTCGGCATCGTGATCGGGCTGACGACGACGTTCGCGATCACGATCATCGGGATCGCGAAGGTGGTAGACGGTGTCGGGTTGGGATCCGACCCGCTGCGCGATGTCGCGGTGGTCGTGCTGCTGTTGTTCGGATTGGCGCTGATCGTGCCGCAGCTGGGCCGGCGGATCGAGCGTCCGCTGGCTGCCTTCTCGCGCCTCGGACCGCGGACGCGCGGCGACGGCTTCCTGTCGGGTCTAGTTGTTGGCGGGGCGCTCGGGTTCGTCTACACCCCCTGCGCAGGTCCGATCCTTGCCGCCGTCATCTCGGTGAGCGCCGCGAGCGGGCGGGCGGTTCCGGTCGGACTCGCCTATGCCCTCGGGACCGGACTGATGCTGCTCGTGCTGGCCCTCGGCGGGCGGAGGATTCTCGACCGTCTCCGGCGCGCCGGACGTGGAATCGCCGTTCAACGCGCGCTCGGCGTAGTGATGGTCGCGACGGCGATCGTTATCGCGACGATGCTCGACGTAAAGGTCGACGAGCTGATCGCCGAGCACATTCCAAACGTCAACATCACGGCTGCGCTCGACGATTCCTCCACAGTCGCGCACCGGCTCACGACGCTGCGCAAACCTGTGTTCGTGGCGAAGGCCAACCAGCCGACGACCTCGATCACCGCGACGAAGCTCCCCGATTACGGTCCCGAGCGGACGCTCGTAGGGACCGAGGACTGGTTCAACACGCCGGGCGACCGCCCGCTCACACTGAGCAGCCTGCGCGGGCACGTCGTGCTGCTCGACTTTTGGACCTACACGTGCATCAACTGCATCCGCACGCTGCCCTATCTCGAGGCCTGGCAGCGTAAATACCACGACAAGGGGCTCGAGATCATCGGCGTGGAGTCGCCCGAGTTCCCCTTCGAGCGCGATGCCGGAAACGTGAGAGACGCGATCAAGCAATTCGGCATCAACTATCCGATCGTGCAGGACAACAACCTCGAGACCTTCGATGCGTGGGGCAACCAGGGCTGGCCGTCGGACTTTCTGATCGACGCCCAAGGACGCGTGCGCTACGTCGATCCCTACGAGGGCTTCTACGCCAACACCGAGGGCGCGATCCGCGCGCTGCTCACAGCGGACGGCGCAAAGGATCTCGGCGGCAGTGCGCATCCGCTCGACGTGATCACGCCCTCGCGGCTGGCCACGCCAGAGACCTACCTCGGCACGGCCCGCGCTGAAGGCTGGGCGAGCGGGCCAGACTCGGGCGCGCACACCTACGCAGCACCGTCGGGCATCCTCGCGCTGAGCGAGTTCGCCTATGGCGGGACCTGGACGATCGCCTCACAACAGGCACTCGCAGACGCCAACGCCACGATCAAGGCCAACGTCCAGGGCAAGCATGTCTACATCGTCCTCAGCCCGCCGGCGCACGGCGCCGGGCACGTCAGCGTGCTGATCAACGGCAAACCGCCGACAGCCGCCGATGCCGGCGGCGACGTGCACAACGGCGTCATCACGGTGAACGAGCAGCGGCTCTACAGCATCGTCTCCGAGCCGAAGGACGAGGACGAGACGATCGAGCTCAGCTTCTCGCCCGGAACGAGTGGCTACTCGTTCACGTTCGGTTAGGTCTCGCTAGTCCTCGATGAACGCGACGACGCGCGCGAAGCCGGCGCTCGCGCGCTTGATCTTGACCGGGAACGCGGCGACACGGAAGCCGTGCGGGCGCCCGATCTGCTCCAGTTTCGCGAGCTTCTCGATCTGGCAGTAGGAGCGCGTGATGCCGGCAAAATGCGCCGGCCAGATGTAGCTGCCGTCGCCCGTGCGCTCGAAGTCGGCCTTCATCGCCGCGAAGCTGCGGTCAAAGCCGAACGCGTCGATCCCGATCACCTTGATCCCCTGCTCGACCAGCCAGAGCGTCGACTCGCGTCCCATGCCGGGCTGATCGAAGTACTCGGGAGTACCGAGCTTGCGGTCGGTGCCGGTGTGCAAGAGAACGATGTCCAGTGGCTTCAGCGCATAGTCTGCGGCCGCGAGCGCGGCCTCGAGATCCGCGATCTCGATGAACTCGCCCGGTTGCTTGTGTCGCAGGTCGAGCAGCACGCCGTCGGCGAAGAACCATTCCAGCGGCAGCTCGTCGATCGTCGCCGCCGGAGCGCCCTCCGACTCGGGGCCGTAGTGAAACGGTGCGTCGACGTGGGTCCCCGAGTGCGACAGCAGCGTCAGCATCTCGTCGCCGGCGGCCCGGCCGCCGGAGTAGACGAGATCGCTTTCGCTGACGCCGAACTTCTCCTTGAAGAAGTCGAGGCCCTCGCCATCGTGCGCGCGGAAGTCGATCTTGACGGGGAAAAGCTCGAACGAGGCCTCGTGCTCGATCGAGACGCTTAGATCCACAAGGCGCATTCGCGCGCCGACCCTAGCAGGCGGGGCTCGGACCGCCGGGCGACGATAGAGTGGGGTCGTGCGCTTGGAGTCCGGCGATGTGCCCCCGTCGCCGTATGGGCGCGAACCGTCGCATTCCGGGCTGATCGCCGAACGCGACAGCTACGTCGAGATGCGCGACGGCGTTCGGATCTGCGTCGACATCTACCGGCCCGAGAGCGATCAGCCGCTGCCCGCGTTGCTGGCCTTCGCCGTCTACAACAAGGACATCCAGGGCCCGGATGGCGCCGGCGCAATGGCACCGCAGCCGTCCTGGTCGCCGCTCTGGACCGGTCCGCAGGAAGCTGGCGACACGCGCTTCTTCACATCGCGCGGCTACGTCCACGTGATCGGAATGCCCCGCGGGATCGGCAAGTCGGAGGGCGGCGGCGAGCGCACCTGGGACTCCTATGACCTGATCGAATGGATTGCGGCGCAGCCCTGGTGCGACGGCAACGTCGGCATGGTCGGGATCTCCGGCTTCGGCGCCGAGCAGATGTATGTCGCCCGCCAGCGTCCACCGCACCTGCGGGCGGTCTTCGCGTTCGACCCGCGCGGGGCCTACGGCACGCTCGGCGGCTTCCGCGAGGAGTACCCGGGCGGCGTGCTGCACCTGTTCCGCTACCTGATCGCGCACTTCGGCGTGGCCCATCAGACTCGTGGCGCTCCGGGCGAGCTTTCGGGCGAGCGCGAGGAGCTCTGGCATGCCGCGCTCGCCAACGCCGACTACCAGATGTACCCGCATCTCTACAACGTGCTGAGCATGCGCGGTGAGCTGCTGCCGGCGCTCTTCAACACGCTGATCGATCCCTACGAGCCCGAGGGCGAGGCCGAGCGCAGCGAGAACGAGATCGAGCAGATCGAAGTGCCGACCTACACCGGATCGGGCTGGTACGGCTATACGTACAAGACGCACCTGAGCGGGGCGCAGACCTACTGGCGCCACCTGCGCCGTGCCCCGAAGCGCCTGCTGCTGGCCGGTCCAGCGCACCTGGAGCGGCCGTTTCACAGCCTGCACGGGGAGATCCTCCGCTGGCACGACCACTGGCTGAAGGGGATCGACACCGCGATGCTCGAGGAGCCGCCCGTCCGCTACTGGGTGATGGGTGCGAACGAGTGGCGCAGCGGCGAGGACTGGCCGCTGCCGGAAACGCACTGGACCGAGCTCTACCTGACGAGCTGGGAGCGCCTGCGCCAGGCCCCGTTCAGCCCTGAATCGGTCGACGAGACGATCCCGCCCGACAGCTTCGTGCAGATGCCGCTGACGCAGACACGCAAGATCGCCGGCCTGCGCTACCTGAGTGAGCCGCTGACGCGCGACCTGCTGATCGCCGGGCCGATCTCGCTGGTGCTCCATGCCGCCATCGATCAGGACGACACGAACTGGTTCGTCTCGCTCAAGGACGTTGGTCCGGACCCGTCGGTGCAGACGGTTCGCGAAGGCGAGCGCGAGGTGCCGTCCGACCTACCCGAGCGCGAGCTGACGCGCGGCTGGTTGAAGGCATCGAACCGCGCGCTCGACCAGGAGCGCTCGACGCCGTGGCGGCCGTTTCACCGCCTGACGCGCGCTGCCGCGACCCCGGTCGTGCCGGGCGAGGTGCTCGAATACCGGATCGAGTTGATGGCGAGCGCGAACCTGTTTCGCGCGACGCATCGTGTGTGCCTGGAGATCACGAGCATGGATGCGCCGACGGGCGTCGCCGGCGCCACCAACGCCGAGTACGTCCCCTACCACGTGTGCAGCGCGCGGACGACGCTCCACACGATCTACCACGACGTCGCCCATCCGTCGCGGCTGATCCTGCCCGAGATTCGCAGCGACGCCGAGCGCTAGCGCGCCGCTCACGCCGCGGCGGCGGCGATCATCGCCTGCGCGATCTGCTCGAGGTCGCTCTGCGGCGTGATGTAGGGCGGCATCGCGTAGATCAGGTTGCGGAACGGCCGCAGCCAGACGCCGTGGCCCACGGCGACCGCGGTGGCCTTCGCGATGTCGACCGGGTGGTCGAGCTCGAGGACCGCGATCGCGCCAAGCACACGCACGTCGGCGATCCCTGCTGCACCCCGCGCCGGCTCGAGCGCCTCGACCAGCGTGCGCTCGATCCGCGCGACGTTGGTCTGCCAGCCGGAGCTGTCCAGCAGATCAATGCTCGCAAGCGCGACGGCGCAGGCCAGCGGATTGGCCATGTAGGTCGGTCCGTGCATCAGCGCCCCACCCTCCCCAGCGGTGATCGACGCGGCGATCGCTGCCGTGCAGAGCGCCGCCGAGAGCGTCAGGTAGCCGCCCGTGAGCGCCTTGCCGACGCACATGACGTCGGGCGCGATCGCGGCCCGCTCGCAGGCGAAGTAGGTGCCGGCCCGCCCGAATCCGGTCGCTATCTCATCGAGGACGAGCAGGACGTCGTGTCGATCGCAGAGCTCTCGCAGCAGTCGGACATAGCCTGCGGAGTAGAACCACATGCCGCCCGCGCCCTGCACGACCGGCTCGATGATGACCGCCGCCAGCTCGTCGTGGTGCTGCTCGAAGAGCCCGGCAAGGGTTGCGGCGTAGCCGGCGTCGAGCTCGCGATCGACGCCGCCGGGAGGGCGCGGCGCAAACAAATTGCTTGGCAGGACGTCAGCGAACAGCGAGTGCATTCCGTCAACCGGGTCGCAGACCGCCATCGCACCGAACGTGTCGCCGTGGTAGCCGCCACGGAGGCTGAGCATCCGCGTCTTACGCGGGCGGCCCTGCGCGCGCCAGTGCTGCAGGCACATCTTGATCGCGACCTCCACCGCGACCGAGCCCGAGTCGGCGAAGAACACCTTTTCGAGCTGGTCGGGCGTGCGTTCCAGCAGCGCCGCCGCAAGTGCGATCGCCGGCTCGTGCGTGAGCCCGCCGAACATCACGTGCGCGATCCGCCCGAGCTGGTCGCGGGCCGCAGCGTCGAGCACCGGGTGGCGATAGCCGTGAACGGCGCACCACCAGGACGACATCGCATCGATCAGCTCCCGCTGATCGGAGAGCCGCAGGCGCACACCGGCGGCCGACTCGACGAGCAGCGGCGCGATCGCCGCCGGCATCGGGCCGTACGGGTGCCAGACATGCTCACGGTCGATCGCGAGAAGTTGCGTGTCGCGCTGTGGCCCGGGCACCAGGGCAGCATAGAATCAGTGCGTGAGCGCCGATCCGCGCAGCTGGCTGCGCTGCTACCGCTGCTGGTCGCAGGACCTCGAGGTTCAGGTCCACTATGAGGGGATCCACAAGATTGACCCGGTGAGCGGCGAGCGTGCCGACGTCGTCGACGAGATTCAGGAGGCAGTCGTTCAGTGCATCGAGTGCATGCACGACCAACCCCACCTCGGCTTCGTCGATGGCCGCGTCGAGCCGATCGAGGATCGCTGGGAGCGGATGGTGACGGGGACGCCGTGGGTGGCGTCCTGCACGGTGGCCGTCAACGCGGCCGAGGTCGAGACGTGCTCCGGGCCCGAGGCCGGCGACGCCCTGTCCTACGCCGCCTTCGGCGACTACGGCGTCCGCGAGTTCTTCACGCACGTCCGTTTCCACAAGCACGACGACGACAGCCAGATCACCGTGCACCTGCTGGTCGAGCTCTATGCGCGCTCGCTCGACGAGGCGACCGAGGTGCTCGAGGGCGCCGCACAGGGGCACCTCGCGATCACCTCGCTGGCCGAGGAGTCACGCCCGCCGGCGGCCGCCGACGGCGAGCGCCACTAGCTGGCTGATCTGACCGCCCGCCGCGTCCGGCAAGCAGCCAGCGGTCAGCTCTGCAGGCGCTCGGCGAGCGCGTCCAGCTGCTTGTCGAGCTCGGCCGGGAGCTTGTCGCCGAAGGTCGCGAGATGCTCGCGCAGCTCCGGCAGCTCCTCGGCCCAGGCAGCTTGGTCGACCGCAAGCAGCTGCGCCAGTGGGCCGGGGGCGATGTCGAGGCCCGCGATGTTGAGCGTCCCGACTGCCGGTAGGCGGCCGATCGGCGTGTCGACCGCCTCGGCGGCGTCGTCGCAGCGCCGGAAGACCCACTCCAGCACGCGGCTGTTCTCGCTGTAGCCGGGCCACAACCAGCGACCGCCCGCATCCTTGCGGAACCAGTTGACACAGAAGATCCGCGGCAGCTTCGAGACGTCGTGCTCACGCCCGACACGGATCCAGTTGGCGAGGTAGTCGCCCATGTTGTAGCCGCAGAACGGGAGCATCGCGAACGGATCGCGGCGCAGCTTGCCGACTGCCCCGGTCGCGGCGGCCGTCGTCTCCGAGGCCATCGTCGAGCCGAGGAACACGCCGTGCTCCCAGTCGAAAGCCTCATACACGAGCGGCACGACAGTGGAGCGACGACCGCCGAACAGGAACGCGTCGATCGGGACGCCGGCGGGGTCCTCCCATTCGGGCGCGATCGCCGGATCCTGAGCTGCGGCGACGGTGAAGCGGGCGTTGGGGTGCGCGGCGGGCGACTCCGCGCCGGGCGCCCAGTCGTTGCCCCGCCAGTCGATCAGGTGCGCCGGCGGCTCGGTGCTCAGGCCCTCCCACCAGACGTCGCCGGTGTCGGTGCGCGCGCAGTTGGTGAAGATCGTGTTGTAGCGCGTCATCGCCATCGCGTTCTGATTCGTCCGCGTGCTCGTCCCAGGGGCGACGCCGAAGAAGCCGGCCTCGGGATTGATCGCGTAGAGGCGTCCGTCGGCGCCGAACTTCATCCAGGCGATGTCGTCGCCGATCGTCTCGACCTTCCAGCCAGGGATCGACGGGACCATCATCGCGAGGTTCGTCTTGCCACAGGCCGATGGGAAGGCGCCGGCCATGTACTTGACCGCGCCCTCGGGTGAGGTCACCTTGACGATCAGCATGTGCTCGGCGAGCCAGCCCTCATCGCGCGCCATCACCGAGGCGATCCGCAACGCGAAGCACTTCTTGCCGAGCAGCGCATTGCCGCCATAGCCGGAGCCGTAGGACCAGATCTCACGCGTCTCGGGGAAGTGGACGATGTACTTGTTCTCCGCGTTACAGGGCCAGGGCACGTCCTCGGCGCCGTCGGCGAGCGGTGCGCCGACCGAGTGCAGGCACGGCACGAAGGCGCCGTCCTCACCGAGCAGCTCGATCACGGCGCTGCCGACTCGGGTCATCACAGCCATGCTCAGCGCGACGTAGGCCGAGTCGGTGATCTCGACGCCGATCTGCGAGATCTTCGAACCGAGCGGGCCCATCGAGAACGGCACGACGTACATCGTGCGCCCCCGCATCGAGCCGCTGAAGAGGTCGTGGAGCAGCGTGCGCATCTCGGCCGGATCGCGCCAGTTGTTCGTCGGGCCGGCAGCCTCCTCGGTCGCCGAGCAGATGAAGGTACGGTCCTCGACGCGAGCGACATCGCCGGGATCTGAGCGCGCGAGGAACGACCCCGGCAGGCGCTCGGGATCGAGTGGCTCGAACGTGCCCAGCTCGACAAGCGTCTGGCAGAGCTGCTCGTACTCGGCGGCGGACCCGTCGCACCAGTGGATCTGTGCCGGTTGCGTGAGCGCGGCTACGTCCTCGACCCAGGCCAGCAGTTGCTTGTTGGCTGTCGGTGTTGCGGTCTCGATCACGTGGCGCTCACTCCTTCGGTGGATTTGTGGCGGGGACAGCGGCGCTGGGCCTACTGTACGGCGAGATCTCCGTCATCCGCGACGGCTGGCTGCTTACGGGGAATCAACGACAGGCGCTTGAACTCGGTGACCAGGACGCCGTCCTGGTTGTAGACCCGCGTATGCACCTTCACGACACCACGATCGGGCTTGCTCGTGGAGGCGCGTGCTTCGAGAACTTCAGACTCGACGAACAGGGTGTCGCCGTGGAAGACGGGCGCGGGGTGACTGAGCTCCTCGGTCGCGAGGTTGGCAAGCGACTTGCCCGAGATGTCGGGCACCGAAATACCGAGCGCGAGCGCGTAGACGTAGGTGCCGACGACCACGTTCCTGCCCTGTTGTGACGCCGCGGCGAAAACGTCGTTGGTGTGCAGCGGGTGATGGTTCATCGTCAGCATGCAGAACAGGTGGTGCTCACCTTCGGTGATCGTCTTGCCGGGCCAGTGCTTGTAGACGTCGCCCACCGTGAACTCCTCGAAGTAGCGCCCCAGCGGCCGCGCGCCGCTTGCCTCGCGAGCCGCTTGGTCGGTTTCGAGAGGAGGCGTCACGGTTGTGCTCAAGAACGCGGAAGCGCTCCAGCGGAGCGCATAAGAGGTGCCGTTGATTGTTACCCGAACTGGCCCGCGACACCCGCGGGGCCTAACAGCATATCGGGGTTTAAGCGCTGTGCGGTAGGGGAGGAGCTGTGCGCATAGCGCACGAATAGCCTGCGCTGCGCAGAACTGGGACGATGCTCTCGCTCGCCGGTCGACGCGCCGCGTGGGCGCTGCGGCCGCCGACAGGTTCGACGAGGAGGAGCAAGACTTGCGCAACCCACGAGATTTCACCAAACCGCTGGCGATCGGGGCGCCGGCACCGCTGAACGAGATCCCGCTGACGCCGTCGCGGATGATCCACTTCTTCGACCCTTCGAACGAGAGCATGGCGGCAAAGATCCCGGGAGTCGCCGCGCAGAGCGACATCGTGCTCGGCAATCTCGAGGACGGCGTGCCGGTTGAACGCAAGCTCGCGGCGCGCGAGGGCCTGATCAGGATCGCGCGGGAGGTCGATCTGGCGGAGGCCGCGTTGTGGGTGCGCGTGAACGCACTCGAGTCGCCCTGGGCGCTCGACGACATCGTCACCCTCGCCGGCGCGATCGGTGACCGGCTCGCGGTGATCATGCTGCCGAAGGTCGAGGGCCCATGGGATATCCACTACGCCGATCGCCTGCTGGCGCAGCTCGAGGCAAGAGCGGGCCTCGAGCGGCCGATCCTGCTCCATGCGATCCTCGAGACCGCGCTCGGGGTGATCAACGTGGAAGCGATCGCCGCCGCCAGCCCTCGGATGCAGGGCATCAGCCTCGGTCCGGCTGACCTCGCCGCATCGCGGCGGATGAAGACAACGCGCGTCGGCGGCGGTCATCCCGGTTACGTCGTGCTCGCCGACCCCGACACTGACTCGCCGCAGACGCCGCGCATCGCCGTGCAACAGGACCCCTGGCATTACACGATCGCTCGCATGGTCGACGCGTGTGCGGCAACAGGCATCCTGCCGTTCTACGGTCCTTTCGGGGACATCAGGGATCTTGCCGGCTGCGAAGCTCAGTTCCGCGCGGCCTTTCTGATGGGTTGCGTCGGCGCCTGGTCGCTGCACCCCAATCAGATCGAGATCGCCAAGCGGGTGTTCAGCCCCGACCCCGCCGAGGTCGCGTTCGCGCGCAGGGTCGTGGAGGCGATTCCCGATGGCGCCGGGGTCCACATGATCGACGGCAAGATGCAGGACGACGCGACCTGGAAGCAATGTCAGGTGGTGCTTAGGCTCGCCGAGATGCTCGCGCGCAAGGACCCGGAGCTGGCGCGCGCCTACGGCTTCTGAGATGCGCAGCCGGTCGAGACGCGGGCTGCTCGCGCTGCTGGTCGCCACCATGTTGCTCGCCGTCGCCGGCGGCGCGTATGCGGCATCGAAGATGGTCACCGTGCAGGCCAGCGCGGCCGGCGTGACCGCGACCGTGAGCTACGACGAGAACACGAGCGGCGTTGCGCCGTACAGCAATCTGCACCTGATGATCGCGCGCGACGGCAAGGTGCTGTACGACGCCGCCGTCACGCCGCCTCAGTGCGCCCGGTACTGCGCCCCGGCGGAGACGCATCCGGCGAAGATCCTCGATCTCGAAAGCGACGGGCAGCCCGACGTGCTGCTCGACGTCTACACCGGCGGCGCGCACTGCTGCTTCCTGCTCGACCTGTTCCGCCACGACCCGCAGACGCAGAGCTACGCGCAGGTCGTGCACGACTTCGGCGATCCCGGCTACAAGCTCGAACAGCTCGACGGCAAGCCGCGGTACGAGCTCGTCTCCGCCGACGATCGCTTCGCCTACGAGTTCGCTGCCTACGTCTACTCCGACCTGCCGCTGCAGATCTGGCGTGTCGGCGGCGGACGCTTCATCGACGTCACGCGCAGTTACCCGCAGCTGATCGCCCGCGATGCCGCGAGCTGGTGGAAGGGCTGGACCAAGACGCGCGGAATCCACGACGGCAACGGTGAGCTCGCCGCCTGGGCCGCCGACGAATACGAGCTTGGCGACAGCGCCAAGGTCAAGCAGGTCCTGTCGCAGGCCGACGCGGCCGACCAGCTGCGCAGCGGCGGCTTCGGACCGAGCGGCGCCGCCTACATCGCGGCTCTCGACAAGTTCCTCACGCAGACCGGCTACATCCGATGAGCGCCAACGCCGCTCCCACGCGCAACCGTCCGGTCGTGACGTAGATGCGAATCGACCTGCAATCGCATTCGCTCTACTCCGACGGCGCACTCGCCCCGGCCGACGTCGTCGCGCGCGCGGCGCTGGCCGGAGTGGAGCTGCTTGCCCTCAGCGATCACGACACCGTCGCCGGCGTTGATGAGGCACTGGCCGCCGCGCACGAGCACTCGATCGGCCTGCTCACCGCGACGGAGATCTCAGCCGTCGACGCCGGCTACGAAGACCTCCACGTGCTCGGCTACGGCATTGACCATCACGATGGGCAGCTGCTCGAACGCCTCGCTGACGCGCGCGCCGACCGCGAGGTGCGGGCCGAGCGGATGGTGTCGCTGCTGCGCGAGCTTGGCTTCTCGCTCGACGAGGCGCCGCTGGCCGAGCGGCGGGCGGCCGGCAAGCCGGTCGGACGCCCCCATCTCGCCGCAGCGGTGCTGGTGCACCCGGACAACGGCGCGCGCCTGCGCGCCGAGGGCCATAGCGACGTCTCGTCGTTCATCCCGGCCTACCTGATCCCGGATGCTCCGGCGTATGCGCGCCGCACGCGTCCCACGGTCGCCGAGGCGATCGAGTGGATCCACGCTGCGGGTGGCGTCGCGGTCTGGGCCCACCCGTTCTGGGATCTCGCCGAGGATCAGGCGGTGCTGGAGGCGATCGACCGCTACCGGGCGGCGGGGCTCGACGGTGTCGAGTGCTTCTACGTGGCGCACGACGAACGCCAGACACGGCTCCTCTGCGATCGCTGCGAGGAACTCGAGCTGCTCGCGACGGCGTCATCTGACTTCCACGGTCCCGCCCACAAGCTGTTCAACGATTTCCTTACATACGGGCTCTACGGTCGCGAACCTCGACTCGGCACGCTGACTCCCGCCTAGGGACGACCGCCACGGATCCCGATGCTTACGGCAGCGACTCTCACCATGCGTTGCTAACGTGCCGCTAACACAGCGCAACATTCCCCGTCCGGCCGCCTTATGGCTGGAGTGCACATCAGTCCACTAGCAGCCACTCCCCCAGCGCGGCCGACTGAGCCGGGCGGCAGGAGCGGGTTTGCACTGCCGACGCACGACCACACCCGCCACGACGAGCAATGCCAACCCTGAGCAGGAGAGCCCGAGGCCGGGTGCGCGCGACCTCCGGCCGCGCCGCGCGCGCGGCGCGGCGCGCGGCGCTCACGGCACTGCTGGCCGCCGCGTGCGGGTCGGCAGCAGCCGGCAGCGCCTCCGCCGCCGGCAGCGCGCCCGCCTGTCTACCGGTGAAGCTCGATCAGAGCGCCAAGCTTCCGGGGGTGCCTGTCGAGGTGTCGCCGGGACCGGGCACGGACACGGCAGACCCCACCACCCAGATCAGCTTCCTCGGCGTGGCCGCCGCCGAGATCCACGTTGTGTCGGTGATTGGCCAGCACAGCGGCAAGCATGCCGGTCGACTCGAGGCCTATTCGCAGGGCGACGGCGCCAGCTTCGTGCCAAGCACGCCGTTCAGCACAGGCGAAGCGGTCGCCGTCCGCGTACGGATCGGCGGCGGCAAGGACAGGGACTTCGCCTACAGCTTCAACGTCGACACGCCATGGTCAACGGCCGGCGTCGGCGGGTTCCCGAATCCGACCCCGCCAGCCAGCGACTACCAGACCTTCGACACGCTGCCCGGCGTGCAGGCGCCGATCCTGACCGTCACCGCGCCCGACCGCGACCCGGCTGCGGGCGACATCCTCACGACCAACGGCCCCGGGCCCGGTCGCTACGGGCCGCTGATCTACACGCCAGAGGGCGGACTCGTCTGGTTCGACCAGCTGTCGGGTGGCGAGACCGCGGACGACCTGAACGTGCAGAGCTACGACGGCGCCCGCGACCTGACCTTCTGGGAGGGCAAGGTGCTGTCGCTCGGCTTCGGTCAGGGCGAGGATGTCGTGATGAACTCGCACTATCAGACAGTCGCCACGGTCAAGGGCGGCAACGGCCTGAAGTCCGACCTGCATGAGTTCCAGCTCGCCCCCCACGGGATCGCATACGTGACGGCCTACAACCCGATCCGCTGCAACCTCAGCTCAGCCGACGGACCGCGCGACGGCGTGATCCTCGACGCCGTCGTCCTCGAGGTCGACGTCAAGACCGGCCTCGTGCGCTGGGAGTGGCACGCGCTCGACCACGTCAATGTCAACGACTCCGAGACCTCGCCGCCGCCGTCGCGAGCGTGGGACTGGTTTCACATCAACTCGATCGACCCCGAAGGCAACGGCGACGTGTTCATCTCCTCGCGCAACACCTGGGCCGGCTACCAGCTACAGGCCGGCAGCGGGAAGATTCTCTGGACGCTCGGCGGCCTGGCCAGCTCGTTCAAGATGGGCGCCGGCACCGCGACCGCGTGGCAGCACGACGGGCGGATCCTGCCGGACGGAGACATCACGTTCTTCGACGACGGCTCCGACCCGACCGAGCCTTCACACAGCCAATCGCGGGCGGTGAGGATCGCGCTCGATTTCACGACGCATACAGCACGCCTGGTCTCCTCCTTGACGCATCCGGGCTCGTCGCTGCTGGCCGCCAGCCAGGGCGACGTGCAGACGCTGGCGGATGGAGACAGCGTCGTGGGCTTCGGCGGCGTGCCCGAGATCAGCGAGTTCGCGGCGGACGGCTCGCTGCTGTTCGACGCCCACCTGCCATACGACATGATCTTCTACCGCGCCTACCGATCGCCCTGGAGCGGACAACCCCTGAGTCCGCCGGCGGTGGCCGCCAACTTCAACAACGTTGGCGAAACCATCGTCCACATGAGCTGGAACGGCGCGACGGACGTGGCGAAGTGGCGGGTGCTCGCCGGGACGCGGCGTGGTTCGCTGACGGCGCAGGCGACGGTCCCGCTCACCGGCTTCGAGAGCTCAACGGTCCTGGTTGGCGGCGAGCTCGACGGCGGCGGCGCGTTCAAACCGGAGTCCTACGTCGCCGTCCAGGCACTGAGCTCGTCTGGCCGTCTGCTGGGCACGTCCCAGACGTTGCGAATCGAAAGCTACGCCGCGGCGGACCCGCGATGAACGGACGGCGATGAGCATCGAGACCCCGGCAGACGCGATCGCAGACGAGGCTCACCCGCCGGCGGGGGCCGCCGCCCCGCACTCGCGCTGGTTGCTGGTGGTCTGCTGTGTGGCGCAGTTCATGGTCATCCTCGACCTGAGCATCGTCAACGTGGCGCTGCCGTCGATCCAGTCGAGCCTGGGCTTCTCTTCGATCGCGCTGCAGTGGGTCGTCGATGCCTACACGATCACGTTCGCTGGCTTCCTGCTGCTCGCGGGCCGCGCCGCCGACCACTTCGGCCAGCGACGCATGTTCGTCACGGCACTGATCTGCTTCGGTCTCGCCTCGCTGGCAGGCGGCGTCGCGGGCAGCCAGGACATGCTGATCGGCGCGCGCGCCGCCCAGGGCCTCGCCGGCGCTCTGATGGCGGCATCCTCGCTGGCGATCATCACCTCGTCGTACGCGCCCGGGCCGCAGCTGCACCGTGCGATCGGCGCCTGGGCGTCGATGAACGGGCTCGGCGGTGCCGCCGGCGTCCTGCTCGGTGGTGTGATCACGCAGGCCCTCACCTGGCGCTGGATCCTGCTGATCAACCCACCGATCGGGATCGTCGCGGCGATCGTGGCCTACGTGGTCGTACGTGAGCGCCGTCGCGCTCGCGACGAGACGCGCTTCGACGTCGCCGGCGCGCTGACGCTGACGGTCGGGCAGATGGTGCTCGTCTACGGCGTCGTCGAGGCGGGTCTCGCGGGCTGGAAGTCGGCGGCGGCGCTCGTCCCGATCCTCGCCGGGGTTGTCCTGATGGCGGCGTTCGTCGTGATCGAGACGCGCGTGGCCTCAGCGCCGCTGGTGCCCTTCAAGGAGCTCACCAAACCGCTGCAGATCGCCAACAACGTCGTGCTGCTGTTCAGCGCGGCGCTGTTCCCGATGTGGATCATCAGCTCGCTGTACCTGCAGCAGGTGCTCGGCCTCTCGCCACTGGACACCGGCCTGATCTTCCTGCCGATGACGCTGACGATCATGCTGGTGGCGTCGCGCGCCGGGCGGCTGGTCAACCACTTCGGCGTCCGTCCCGTGCTCGCCAGTGGCCTGGTCATGCTGACGACGGGATTGCTGCTGCTGGCGCGAGTCGGGTCGACCGGCAGCGGCGTCGTCTACGTGATGATCCCCGGAATCCTGACCGCCGCGGGGATCGCGATGTCGATCGTGCCCTCGACAATCGCCGCCACCCAGGGCGCCAAGGAGGGGCAGGCGGGACTGGCCTCGGGCATCGTCAACACGTCACGCCAGGTCGGTGGCGGTCTCGGACTGGCCGTCCTCGTCACGCTTGCCACGCAGCGCAGCTCGCATCTGATCGGCGCCGGCGAGCAGGTCAACCAAGCGCTGACGTCGGGCTTCCGGCTCGCCTACCTGATCGGCGCCGGCCTCGCAGCGGCGGCCCTCCTCATCACCATCACCTCGCTGCCAGGGCCCGCGAGCGCCGTGCGACCGGCCTCGCGGCGACTGGCGGTCGCGATCATCGTCCTGGTCGCCGTGTTCGCCGCAGGCGATGTGGCGTTCGGCAACTCCCGTGGAGCGCCGCTCGGGGCGTACACGACCAAGGGTGCCTACAGCTTCGTCAGCGCGCCGACGCTGCATCCGCCGAAGGTCGCTGCCGACCAGCAGACGGAGACCAGCAAGCTGGCGCCGGGGTACATCTTCCTGGCGAACTTCTACGACCTCAACGACCCGCCGTTGACCGGCCAGAGCGGCCCGCTGATCCTCGACGACAAGCTGCAGCCGGTCTGGTTCAAGCCAGTATCGGTGGACGTCGTGTCGTCCGACCTGAGCCTGCAGAGCTATGGCGGGAAGCCCGTCCTCGCCTGGTGGCAGGGCGATGTCACCAACACCGGCGCAACGGAGACCGGTGAGGACGTCGTCGTCAACCAGCATTACCAGACCGTCGCGCAACTGCGAGGCAAGGACGGCTGGGTGCTGACGCTGCACGCCTTCGTGATCAGCGGCGACGACGCCTGGGTGACCGCGAACAAGAACATTCCCAAGGACCTCTCCGGGCTCGGCGGCGCTTACAACGGCGCGCTGATCGATTCGGCGGTGCAGGAGTACAACCTCAAGACCGGCAAGCTCCTGTACACGTGGGATGCGCTCCATCACATCCCGCCGGGCGACTCCTACGCGACCGTGCCGACCAACGGCTTCCCGTGGGACACCTACCACGTCAATGCAGTCGACCTTGTCGGCAACGGCGACTTCCTCGTCTCGATGCGCGACACCTGGGCCGCCTACCTGGTGAACATCAAGACGGGCGACATCGTCTGGACGCTTGGTGGCAAGGATTCGAGCTTCAAGGTCGGCGCGGCCGGCGAGTTCCAGTGGCAGCACGACGTGGCGCTGGCGCCCGGCTCCTCGATCACCAATGACCCGGTGATCACGATGTTCGACGACCACTGCTGCCAGCTGACGGGAGGCGGCACCTACGTGCCGGCGACGGGGACCTCGCGCGGCCTGATCTTGAAGCTGAACACGCAGGCCCACACAGCGAAGCTCGAAGCCCAGTACGGCGCCGACCAGTATCCGAGCGTCGACTACATGGGCGATACCCAGCCGCTTGCCAACGGCAACGTGTTCGTCGGCTGGGGCTCTGACCCGTATCTCACCGAGTTCAGCAAGGCCGGCGTGCCGCTGCTCGATGCCGAGCTCCCGGGCTCGGACCTCAGCTACCGGGCGCTGCTGGAACCATGGGTCGGTCTGCCGCTGACCGACCCAGCGGGCGCCGCGCGGCGCGCCGACGGCAAGACGACCGTCTACGCGAGCTGGAACGGCGCGACCGAGGTCGCCTCATGGAGACTGCTGGCGGGGGCGAACCCCGCTCGGCTGGCGGTCGTCAGCAACGCCGCGCGGGACGGGTTCCAAACAGCGATCTCGCTGGCAGGCAGCTACGCCAGCTACAGGCTCGAAGCGCTCAGTTCGACCGGCCGCGTGCTCGGAACCTCAAAGCCGTTCGCGCCCCACAGCTGATGGCCGACCGCGTCAGGCCTCCGGACGGCTCCGCCGCGCCGCTCGTCGGCCGCTCGCGCGTGCCGCCAGCCGGGGGCCAGCGTTTGCGTTCCAGGCCCTCCGGGCACAGTGTGATCGGCCGGCCGGCTGCCGGTGGTGTCTCAGTTTGAACCTGCCCGCTGACGTCGGTGCTCGCGGGCGCGGCGAGGCTCGCGCGGCTGCTCGGGCTGACGCTCAGCTTCCCCGGTCTGTCGAGGCTGGTCGAGCAGCCCGACGATCTCCTCAGCAGTCCAGATGTGGTCGCTGACGCCTGCTGCCATCGCCGGAGTGCGCGGGTACGGGTTCTTGAGCGTCTTGTGGGGGCGGCCAAAGTTGTAGTGCATGAAGTGGATCGCGACCGCGGCGGCGTGGTTCTCGACCTTCTTTGAGAAGGCGTTGGTCAGCCGCGTGAAGCGGCGCATCGACATGCGCATCGTGAGGTTCTGACGCTCGACGTAGCTGGTCGAGATCTTCTCGGGGTCCGGGTTACCGATTATCGGCTCGGCCTTGGTGCCGAGGCAGACGGGCGGGCTGTAGCGACGCTGATCCTCCGGGCTTGATCCGTAGATCTTCTGGAGCATCGCGTAGTCAACCCAGGTCCGCTTGAACGCTCGCTCGACCGCGCGTAGGTAGACGTGGTGGCCGTCCGTCGTTAGCTGGATCGGCCCGCTGACGCGCTTCTCCAGGTCGGTCATGAAGGCGAGCGCCGCGTCGGCGCCACGATCAGCAACCAGCCAGCTCGGCACCAGCTTCGTGTCGGCGCAGATCGCGGTCCAAGTCCACACGTCGCCGACGCCGAATTCGCCGACACGATCGGCGGGGACGTTCTTTTGCTTCGAGTAACAGAACGCCCAGATCTCGTCGCACTGGATCGTCTCGCACGGCAGATCGCGCAGCACTTCGTCCTGATAGGCGGCGCAGGCCTCGCCGAGATCAACGAGCAACTTGGTCACGGTATTGATCGAGCAGCCGACGATGCGGCTGATTGCGCGCAGGCTGTTGCCCTCGGTCATCAGCGTGAGGATCTGCGCACGCTTCTCGATCGGCAGCCTGTTCATACTGAATATTATGCCTGACCGGTCACGCATTGTCAAGCAGGATCAGGCTGCGTCCGATAGAATTCATGGCGATGCCCCGTGGAGGGATCGGACCTCCAACCTCCCGCTTAGTAGGCGGGTGCTCTGTCCAGTTGAGCTAACGGGGCGAAGTGAGGGGACGGGCTCCAACCCGCCCCCTCGGTACTCCTGGGTGTGCCCCGGGGCCTCAGCACTCACGCCTCTTGGCCCCGGGGCTACTCACCTCCTCATGGCGACTTCACCTCCCGAATCACGATCGGCGAAGTCTAGCAGGCCGGACCAGATTCAGTCCACAAGTGGTTGACAAGCTAATTCATTTCGTTTAAACTTTCAGCCATGGAATCCAATTCTGTCGGGAGCAACGCTGAAGGGATCACCGTCGCTGACAACGGCGGCGACGACGACGAAACCGAGCGCGGTTACGAGCGCTCGACGGTCGGCTTCCCGTACACGCCGTTGCGCGATGCCGAACAGATCGCGCAGGAGCTTCACGACAAGTGGAGCGGTAGCGCAAGCCTCGACCAACTCGCTGGCGGAATGGGGACCGGGGCGCGCGGCGGGACATTCCGCGTGAAGGTCGCCACCGCGCGGACGTTCG
>Ga0302178_10001623_pt1 | contig 18668 bp, 14 predicted proteins | sample I_Palsa_E1_3_FD_198790 | JGI IMG/M metagenome (GOLD analysis project Ga0302178, IMG submission 198790) | Peat permafrost microbial communities from Stordalen Mire near Abisko, Sweden - I_Palsa_E1_3 | ecosystem: Environmental > Terrestrial > Soil > Palsa > Peat permafrost | place: Sweden... | reverse complement strand
CGGGTCACCGTCCTCGCCCAGGGTGTCCGGCACGAAGCCGTAGTCGGCCGGGTACACGGTCGAGGTGAACAGCGTCCGGTCCAGCCGGATCAGGCCGCTCTCGTGGTCGACCTCGTACTTGTTTCTGCTGCCCCGCGGTATCTCGATGACGACGTCGAATTCCATGGCTCTGATCCTAAGGTTGTCTGGAGGTTTTGGGGGCTTAGCATCCTTAGGGCCTTGCGGGTTCAGGCCGGCGGCGTGCTGAGGAGCAGCGGGTAGGCCCGCCGATCGAGGCGGCCGGACAGGTCGAGGTGGACGAACTTCTCCTCGGTGTACTCGTCGAGGGCGTGCGGCCCGAGCTCGCGGCCCAGCCCGCTCTGCTTGTAGCCGCCGAACGGGTAGGCGGCGTTGACCATGTGCCAGTCGTTGACCCAGACCGTGCCGGCCTCGAGCTGGCCGGCCACCTCCAGCGCGCGGGCGTTGTCGGTGCTCCAGACCCCGGCCGACAGCCCGTACTCGGTGTCGTTGGCGATCCGGATGGCCTGCTCGTCGCTCTCCGCCCGGAACACCGAGAGGACCGGGCCGAAGATCTCCTCGCGCCCGATCGTCATGTCGTTGCGGACGTCGGTGAAGATCGTCGGCTCGACCCAGAAACCGCGCTCGAACTGCGGGCCGGCCGGCCGGCCGCCGCCAAAGACGAGCTTGGCGCCTTCGGCGTTGCCGGAGGCGATGTAGCGCAGGATCCGGTCCTGGGCCACGGCCGAGATGACCGGGCCGAGATCGGTGGCCACCTCGAGCGGGTCGCCGACCGTGATCGTCCGGGCCCGCTCGATCAGCCGCTCGACGAACTCGTCGTAGATCGCGTCGGCCACGATGATCCGGGTGCCCGACTCGCACGCCTGCCCCTGGTTCATCAGGCAGCCGAACAGCGTGCCGTCGGTGGCCAGCGCCAGGTCGGCGTCGTCCAGGACGAGGTTCGGCCCCTTGCCGCCGAGCTCGAGCGTGAGCCGTTTGACGTTGCCCGCGGCCATCCGCATGATCTCCCGCCCGACCGCCGTCGATCCGGTGAAGGCGATCTTCCGCACGTCCGGGTGGCTGGCCAGCCGGGCTCCGACCACGGTGCCCTCGCCGGGCACCACGTTCAGCACCCCCGGCGGCAGCCCGCACTCCAGCGCGATCCGGGCGAACTCGAGCAGCGTCAGCGGGGTGTGCTCGTCGGGCTTGACCACCATGGTGTTGCCCGCGGCCAGCGCCGGGCCGATCTTCCACATGGCCAGCAGCAGCGGGAAGTTCCAGGGCACGATGGCCGCGCACACGCCGATCGGCTCGCGGCGGACGATGCCGGTGGCCAGCGTCGGGACCCGCATCAGCGGCCCGGTGTGCTCGAAGGCGTAGCTGCGGGCCTGGCCGGCGAAGTAACGCAGGTGGGCGATGGAGAAGCCGATCTGGAAGGCCCCGGCCTGGCGGACCGGCGAGCCGTTCTCCAGCGCCTCGAGCACGGCCATGTCGTTCAGCTGCTCGGTGAGCTTGTCCGCGATCGCGTCGAGCACGGCCGCCCGCTCGGCGGGCGGCGTCAGGCGCCAGCGGCCGTCGGCGTGCGCGGCCTTGGCCGCGGCGATCGCCCGGTCGGTCTCCTCGATGCCGCCCTTGGCCACGCTGGCCACCAGTTCCTCGGTGGCCGGACTGCGGATCTCGAACCGGTCGTCGGCCTCAACCCAGTCGCCGTCGATGAGCATGGCGTAACGCCGGACGGTATCCATACCAGTCCCCTTTCGCGGTTTGACCCATGACGCTAAGCCGGAGGCCGCCCTCGGTTAACGTGCTGGCAACACGAGGATGGGCCGATTCCTAGGCCCGGCGGCACAACCGTTGTGCCGCCGTACCAACGCCCGGCGCCAGGCTTGATACCGCGGACCGACGACCGCCCCGGCCGCGCGTCGGACAATGAGCACCGTGACGAACCTGGCTAAGAACCTGACGGACACCACCCGCTCTCACGCCGGCCGGGTGGCCGTGCGGGTGGACAACGCGGCGATGACCTACCGGGCCCTAGACGATGCGAGCGCCCGGGTGGCCGGGCTACTGCACGACCGCGGCCTCAAACCCGGCGACCGGGTCGGCATCATGATGCCGAACGTCGCCGAGGTTCCCGTGGTGTACTACGGCGTGCTCCGGGCGGGCGGCGTCGTCGTCCCGATGAACCCGCTGCTGAAGGCCCGGGAGGTCGCCTATTACCTGGGCGACTCCGGGGCCGGGCTGATCTTCGCCTGGCACACGTTCGCCGAGGCGGCCCGCAGCGGCGCCGAGCAGGCCGAGGCGGAATCCATCGTGGTGGACGAGGTCGGCTTCCCCGACCTGCTGGCCTCCGCCACCCCGGATTACCAGGTCGCGGACGTCGCCAACGACGACACCGCGGTGATCCTGTACACCTCGGGCACGACCGGTCACCCGAAGGGCGCCGAGCTCACCCACGGCAACCTCATCAGCAACACCGAGGTGACGCGCACCGACATCGTCGGGGCCGGCCCCGACGACGTGATCTTCGGCGGGCTTCCGCTCTTCCACGTGTTCGGGCAGACGGTCGCGCTCAACGTCGCGGTGGCGGCCGGGGCCTGCCTGACCCTGCTGCCGCGGTTCGACCCCGAGCACGCCCTGCGGATCATCGCCGGCCACAAGGTCACCGTCTTCGAAGGCGTGCCGACCATGTACGTGGCGCTGATCCACCAGCCCAACCGCGCGGACTACGACACCTCTTCGCTGCGGGAGTGCATCTCCGGCGGCGCGGCCCTGCCGGTCGAGGTGCTGCGCGGCTTCGAGGAGGCGTTCGGCGTCCCGGTGCTGGAGGGGTACGGCCTGTCGGAGACCTCGCCGGTCGCCTCGTTCAACCTCCCCCACCGGGAGCGCAAGCCCGGCTCGATCGGCACGCCCATCAGGGACGTCCAGATGCGCGTGGTGGACAAGGAAGACCACCAGGTCCCGGACGGCGAGGTCGGCGAGATCGTGATCCGCGGGCCGAACGTGATGAAGGGCTACTGGCAGCGTCCCGAGGCCACCGCCGAGGTCATGAAGGGGGTTGGGGAGGTGGGTGGGGGCTGGTTCCACACCGGTGACCTGGCCCGGGTCGACGAGGACGGCTACTTCTACATCGTCGACAGGAAAAAGGACCTGATCATCCGCGGCGGCTACAACATCTACCCGCGGGAGATCGAGGAGGTGCTCTACGAGCATCCCGCGGTCGCCGAGGCCGCCGTCATCGGCCTGCCGCACTCCTCCCTGGGCGAGGAGGTCGGCGCCGCGGTGGCCCTCAAGCCCGGGGCCGCCGCCACCCCCGAGGAACTGCGCGACTACGTCAAGGGCCAGGTCGCGGCGTACAAGTACCCGCGGCACGTCTGGATCATGGACGCGCTGCCCAAGGGCGCGACCGGCAAGATCCAGAAACGGGATATCGTCATCCCGGCCGACCTGCGCGAGCTGTGAGGCTGGGCCCGTGAGGCTCCGGACTGTGAGGCTGCGCCCGTGAGGCTGCTGCTGCTCGCTCCGCCGGGCGCGGGCAAGGGCACCCAGGGCGAGCGGCTGGCGGCCTGGTCCGGCGCCCGGCACATCGCCGCTGGTGACCTGCTCCGGGAGCAAGCCCGCGCCGAGAGCCCGCTGGGCCGCGGGATCGCCGCGTACCAAGCCCGCGGCGATCTCGTCCCCGACCAGATCGTGCTCGACGTGCTGACCCCGGCCGTCACCGAGGCGGCCGCCCACGGCGGGTACATCCTGGACGGTTTCCCGCGGACCCTCCCGCAGGCCATCGCCGCCGCGGAACTCGCGGTCCGGCTCGACGTGACCCTGGACGCGGCGGTCTACCTGCACGCGCCCGAGGAGGTGCTGACCCAGCGGTTGCTCGACCGCGCCAGCCAAAGCGGGCGCTCCGACGACCGGGCCGACGTGATCCGGCACCGGCTCCAGGTGTTCGCCGAGACGACGGGCCTGCTCGTCCCCTACTACACCGAGCGGGGCATCCTGGTCCCGGTCGACGCCGACCAGCCACCGGACTCCGTCACGGCCGACATCGAGACCGGGCTGTCCAAGCTCTCGCTATCGCCAGACGCGCTCCCGTAACTGACCCGCCATGGCAAACGCGGCGGCCTCTAGGCGTGAGGTGGTGATCGTGGATCACCACCTCCCCTCCACGGGTAGTAGCGATCCACAATCCTTGACCGACCGGAGCGCCCAGGACGACCGGGGCAGGCCGGTCATCGCCGGCCGTCACCTAGTTTGCGCGGCGGTTCCAGCTGGCGGACCTCGAGGAGGTCCAGGCCTAGCGCCTCGATCTCAGCCAGTACGCCGTAGAGGGCCGACCGGTCCAGGCACCCGGTGAGTACGGTTTCCGCGCCGTGCAGCTGCGATTCCAGCCGCGGGAACGCGGACAGCATCGTGGCGCCGAGGTGGCCCTTGATCCGGATCATGTACCGGGCCGATGCTGGGTCCATGAGGCTATCGTCAGGGGCCGGCAGGTGAACCCGCATCACCTGGATAAGGTGATCGCCGGCTAACGAGGGTGGTCCGCCGATAGCAGCCGCAACTCGCGGGCGCGCTGTACCGCCGCGGAACGGCCGCGGACTCCCAACTTGGCGTAGATGCCGCGGATCTGGGTGCTGACCGTGTTCGGCGACACCGACAGTTCGGTAGCGATTTCGGGCCGGGACAGGTTCGTCGGAAGATATCGCAGCACCCTGAGCTCGCCTGGGCTGAGCCCTTCGACATCGGGCCGTGGCGGCGGCGGATTTCCGGGCGCTACCGACGAGTCGTGCATGATGTCGAGGATGTCGGTGAGCAGCGCGGCGTGCGCTGTCTGGCGCGGCGGCAGGGTCTCCAGCAGTTCCCGGGAGTCCGTCATCAAGAACGGCAGGACCGGCCGGTCCGGCTCGGCGAGGGCGAGCGCTCGTTCGGCGGCCTGGTGCGCCGCTCGCTCGTCGCCGAGCTCGCGGTGAGCGAGCCCGGCCAGTAGCTGCGTCTCGGTGACCGTGAAGTAGCCGATAACCGGCGCGGTGCCGTCCAGCACATCCCGCAGCGCGGACAGCGCCCCGGCCGGATCGCCTTCGGCCAGGGCAATCGCCGCGCGGGCGTTACCGATTTCGCCCGACCTGGCCCGCTCGGCGTCGAGCGTCGCGAGGAAGGCGCGGGCCTCGCCGGGCCTGCCGAGACGGGCCTGGATGGCCAGCCTCCAGCCGGTCACCTGGCTCGCCAGGGCCTGCGGGCCCACGAGCTGCGAGCGCAGGCGTTCGACCGCGCGGAACTCCTCGAGCGCTTCCTGCAGGCGACCGCGGCCGGTCTGCAGCATGCCGGTCGCGATGTGCACGAGAACCCTGATACCAGGCCCGGCGTCGGCCTGCAGGGCTCGCGCGGCGCGCTGCAGCCAGCGCTCGCCTTCGTCCAGGTCACCCGTCCAGAACATCGCGCCGGCCAGCGTGACCAGGGCGGGCGTGATCAGCGGTTCCGCGCCCCAGCCGTGTCGTTCGGCCGCCGTTATCGCCTCGCGGCAACGCGCCTTGGTAATGGCGAGCGAGCGGATCTTCGACGCGAAACCGAGCTGCGCGAGGCAGCTGACCTCGAGGTAGGGCCGGCCGATCTTCCGGGCCGCCGCGGCGCCCTCCCGAAGGTGGCGTTCAGCGTCTGGGACCCCGAGCGACCACGCCTCGACGGTGCCCAGATTCATCAGTGCCACCGCCCGCAGGTCACTGTCCAGCGCGATGTCCTCATCCGACGGCCCGGTGACCGGGGAGCTGAGGAATTTGACCTGCTCGGTCACGCCGGCCAGGTCACCGCGCCGCGCGGCCAGCGACAGCTTCAGCGACGCGATCGCCACCTGCCGACGGTGCTGGCCATCGGGGGGCGCCGTCTCAGCGCGCGTCTCGGCCACCGCCAGGTGGCCGGCCGCCTGGTCCAGGCGCCCGGTGACCAGGGCACAGCCTGCGCGCACCAGGGCCAGCTCGGAATGGTCCGTGCCCGGCGGGAAGGCGCGCAGCAGCGCCTGGATGGTCTGAGCTTGCCCGTCGAGCGTCAGGCTGAACGAATGATCGGCAAGCAGCCGGGCCGCATCAGGCCAGTCGCCCGCCGCCTGCGTATGCCGGATGGCGTCGGCCACCTGGCCCTGCCGGATGAACCACCCGGCCGCCCGGCGGTGCAGCACCGGCACCTGTTCGGGCCGCCTGCGGCGCAGCTCCAGCCGGAGCAGATCCCCGAACAGGCGGTGGTACCGGAACCAGGTCCGCCCAGGGCCAAGCGATACGACAAAGGCGTTCGCCTCCTCCAGGTCCAGCAGGATCCGCTCCGAGCCCGGCCGGCCGGTCAGCAGGTCGGCCAGGTCACCGTTCACCCGGTCCGGCAGTGAGGTGCGCAAGAGCAGGTCCTGGACCTCGCCGGGCTGGCGCTCGAGCATTTCGGCGATCAGGTACTCCGCGACCGTGCGCTCGCTGCCGGAGAACTCCGCCACGAACCGCTCCGGGTCGGGGTGGCCGGCCAGCGAGAGCGCCGCGAGCCGCAGGCCCGCCGCCCATCCCTCGGTCCGCTGGTGCAGCAGCGCCGCGCCGGCCTCGGACAAGGTGATGCCCGAGGCGGTGAGCAGCTCGCGGGTCTCGCGCGCGGTGAACTGCAGGTCTTGCCCGCGGATCTCGGCCAGCTCGCCGGCCAGGCGCAGCTGATGCAGCTGCAGCCGCTGATCACGGCGCGTGGCCAGCACCGCGCGCGCGTGGGCGGGAAGGCTGGCCAGCAGCCAGGTGAGCTGGGCCAGAGCCTCCGGGGAGCGCAGCTCGTGCAGATCATCGATGACCAGGACGACCCGGCCGGGAAGGGTTTCGAGCTCCGAGACCACCCGGCCGGCCATCGCCCGCCCGCTGAACTCCGGTGTCGCCACTGACGGTTCCGCGCCGGCCGTACCGCCCGCATGACGGACCGCGTGCAGTACGGCCAGCCAGAACTGCTGGGCGTCGTGCTGGTCGCGCTGCACCTGGATGACCGCGAGCCGGTGCCGCTGATCGGGCCGGCCTGCCCAGGCGCGCAGCAGCGATGTCTTCCCGCTGCCGGCCGGAGCCGAGATGACCGTCACCTTCTTGGCCGCCGCGCGATCCAGGGCGGCGAGAAGATCACCCCGGTCGATCAGCCGGAGAGTTGCCTGGGCCACCGTCAAAGGCCTGCCTCGATATCTACGCCGACACCTTGCGCCAGTGTCGCAGTCCTGGCGCCTTCTCGCCATGCGCAGGCCCGCGTGAATCACCGTGATCTGGTGCTGCCCTCGCCTCATCGACGGCTCGCCCCCCGCTGCATCTGGAGCGTGCTCGCCCGGAATGTGTAAGAATCCGCAGGTGGACATCGATGGTCCCGCCGTCACGGAGCTGGTGGCCGACGTCGCGGCGGCGGTAAGCCGCCAGGCCGCCGTGGTCTCCGAGGATGTCTACGAGGTCGTGCTGCGGGAAATCCCGGAGCTGCGCGACGACAAGCCGGTACTCGCCCTGCTTTCCTCGAGCGTCCACAGCAACGTCGGCACCTGCCTGCAGATCCTGCAGCACCAGATAGAGCTGAGCGCCGTCTATGCCCCGGCCGCTTCCCTGGAGTACGCGCGCAGGCGGGCCCAGCGCGGCACGCCGCTGACCGCGCTGCTGCGCGCCTACCGGCTCGGGCACACGTGCTTCTCCGACTGGCTCCTGAAGGAGCTGGCCCGGCAGGCCGATGACGCGGGGATGATAACCGCCGCCACGCTGAGCATGTCCAGGACCGTCGCCGGGTACGTCGACCAGACCTCCGAGGAGATCGTCGCGGCCTACACGCACGAACGGGAGCGCTGGCTGCGGAACCGCAGTGCCGCGCGGGCCGCCCGGATCCGGGATCTGCTGTCGGGCGGACGCGTCAACGTGAGCGCGACCGAGGCCACCCTGGGCTACCGGCTGCGCCAGTACCACGTGGGCCTGGTGTGCTGGGCGGGCGACGAGACGGCCGCCGTCGACAACGTCACCCGGCTGGAGCACGCGATCAGCCTCGTCGCGACCAAGGTGGCCGGCTCCGGCGACCCGGTGTTCCTGCCCCGCGATGAGTCCAGCGCGTGGGCGTGGCTGCCGCTGGGGATCCGGGACTCCTTCGACGCCGCGGCGGCCAGTACGGTCGGCGCGGATCCGGATATCTATTTCGCCTTCGGTGACGCGGTCAAGGGCGTCACGGGGTTCCGGCTGACCCACCGGCAGGCCCTCGCCGCCCAGGCCGTCACCCTCGCCGCGGGATCCTCCGCGCCGCAGGTGGTGACGTTCACCGAGGTCGCCCCGGTGGCCATGATGCTCGGCGCACCGGACTTGCTCCGGGCCTGGGTGCTGGCCACGCTGGGTGGCCTGGCCACCGACGATGAGCCGCACGCCCGGCTGCGTGACACGCTGCTGGTCTTCCTGCAGTCCGGGGGCAGCTACAAGGCGACCGCGGAGCAGATGGTGCTGCATAAGAACACGGTGCAGTACCGGATCCGCAAGGCCGAGGAGAGCCTGGGCCGGCCCGCCGCCGGGAACCGCCAGGACGTGGAACTCGCGCTGCAGGCCAGCCGCTGGCTCGGCCCGGCCGTGCTGCAGCCGCCCCGGGAACGGTCAGCAGCCCCGACGGGCGTCCGCTAGCCCAGCCAGCGCGAGCGGCGACCGGCCGACGATCTCCTTGCCACTAGTAACGTGTTGATGACCACTAAGGAGAAGCCTGTGGCAGCGGATACGGTCATGCCTCCGGTGCACCCCCAGCGTCGTATCACTGCGGACACCGCGCTGCGGCTGTCCCGGTACTTCGGCACCTCCGAGCGGTTCTGGCTGAACCTGCAGGCCCGCTATGACCTGGAGATCGAAAAGGACCGGCTGGGTGACGAGCTCGACGGCATCCGCCCGCTCAGCGCAGCGAGCTAGCCAGAGTCGGTCTCGTAGGCGAGGACGACGGCTTGGACCCGGTCCCGCAGTCTCAGCTTGGTCAGGATCCTGGCCACGTGGGTCTTGACCGTGGCCTCGCTTGCCGCTCGCCGGCGATAGGAGCCGTCGATAGCCCAGCGGGCGGGGAAAGGGAGAATGCCAATGGGGCTAATCAATAACCTTCACCGGCCTGTTTCCCACTCTCGATCTGGAAACGCAGACCGTTGCTTAGCCGTCAGCTATGCCGCTATAGACGGCAGATATTGGCCGCCATCGCCGGCCATCGGGTCTGCTGGACGGGACACGTACCACGGACTTCCCGCAGGACGTGGTCCGGCTGAGGCCAGTGGAAGGAATGCCCGTCATGTTCAAGTCGTCATCCGCCTCCCTGATCCTGCTCGGCATCCTGGCCGTCATTGCCGGGGTCTTGTTCATCGCCTGGCCGGGCGTCACGATTCTCGCGCTGGTCATCTTGTTCGCGGTCTACGCGTTCGCCGACGCGGGGCTGCAGGGCGCGCGGGCCTTCGGCAGCCGGGCGGCCGGCCCGGTCGTCGGTCACCTGCTGCTCGGGCTGATCGACCTGGCGGCCGGGGTGTTCGCGCTGGCCTGGCCCGCGCCTACCGCGTTCGTGCTGGTCATCGTCGTGGCCGCGTGGGCGCTGGCCGGCGGTGTCGCCGAGGTCGCCGCCGGTTTCCAGCTGGGGGAGACCGCGGGCACCCGCGCGGCGTTCATCTTGGCCGGGCTGGTGTCGGTGGCGTTCGGCGTGCTGCTGTTCGCCCGTCCCGGCGTGGGCGCGGTCACCCTGGCGCTGCTGTTCGGCCTGTACACCCTGATCTACGGGTTCTCGCAGATCACGGCCGGCATCCAGGTCCGCCACCTGGGCGGCGACGTTAGGTCGCATTCGGAACTGCACCACGCAGCCTGAGCGCCCGGTTCAGGCCGCGGGCGTCCGCACCGGCTTCCCACCTGCCGGTACGGGCGCCCGCCTCGTCGCAGGAGGGCGAACATCGCATGAGTGCCGCCAGGCCCGCCAGGCCCGCCCGGGCAGACACCGCGACCGCCGCGCCTGCCCCGGTCGACACCGTGACGGCCGCGCATGTCCGGCACGCGCGCCTGCGGGATGCCGCAGCCAAGCGCGGCGTCCCGCTGGCCACCATCCTGGTGACCGTCGCGGTCGTGGCCCTGGTGTATCTCGCGGGCAAGCTCGCGTACCGGATCCGCGATGTCCTGTTGATGATCGCGGTCGCTGGCTTCGTCTGCCTGATCCTGAATCCCCTGGTGGTGGCGCTGCAGCGGTGGGGGATCCGGCGCCGCGGCGGGGCGGTGGCGATCGTGACCATCTGGACGGTGGCGGTCTTCATCGGCCTGCTGGCGGCCTTCGGCCTGCCGCTGGCGCACGGCGTGACCCACTTCTCGCAGGGACTGCCGTCCTACGTACTGGCCGCCGAGCACGGCCGCGGCTGGATCGGCCACCTGGTCACCCGCTTTCACCTGCAGGCCTGGGTCACCCGCAACGCCCCCAAGCTGCAGAGCCTCGGGACGACCCTGGCCAGGCCGGCCTTGACCGTCGGGAAGGGGGCGGCGTCGTTGCTGGCCACGCTAGCGACGATCTTCGCCTTGATCGTGCTTTTCCTGCTCGAGGGCCCCAAGATGCGCCAGGGACTGCTGGGGTTGATGCCGCCGGAGCGGGCGGATTACTACACGCGGGTGGCGCGCGAGATCTGCCAGTCGGCGACCGGCTACGCGCTGGGCAATCTGCTGACGTCGCTGATCGCCGGTGCGGTCGTCTTCGTCACGCTTACCATCCTCGGGGTCCCGTTCCCGCTGCTGTGGGCGCTGTGGGTCACCCTGGTCGATTTTCTGCCCATGATCGGCGGCGCGCTGGCCGGCATCCCCACGGTCTTGTTCGCCCTCGGCCATTCCCTCACCGCGGGCATCGTCACCGCGGCCGCGTTCATCATCTACCAGGAGATCGAGAACCACGTACTGAACCCCGTGGTCATGAGCCGCACGGCCAACGTTAACCCGCTGCTCGTCCTGCTCTCACTCCTAGTCGGGACGTCGATCGGCGACTGGGTCGGCGGCTTCTTCGGCAGCTTCGTGGGGGCCCTGCTGTCCATCCCGGCGGCCGGCGCCCTGCAGGTGATCACCCGGGAGCTATGGCACGCCAGTGCACGGCCGCAATAGCGCACCCCAATCGCACCCGAGAGGAAGACCGTATGGGCGCCACCAAGGACATCCGTGCGGCGGTTCAAGCCGAGCTCAGCTTCGACCCGCTCGTCGACGCCACGGGCATCACCATCAGGAACATGAACGGGGAGGTGGGGCTGAACGGCACTGTGCCGAGCTATCCCCAGTACCTGGCGGCCGCCGCCGCCGCGCAGCGTGTCTCCGGGGTGAAGAACGTGCACAACCACCTGGCCGTCGTGCTGCCGGATGACGACTACCGCGACGACGCGTGGCTGACGACCGCGGCCAGCAACGCGCTGACGCTGAACGTCACCGTCCCGGACGGCGTAGCAGCCACCGCGCGGGACGGCAACCTGACCCTGACCGGACTGGTCGAGTTCGGCAGGCAGTGCGAGGCGGCCGAACTGGCGGTCGCCGGGATCACCGGCGTCCGCAACGTCAAGGACGAGATCGAGATCAGCTACGACGCCGACCCGGTCGACGTCACCGGGCTCGTGCAAGACGCGCTGGACCGCAGCGCGCTGGTCGAGGACGACAGCGACGTCCACGTCGGCACCAGCGGCAACACGGTGACTCTCGACGGGCACGTCCGCACCTGGGTCGAACACGACGCGGTGGTCGGCGCCACCTGGATGGCCCCAGGCGTCCTGGAGGTCCGCGACTACCTCGACATCACCGGCTGACGAGGCGTCGCCGACGGCATCACCCTGACCTTGTCCCTGATCCTCGGTGGGTTGTGCGCGCGGGACGACGGCCATCCGCGACATCGTGTCGCTCGCCCAATGCCTGGCCCTGGGCGTGGCGGTAGCGTCAGACTCCTGATCAAGCAGAGATGAGGGCAGCCCCTTGGACCGCCAGCCGGAGCCGGTGAAACTGTCCGGTTCTATCGGCCCGGCGCTGGCCATTGAGCTGCGGCACCTGCGTTACTTCGTGGCGCTCGCCGACGCGGGGAGCTTCACCCGGGCCGCGGAGCGCATGTTTATCGCCCAGCCGACCCTGAGCCAGCAGATCCGGCGGCTGGAAGAGATCGTAGGCGCGCCGTTGCTGCAGCGTCGCCGTGACGGCGTGCGGCTCACCGAGGCTGGCGTGGTGCTGCTGGACGCATCCCGCGCCGTGCTGTCGCTGGTAGACCAGGAGGTGAACCGGACCCGGCAGGCGGCAGGCCTGGGACGGCAGCGGCTGCGCGTGGTCGTGCCGCCTGGGCTGCCGGATACCCTCGCGGTCGAGGCCGCCTCGAGGCTGAAAGCGATCGCCGCCGCCGCGGACGTGGAGATCGCCTGGATTGAAACCCCGCTCGACGCCGAGTTCACCCTGATCCGGCAGCACCGGGCCGACGCCGGCCTGGGCTGGCTGACGGCCGGCCCCGAGACGCTGCCGTCCCCGCTCGACGTCATGGGCCTCGCGGAATTCGAACCCGACGTGTGGCTCCCTACGTCACACGTCGCGGCGCGCCGCGGCACGATCAGCCTGATCGAGCTGGCCCGGATAGACGTCATCCACGGTCCGCGCCGCGCCGAGCCGGGGATCTACGACGCCTGGACGCAGGTCCTGCGAACCGTCGATTCGCGCTTCGAATTCAGCGATCCGCCCCTCCGGCACTCGCTGCAGATGAACCTGGCCTTCGCCGCGACCGCGGACCGGCCCACAGCGGTGCTGACCGGCCCCAGCGTTATCGCCGGAAGCCGGCCCAGGCTGATCCGGCTACCCCAGTCGGCGGTCACCCACGAGATGGTCCGGGTGATTCTCGAGCACCGTCCGCTGGCGGCGACGGCGGCCCTGGTGTGGAGTGGCGACCTGCCCCGGACCCTCCAGCAGATCCTCTTCGACACCGCGGAGAGCATCATGTCCCCCGACCCGGCTCGCCCAGCCCGGCAGGTCGAGCTGGAACTGCAGGCTATGTCCTTATCGATGGCAGAGGGGCTGGCCATGACCGCAGGCAGGCAGCCGCAGCTTGTCACGCTCCGTTCCGGTGACGTGGTGCGGGTCCGGCCGGTACGGCCGGATGACGGGCCGGCCCTGGCCCGGGCCTACGCGAACCTGGGCGAGCAATCCCGCTACCGGCGATTCTTCACGGTCATGCCCGAGCTTCCCGACGCCACCCTCAAGACGGCGGTCGACGTCGATCACGTGGACCAAGAGGCGCTGGTCGCGGTGCCGCTGCTGTCGACCGAGATCGTCGGGGAGTGCCGGTTCATCCGGCTGCCGGACCAGCCCGACACCGCGGAGGTCGGGGTGACCGTGGTCGACGGCTGGCAGGGCCGCGGCCTCGGCCCCACGCTGCTCGCGCGGCTGAGCGAGTGCGCCGCGGCGGCCGGGATCGAGTACTTCACCGCCGAAATCCTCGCCGAGAACCGGACCATGCTCGCGCTGCTCCCCGACCTCGGCCAGGTGGAGACCGAATCGCGCGGTCCGGTGGTCACCGCCCGGGTGGAACTCGCCGAACCGTCCCGCCCATCGCATCTGGACCTCCTTGATCTGCTGACCGCGGCGGCGCGTGGCGACATCGTCAGTGTCCCCGTCCTGTTCCGCCGGCTGATCCGGGTACCGGAGGAGCTGGCTCATATCGTGCGGTGGCCGGTGAGCGCCGTACTCAAGACCTGGCGGTCCGGTCCCCGGCCTCCTGACGCCCCGGAGAACTGACGGGATGCTCGTAAGCGCGTGACGGCCATCAGGTCCGGCGGGCCGGCGGCCCGCCGCGTTCGGCTGCGAGCAGGTCCTCGATGATGCGGTGCGCGCGCAGCCCGGCCACGTCCGCCGAGACGTTGAACTCCTCCTCGGCGCCGAAACGGTCAGCGCGCGCCTGGATCGCCTCAAGCAGCCGCTTGTCGGCGGTCAGCGTCGCGAGGTGCACGTCACGGAGCTGATCGGAAACCTCCGGCCGGCCGGTCAGGTAGTTGCGGGACACCTGCCAGTGCACCAGCGTGCTGCGCGGGCCGAGCGGGGTGAAGGCGCGGGTCAGTATCTTGTCGTAGGACCCGGCTCCCTCAGCCGCGGCGAACACGTGCATCCGGTCGACGTGCAAGCCGGGGGAGACGAATTCCCCCGATTCCCGCTGGGCGTAGTCGCGGTCCCGCGGCAGGCCGGTGGTCCGCGCCTGCCAGTCGACCAGCGGCGAAGGGGGAAAGTCGCGGTAGTACGACACGGTCGTCTCCGTCACCTCTATCTCGAGCCGGGGCGGGGTCCCCAGGTAAGGGCTCGGTGACAGTCCCGGATGCACGTGCGGGAAATGCGTGAGGTCGAGGGCATTCTCGTGCAGCAGCAGGAAATTCGCCTCGACCAGCAGCGTCTCGCCGAACGTGGCCCAGCCCGTGTCTTGCAGCCAGGGCAGGGTCGGCGGGTCGGACAGCGTCGATGTGGCGGGATCACCCATCCATACCCAAACGAACGGTGGTTCCTCGGTCACGGGAAACGATCTCGCCCGCGCCCCGTACGGCACGTTCTCCTGTGACGGCACCCGCACGCACCGGCCGTCCGGCCCGAACGCCATGCCGTGGTATCCGCACACCACCTCATCGTCGGACAAGGTGCCGTAGGACAACGGCAGCGACCGGTGCGGGCACCGGTCTTCCAGCGCGGCCACCGCGCCGGAGCGGAGCCGGTAGAACAGCACCGGCTGGCCGAGCACCGTCCGTCCCACCAGCCCGCGGCCGACCTCGTCACTGGTGGCCGCCACATACCAGCAGTTCAGCGGGTAATTACCTGCCAGACCGGACACCGCGGCTCCAATCAGAGGTCGAGCACGAGCCGCTCGGAACGGCAACGGGAAACGCAGATCATCATGTACTCGCCGGCCTCGCGGTCTTCCTCGCTCAGGACGGAATCGCGATGGTCGATGTCGCCGGCGATCACCTCCTGCTCGCAGGTGCCGCAGGTGCCGATGCGGCAGGAGGACAGCAGGCTGATCCCAGCCCGCTCGACCACCTCGAGAATAGTCTGGTCCGCGGGTACCACGGTGGTAACGCCCGAGCGCTGCAGCACCAGCTCGAACGACGAATCCGCGGCGGCCGCGGGCTCGGTGGGCTTGGGTGCGAACCGCTCCACGTGCAATGCCCCCGGCGGCCAGCCCGCGCACTGGCTCTCGACCGCGGCCAGCAGTTGCTCCGGGCCGCAGCAGTAGACCACGGTGCCCGGCCGCGGGTCGCCCAGGATCGTCGGCAGGTCCAGCAGGCCCTCCTCGTCCTGCGGCCACATCCGCACCCGGTCGCCGTGCCGGGCCAGCTCATCACCGAACGCCATCGACGCCCGCTGCCGCCCCCCGTAGGCGAGGGTCCACGGCACCCCGCGCTGCTGCACGGACTCGATCATCGGCAGCAGCGGGGTGATGCCGATGCCGCCGGCCACGAAGATGTAGCGGGGCGCGTCGACGAGCGCGAAGTGGTTACGCGGACCGCGCACCCGCACCGGCGAGCCCTCCCGCAGGGCATCGTGGACGAACCGTGATCCGCCGCTGCTGCCCGGGGCCCGCAGCACGCCGATGCGGAAGCTGGTCCGGTCCCGCAGCGCGCCGCACAGCGAATACTGGCGGGTCAGCCCCGCCTCCAGCACCACGTCGATGTGCGCGCCGGGCGTCCAGGCCGGCAGCGTGTCGCCGGCCGGATCGGCCAGGGTCAGCGCGACGACATCGGTGGCCACCGTCTCCCGGCGGACCACCACCAGGTGCGCCTCGTGTTCCCGGTAGACCGCATCACCGGCCATCAGGCAGCTCCTTCGCGGTCAGTCCCGGGCGGTCAGCCCCGGGCGGTCAGTCTCCGACGGTCAGCCCCGGACGGTCAGCCTGACGTGCAGCTCGCGCGGTCCGCGGAAGATCCAGCCCCACATGGATGACTCCTGGCCGGGGTCGAGCTCGATCCGGGGATAGGCCTGCAGGAGTTCTTCGAGCGCGATCCGCATCAGGTTCGGGGCGAAGGAACTGCCCGCGCAGGCGTGCTGGCCGGTACCGAACGCCATGTGCGGATGCTGAGCGCGGTCGATGTCGAACACGTCGGGCCGCTCGAACTCGGTCTCGTCCCAGTTGGCCGAGCCGTACGCCAGCAGGATGTGGCTGCCCGCCGCGATCTTGGTGCCGGCCCGCTCGACGTCACGGTAGGGGCTGCGCCCGAGCGTGGTCCAGATCGGGGCGCACCAGCGGAGCCCTTCGTTGATGGCCTTGGGGATGAGGTTCGGCTCCTGTCCCACGCGGCGCAACTGGTCCGGATTGGACAGCAGGCCAAGCAGGGTGGACCCGGCCCCGTGCCCCGGCTCCTGCTGGCCGCCGAGGAGGATGACGAAAAGCGTCGGGTAGATGTACTCGGGCGGGCGGGTCTGGCCCTCGGGCATGCCGTCGTGCAGCCAGTGGGACAGGCTGCTGTCGTCCGGCTCGCGGCTGAGCCGGGCCAGCTTCGGGTCCACGATCGCCCTGATCTCCGCGCTGACGGCGTCGGAGACGGCGAATCCCTCCGGGTGCAGCGCCTTGTTGGCGAAGCCGGTGCTGAGGTCGTGGAACCAGTGCCGCAGGGTGCCGGAGTCGACGTCCTTAAAGCCCAGCAGGTCGCCGAGGGCGCGCACGCTGATCGGCTCGAAGTACTGAGCCATCAGCTCGGCCGGGCCAGTCTCGGGCAGGCCGGCCACCACCTCGCGGACGATGGGCCGGGCCAGGTCTTCGATGTACTGCCGGACCGCACGGGGACGCAGCTGCGGATCGATCATCGCGCGCAGGCCGGCGTGCAGCTCGCCGTCGACGGACAGGATGTTGGGCTGGCCGAATACGTGCTCGTTGGCCGGGTCGGTGGTGCCGCCGAAGTTATCGAAGTCGCTGGCGATCTGCCAGCATTCCTGCCAGGTGCTGGCGATGTTGGCTTGCACCGACGGGATCCACGCGATCGGGGCTTCCCGGCGGAGCCGTTCGAACACGGGATAGGGATCGTTCTCGAGCTGGTCAACCGAGATCTCATCCAGCCACTGCTCGCTCATCAGCCCAGTGTCAGCCGGCCCGCCGGCCGCACGCATGCGGTCTTCCGTTCAGTGACTTAGCAGACGATCGACTCCCGCGCCGCTTCGCCGGCCTGCGATGGCGAAGCAGCGTGCCAGTCGCCCCGGCTAGGGCGGCCCGGCCTTGCCCGGCCGGCAGACCCACGCGCCGTCGGACCAGCCGCAGACCTGCTCGTAGCCGGGGCTGAAGCTGCCCGCCCACTTGACGTTGGCGTCGAAGTACACCGGCGGCTGATGCGGCGTGTAGCTCGACGCCTCGGTGATCGGACCGCCGGTGGTGTCGACGGCGATCAGCGGGTACTGGTATACCGGCCGGGTCTGGGTGACAGTGCCGTTAACCACCTTGCTGGTCACGAAGCTGGTCGGGGCCTGTCCCTTCTCGACCCAGTTCACCAGCGCGCCCAGGCCGTTGAAGGAGTCGGGCCCGTCCCCGCCGCCGCAGTGAGCGACCCCGGGCAGCATGAACAGCCGCGCGAATTCCTGCGTCTGCGCCGGGCCGCCCATGTAGTTCTGCACCGCCTGGTAGTAGGCGATGGTGCCGACCGGGGAGATGGCCGGGTCGGCCAGGCCCTGCCACAGGATCAGCTTCCCGCCGTCGTTACGGAAGGCCGTGAGGTCAGGGTCGGTCGCGTCGTAGATGCCCGCGGTTTCCTTCATCAGCTTGGCGAAGTAGGCGCTGGTGAACTGGATGTCGTTGATGGTCAGATCCGGCTCGGCGCTGGGGTTCATCAGGTACTTGATGGTCTGGGTGGCGATGCCCCAGTCGACGGAAGCGGACTCAGGTCCGCTGGCTGGGACGATCCACGGCGTCCAGTTGTCTTCTGAGCCGCGCAGTTCCCAGCCCGGGTAGAGCAGCTGGCCGCTGCTGGTCGTCGGTCCGTCGTAGAGCTTGTTGACCGTGCTCACCTGCGCCGCCGTCAGGCAGAAGTTCGCCGAGGTAGACGTCTGTCCGGGTGCGCACTCGATGCTTTGCGGCTTCCAGTGGCAGGCGAACGGATCGGCGATCAGCCCGTCTTTGGTGCCGTCCAGCGTGTCGCAGGCCTTGACCACCGCCGCGTGCAGCGGGGCCAGATCGGCCGCGGTCAGGATGGGCTGACCGCCGGGCCCGGTGTTGGCGAGCGCATTCCAGCCTTGGTAGAAGATGTTGAGCGGGGTGAGGATCGAGGCGGGAGCCCCGGCGATGATGCCGTTGAAGTCGGCCGGGTAGCGCTGCGCTTCCAGTAGTCCTTCGTGACCGCCCTGCGAGCAGCCGTCGAAGTACGACTCGGCTGGCCTATGACCGTAGAAGGTCGCGATGATCGCCTTGGCGGCCACCGCCAGCGCGTGCTCGGAGGCGTAACCGAAGTCCACCCGCAGATTCAGGTCCGCGGCGAAGGCCCCGCTGAAAACGGCGCCCGCGTGACCCTCATTGTCCGTCGCCTCGGCGAACTGGCCGGTGGTCACGGGTACGCAGCCATAGCTGGCCGCCGGGGTGCTCAACGTGTCAGTTCCGCAGTAACCTCCGCAGCCGAGCTGCAAGTACTTTCCTTGGTAATTCTGCGTCGGCAGCATGAGCTGGAACTGGATCTGCGGTGCGATCAGGCCACTGATCTCACACCCGGCGTAGTCACCCAGCGT
>Ga0302178_10001621_pt1 | contig 18700 bp, 20 predicted proteins | sample I_Palsa_E1_3_FD_198790 | JGI IMG/M metagenome (GOLD analysis project Ga0302178, IMG submission 198790) | Peat permafrost microbial communities from Stordalen Mire near Abisko, Sweden - I_Palsa_E1_3 | ecosystem: Environmental > Terrestrial > Soil > Palsa > Peat permafrost | place: Sweden... | reverse complement strand
GTCCAGCGAGCCGAAGAAGAACGCCTTCCAGCTCTTGGTGCCCGCCTGCACCGCGGCGGCGTAGAAGCTGTTGGCGTAGCCGGAGGCGGACAGGTCCCATAGGTACAGCACCGCGGTCAGGGCGAGCAGGCTAAGCAGGGCCGGGCGGGCCCAGCGCGGCTGGTCCGCCGGACTGCGCCAGATCCGCTCCAGGCGGCGGCGGTCATCCGGCGGGGTGGGCGGGGTGGGCGGGGTGTGGCGCCCGGCGCCGACGTCGTCGGCGGGGCGGTGAGCGGCGTGCCGTGCTGGCAGCAGCTTCGTGGTCATGGCGAAGTCCTCGTCAGATCGTCGATGGGATGTCATAGGGCGAGGTTGACGTCAGCGGCGCCCGGCCGAGTTGCGCGCGTATCTCCGCGACCGGCAGCCGGCCGGTGGCCAGCGCCCGGCCGAGCCGGGCGACGCCGCGCAGGTCGGCCAGGGCGGTGGCGACGATGTCGACCCGGCTGTCGGGGTCGTCGATCCAGTCGACCGGCACCTCGGCGATCCGCAGCCCGGCCCGCTCGGCGAGAACGAGCAGCTCGGTGTCGAAGAACCAGCCGCTGTCCTCTACCAGCGGCAGCAATTGCTGGGCCACCTCCCGGCGGATGGCCTTGAATCCGCACTGCGCGTCGGAGAACCGGGTATGCAAGGTGCGGTGCAGCAGGACGTTGTAGCTGCGCGAGATGAACTCGCGTTTGGTTCCGCGCACGACCCGGGCGGTCCGGGCCAGCCGGGTCCCGATGGCCAGGTCGGAGTGGCCCGACAGCAGCGGCGCGACCAGCGGCAGTAGAGCGGTCAGATCGGTGGACAGGTCGACGTCCATGTAGGCGAGCACCGGCGCGTCGGACGCCAGCCAGACCGCGCGCAGCGCCCGGCCCCGTCCTTTCTCCGGCAGATGGACGGCGCGGACTTCCGCCAGGGCCGCCTGCAGCGTTTCGGCCAGGGCGAGGGTGTCGTCGGTGCTGGCGTTGTCGGCGATGGTGATGCGGAACGGATAAGGAAAAGTGCCGGTCAGGTGGGCGTGCAGCTGCCGCACGCACGGTTCGAGGTCATCCTGCTCGTTGTAGACGGGAATGACCACGTCGAGGACCGGCGGACCAGACGCCGCGTCGCCGGCCGGGTAGGGCGCGGGTCGGTTGAGGGTGATCGTCATGCAGCCAATGTCGCCGCTGCGCTTATCACCAGCCTGTCGCGTTTCTATCGAAACCATAAGTCTGCCCAGGCGCCGCCCCACACGCCCCGCACGCCCCACACGCCTCATACTTGGACATTGCACTCATATCGGCCTGGCGCCAGTCGAGCCGAATTGTATGGTTGCGGCAGCCTGAACACCCCGTTGTGCAGGTTGCCACTTCCATACACGGGCGGACAGCGGACCGGTAGCGTCCGGGCCGGCCGTTCGGCCTGGCCGCAGCGAGATTCGTCGTTTGCGCGTGCGGCGGGTCCGTTCCGATAAAAATTGGGCAGACCGCAGGGGAACAGCCTGCTCAGCACAGACGACGGAGGTACTCGCATGACCACCACCAGCATGGCCGAACTGCCCTCGCTTAAGGGCCAGGAGCTGGGCAGCAGCCCGTGGTTCGAGGTCACCCAGGATCGGGTGTACACCTTCGCCGAGGCCACCGAAGACCGCCAGTGGATCCACCTGGACGTGGAGCGGGCGAAGCGGGAGAGCCCGTTCGGGGGTCCGGTCGCCCACGGCTACCTCACCCTCTCGCTGCTCATCCCCCTGTGGTCGCACGTGCTCACCGTCGTCGACACGACCGCGGTCGTCAACTACGGCCTGAACAAGGTCCGTTTCCCCGCCCCGGTACCGGTCGGCGGCAGGATCCGGCTGACCGCGACCCTGACCGACGTGACGGAAGTAACGGGTGGCCTGCAGGTCACGGCCAGCGCCGTCATCGAGCTCGAAGGCAGCGGCAAGCCCGCCTGCGTCGCGGAGCCCATCTTCCGCTTCCAGGCCCCGAAGGAGCCGTAGCTGCCCCGCAGGGTCGCTCAGCTAGCGGCGCGGGTCGCGGGTCTAGCGGCGCGGGTCGCGGGTCTACTTGATGAGCGGGTCTCGGGGGAGGCCGAGGATCCGCTCGGCGATCTGGTTCCGCTTGATCTCCGACGTGCCGCCGGCGATCGACATGGCCCGGTTCATCAGCACGAGCGTGGCCGCCATCGCGCCCTTGCCTTCCAGGAACGCCGCGTCAGGCCCCGCGAGTTCCGCCATGATCGCGGCCGTCTCGTGGCCGACCTCGGACAGCAGCAGCTTGGCGATGTTGCCCTCCGGCCCCGGGCCGGAGCCCGCCACCGCCCGGTAGGCGCTGCGCTGGTTCAGCACGCCCATCGCCTGTGTGCGGGCGATCTGCCTGCCGACCCGCCCGGCGCCGCCGGCCAGCCGTTCCGGGTGCGCGTCGAGCGCGGCGATGAACGCCTCGCCCGGCATCGTCATGGTGCCGCCGTCGCCGCCGCCGATGCTGACGCTCTCGTTGCCGAGCGTCGCGCGCGCCACGGTCCAGCCCGCATCGACCGGTCCGACGACGTCGGCGTCGGGTACGAATACGTCGTCGAAGAAGACCTCGTTGAAGTCTGAGTTCCCGGTCGGCATCTTCAGCGGGCGGACGGTGACGCCGGGCGCGTGCATGTCGATCACCATCGTGGTAATGCCCTCGTGCTTGGGCGCGTCCGGGTTGGTCCGCACCGTGGCCAGGCCAAAGCTGGCTACGTGGGCGCTGCTGGTCCAGACCTTCTGGCCGTTGATCCGCCAGCCTCCCTCGACCCTGGTCGCCCTGGTCCTGATGCCCGCCGCGTCGGACCCGGCGTCTGGCTCGCTGAACAGCTGGCACCAGGTCACGTCCTGGTTGAGCGCCGGGCGGACCCAGCGCGTTACCTGGTCCGGGCGGCCGTGCTGGATCAGGGTCAGGACGACCCAGCCGGTGATGCCGTAACGGGGCCGTTTGATCCCCGCCGTGGCGAACTCCTGCTCGATCACGAGCTGCTCGATGGCGGACGCGTCCCGGCCCCACGGCTTCGGCCAGTGCGGGATCACGTAGCCGGTCCCGATCAGCGCCTGCTTCCTGGCCTCGCCCGTCAGCTCGCGCAGCCGGGCTACGTCGAGCCTGACCGCCGCCCGGATCGGTTCCGCCTCGGCGGGCAGGTCGATCGCGGCCGCCCGGCGCACGCCGCGGCGGACCAGATCGGTCACCTCGATCGCCGCCTGCTCGGTGTCCAGCACGGCGGCCATCGCCGCGGCCCGGCGCAGGTACAGGTGCGCGTCGTGCTCCCAGGTGAACCCGATCCCGCCGTGCACCTGGATGTTCAGGCTGGCGTTGCTGACCGCGGCCGGGATGGCCAGGGCCGCCGCGATAGCCGCGGTGTAACTGAGCTGATCTCCGTCGACCCCGATCCCGATCCCGGCCCGGCCCGCATCCCACGTGGCGGCCGCCGCCACCTCGGCCGCCACCAGCATGTTCGCGCAATGGTGCTTGACCGCCTGAAAGGTCGCGATCGGGCGGCCGAACTGCTGGCGGACCTTCGCGTACTCGGCCGCCAGCTCGGTGGTCTGGCTGGCGATGCCGGCCGCCTCGGCCGCGAGCACCGCCCGGGCCACAGCGGTCAGCAGCCTGCGCGCACCCGGCAGCACCGTCGCTGGTGCCCCGTCGAGGCTGACCCTGGCCGCGGGCCGGCTCGGGTCCAGGTTGGCGGGGACCTCAGCCCGAACGCGGCCGGCCGACTTCTCGATCACCAGGACGTCCTCACCCGCCGGGACCAGCAGCACGTCCGCCAGGTGACCGCTGATCACGACGCCGGCCTTCCCGGTCGCGGCACCGTGGGCGAGCCGCACCTCGCCGCCCAGGGCAACCGCGCCGATCACGCTGCCATCAGCCAGCCCGGGCAGCAGCCGCTTGCGCAGATCACCGGGCCCGGCCGCAGCCAGCACGGCGCTGGTAACCACGGTCGGGACGAACGGCCCCGGTGCGAGGTAGCGGCCCATCTGTTCGGCCACGACCAGCGTCTCGAGCAGCCCGAAGCCCGAGCCGCCGTGCTCTGGCCGTATGTGCAGCCCGAGCAGGCCCAGGCCGCTCAGCTCACCCCAGAAGGCCGGCCGCGCGTCCGCCTGGGCCGTCGTCAGCAGGTTGCGGGCCGCCGCGCGGGACTGATGCTTGGTCAGCAAGCCGGCGACGGTCTGCGCGAGGGCCCGGTGCTCTTCGGTAATGGCGATCGACATAGCTAAATAGTTCCTTGTTTATACGGTGCTGGCTATCAAGGGGCTGGCTCTCAGCGGGCCCGGGGCAGCGCGAGTGTCATCTGCGTGCCGTGTTCCGGCCGGCTGCTCGCGGTCAGCCGGCCTCCGTGCGCCTGGGCCAGCTCGGCGGCGATCGCCAGGCCGATGCCGCTGCCGGAGATCTGGGCCGCCTGCTGTCCGCGCCAGAACCGGTCGAAGATATGGGGCAGGTCACCGGCCGGGATGCCGGAACCGGTATCGGTGACCCGCAACATCGCCTCCTTGCCGTCGTGGCTGGTGCTGATGGTGACGTGGCCGCCCGCCGGGGTGAACTTCAGCGCGTTGGTGAGCAGGTTGGTGATCACCTGGTGCAGCCAGTGCGGATCGGCCGAAACCGGAATCGGGGCGAACTGCCGGTCCAGGGTGATCCCGGCCGCCTCGAACCGGCCGGCCAGGCTGTCGGCCGCCGCGGCGGCGAGGTCGGCCAGGTCACAGTTCCGCCGGGACAGGTTCAGCGCGGCGGCATCGGCGGCGGCCAGCGTCTGCAGGTCGCCGACCATGCGGGCCAGCCGCAAAACCTCGTCCCGCAGCGAGCCAAGCACGGCCGGGTTGGGCTCGGCCACGCCGTCGAGCAGGGCCTCGTGGCCAGCCTGCAGGATAGCGATGGGAGTGCGAAGCTCATGGGCGACGTCGGCGACGAGGTTGCGGCGGATTAGCTCCTGCCGGTCCAGGGCACCGGCCATCTGGTCGAAGGCGATCGCCAGCTCGCGTAGCTCGCCGGCGGCACGGATCTCGCCCGCCCGCGCGGTGCGGTCACCGGCCGCCATCGCCCTGGTCACCGTGATCAGCCGGGTGACCGGGCGGGTGATCCGGCGCGCCACGGCGAGCCCGGTGAACAGCGCGACCAGCGCCGCCAGCCCGGCGGCCCCGGCGATGGCCCGCAACAGCGCGTTCTTCAGGCTGCGGTCCGCGGCGTTGAGCCCGGAACGAGTAAACCGGGCCACCGCCGTGCCCACCCGCTGGCCCCGGACCACGATCGGGTGGCTCGACTGCGGCCCTTTCGCGGCGGTGAAATCCGCCGAGGACGCGACGGTGTGACCGGCCTGATCGCGGATCTGGACGGCCGCGCCGGTGCGTTCGGCGTTGTCGAGGACCGAGGAGAGGTCGGTGGAGTCCCAGGTGCGGCCCTGGCTCCATACGGCCGCAGCGCCGACCGCGAACCCGCTGGTCAGTTCGGTGCGCTGCTGGTTGGCCAGGGTGGAGACGTCCGCCGCCGCGAACGCCGCGGTGAGCCCGGCGAGCAGCGCGACCGCGGCCAGCGCCACCATCAGGAAGGCCAGGGCGAGCCGCAACCCGAGCGTGCCGCCGCGGGCCGCCCGGGCAGACGCGCCAGGGTGGTCAGTCATCGCGGGCCAAGCCGAGCCGGTAACCGCCGCCCAGGACGGTCTGCACGATCCTGGGCTGGCCCGGATCGTCCTCGACCTTACGGCGCAGGTTCTTCACGTGTGAGTCCACGGTGCGCTCATAGCCTTCGAATTCATACCCCCGCACCCGGTTGATCAGCTCGAACCGCGAGTACACCCGGCCCGGGACGCTGGCCAGCGCGAAGAGCACGCCCCATTCGGTTGGGGTGAGGGCGACCGCTGAGCCGCGCACCGTGGCCAGACGCTGCGGTTCGTCGATGACCAGCTCGCCCTCGCCGTAGCTGGCGACGCCCTGGGGGACCGCCGACCGGCCGCGACGTAGGATCGCCTGCACCCGCAGGACCAGTTCCCGCGGGCTGAACGGCTTGGTCACGTAGTCATCGGCGCCAAGCTCGAGGCCGCGGATCCGGTCCTCCTCGGAGCTCTTGGCCGTCAGCATCAGGATGGGCGTGGCCGACGTGCTCCGGAGCTCGCGGGCCACGGTCTCGCCGGGCACGTCAGGCAACCCGAGATCGAGCACCACCAGGTCTGGCGACGCGGTGGCCGCCATGGTGATGGCCTCGGCACCCGAGCCGGTCGACAACACGGTGAACCCGGCCCGCTCCAGGTAAGACCGGACCAGGTCACGCAGTTTGCGCTCATCCTCAACGACCAGCACCGTCGACGCCATCGCCGCTGTCCGCCTTTCCGCTCCGCCAGCCCGACGGCTGGCCGTCTCCACACCGTCACCATGCCAGCTTCACCGGTCCCGCATGCCCACCGGGTGCACTCATGGTGACAGCACTGGCCGCTGGGACGCTTTTAGGTGGCTTTAGGGGATGAAGCCGATGACCGGAACCGACCTGATCGTGGCCGCACCGTGGATCATCTTCGCCGTCGTGCTGGCCACCATCTGTGTTTTCCTGCTCCGCTCACGCCGCGCGTCCCGGCCTGACCGGCACAAGCCGACCTCCGAGCCGCCCCAGAAGGAAGAAAGATGCCCGCAGCAGAACAACGAAACCCCGCGGTCATGACCGCGTCCTGCCCGCCGATGCGCGGATGACCGTCCTCGCTCGAGCGGTTCGGAATGCCGCTCATCGTGCTATGCCGGTTCGTTTCGTCCTATGCCGGTTCGTTCCCGGCCGTCAGCGGGATGATCGAAGTAATCCGGCGGATCAGATCCCGGTCAGCCGATTCGGAGCGGAAGCGTGCGCGGTCCGCGGATCTGACCCGCGGACCAGGTCACCCCGCCGGGGTCGTCGAGGGTGAACGCCGGGATCCGCTCGAGCCAGACCTCGAGGGCGACCCGGAGCTCCATCCGGGCCAGGTGCGAACCCACGCAGCGATGGATGCCCAGGCCGAAGGCGGCGTGCCGGTTGACCTCCCGGTCGATGACGACGTCGCCGGCCTGGTCGAACTGCGCCGGATCACGGTTCGCCGCCGGGAACGACAGCAGAATCCAGTCCTCGGCCTTCATATTGACACCGTGCCAGTGCATGTCCTGCTTGACCAGCCGCGCCATCGTGACCGGCGCGTAGGCCCGGAGGAACTCCTCCATCGCGGTCGGCAGCAGCCCGGGTTCGGCGACTAGCCGCTCACGGTCGCCGGGAGTCTTGGCCAGATGCCACAAGGACGCGCCGATGGCACTCCAGCTCGTGTCGATGCCGGCGATGAGCAGCAGCGCCATCGCGCCGGTGACCACGGACGGGTCGAGCTTGCGGCCGTAGAGCTCGGCGTTGATGAGGTAGGTCGTGAGGTCGTCACGCGGTTGGTCCAGGTGATCGTGGACCTGGGCGAGCAGGTAGTCGAACAGCCGTGAGACCCGCTCGATGCGCTCATCCGGCGGCAGGTTGATGCCTTCGAGCAAGTCCTCGACAAACTCACGGAACTGCGGCCCGTCCGCCGGGGGGAAGCCGAGCAGGTCCGCGATGACCCGGACCGGGATGTGCTGCGCGTAGTCATGGGCCGCGTCCACCACGTCCCGCCCCTCGAACGAGTCGATGAGCGAGTGGCAGAACGCCCTCGTCGCCGGTTCGCACCGGGCGACGGTCTTCCTGGTGAACGCGGGCAGCAGCAGCTTGCGGGCCTCGTGGTGAAACGGCGGGTCCGAGGAGATAGGCGGCGATCCGCCGATCGGCGCCAGCTCGCGGGGTGGCCGGAAGTTGCTCAGGATGATCGACCGCGAGGAGAAGCGGTCGGTGTCGTACGCGATCGCCGCGACGTCTTCGTAGCGTGTCGGCAGCCAGGCACCGCCGAACCGCTCGGTGCGGGCGATCGGGCAGCGCTGCCGCAGGTCGTCCTGGATCGGGTAGGGATCGGCGGACCACTCCGGCTCGAGGTGGGAGAAGTCGGTCGCCCAGTCTGCGACCGGCCCGGTGATGATCTCGCTGCGGGTGCCGATTATCTCGTCTTCGCCAGTCCCCTGGGGCTGGAGGGTGAAGCGGTCGTCGGCGGCCATGTCACCTCTCCTCGAGCAGCTCGACGGCGCGCTCGGGGCAGTTGAGAGCGGCCAGGCGGGCGTCACGCTCCGCCTCCGGCGGCACGGCGCCGTCGGAAAGCACCTGCCCGTAGCCCTCGTCGTCATCCCGGAACAGGCCGGGGGCGAGGTCGTAGCAGCGGCCGTGCCCTTGGCAGAGCTCGGGATTGATCTGTACTTTCACCGTGCCGCTCCTGTCTGTGCGGTGAGGGGCCGGAGCGACCCGCACAAGTTCGGCGAGCCAGTCACCGCGTCCGGACTATTCACTTTATTCGTCAGCAACGGCCAGCGGCTAAGTCGACGTGGCTGTCGTGCGGTGTCCATCCGGCCGTGGGCGGGACCGGGCAGGAGAATCTTCCAGGTGGCCGGTTCGTCCGGGGCCGCGGTGTAGGTCAGCACGCACGACAACCCTGCGCCTGCGTCGAGGGCGTACCGGGTCTGGTGATCCGCGTGAGTTCTCTCAACGGTCATCTTGAGCCTTCGATCTTGATGGGGATGCTAGCCCTAGGCACGGACCCAGGCCGGGTCCGCCTTTCCTAGCGTGTAGGTCACCGCGGCGCCGAGGATGATCACGACCGCGGCAATCAGGAGCGGGTAGTAGGCCTGGGTGTGGCGGATCAGCGCGGCACCGACGAAAGCGCCCGCGAGCATGGTGACTATCGCGAGGAGCCGGCGGCCGGCCTTGGAGCCGGTGCCGCCGGCCAGGGCGCTGTCGGCGGCGATCCCGGTGATGGTGAGGGTGAGCACGGTGGTGGTCAGGTCGGGTACCGCGATCTTGCGGGCGGAGGCGTTCTGGATGCCCATGGCGATGCCGAGCACCGCGATGAGGGCGTAGCGGTAGCCGGCCGCCAGCGGGCTGCCGGCCGCGGCGAGGATGACGGAGGCCGCCAGGAAGAAGCCCTGAATCACGGCGGCGGAGCTGTGCAGGCGGCCTCGGTGGTCGCTGTACCGCGAGCCGAGTTTGCCGCCGAGCAGGGCGCCGAGGAAAAACGATGCCACGGCGGCCAGGGATGCGAGCACCGAGAATCCGGGGACGCCGGCCAGCGCGAAACCAAGGAACACGACGTTCCCGGTCATGTTGGCCACGAAGACGTGCCCGAGAACCAGGTAGCTGAAAGCGTCGACCAGACCCGTGACCAGCGTCATGCTGAGCAGCAGCGGTGGCAGCGGGCCGTGCCTGCCGTCGCGATCCGGGATGATCGTGTCGCGGATATCCGCGAGGAAAGCTGTGCTCATCGGGCTGTTCTCCTTGTCGCGTGTCTCCTTGTCGCGTGCGCTAGGTAGGCCGCTGTGGCCTGCTCGCTGCGGGTCACGTGCCGGATCGCCACGACAAACCTCTCTCGGCTGGAGTCGGGAATACCCTCTCAGGATCACGCGCTCGCTGCCATCGTGTCCAACGATTGATATCGCTCAGCATCATCGATGCCATTGATGGCGAGCGGGCGGGGACTTAGCCTGGATCCGTGGAGATCCGTGACCTGGAATACTTCCTCGCCTGCAGCAAAGCGGGGACCTTCACCGCCGCCGCCCGCGAAGTCCACATCGTCCAGTCGGCCATGTCCAGCGCCATCGCCCGCCTCGAGCATGATCTCGGCGTGTCCCTGTTCGACAGGTCCGTCACGCCGGTAGCCGTCACCGAGCACGGAGCGGCCTTGCAGGCTGCGGCCCAGCGCATACTCGATGCCATGCAAGCGGCCCGCGACGATGTCGCGGCAGTCTCCGGCCAGGTCCGCGGCACCGTCATCCTGGGCTGCACCCTCAGCACGGGCCCGCTTGACCTCGGTGCCGTCCTCGCTGACCTCCGTGACCGCCACCCAGACGTCATCATCAAGCTGCGCCAGTCGCTGACCGGTTCCGCAGGAAACCTGCAAGCCGTCCAGGACGGCTCGATGGACATCGCGCTCACGGCCGGCACCCTCCAACCGGGATCGGGCCAGCCGGGATCGGGCCAGCCGGGATCGGGCCAGCAACTGCGCGGGATCATCCTCACCCCGCTGGTCAGCGAGGCGCTGGTCTTCGTCTGCCCGGCAGATCACCCGCTGAGCCGCCGGCCGAGCGTGACGGTAGCGGACCTGGCGGACGAGACAATCTTGCGGTTCCCGCCCGGCTGGAGCGTCCGGGACACCGTCGACCACGTCTTTGGCACCGTCCCGTCGGCCATCGAGATCGCCGACTACACCCTGATGCTCAAGCTCGTCCAGGGACATTTCGGCACGACCCTGATGCCGGCGTCGGCCATCGCAGCCGGGCCCGCAGGCCCCCGGGCCGTTCCGGTCGACGATGCCCGGCTGCGCTGGAACCTGTCCGCCGCCATCAGCGCCAGCCGGCCGCGCACCGCCGCCACCACCGCCGTGCTCCGCGCGCTCAGCCGGGCGGCCCCACCTCGTTCCGGCTAGCAGCAATCAGGAAACTCCAGACAGCACCTACAGACAGACGGTACGGCGGCGGCTAAGGTTTAGAGCCGGAGAGGGCATCGCCGAAGGAGGTCTAAATGGCATCCAATCCCCGCACCACAAATGACAACGAATCGGGCGGCAGCGACCTGTTCGGACACGAGGCAGGCGGCACCGACGAACTGGGACACGAGGCAGGCGACACCGACGAGCTCGGACACGAGGCAGGCGACACCGACGAGCTCGGACACGAGGCAGGCGACACCGACGAGCTCGGACACGAGGCAGGCGACACCGACGAACTCCGGCCCAAGCCGTAAGACGAGCGGAACCTCCAACGCGGCGTCCTGCTTCGGGTAATACGCGGCCACATCCCGGTTCTCCCTCACCACCGGTTGCGATGCCGGGCCGAGCATAGACGAGTCAGGTCTGGCTGGCCGTCGGCCCGGTGGACTGTTCTGACGGCACCAGCAGGCTGCGGATGTGGTTCGGGGTGGCCAGCGTGTGGTGGCAGATCGCCTCGACGAACGCGGCGGTGATCGGGTCCGGGCGGACGCGGGTGTAGGCCGACAGCATCCGCCGCACGGGCGGATCGGGGCGTCGCAGCACGCCATCGAAGACGGGCGGGACGACGTTGCCGGGCAGCAGGGTGACGCCCAGGCCCGCGTGGGCGAGGTTCAGCGCCGAGGGGGCCTGTTCGGTACGCACCGCGGCCCGCGGTACGAAGCCGGCGTCGGCGCAGGCGGCGTCCAGGACGTCGGCCAGGCCGCTCGGCGGGGTGAAGTGCACCCAGTCGTGGTCAGCTAGGTCGGCCAGGCGCACGGCCATCCCGGTGCCCGGCAGCTGCGTGCCGGGGGCGGCCGCCAGGACGAACTCCTCGGCCCCGATCGCGCGCACCGGCCCGTCCCAGGCGGGTGGGACGGGGCCAACGGCGAGGTCGGCCTGCCCGGCTTCCATGGCCGCGATCAGCTCGTTGGTGTGCCGGAACTCCGCCAGCCGCACCTGCACGTCGGGGTAGGTGCGGCGCCAGGTCGCCAGCGCGGCGGGCAGCACGCCGATGCTGATCGAGTACAGCGTCCCGACGTGCAGCTCGCCGGCGTCCAGGCCGGAGGCGCGCAGGGCCGCGCTGGTGGCCCGCTCGGCGTGGGCGAGGCTGGCCCGCGCGTGCGGTAGCGCGGTGCGTCCGGCCGGCGTCAGCCGGACCCCGCGCGGCAGGCGTTCGAGCAGCGGCCCGCCGAGCTGCCGTTCGAGCGTCTGGATCTGGTGGGACAGCCCGGGCTGGCTGACGTGCAGCCGGGCGGCCGCCGTGGTAAACGAACCCTCATCCACCACGGCGACGAAGTATTCGAGTTGACGAAGCGACACGGTCATGCACGCAGCTTATCGAAACAAGAATATCTATTCATTAGACATATAAACGGAACGACACCAGGATTGAGCCATGACTTCTCCGCATGCGTTGCACCGGCCGGCGCCGTCCGGCCTCGATCTGCGCATGCTGTGCCTGCACGGCTACCATGGCTCCGGCGCGATCCTGCGCCAGCAGATGGCTCCGCTGGCCGCGACCTTCCCCCCGGACGTTGAGCTCGTGTACGCTGACGCGCCCTCGCTGTCTGTCGGCGACTTCGGCTGGTGGCACGAGGGTTTCCGCGGCTGGGAACGCAGCCGCGACTGGGCCATCGAACTGCTGCGCACCGGGCCGCGCGTCGACGGAATCTTCGGTTTCAGCCAAGGGGCCGCGCTGACGGGACTGCTGGCCGGGCTGCGTGACTGCGATCCCTCGATCCCGCAGTTCCAGTTCGCGATCATGATCGGCGGGTTCACCAGCACCATGGCGCACACCAGACTGTTCCGGCACAAGCTCACGGTCCCGTCCGCCCACGTGACCGGCCGGGCCGACGTGATCATCCCCCGGCGCGACTCGCTGCTGCTCGCCGACCGGTTCGCCGCGCCGCTGATCATCGAGCACCCCGGCGGCCACGTCATTCCCGGCGAGCCCGCCGTGGCTACGCCACTCGCCGGCTTCCTGGCCAGATTCGGCCGCGGCGACAGCGCCGGGCCAGCGCTCGGGGAATCCGGGAGAAGCCGGTGAGCGAGGGGGCCATCCAGAACCTGATCGCGGCCTACGCCGAGCTCGTGGACGACGGCGATTTCGCGGGCCTCGGCGCCCTGCTCGCCGACGCCACCTTCACCGGCAGCGGACCGCCGGTCAGCGGTCCGGACGCCATCGAGGCGATGTTCCGGGACACGCTGATCGTCTACGCCGACGGCACCCCGCGCACCAGCCACGTCACCACGAATATCGCCATCGCGGTCGACGAGGAGGCGGGCACGGCCGTCGCGCGGTCGTACTTCACCGTGCTGCAGGCACTGCCCGACCTGGCCCTGCAGCCCATCGCCAGCGGCCGGTACCACGACCGTTTCGAGCGCCGCGGCGGACCATGGCGCTTCACGGCGCGGCGCGCCACGGTCGAGCTGGTCGGCGACGTGAGCCGCCATCTGCGCCACGCGCAATAGACCTTCCTCGCGTAGCCCTGAGGCGGCTCCTGGTGCCCTAGCATTTCCCGGTCGCGGCGGAGAACGCGCTGATGGCGCTGTTGCCCTCTTCGAGCTGCGGGACGGCGCCGCTCGCGTCGCCTCCCGCGATGGCGGTTCCTGCGACCGCGTAGTCGGCGGTGAGTGTCTTCCACGCGCCGGGGTCGACGGGAGGCAGCGGCAGCGCGGCGGCGGCAATGGCGTCCGAGGCGAGCTTGCGGCCGGCCTTCGCGACTCCGGGCAGGTTGTTAGCGCTGGCGTCCGCGGACAAGGCCCCGGTGTCCGCGTACAACGCCTTCACCGACGCCGCTCCGTGCTGGGCCCAAGCCACCTGCTCGGAGCACGCGATCCGGGCGGAATCGGCTGGCGCGGCGGCGGTGGTGGCGGCGGCGGCCGGGCTCGGGGTACTCGGGGTACGGGCCAACACGCTCGCGCAGCCGGTGAGAGCGGCTACGGCCAGGACAGGTCCGGCCAGGATGACAACGATCTGGCGCTTCATATCGCATCCTCCCAAGACCCGCCGGCGGCCTCGTGGAGAGCGACCGATCCCTGTGGACCCGGCTGTGACACAAAGTGCATGGATGGTTACTGAATGTACCACATCATGATCAGGCCCCTGCTACCGGAGATCGCTGACTAGCGCCGGCCCGTGTCGGCGAAGTGTTCGTGGCCGAGGACGGCGAGCAGCTGCAACTTCTCGTATCCCTCGGTGCGCGGTGGAGCGGTGAGCACGAGCAGTGCCTGCGACTGATCCTCGGTGAAGAGCACTTGGCAATCCAGCTCGATCGGGCCGAGCTGGGGATGGATGAGCGTCTTGTGGTCCTCGAAGCGCTTCGCGACCTCGTGCCGTTCCCACAGCTCGGCGAACTCCGCGCTGGCCTTCTGCAGCGTCCGCACCAGCTCGCCCGCCCGGGACCGCCGTCCCATCGACCCGTAGGCGGCGCGCAGGTTCGCGACCTGGGCCCGGCTCTGCCGGTCGCGGTCGTGCTCCGGGTAGCGCAGCCGCTCGGCGGGAAGGGTGAACCAGCGGTAGATCTCGCTGCGGGCCAGGCCGGTAAAGCCCGACTTGTCGCCGAACAAGGCGTCGGCCATCCGGTTCTGGACCAAGGTTTCGCCCAGATTGGACAAGATGAGCGCCGGGGTGTCATCGAGGCGGTCAAGCACCCGAAGCAGCGCGGGAGCGACATGCGCGGCGGCCGATACCGACGCCGGGGCGTTGTGGCCCGCCACCTGGAACAGGTAGTCGCGCTCGTCGCTGGTCAGCCGCAGCGCCCGGGCCAGCGACGCGAGCATCTGCTCGCTCGGCTGCGGGCCGCGCTGCTGCTCAAGCCGGGTGTAGTAGTCGGTCGACATGGCCGCCAGGGCCGCGACATCGTCCCGCCGCAGGCCCGGGGTCCGGCGCCGCGCGCCCGCGGGGATCCCGACGTCCTCAGGCTGCAGCGCCTCGCGGCGGCGGCGCAGGAAATCCGCCAGTGCGGTCCGGTCCATGTTCCCATTATCAGCGCTTGCCGGCCGCGAACCAGGGATCGCGGATCCCCCGATAAGCGCTCTCTGCACCCACCGCAGCCAGCCGACGATACTCAAAACATGAACATCGCAGGAAACACCATCTTCATCCCCGGTTCCACCAGCGGCATCGGTCTCGCCCTCGCGCTCGCGCTGCAGGCCAGGGGAAACACCGTCATCGTCGGCGGCAGGCGCGCCGACCGGCTCGAGCAGATCGCCGCGCAGCACCCGGGTATCGACACCGTGCCGATCGACACGACGGACGCCGCCAGCATCGAATCCGCCGCGAAGGAGGTGCTGGCGCGGCACCCGGACCTCAACGTCCTCGTCACGATGGCGGGCATCATGCGCATCGAGGACTGGCACCAGCCCGAGTCGTTCCTCGCCTCCGCCGAGTCGGTCGTGACGACCAACGTGCTCGGCCCGATCCGCCTCATCGCCGCCTTCATCCAGCACCTGCAGGAGCGGCCGGACGCCACTATCGTCACCGTCTCCTCGGGCCTGGCGTTCGCGCCGCTGGCCGCCACACCCAGCTACAACGCGTCGAAGGCGGCGATCCACATGCTCAGCGAGTCGCTCCGGCTGCAGCTCGCCGACACCAGTGTGAAGGTCGTGGAGCTCGAGCCGCCGTCCGTTCGGACCTCATTGCTGCCCGGCCAGGAGGACAGCGAGTTCGCGATGCCGCTCGAGGAGTTCGTGGCGGAAGTCGTCGCGCTGCTCGGGTCGCAGCCCGACGCGAAGGAGATTCAGGTCGAGCGGGTCAAGTTCCTGCGCTACTGCGAGGCTCGCGGCGACTACGACCAGGTCGTCGAGACGCTCAACGCCTCCGACCCGCACGGGAAATAGCCAGGCGAATGCGGCCCACGCTGAGCGCGAACTGGATCAGCGCGGGTCGGTGAACCGGGGCGGGCGCTGGTCGAACTCCGCGGCGACCGCCTCGGCCTGGTTCGGGCTGCCGATGAGGGCGTCGATCTCCTTCTGCTCGGCGGCGAAGCCCGCCTCCAGGTCCACCCGGCCCGCCAGGTCCAGGAGCCGCTTGGCCGCCCGGATGGCGTGCGGGCTGCGGCCGGCGACATGGCGGGCCAGCTCGAGGGCGGCCCGGCGCGGATCGCGATCGACCCTGGTCGCCAGGCCGAGCGCCACGGCCTCCTCGCCGCGCACGACCCGGCCGGAGAAGGTCAGCTCCTTGGCCACATCCCGGCCGACGAGCTCAGGGAGCAGCTGCGAACCTGTCATATCCGGCACCAGGCCCCACCTGATCTCCAGCACCGACATCCTCGCGTCCGGTGCGACGATCCGGATGTCGGCGCCGAGCGCGATCTGCAGGCCGCCGCCGAGCGCATTCCCGGTGATGGCCGCGATGACCGGGACGCCGATCTCGGTCCAGACGTAGGCCGCGCGCTGGCCGGTCGACCGGGCCGGCCCACGGCTCGCGGGCAGGTCGACCTGGGCGCTGAGACGAGTGCCGTTCCGCATCGCCTGGAACATGCCGAAGTCCAGGCCCGCACAGAAGTCCGGCCCGTCACCTGACAGCACCACCGCACGGACGCTGGGTTCGGACTTGAGCCGCTCGCCCGCCGTGACCAGGCCGGCGAACATCGCCGCATCCAGGGCGTTGCGCTTGTCCGGCCGGGCCAGCCGGACGTCGGCCACCCCGTCCGTGATCTCCACCGTGACCCGCTGTTCGGCCATCGCTGCTCCTTTGCCGGCGTCCTAGCTCTGGAGTCTGCCCCGGCGGTGCCCTGATAGCCAGCGTGACCCTGACATGGCCGGCCATTCCCGCAGGGATAACGACGACTGGACCTTCCACGCCTCACGCAGCTAGGCGGTGCCGCTGAGGGGTACCGCGTCCGGCGCTCCCCGCGCCGTCCCCTCACCGGGCGGCACGAGTGATCACATCAGCTCAAGCAGCACACCGGCTGGTACAGCACGAAGCCATCTTCCTCGCCTTCCATTGTCCAGCTCGCGGCGGCCGTCTCAAGACCCCCTTCGGCGTCGCTGGCGCGATTCGGCTACACCGAGCCCTGACACGGCACCCGCTGCCTCGGATCGGGCACCTGCGAGGGAGATGGCGGGACTAGGACTCTGGCGGCACCGCAGGCTGATGTTGAGCCGGTCACGCCTATCCAGGCGCAGGACCAAGGCGTAGTGTTACTGGTGGAGAAGCATCCATCAGAACCCTGCGCCAGGCCAGAGCAAATGCGCAGGTAACCCGCGTCGCTCCTGACCCTGGTGGCACGCCCAGTCACGGCCGGTTAGGACTCAGGTATCCAACGATGTCCGTATCATCAAGCGTGCCGCTCTGCTGCAGGGCGATATCAGAACTAGACGAGGCGAGCATACGGCCGACGCGTGATCCCCCGCCCCGGAGGGCATGCGACTGCGCGGAGGCGACTCTTCTCCTGGTGCAGGAGCGCGACCGCATCACCGCGGGCATGAACGACCTCGTGGTACGACGGCTGTTCGCCGCGGGGCTCACTCTCGAAACGGCACTGGGGCTGATCGGCGATCATCCGGGAGCCGGGAAGGTCCAAGAAGCCATCGGCGAGCTGGACCTGGCGATCCGGGATGTCAGGAACGTCGCGTTCGATCACCATCAGCCTGATGCGCTCTCCGGAGGGCAGCCGGGCTAGGGCATTTCGGCCACTGCCCGGCGCGCAACGCCCCGGTCATGTCGGTTCCCTGCACGGCGCCGGCCGGCCCCTAAGGGCGGGCGAGAACGTCCGCGACGCGGGCCAGCGGGGACCTACCGTCGCGTCGGCCATCCTGTGAAAGACCGCCCTGTCCCAGGCCCGCGCCGAGAGCAGCGAGCGGAGGCCGGTAGACCCGGCCAGCGAGAGCCGGGTGGAATGTTCCCCGGCAGGGGTCAGCGACATGTCGGCATCCAGGGCGGGGAACGGCCTGCCGCCCGGCCCGGTAGCCTCCCACCGCAGCGCGAGCACAGCGGACTCACCGCGGGTCACCACTTCCAGGAAATGCACCTCGACCAGTTTGGACATGCCCGGCGCCGTACCCAGCGGGCCGACCCGGACCAGGCCAGTAAGGCCATCACCGTAGGCTCCCTGCGAGGGAGGGGTCTGGGTAGGGCAACCCGCGGCCACGTCACCGGAAGAAGGTCCGCTCGCGGTGACGAGCACCAGGGCGTCAAGGGTGCCAGGCGCCGTGTTCGGGTGGGGGTCACGCTGGGAGCCATACGGACGAACGACCTTACCGGCCCTTGGACTTACACGGACAGCCGACGGGAACGCGCCCGAGGTCAGGGACTGATCTGAACGGGTCCGGATGCCCGTACGGGTATCTACGGATCGGAAGGTTGTCCGCCGGTTTCCCCGGCTGATAGTAGGGTGCTTTAACGATGTGCCAGTCATCCCCTCTACTCACCAGTGGTGCCGCGGCTTGGCGGTGCCCTGGCCTTGACGGATGCGCTGGTTGCTGCCGTGCCTGATGGCCCGTGCCCGGTTCGGTGGACGGGAAGGCAGGCGGTGGTGACGCTGCCGGAACATATCGGCGTGTCTAATTCCGGGCAGATCCGCGAGCAGTTGCTGGAACTGGTCAACCGGGGCGCCGCCGTGCTGATCGCGGATATGACCGGGACGGTTTCGTGTGATCACGGTGGCGCGGATGCTCTTTTGCGCGCCTACCAGCGTGCCTCTGTCAGCGGCGCGCAGCTGCGGGTGGCGGTCACCGCCCAGATTGTCCGGCGGGTCCTGGATGCCAGCGGGCTGGACCGGCTGGTCTCGATCTATCCGTCTGTGCAGGCTGCCGTCGGCGCCGGGACACCAGGTGTCATCCCCCTGGTGCCAAGACCAGGCAAGGGGCAGGGCGAGGACCAGGTCTCGCTTCGTCGGCGGCGGGCCGCCGCGCCGAGGAATAGATCTCAGGCCGCGGGGGTCACTCCGGCGGTGGTATGGGGGCTGGTCGACGCCCTGGACGACGGGGTGGTGCTGACAGATGACGATGGCGTGGTGGTGCTGGCTAACCGGCGGGCGGAGGACATGTTCGGCTACGTGCCCGGTGAGCTGATCGGTCAGCCGGTCGAGTCGCTGGTCCCCGCTGACCTGCGGGCAGCGCACATCAGCCAGCGGGCCGGATACGCGCAGCAGCCGACTGCCCGGCCGATGGCCGCCAGGGCGCGGCTGCCCGGGCGGCGCAAGGACGG
>Ga0302178_10001620_pt1 | contig 18730 bp, 6 predicted proteins | sample I_Palsa_E1_3_FD_198790 | JGI IMG/M metagenome (GOLD analysis project Ga0302178, IMG submission 198790) | Peat permafrost microbial communities from Stordalen Mire near Abisko, Sweden - I_Palsa_E1_3 | ecosystem: Environmental > Terrestrial > Soil > Palsa > Peat permafrost | place: Sweden: Abisko... | reverse complement strand
AGTAAGCAGGGGTTTGATCATCTCCCAACCCCTGGCTGATTTTGCATACGCTGATATATACCATTAATTATTTCTTGACCTGATGCGCCTCCAACTGAACCACCGATAGTAGAGAAATTGTTCGGACCAAACATATTCCATCCACTTCCAGATAAGACGCCGGTTGCAGCCCAATTCGGGCCATTGATCGTCGGCTTAATGGCTGTATTGACTCCAGATTCACCGAGCTTTCCCATTCCGTAACCTAAGCTGGATAACACACCGCTGGTGATGCCTGATCCAATCACGCTGTTGTTCTGGCCATACACAGCGTTATTGATTCCGGTACCCGTGGCTCCGCCGAGCGCATTCACTGCTATGTTCCATCCCAAACCGCCATACACGCCAACGCCACCCGATACACCGGCGATTCCCACATCAATCAGGTTGATCTTGCCGTTTTGGTAATACTGCGAGCCCGCATTGATACCCGCGCTGATCGCGCCAGTTCCCGCCGATGAGGCCCACGTACCCGAGCCCAGCGCACCGCCCGAACTAAAGATCGGCGCACCCGGCAAGGCGCCAACCGGACCCGCAAGCGCCAAGCCACCCGCTGCCGCCGCCGCGCCCCACGTCTGGTTGGCAAGCGCATCGCGGCTTGCTGCATCATGAGTCGCCGAACCCGCAATATCAGCGGCCGCAGGTTTATTCAGCCCTGTGCCATTCGGGTAATACCCCGCATACATATTCGGATTCGCCTTCTGATCAGGCGTCGCATAAAACATATAACCCGGACCGCTGTTTCCATCGGCTGGCAGCATTCCATGCGCTTGACTCAAGAACGCGCTCGCAGTTTGATTCCATGCGCCCGACGAACCGTTTTGCAGTTGCCGATCTGCCTGAGCGGTTAATTCGCTCGCGGCCTGGTCAACAGTGATTCCATTCTGCTTGGCATAAGCCGCTGCATTGGTTTTAATCCACTGTTTTTCATCCGGATGAAGTTGCCGGTTATAGATCTGATTGTTGGACGCCGAGCCCGCCCCAGCAAGCGCTCCTTGCCCACCGGCTAGCGCCCCCGCAGCAGCTCCACCCGCTGCTGCAACAACATCATTTAATGCATTCCTCGCCGCTTGCTGCGACCCCGCCGGCAATCCACTGACCGCCTGATCGATGATCGGTTTAGCCAACGCCGTCAATGCGTCGCCCGTCAGCGACCCGCCAACCGCTCCTGCAATGTTGCCACCCGAGATCGCCGCACCAATCGCGGCCACCGCCGCATGCATCGCGTCTCGTCCCGGCTTCCCCTCGCCGAACACCTCCGGATTGCTTTTCGCGAGAGATCCTGCCGCTTCAGCCATCGCATACGTCGCTGTCTTCCCAAACGCCTGCGCGAACGCCAGGTCGTTTTGCGTCTCCCGCAAGTTAAACGTGTTCTGAACCGTCTGGTTCGCGTTCGACGTGTCACGCGAGAGCCCCGCCGTGCTATCCGTCCCATTCACGTCATCCGCTCTTACCGTGATGGTTGCAGGACTAATCGCCGCATACGTCGTGCCGTTGGCGTTGTCGCTCGTTTGCGCCGCTTGTGGTCCGCCCACCGTTCCCGAGTTCAACGTCACACCCGTGGTCGATCCCGATGACTCAAACGTGTTGGCAATGTCGCTGTAGCTGAAGCTGCCGGTTGTCAACGTGTTCTTCGCCGCCGCCGAGCTCGCAATCTGCGCTCCATTCAACTGCGTATGCCCAGCGACAATCACCCGCAACGATGCCCGTCTGCTGACCCACCGCATCGAAGTTGGAATCGATCTTCGTCCTGCTCGCAGATGCACTGCCCGAGAGCCCGCCCGCGCCGAACGTATAGCTCAAGCCACCGCCCGCGCTGCTTTGCCTCTCAGCGTAGTTTGACGTGTCCTTCTCACTCGTCATCGTCAAGTCCCGACCCACATCCACACTCACCGCGTTGCCTGACGCTAACGCGCCATCAAGCGTCGTGTCCCGTCCCGAATGGATCGTGAGCGCGTTGCCTGCCGCCACCGTCGTGTCCTCCTGCGTCACGCTCTCGCCGTTGCCATGCCCGCTCGCCGCATAACCGTTGGCAAACACGCTGATCCCTGCACCGCCCTTGGAACTCACCCCAATCCCCACACCCGCATTCCACCCGTTCGAGCCGTTCGTGCTCGAATCGATTTGCGTACTCTGCGCACTTTTTAGCGTCACGTCGTTGTTCGCCCACAAATCGACGTCCCTGCCCATCACGTTCGCATCGGTCATCGTGATATCGCCCGTTCCTGCTGCGCCGTTTCCACCGGTGGCCGTAATACTCACGTTGTTGTTGCCAACGATCGATGACCCACGCGCCGTCGATATCGACGTGCTCGACGCCTGATCGTTTTGGCTCGACCCAATGCTCAACTGCAACTGAACACCCGATGCGTTGGCAACATTACCGCCGCTCGCCAACGCGTCCGCCGTGCCAGCGATCTGGCCACGGTTCTGATACGCCGCCTCCGCCGCTGCCAGCCCTTGCACCGCGGCCAGTCGCGAATCGCCTGACTGAGTACCCGACTTCACATCGGCGACCATCGTCTGCGCTGTATCGAGCACCCCGCAGCCTATGCCCACGGTCAGCCCCGACTGCTTCGACCTTTGCGTCTGCGCATCCTGATACGCGTCGTACGCAGCATTCACCGTGACGTTCTGAGCTTTGATCGCCACATCCTGACCTGCGACCACTTGACTGCCAGTTAGCGTCACGTCATGACCGGCGTTAATCGAAACGTCCCCTGCCGATGCCCCGATCGTGCTGCCGCGGTTCGTCACGCTCGATGATTGATCCGTCTGCGCCAACGACCGGCTGCCAATCGTCACGCCCAAGCCACCGCTACCCATCAAGCCTGACTTGCTCGATTGGTACCCACTGCTTTGCGCGTCTGTGCTTTGCGACGTGGTGATATTCACATCCTGACCTGCCTGCAGCGCCACGACGTCTGTACCGACCACAGCGCTTCCGCGAACGTTGATATCGTGACCTGCGCCGATAGCTACCGAGTCGCCCGATACGAGCGAGCCCGTCGCGTTATCTCCCGCAAACGTTCGCTGCGAATCCGTTGTCGACCGCGATAACAAGCTCTTCGACGACGAATGCGATGTATCGCTAAAGCTGGTCTTATCATGCGCTTCGACCATGTTCACATCGCCGGTCGCCCCCATCAGCACCTGACTGTTTCCCGCGCCATTCGTCCCGGCAACAATCGACGAACCCTGAAGCGTCAGATCTTTCGCCGGCGCTGATCCGACCACCGGCAGCACAAGATTGCCGTTCGCATCCGGCTGCGCGCCAGCCAATACGGTGACATTGCCGCCCGCAGACAGCGAGCTCGCCGCATTCGTTTCGGCGCTGGAATGCACCGTCTCCCAGGCGCGGCGAGACTCCCCATGGCCGTCGTTCGTGCTTGTGTTCGTCGCGCTCACAATACTCACGTTCCCAGCGCCCGCGACCACCGTGCTCCCCCCGGCATTCAACTGACTGCCGGCTACATTGATATCACCGCCGCTGACAACGCCAAGATTTCCACCCGCCGATATCGTGCTTCCGGCTACCTGCGTCGAGACAGTGTGCTCGGTGTTTTTACCCGCCTGCGTGGCGACGTCCGAACCGGTCTGAGCCGCAGCGATGTTCACCGCATGTCCCGCCGACATCCCCATCCCCGCACCTGCCGTGATCTGCGCACCTTGCACCGTGATGTCATTGCCCGCGTTCATCAACGTGGTTCCGCTCGACTGAATCTGCGCCACCGGTCCAATCGACGTGTGGGACGAAACGCCGCTCGCGGACGTCGACCATTCCGTATCCGTCACGGACCGGTTGACGATGTCATGTCCCGCCTGCATACCGACGTTACCGCCCGAGATCAAGCCACCGATGTTCTGGATATCGTTGTTCGCAATCAGAATCGTGTTCTGTGTGCTGCTGATCGCACCACCGTTGTTCATGATATTGGCGCCACTGATCCCAACCGAATTGCCCGCGATCAACGCGCCGGTCGGAGAAAGGGTGGCGTCATCCGTCTTGGCGAGATAGACCTGCGGCACGAGAACGGTTTGCCGGGTGCCATCGGGCATAGTCACGGTCTGGTTAACGAGCCATACGATGTCCTCAGTCAACGCAGCCATCTGCGCATCCGTGAGCGCCACGCCCGGTTGCAGGCTGAACTGTTTTTGTACTGCCACACCGCTCAACATCAGTTGCCGATATTGCTGCTCGGCACTGGTGTCGCCGGGCAGATACTTGCGTCCTGTCAGACTCGTTACCTGATTTTGTACAAGTTGCGTTTCATAGAAACCATCGCCCAGGCGCTTTTGCGTCTGCTCGGGATTGATACCGAGCAGGTTGAGCATGTAGTCGCTGGAAATGAATGTGCCATAGCTCGTGAAACGCGGGTCGGTTTGCACGAGATAGCTCTGGCCGGGCGTATCGCTGACTTTGTACAAGCCACTCGTCGGCAGTACCGGACTCAGCAGAGCGGCACGCGCGCCATCCACTTTTCGTACCGCACCAGACACCGCCGCAGCGGCGGTCGCGCCGCCCGTTGCGTTAATCGTGCCTGTGCTGGTTGTCACCGCCCCCTGGGCACCATTGGCCGCGCTACCTGCGGCACCAGCCGTGCCCGTTCCTCCAACCGAGCCGCTCGCACCAGCAGAACCAGCCGTGCCCACCGAACCCGACGCGCCCGCCGTGGTGATCGTGTCGCCCGTGCCCACCGCGCCCGGAAGCGTCACATTACCCAGGCCCAATGCCTGCGCACTGGCGCCAGCGACACCGCTCGCCGCTGACACGCTGCTGTTCGTGATGTCACCGCCGTTGATCGACACGGTCTGATTGCTCGTGATCGTGCCACCGGCAATGCCGGTATTTTGGGTAATGGACGGATTGGTCCACGTGACCCACTGCACGGGTGCAGTCGGATCGGAAGCCCATGGGCTGCTATAGCCCGAGCGATTCGAAAATGAATACGTCGTGCTGAGCTGCGCGCTGGTGTTGTTGATCGCTGCGTTGCTGCTGCCATTCGTACCATTGACGACCTGCTGCTGGTTGACGTTCAGGTCCCCGCCCGCAGCCACCGTGCCGTTGTCGTTATTGAACCGGCTGCCTATGACCAGGTTCATTGCTGAGCCTGCGGTCATCAGCGCGGGCGCGCCGCTCCCGGCGGACAGCGTGGTCTCCGCGACGGTCTGCGTCGCTTGCCGCTCCACTTCCGTAGGATACGAACCCGGACCGCTGCCCGCGCGGCGCTGCTCGGTCGACTTAATGATCTGGGTAGTCGGGTCCGTGTAGCCCGGATACGTTTCAAGCCTTACGCAGGACGTCGTGCAGTCTCCATATTGATTGGAATAGGAGATGGTACCGAGCTGGTTGGAGACCGTATCAAGGCTGTGATCCGGAAACGCGTTGCCTCCGCCGGTCTGGTCCGGGTTCGACTGGTCGGTGGTCTGACTGTAAACGTACAAGACGACCTGTCCCGCGGCCACGTCCACGCGCAACTGCTGCCCGTACTGGATGTTCCCTCCGCCGTTGGGTTGACCGTAAGTCAGACCACTCTGCTGCCACTGAAACACCGATGCGTTCGCTGGCAAGTTGACGACCACTCGCTGGACGATATAACCATCGGGCGACACAACGGGCGTTGAAGACACGATGTCCGACGGATTCACGTAATACGCGGTTTGAATATTCGTGTTCGCATCCTGAAACGGGGCGGTGTTGCCGGGCTGGCCCGGGTGCCACCACGGCAACTCCTTCATCACATACGTTTGGGTGCTTGTGGTGGTCGTCGTCTGGATATTCTGGCGGACGTTATTTATCTGGTTTGCGGCTGCATCCAGATTGCCACCAGCTTCAATCGTCGACGATAAGTTATTGATGGTCCCAGCCTGATTGATCAGCGTGCCGTTCGCATCGGTACCGCTGTTTGCGGCCATGTTGACGTCGCCTAGACTGTAGACGGTGGCGCCGTTTTGATTGTTGATCGTGCCCGGCACCCACAGGTTGGCCTGCTCAGTGCCCGCGATGATCGCGGCAACTCCGTCGTTGGTCAGCGTGTTCGCGTTCGCGTTGATCGTGCCGCCGATAATCGTGGCCGTGTTCTCGAGCGTATTGCTGATCGTCGTGACGGTATTGCCTTCAATACGCCCGGCGTTGTTGATATCGCCCGCGCCATTGCCGGCGATTAGCGTCGTTTGGCCTGTCGCGGCATCGCCTGCTGTACCCGACACAATGTCCGCGCCAGCCGTGTTCACGATATTCGCCGCGCTCACGGTCACGCCGCCCGCTGCCGACAATGTCTGCTCGTTCGTGAACGTGCCTGATGTCGACAACTTGAGGTCGTGGTTCGCCGTGATCAGGTTGCCGGCGTTGTACGTATAGTCGCCTTGCAATGAAACAGTTGCGTCATGGCCGCCGATGATCTTGCCGTTGCCGGTAAGCGCGTTGGCCGTTATCGCAAGGTCGCCACCGCTTCCCACCGAGCCGCCGCCGTTTTCCAGCGTGCCGGTGGAAATCGTAACGGTTCCTGTGCCACCCAATGGATTCGCAATTTGCCCGTTCGTGTTGTTCAGGCTAGCCGTAGTCAGCGCAACGTTGCCGCCGCTTACCGTTCCGCCGACATTGGAAAGAGAGGCGCTCGGTTCGTTGAGCGTCAACGTGCCGCCAGAAACCAATTGCCCACCGTCGTTGACAACACTGCCCGGCACAGTGAGCGTCAACGCACCGCCCGCCGCCGTCTGGGCACCTTGCGTGTTACTGAAATTAGCGCCCGCGATGGCGACATCGCCGTTCCCACCGATCACGGCCGCCAAGCCGGCGTTCGTGATCGCGCCCGTCGCATTCACGCTGGTCTGAGCCGTGCCCGCATTGGTCAGGACACCGTTGGTATTGTCGATCGAACTGCCTGCAAGCGTCAGCGCACTGGTTGCCCCAAGGCTTTCGATCTTGCCAGCTACATTCGATACCGCACCCGCTGCCGCGACGGCAAGATTGCCTTGGGTCGCGATCGTGCCGCCGTCGTTGGTCAATGACGATTGCGAGGCCACACCGAGGTTGCCAAGGGCGGCCATCGTGCCGGATGTGTTGTCGATTGAAGCCGCGTTCACCGATACATCCGCAGCACCACCAATCGTGCCGGCGCGGTTGGACAACGCCTCCGCTGCAACCACCGCGACAGCGCCACTGCCAAGTCCGTGGACCGTGCCGCTGTTGTTATCGATCGATTGCGCGCTTACCGTTGCAGCGCCTGTTGCCGCCTCAATCGTTCCGCCTGTATTAACGACTGCGCCCTGACCGGCAGACACCGTAACCGACGATCCGCCGATGTATCCGCCCATGCTGTTATCGACCCCGCCCTGCCCGATCAACGACTCCGCGCCAAGCGCCGATATCTGGCCGCCACGGTTCGATACAGAACTCGCGTTGACCGTCGACATGCCGTTGGTCGCGATCACACCGCTGTCGTTATCGAGCACCCCGGTTGCTACGTTGAGACTGCCCGACCCCGAGTGCATGATCGATCCGTTCGCGTTGATCAGCGTCTGCGGCGTCATCGAGAAATCTGTCGCTGCGATTTGTATCGAGCCACCAGTGTTATCGAGCGTGTTCGCGACATCAAGCGTGGCAATGCCGCCGGATGCGGTCTGCGCGATCTTGCCACCGGCGTTGGTCAGGTTGTTCGCATGAAGGCTCGCTGATGCAGCGTTGACCCAACCATCGCTGTTATCGAGCTCGTCAGCGGTGATCGTCACGGCACCGGCCGCAGTAGTCGTTCCCGACTGAATGGTGCCGCCCGCGTTTGTCAATCGCGTGCCGGCCTGCACCGTCAGCGCGCCCACCGACGCGAGCGTACCGCCGTTGTTATTCACTGCCGTACCAGCAACGTCAAGCGTGCGCTGAGCGCTTACGGTCCCGCTGTTGGCAATAGTGGTTGCGCTTACTGCTGCAGCGCCGTTGCCGGAGATCGACCCGGCGTTGGACAACGCGCCGGTTTTGATATCGAGGGTGCCGGTGCCCGCGTGGGCGATGGTCCCTTGAGCGCCGTTAGTCAGCGAGCCTGACGAGATCGTGAAATCTTGCCCGTTGCTTTGAAGCGTTCCCGACGAGTTGTCCAGCGAGCCCGCAACCGAAACGATGGTGTTACCCATCCCGCTTTGACTCACGACCCCGGCGTTATTGATGAGATTGAGCGCCTGAACCTGAATCGACTGGCCCGATGCTGTGCCACCCGAGTTATCGAACGTGTTGGTCACCGCGATGCCCAGATCGGTTGCGGCGCTGAGTGTTCCGCTATTTGTGAGCGACCCGGCCGTGATCGACGCGGCGCCGTTGCTGCCGATCACCCCGCGCGAACTATCGGCTGCGGGCGCATTGCTCAACTGCCCAGCGACGTTGAGTGTCATCGCGCCGGTGCCGAGCGAAACAATGCGTCCCTGAGAGTTATCCAGCGATCCGGCGGACGCCACGAGCGGACCACCCGCATCAATCTCACCGCCGATGTTCGACACTGCTCCTGGCGTTGAAATAGAAAGACCGCCCTGACTAATGATCGCACCGCGATCATTAGTCAGCGAAGACTGCGACGCAACGTTTAGCTGACCAAGAGCCGTTATCGTGCCTGCTGTACTGTCGATCTGAGCAGCGTTTATCGATACGTCACCGTTCCCGCCAATCATGCCGCTGCGGTTCGAGACGGCACCGCTCGTGGTCACCGTGACGGCTCCCTTGCCCAGCGCGTGGACGGTGCCGCTGTTGTTATCGAGCGCTTGTGCGTTGAGCGTTGCCGGACCCGTCGCTGCCTCGATCATTGCGCCGGTGTTCGTCACGCTCCCCTGCTGCGCCGACACGGCAACGCTTGCACCACCGATATAGCCGCCAGTGCCCGCTAACGCGCCGTTATCAACTCCGGTCTTCCCCGTTATCGATTGCGCCCCCACGGCCGAAATCTGACCTCCGCGATTCAACACTGATGAGGCTACGATCGCCGATGCGCCGTTCGTGCCGAGCACACCGCCATCGTTGTCCAGCGCGCCGGTCTGCACGCCAAGCGTGCCGTTACCAGCGTGCGCAATAGTCCCGTTAACATTGGTCAGCGTCTGCGGTGTCAGCGCGAGATCGACCGCTGCAACCTGTATCGACCCAGAATTGTTATCGAGCGTGTTCGACACATCCAGCGTGGCGGTGCCATTCGTTGCCGACTGCGTAATCTTGCCGCCGAGGTTCGTCAGATTGACTGCGTGAATGCTCGCAGAACCTGCATTGATCACGCCCTGACTGTTATCCAGTTTGCCGGCCGTGATCGCTACCGTGGCAGGAGCAGAGGAAGTCCCCGAGCGTATCGTGCCGAGCGTGTTGGTGAGCTGAGTTGCGCTCTGGACCGTCAGGCCATCGACAGATGCGAGCGAACCACCATTGTTATTAATCGATACCGCCGTCACGCCGAGTGTGCGCTGAGCGCTCACTGTGCCGCTATTGGCAAGCGTCGTCGCATTCACGGTGGCATCGCCGTTGGTCGCGATAGCCCCCGAGTTCGACATTGCGCCGGTTTGGATCTCGAGTGCTCCGGTTCCGCTATGCGCGATCGATCCTTGAGCGCCGTTATTCAAGGAACCGGAGGATATCGTCAGATCCTGTCCATTGGTTTCGAGCGTACCTCCCGAATTGTTCAGCGAGCCTGCAACTGAAACCGTGGTGTTATCCGCTCCGCTTTGACTGATGACCCCGGCTTTATTGACGAGATCATTTGCCTGAACCTGAACGGTCTGCCCGGACGCGATGCCCTTCGAGTTATCGAAGGTATTGGCGACGTTGATACCCAGGGTTGTTGCCGCGTTGAGCGTTCCGCTATTCGTCAGCGACCCTGCGGCAATAACGGTCGCTCCATTGCCGCCGATCAGGCCATTCGATCCGTCGGCGGCCGGCGCATTGATCAACTGTCTGCTGACATTCACGGTCAAGCGATCGGCGCCCAGCGCTGCGATACGGCCTTGCGTGTTATCCAGCGATGCCGCGGATACGTTGAGCGCACCACCCGCATCGATGCTTCCGCCGACGTTTGAAACTGAACCTGTAGATGCGACGGTCGCGGCGTTCATGGCGGAAACTGCGCCGCCTTGATTGCTGATGCCCGAGGCTTGCACCGACAGCGCGCCATTCGACGCGACCACACCACTTTGATTGTTCAAAGGACCGGTCGTCACTGTCAGCTTGCCTGATCCCGCGAGCTGCACCTTGCCGCCAGCGTTTGCTATAGAACCCGCCCGCAGTGCGAGATCTGAGGCATTCGTGGTCAACGTGCCGCCCGAGTTGTCGAACTCGCCCGTGATCTGAATCGATGTGTCGGCGGTGCCGGTTTGGTTGATCAGGCCGCCTTTGTTAGAAAGACCTGCCGCATTTATGTTGATCTGAGCCGCATTGATTTGCGCGAGCTCGCTCGCCCTTTCTGCGTCGTTGCGCACCGTCCCTGCAGGCGCATTGATATCGACTCTCTGTCCAGCGCTCGTGTTGGCGCCCGTCAGATTGGCGTCACCGTTCTGAGCCAGCAGCGACAGGTTGCCGTTTGCCGTGGTCGTCGACCCGGAGAGATCAAGCGACGCACCCTGCAGCGTTGCGTTGCCGCCCGCGATGTTCCGGCCGTTCGCAGCAAGCGTATTGCTAGCGACGACGATCAGGTCACCGGACTGGCTCACGTTACCCGATGCATCCACTCCCGCAGCCAGGCTGCCCGTGGACGAGACGTTCGCGCCATTGACTACGACCTGGGCCTGCCCCGCGATCGTGCCGCTGTTCGACACATCGCCCGGTGAGTTGACGGTTGCCGACTGAAGTCCGTAGATCGAGCCGCTGTTTCCTACGCCACCCGCCGCCGACAGATTCAGGTTGCCCGACGCATTCGTGTTACCCAAGACGACCAGTTTGCCTTGCGTGGAAAGTGTGAGGTCACCCGACTGAGCGGCGATGGTGCCCGCGTCATTGACGCCGACGCCACGCTCGGTCCCGACCAGCCAGATATGCTGAGCGTACATACCGCCCAGTTGGCTCACATCGACACTGACCGAGGGCGCCGTCCCGGTGCCGGTGATGGGGGTTGCTGCCAGCGGAGAATGGTCGACTTGATTGGCGCCTGTAACTACGTTTAATGAGTTCGCGTACACGCTGGCGTTCACCGACACGGCACGCGCAATCACATCGACCTGATCCAGATTCGACGCGTTCAAACCGGCGCCGGTGAGCGAAACGGTGCCGCTCGTGACGCGAAACGCATCGAGACTGCCGCTCGGTCCAATGACAGGCATGCCGGTGGTGAGAATGCCGCGACTCGTATTGATGAAGCCGCACCCCGAACAAGTGATGCCTGCGGAGTTTGCGATCACGACTTCAGCCTTGCGTCCTGCGACTTCGATCTGTCCCGCGAGCATGGACGGGAGATTGCCGGTCACTTGATTCAGGATGATCTTCGCTGGCGACGTCAGATTTGCGTTGCCTGGAATCCAGCCGGCAAGTTGGCTCTGAATGGAGGTCGGTGAATTGTTCAATACCGCTCCGGCGCGGCCGACGGAAAATTGATCGTACTGGTTGTTCGATACACCCGCAGCCGATGGGCGAGAGATCTGAACCAGGGGAATGCCTGAAGGCGTGGTAGCGACAGTCGGTTTCTGTGCTCCAGCGTTTGGATTCGGAACGATTTGCGCGGCGACCCATACGGGAGTCAAGCCGAAGATGCAGAGGGCGCCGAATGCTGCGACTCTCAGTTGCCACACGAGGGGCAGCGGGCGGGATGGTGCATCGCCTGAATTTCCGCTGCTTGAACACCGCCCAGATACCGTCTCCGCGACCGCAACTAATGCGTTTTGAACACGGTTGAAAACAACACGGAAACAGTTTTTATTCATTTCATTACGCGCGTGGCAATCAGAATGGCCGGCGAGTGTAATGGTTACGTTTGTGAAAGTTGATACAAAGTGTCAAGGTAAGCTAATTATTGTTGTCGTTTTGGATTTCCATGTTTTTTTCGACAACGTGAGTATCTCGTTAGCCCGGCCTTTTCAGAATATTCTCAATTTGGCGCATCGCCGGGACTGTGCGGATTGTGGGGCATGCGATGAGAAAATTTGGCAAGTTCTTGATCGTTCACTTCGCTCGGTACGGGCCTCGTCAAGGATGTGCCCGCAGCCTCACATTCGATGGAGATCCGAATCGCGAAGGGGTGTATGTCTACGTTGTGTGACAATCAAGTCCTCACCCTACAAATCACAGCACGGCGGAAGATCATGAACATCAACAAGAAAGTGACGTATCTGGTCAGCATCTTTATCGGTACTCCGACACAGCAGCACGCACAGATCAAAGACATCGCGGCGCAAGTGTCAGGCGACGACTACGAGTTCTTGCATCTGCATCAAATGGGCGCGTTTTTGGTGCTGAACACGGATCGCAGCGCCAAGGAACTGGCGGGCTCGTTCTCGCGTGCGACAGCGGCAGATGATCGAGTGTTTATCTGCGAAATGGGCCAAGACTGGCACGCGCTCGGATTGAACAAAGCGATGTTCTGGTTGCAGAACCATCTGGCGACCAAGACGCAGACGCCCGCGACTAAGAAAGGGAACCCGTTTGGAGATGCGTGATCGTGTGTGAGATGAGCTTTTGGACGGATCTTGGATCACCGTTGTAATCGCGGGTAGATACTCCTCGAAGCTTTAGTGCAACCCCATCGAACGGCTGCCCTTCGGCCGGAGCTGACATTCAAGTATCACCGTAGGTCAGTCGGCTATGCGTCGCTTTCCTGACGTTCGCAGATGGAGTGTCGCGGTGACCAGTCTCACGGACGCCGAATGCGTACTTTCGATCCGAAACAGTCGGATGCCTCTCCTAAAAAAGCCGCCACTCGGTTGATGTAACGCGCCCCTGCCGCTCCGGAAGCATCTGCCGCTGTTTCGGCGCACTGCGAGTTATCTTTCGATCGCTAACTTCGGTCGTTCCGAATCGGGTTGCGTGCAACTCGGTTCGTCCCTCGTCAAAAGTGACCCATTGCGGCCTGCAATCTGACGACCGCTTAAGATGTTAATTGGAATTCTACGTGAACATCAACACCGTCCCGCTGCTCGACGCCGCCACCGTCGGGAAGCCGCCATATTGCTGACGTAGAGCCCAGTCCGCTCCAACGGCCGCTCCGGCCGAATGGCTGCCGTTCGAAGATACAACCGCGGCCATCCTTTTCGGCTGAGCGTTATTCAGCCGAACCGCGAACGGATCGCTTCGCACCTTCAATTCATCGAAGGACATTCGTTTCTTCAGTCCCACTATCCCGCCGACGCTTCACTTTGCCTACCATCCCAAAGTGACCACCCCCTAAAGCCTCAAACCACCCCATGGAATTCGATACCAAAGTAGCCATCATCATCCTCGACGGCCTCGCCGTCTGGCAAAAACTCAACGTAACCGCGTTCCTAGCAACCGGCATAGCAGGCGCAGCCCCTGACGCGATGGGCGAGCCCTACATCGATGCCGCTGGCAGAACCCACGCTCGCCTCCTAGGCCAACCAATAATGGTCTACCAAGCCGACACCCCCGGCCTTCTCCGCGCCTTCCGTCAATCGATAGAACGAGAACTCACCCGCGCCGTCTACGTCCGCGCAATGTTTTCCACTGGCCACGATGAAGCCAATCGAGAAGTGTTCCTAAAGGAGCCGGCAGATACGCCCGATCTAGTCGGACTGGCCGTGAGAGGCCCGAAGAAAGCAGTCGATAAAGCCATCAAGGGCTTATCACTGCATGGTTGATTGAAACGAGATCGAAACGCGGTCGCTCGCCAACCCACCGACCGCCATTCCCTACTCAGCCGCGCAACGGCCAAGGCAAACCAAAAACCCTAAACCCCCAAAGCCCCCGCCGCGCCCATAGCGTGCCGCGCCTGGACCAACGAAGTCCGCGCCGCCCGCGCATCGCCGGCGACCTTCAACAGCGCCCCAAGCTGCGAGGGCTCCTTCAACAACTCGCGCAAGATCGGCAGAATCGTCGTAGTCCCATCATCCCGCAACCCGGCCGTCGCAGCACTTGGCAAACTCCGCCAAGCCGGATCAACAATCGCCCGGCAAACCGCAAACGGTAACCCACGCGCCGTAGCAATCGCCCCGGCAATATGCGATTCCATATCCACCGCCAGCGCCCCAGTTGCCCGATAAAGCGAGCTCTTCTGCTGCTCGCCGGTCAAAGGCGCGGCCACACCGGCCATCGTCCCTCGAACCGCCTTCGCCTCCAGCGGCGTCCCGGCAAACGCCGCGAACAGCCTCGTAGACCATTCCGGATCGGTATCAAGCACACCGAACGGCCCCGACACCGAGCTAGCGATAACCACCGTCCCCGGCTCCAACTCTGGCGAAAGCCCTCCGGCTGTTCCGAAGCTGATAATCCCGGAGCACCCCCGCGTCAATGCTTCGCTTAACGCACGTTCAAGCAAATCCGACCGCGCCGCAAACACCGACTCCACTCCAGGTCCACGAGCGATACGCGCTTCGAACGCCATCCCCGTCACGGCAATCACGGGCAACCGCGCATCGCCAGAACCGGAGCCAGAACTGAAACCAGATCCAGAAGCAAAGCCCGGTCGCGAACTCACATGCCCGCCGTCACGCGCGACGTACCGTCGCGCATCATGTTCCTGTACCGTGCCATCGCCCAAAGCGGGAAGAACTTTCTATACCCGTGGTATCGCAGATAAAACACCCTCGGAAATCCAGTCGCTGTAAATCGCGTCTCATCCCACAACCCATGTTCACGCTGCGTGGCATGCAGATACTGCACGCCCTTCGCCACCGCCGGATGATCGACAAACCCCGCCGCCATCAACCCCAACAACGCCCACGATGTCTGCGAAGCCGTGCTCGGCGCCGCTTCATATCCGCGATAGTCGAGCTTGTAACTCTCCCCGCCCTCACCCCAGCCGCCATCGGCGTTCTGGATGCTGATGAGCCAATGCGCGGCGCGCTGAATGCGGCTATCGGTAAGAGGCAATCCAGCCGCATTCAACGCACACAGCGCAGTCCACGTGCCGTAGATATAGTTCAGCCCCCAACGCCCGTACCAGCTTCCATCGCGTTCCTGACCACGCAAAATATAGTCGAGCGAGCGCTTCGCCGGCTCACTCGTCGCTGGCTGCTCACCCAACTGCGCGAGCATCGAAAGACAACGCCCGGACACATCAACAGTAGGCGGATCGAGCAACGCGCCGTGATCGGAGAAAGGAATGTTGTTGAGGTAATACTGCGTGTTCTCAGGCTCGAATGCGCCCCACCCGCCGTCGCTGCTCTGCATGCCAACGACCCATTCTCGCCCGCGCGCAATCGCCTCGCCGTACAGCGCCGTCCCGTTTTCACGATCGGCACGTTCCATCGCCATTGCCACAACAGCCGTATCGTCCACATCCGGATAGTGCGGATTCGCGAACTGGAACGCCCACCCTCCAGGCCGGATATTCGGCCGGCGCGAGATCCAGTCGCCGCGTACATCGAGAATCTGCAGCGGCACCAACCAGTCCAGCCCACGCGAAACAGCAGCGCGTGCCTTGGGCGTATCGGCTTCGAGCAACGCGTGCGCAACCAGCGACGTGTCCCATATCGGCGATAAACACGGCTGGCAATAAGCCTCGCCGTCCGGCGCTTCATCGATGATCAAAAGCTTCTCAATCGACTTGCGCGCAATCGCCCGGTTCGGATGATCTTCCGGATAACCAAGCACGTCGTACATCATCACGGAGTTGGCCATCGCGGGGAAAATCGCGCCGAGACCATCTTCGCCGTTCAACCGTTCATCGACAAAACTCACGGCCGCTTCTATCGCGCGTTGCCGCGTGTGGCGGGGGAACAGCGGATCAGCGGCGCGCAGCACGGCATCCACGCAACGGAACAACACGAACCAGCCCTGATGCTGATGCGGCGCACGCGCGGCCATGCCGGCGTTCACGGGGGCATCGAAGAACAGTTCATCAATGCGCACGCCCTTCGGATTCCGCGCTTTCGGCCGCTTCGCGTTGAGCACGAGCAGCGGCACGATCACGGTCCGCGCCCAGTACGACACCTTCGACAAATGGAACGGGAACCACTCGGGCAAGAGCGTGATTTCCACGGGCATCATGGGCACCGCGCGCCACGACACCACGCCGAACAGCGCCAGCAGAATTCGCGTGAACACGTTGGCTTTTTCCGCGCCGCCGGCCGCGATAATCGCGCGACGCGCCCGCTGCATGTGTTCGGCTTCAGGCGAATCGCCAATCATCTTCAGCGCAAAATACGCCTTCACGGTGGCGCTGACGTCCATGGCGCCATCGGTGAAAAGCGGCCAGCCGCCATCGTCACGCTGGATCCTGCGCAAGTACCGCGCGATCTTCGCTTCGAGCTCGAGATTCGGCGTCTCGGCAAGGTAATGCACGAGCAGCACGTACTCAGCGGGAATGGTGGCGTCGGCTTCGAGTTGGTAGAGCCAGTAGCCGTCGGGATGTTGGTCGGCAAGAATGGCATCGGCAGCACGCGCCACCGACGCTTCCAGCGCCGCCGCCGTCACCGGCTGGAGACCGGGCGGCTGGACAGTTTCGTTCATCAGCGTTGCACCGAGAAATCAATCGAGGGGTTCATAAGCAGGTCCGCGGCCTTCTGGCCGGAACGGATGGAGCCTTCTATCGTGGCGGGCAGACCGTTGGCCGTCCAGTCGCCGGCCAGCATCAGGTTGGACCAGCGCGTACGCGTGCCCGGCCGGAGGTTTTCCTGGCTCGGTATGGCCGCAAAGGTCGCACGCTTTTCCGTGACAATTTGCCATGTCGGCATGCGCTCAACGGGCAAGCGCGCCACCTTCGCGACCTCTTGCCAAATGCCATGCGCAAGCACTTCGCGCGGGGTATCGAGGAGACGATCCGCGCCGCTGATGGTCACCGAAAGACGTCCATCGAACGCGAACAGCCATTCGGCGGTGCCGTTCAGCAAACCGGTCATCGGCTCGAAGGCAAGCGGCGGATCAATCGCGAAATGCGCATTGATGATCGCGCGGAATTCGTTCGGCGCGGTCAACCCCGGCACCAGTTGCTGCGCGACGTTCGGCGGAACGGCAAGCACGACGCCGTCGTGAAGGCCGATGTCCACGCGGCCATCGTCGAAATCAAGCGAAGTCACACGCGTCTTCGAATCCGTGCCGGCGAAGCCGATCTCACGGACCCGCGACCCGAGCTTGATCTCCGCGCCGCCATATTGCAGCAGCCGCAACGCGGGATCGATGAACGCATGGCCCAGCCCGTTGCGCGCGACCAGCGGCCGGCACGCCTGACCGCCCAGCAGCAGCGATTCCTTCAGCACGTTGCCGGCAAGCACCGCGCTGCCTTCATGCGGATCCACATTCAGCACAGCCAGGAACAGCGGGTTGATCAACGCGTCCCACAAGCGCCCGTTCGTACGCATGGTCTGCTGCATCGTGCGGCCGGGTTTGGCGAACAGTAACGGCACAAGCGACAGATAATCCGCGGGCATGGTGCCCGGGACACGCGCGGCGGAATCGAAGATCCAGCCCGGCACGCGGCCCGGCGAAAGCTTCACTGTCCAGCGCGCGCCACTGCGCAAATCCATGAACGGAAACTCGGGCTGGGTCGGGCCGACGAGTTCGTCGGCAGCACCAATCGTCTTGGCATAACTCAGCGTGGCGTGGTTGCCCGACAGCACCAGGTGGTTGCCGTTATCAATCGTGGCGTTGAGCTTGATATCGAAGTAAGAACGGCAGCGGCCGCCCGCGTGCGGTGCGGCTTCGTGCAGGACCACACGCGCTCCACGGCGCTGCAACTGGACTGCTGCGGCAAGTCCCGACAACCCCGCGCCGATCACATGAACGAGACGCGACATCAGAAAATATGTCGCGCGACGATCCACAGCAGCCGCGAACGCGGCGTGCGGATGTGGTTACGCGGAAGATCGAAGCCGCGCTTCAAATTCGCTTCAAGCACGCACCGGTACGCACCCGACATGATGCGCGGCGCCCGCACCTGCGCGCGCGGCGCGGTGGCCATGATCGCATCGGATTGCGCGTAGTGGGACCGGGCGCGATCGGCAAGCGTCAGGCAGACACGCGGCAAGCGGGCATCGTTGACTATGGACGTGATGTCGGTCGTGGAAATACCTTCGCGGGACAGCAGTTCACGCGGCAGATAGACCCGTCCGATACCGGCGTCTTCATCGATATCGCGAAGAATGTTCGTGAGTTGCAGCGCACGGCCGAGGTGGTGCGCGAGACGCCGTCCGGCATCTTCGTGCATCCCGAATATCCTCACCGATAACCGCCCGACCGCACTCGCCACGCGGTCGCAATACAGGTCGAGCGTGGCTTCGTCGGGCGCGACGATGTCTTCGGCGGCGTCCATGGCCATGCCGTCGATCACGGCAATGAAGTCATCGCGTGAAAGATGAAAACCTTCAATATGTTGCGTCAACGCGGCCAGCGACCTGCGCGGCTTGCCGGCATAGCAATCGTCTATATCCGCACGCCATTGTTCAAGCGCGGCGGCGCGTTCGCCGCGCGGCAGCGTGCCGTCGGCAATGTCGTCAACCGCGCGGCAGAACGCGTAGACCTGATACATGGCGTCCCGCTGCGCAGCCGGCAGGATGCGCATGGCGAGATAGAACGAACTACCCGACGTTACCTTGGCAACGTCGGGAGCAGGATCGTCGGCGATAAGATTGGAAA
>Ga0302178_10001619_pt1 | contig 18732 bp, 11 predicted proteins | sample I_Palsa_E1_3_FD_198790 | JGI IMG/M metagenome (GOLD analysis project Ga0302178, IMG submission 198790) | Peat permafrost microbial communities from Stordalen Mire near Abisko, Sweden - I_Palsa_E1_3 | ecosystem: Environmental > Terrestrial > Soil > Palsa > Peat permafrost | place: Sweden... | reverse complement strand
CGACCCGGCGCTGCGCGGCGTGCTCGACCCGCTGCGGGTGGCGCCTGAGCACCTGCGCCAGGACGCCGCTGTGTCGTTTCTGCGCGATCTGCTGCCGGGCAGGGCTGAACCGGCGTGGGAGACCGCCGTGGTGGGCGCTGTTGACCGTGTGCTCGGACGCTCCAGCGAACCGACCTGCCTGGAGGTCGTGCGCGTGCTCGAGCAGGGCGATGAGACCGACGCGCAGGTGGGCAAGACTCTGGAGGTCTACGCCCGCTCGGGGCTGACCCAGCTCGGCTTCGCCGACCCCGCGGTCAAGCTCCCGCCGGTCGGGCAGAGCCAGGTCACCTACCTGCCGATCCGCGACCTGCCGGGGCCACAGCAGGGGACGAGCAGAGCCGAGTACTCGCAGGCCGAGCGCGTGGGCGAGCAGATCGTGCGGCTGATTGCGATGTTTGCGATGCACCTGCTGGGGTCGGAGCGCGGGCGACTGAAGCTGTTCAGCTTCGACGAGGGCTGGCGCCTGCTCGGCGACCCGGTCGGCCGGCAGCTGCTCGCCTCGCTGCAGCGCATGGGCCGCTCGGAGCTGGCGGTGCCGATCATCTCGACGCAGCTCGTCACCGATGCGCTTGTCGGCGAGCGCGAGTCGCTGGAGAACCTGCTCGGCGCGACGTTCGTGTTCGGGATGCGCTCGGAGGCGGAGGCGGGGCGGGCGCTGCAGTTGCTTGGATTGGACCCTGAAGATCGCAGGGCGCGCCAGAGCCTGCTCGAGTTCGAGGCTGGCCGCTGTCTGTTCCGCGACCACTCCGGGCGGGTGGAGGCGATCCAGGTAGACGTCGTGCTGCCGTCACTGCTGCGCGCATTCTCGACGACGCCCGGGGTCGTCTAACGGTGGCGGGTAGACGCTTCGCAGCGGTGGGTTTGGCGATGCTTGCGTGGGCATTGAGCGCGCAGCAGGCCGAGGGGGCCAAGGCGCAGGCGCCGACGTCCGCTCCGATGCGCGCCGTGGCAGCAAACAACGCTCCACCGGCGAAAAGCGCCCCGGCGGCGAAGGCCCCCGCGGCGAAAGGCCCGGCACGGGCACCTAGCGAGCCGCCGCTGGGCTCGGGTGGGACGGGTCTGACCGCCGAAGAGGAAGCGTCGGCCTCGGCCTCGCCGAGTGGCGGTGACCCGCTGGTCGAGAACGGGTTGGGCAGCCCCATGTGCGGGAAAAGCACGCGCGCTGAATTGTCGCCGGCCGGCCAGCACAACTGCGGCAGCTCGGACTTCGCGGCTGCACCGGCGCCCACGGGCAATTACGCGTTCGACGTGCACATTAACACCGGCGTCTCGGATTGGGGCAACGATCTGTCCGCATCGGTTCAGAACGCGGCCCAGTGGGGATGGATGCTGCTCGTGGCGATCGTGCACGGGGTGATCGTGATGCTCGAGTGGTGCTACGCGGTCAACCTGCTCGAAGGCTCCGCGATGAGGGAAGTGACGAAAGCGCTGAGTGAGACCCAGGCGACGTTCACCCGGCCTTGGCTGGCGCTGGCGCTGGCGCTCGCCGCGGTGCTGGCGCTCTACCACGGGATCGTGCGCCGGCAGGTGTCGGAGACGCTCGGCCAGGTGGTGCTGATGGGGGTGATGATGCTGGCGGGCTTCTGGGTGATCATCAATCCGCTGGGCACCGTCGGTGCACTCGGCGAATGGGCCGACGAAGCGAGCCTGGGGACGCTCGGCGCTGTGGTCGCCGGCACGCCCGCTACTCCCGACCGCACGTTGGCCGAAAGCATGGAAACCGTCTTCAGCGGCACGATCGGCGGACCGTGGTGCTACCTGGAGTTCGGCAACGTGCGCTGGTGCGAGTCCAAGCACCAGGACCCGCGACTGGTAGCGGCGGCTCACGGAATCGCGACCAAGGAACGGGCCACGATCGGCAGTCAGAGCGCAGAACTGTTGAGCGCCGCGCATACGAATGGCGAACTGTTTCTGGCGCTGGGAGCCAACGGGCCGCAGCGTAACTCGATCACCGGCTCCGGCTCGTTGTTCAACGTGCTGTGTGGCGGCTCGGAAGAACCGTGCCACGGACCGACCGCCGGCGAGGCCGAGTTCCGCACCCAACACGGGACCGCGGCCCGGGTAATTGGGCTGTTCCTGATCTGGATCGGCGTGCTCGGCATGGTGCTGCTGCTCGGCTACCTCGCGCTGCACCTGCTCGGTGCGGCGATCGCGAGCCTGTTCCTGCTGCTGCTGGCGCCTGCGGCGGTGATTGCCCCCGCCCTGGGCGACGGCGGCCGCTCGTTGTTCAGGCGCTGGGGGACGTGGTTGCTCGGGGCGGTCTGCTCGAAGCTGATCTTCTCTTTCCTGCTCGGCGTCGTGCTGCTGATGCAGCGGACGTTGATGGGGCTCATCGTGTTCGGTTGGTGGGCGCAGTGGCTGCTCGTATCGGCGATGTGGTGGGGGGCGTTTCTAAAGCGCCATCACGTGCTCGGCTTCGTCCACGGCCAACACCGCTCGGGGAATGCATCTGGCTCGTTGCTGCGGCACGCACGCCGAGCGCGCGAAAAACTGCAGAACCCACCAGCGCTGGTGCCCGGTGCGAAATGGGTCAAAGGCAAGCTGCGCACGCCGCCGCCGAGCGTGGAGCAGCGGCGCAAGCGGGCGCAGGCGGGTCTCGCGCGGGCCAAAGGGATCACGGACGGACAGGTGGGGCGCGCACTGGAGCGCGAGTACGCCGATGCCCATGCGCTCGTGCAGGCGGCGCCGGAGACCGAAGCGCGGATATCGGACAAGCGAACTCAGCTGGAGAAAGCGCAGGGAGAGCACGTCACCGCACGCGCAAAGGCAGCCGAGGCGGGGAAAGCACGCAAAGCGGCGTTGACCGACCGCAAGGTTGCCTCCTCTCCGGAGCGCGAAGGCAAGGCGGCCCGGTTCGCCGCCGAGGAGCAGTCACAGCAGCAGCATGCCGCGAAGTTGCAGCGACACATGAATCGTCTGCAGGGAGAGATCGCGGGCGATCGGGACTCCCTCGCCGCGGCGCGACAGACCGTGCAAGACGGCACGCAGGCCAAGCAAACGGCGGGCAATGTGTACACGAGCGCGCAGGCCGAGAAGCGCGCGCGGTTGCTCGACGCCCAGGCGGCACTGCCGGCCGGGGAGCGCGACTACGCCGGGGCGGCGGGGATCGCGGACTACGGACGGCGGGAGTACGAAGCGCTCGATGCCCATGGCCAGAAGGCAGCTAGGAAAGAGATCGATCAAGAACTGGCGGTGCGCAAGGGTGCAAACGTGGCGGCCAGGGAGGTTGCGGCGAGCGGCGAGAGCTCGCTCAAGCCGCGGGAGCAAGAGAAGCTCGACAAGCAGTTCGGACAGAAGCTGGAGCAGGAGGTAAACGCGGAAGGCCACGAGCTGCCTACGCCGCTCAAGCCGCGGCCGAAACGTCCGGGTTTCGATACTCACCTGCAGGACTGGCGAGTAGCCGGGAGATCGAACGGCGGATCGCCAATGGTTCACGACGCGACCGGCGTTGCCGCCGGGCGCAAACGTCAGCTCGGCAGGGAGCGGCGGCGATGACGATGGGCTCGGTGGCGGAGTTGAGGACGGCGGGCGGATCGAAAGCTGCTGAATCGAAGACGGCACAAGGATCCAAGCGGGCGATGCGATCCGGGGTCGCGATGGGGGTCAAGATCGCGGCAAGAGCCGCAGGTGTGCCGCTGCCTGTCTCGCCCCGCATACCGCTGGCGATCGGCGCGCTCCTGGCGGGCGTCGCGGCGCTGGGGGCGATCTTCCTGCTGCTGATGTTGATGACGCTCCTCGGCGCGGGCGGCTTCGGCAGTCTCGGCAGTCTCGGCGGGAAGTCGGGCAGCGGCGAAGCCACCGACGCCCCATCGGCCCTGGCAAAGAAAGAAATCCCGCCGGAATACCTGAGCGACTATGAGCAGGCCGGGCAGAAGTACCACCTCGACTGGGCGATCCTGGCTGGGATCGGGAAGGTCGAGTGCGATCACGGGCGCGACCCCGACCCATCGTGCACGACGGAGGGCGCGGTCAACTCGGCGGGCGCCGGCGGGCCGATGCAGTTCCTGGCGAGCACGTGGGCGACGTACGGGGTGGACGCTGAAGGCGGGGGAACGCCCGACCGCTGGAACCCCGCCGACGCGATCTTCGGGGCGGCGAACTACTTGAAGGCCTCGGGCGCGCCGGGCGATTACAGGAAGGCGATCTTCGCCTACAACCACGCGGAATGGTACGTGGACGAGGTAGAGGAATGGGCGGCTAGATATAGAGGACCGCCCACCCCACCTACGTCTACGATTACGCAGCCGATCACAGGAGCCGGCGCCGGTTCCTACGGCCGCGTGAGCGGGGAAAGCCCGACGCCGATCGAGTTCATTCCCGGCGAACGTGCGGAGCTCGATCCGAGCGACGGCCACCTGGCGTGGATCCCGGAAGGCGTGCCGACGACGGTGCAGGCGATGGTCGTGGCCGGGAACGAGCTGCAGGAACTGCCGTACGGCCCGGGCGGGCACCCGGACCCGCTGGGGGCGAGCGAAGAGGACTGCTCGAGCACGGTCAACTACGTTCTGTATCGCAGCGGGGTCCGACCGATCGAAGAAATCGTCAAAGACAACCCGCTCGCGCAGGACTACGTCAACTGGGGAGACCCGGGCCCCGGCCGCTGGGTGACGATCTATGCGACCGATGTGCCGACACCGCACGTGTTCATCGTGATCGCCGGATTAAGGCTGGACACGAGTCACAACGGCACAGATGAAGGACCGAACAAAAACGAAAACGGCCCGCGCTGGCGGATCCTGAGCTACATCCCGACCTGGGCGAAATGGTCGGTCCGGCACCCGCCGGGACTTTGAGTTCAACCCAAGCAACCGCGACCCGCACGGTCCTCTAAGGTGGCGGGATGGCCACCCGGAAGGTCGACTACCTGCTGATCGGCGGGGGCTTGGCGAGCGCGAACTGCGCGCGCTGGCTGCGCGAGGAGGGCGCCGAGGGGACGGTGCTGCTCGTAGGTCGTGAGCCCGATGCGCCGTACAACCGCCCGGATTGTTCGAAGGGATACTTGCGCGGCGAGGAGAGCCGCGAGGAGCCGCTGTTCCGCCCGGCGGAGTGGTGGGGGGAGCAGGAGATCGAGCTGCTGACTCGCACCAGCGTCACCGCGCTCGACCTCGACACACGAACGGCAACGCTGTCGAGCAAGGAGCAGGTCGAGTTCGGCAAGACGCTGATCGCGACGGGCGCGAACGTGAGGCGGCTGAACGTGGAGGGGTGCGAGCTGGAGGAGATCCACTATCTGCGGACACTGGGGAACGCGGACGCGATCAGGGAGAGCGTGAAGGACGCAGAGAACGTCGTGCTGATCGGGGGCTCGTACATCGGCTGCGAGGTGGCGGCGAGCATGAGCATGATGGGCAAGCGGGCGACGATCGTGATGCAGGAGGAGACGACGCTGGAGCGCGGGTTCGGAAGAGAGGCGGGGCGGTTCGTGCAGGAGCTGCTGCAGGCGCACGGAGTCAGGGTCCACGGGAGCGACGAGCTGGAGCGCTTCGAGGGGGAGGGACGCGTGGCGAAGGTCGTGACGAGAGGCGGCCTGGAACTGGAGGCCGAGGCCGTCGTGATCGGCGCGGGAGTCGCGCCGGACGTGCAGCTGGCAAAGCGGGCGGGGCTGGAGATCGGGGAGCGCGGCGGCGTGCGCTGCTCGTCCCATCTGGAGAGCACGGTCCCGGGCGTGTTCGCCGCGGGGGACATTTGCGAATACGACTCGCCGATGCACGGCGGACACGTGCGGATCGAGCATTGGGATGTGGCGTTCAACCAAGGCAAGACTGCGGCGTTGAACATGCTCGGGCGGGACGTTGCGCACGCAGTGGTTCCGTATTTCTACTCGGTGCTTGGCGATTGGGGGGAATTGGAATACGTAGGTCCGGCGTACGGGTGGGACGAGGAGATCCTGCGCGGGTCCTTCGAGGACGGGAAGTTCACGAACTGGTACCTGAAGGACGGGCGCGTGAAGGCGGCGTTGACGTTTGGCAAACCGGACGACCTTGAGCACGCCCGCCGGCTGATCGCCGAGCCCGGGGTGCTGGATGAGGGCCAGCAGGCGGCGCTGGCCGATGAGAACAGCGATCTGGAGAATGTGGGGTAGGTCTCCACGTGGGGATCGACCTAAGATCACCCGCACGATGACCTCTGATCAGATCCGCGAGCGGTATTTGAGCTTCTTTGAGCAGCGCGGGCATAAACGCGTTGCCTCGGCGTCGCTGGTGCCCTCGGCGCACGACCCTTCCGCGCTGCTGACGGTCGCGGGGATGCATCCGCTCAAGCCTTATTTTCTGGGCCAGGAAGAGCCACCGGCGCCAAGATTGACGAGCTGTCAGAAGTGCTTCCGGACGGTCGACATCGACAACGTCGGGAACACGACGCGGCACCTGACGTTCTTCGAGATGCTCGGGAACTTCTCGTTTGGCGACTACTTCAAGCGCGAGGCGATCGAGTTCGCGTGGGAGCTCTCGCGGGAGGTGTTTGGCCTCGCAGAGGACGACATCTGGGTGACGGTGTTCGCCGGCGACGAGGCGCTGGGACTCGGCCCCGACGAGGAGGCGATCGCCCTCTGGCAGGAGGTCGGGGTCCCGCGCGGGAGGATCGTGGAATGCTCGCGCGAGGAGAACTTCTGGCAGGCCGGCCCGACGGGGCCCTGCGGGCCCAGCTCGGAGCTGTACCTCGATCGTGGCCTGGAGTTCGGCTTGAAGGAGGACCTGCCAGGTGGCGAGAACGAGCGGTTCCTGGAGTTCTGGAACCTGGTGTTCACGCAATACGACCTTGGGAAGGGCGAGCACGGAAAATCAACCCTGACAAATTTGCCCGCGAACAACATCGACACGGGCCTCGGTCTCAACCGCATGGCGGCGATCCTGCAGGGCAAGGAATCGGTGTTCGAAACAGACCAGTTCCAGCCGCTGATCGATCTTGGCGAGGAGCTGTCGGGCAGGCGCTACGGCGAGCAGGCCGGCAGCGACCGCGCATTGCGGATCCTGGCCGACCACGCACGCGCGATGACGTTCCTGGTGGCCGACGGTGTCGTGCCGAGCAACGAGGACCGCGGCTACGTGCTGCGCCGGGTGATGCGCCGCGCGATCCTGCAGGGACGGGCGCTCGAGCTCGAGCCAGGCTTCCTGCGGCGCTACGGCGAGCGCGTGCGTGAGGTGATGGGCGCCGCCTACCCGGAGCTGGGGGAACAGGCGGATGCGATCGACACGTGGCTGGGCGCCGAGGAGGAGGCCTTCGGACGCACGCTCGAGACGGGTCTGGCCAACCTGAACGCCCAGATCGCGCGGGCGCGGAGCGAGGGCAGCGAGCGGATCGACGCCGAGGACGCCTTCCAGCTGCACGACACGTTCGGGTTCCCGTTCGACCTCACGAAGGAGCTCCTGGCCGAGGAGGGCCTCGGCGTCGACGAGGAGGCCTTCGAGCGACTGATGGACGCGCAGCGCGTGCGCGCCCGCGCCTCCGCCAGCGGCGGCGAGCAGGGAGAGCTAAGCCCGCGTGAGCGCGCCCGCGAGTTCGCCGAGGGGACCGCCGCGAAGAGCAGCTTTACGGGCTATGAGACCGAGGAGCAGCAGACGACGGTCGCCGCCGTGGGCGTGGATGGGGAGCGTTCGCTCCTGAAGCTCGCCGAGTCGCCGTTCTACGCGGCCGGCGGCGGGCAGATCGCGGACGTCGGCACGATCGAATGCGCGGACGGGGACTGCCGGGCACGGGTGGAGGACGTCTTTCGCCTCGGTGATGACCAGGTGCTCGCGGTCGTGCTCGAGCGCGGCGAGCTGCAGCCGGACGAGCGCGTGTTCGCGCGGGTCGATCACGTGGCAAGGCACGCGACCGAGGCAAACCACACCGCCACCCATCTACTCCAGGCCGCGCTGCGCGCACGCCTCGGCGGGCATGTGCGCCAGGCCGGCTCCTACGTAGGGCCGGACAAGCTGCGCTTCGATTTCAGCCACGGCCAGGGCCTGACCACGGAGGAGCTGCGCGACGTCGAGGACCAGGTGAACGCGTGGATCGCACGCAACGACCCGGTGCGCCCGATCACGACGACGCTCGACGAGGCCAAGCGGCTGGGGGCGATGGCGCTGTTCGGCGAGAAGTACGGCGAGATCGTGCGGATGGTGGAGGTCGGCGCGGGGGAGTACTCACGCGAGCTGTGCGGCGGCACGCACGTGCGCTCTACGGCCGAGATCGGCCCGTTCCTGATCCTCAGCGAGACCTCCAGCGCCGCGAACGTGCGGCGGATCGAGGCGGTCACGGGACCGGCGGCGGTCCAGCTACTGCGCGAGCACGATCGGGCGCTGGGCGAGATCGCGCGGACGCTGCGCACGACCCCCGGGCAGGCACTCGAGACGGTGCAGGCGCGGGAGCGCGCGCGCAAGGAGCTGGAGCAGCAGCTGAAGCGGGACGGCGCCAGCCAGGCGACCGACGCCCAGGTCGACATCGCGGCGCTGGTGGCGACGGCGTCGGAGCTGGCGGGCGCGCGCGTGCTGACGGCCGGGGTGGAGGGACTCGACGCGAAGGCGCTGCTCGAGCTCCTCGATCGCCTCAAGGGGCAGCTCGGAGAGGCCGCGATCGTGCTCGCGAGTGCGGTCGAGAACAGGGTCGCGCTGGTCGTGAGCGTGGCGCCGGAGCTGGTGGCGCGGGGCGTGAAGGCCGGAGCGGTCGTAAAGGCCGCCGCCGCGGTCGTCGGCGGGGGAGGCGGCGGTCGCGACACGCTCGCGCAGGCGGGCGGGCGTGACGTGAGCAAGCTGGAGGAGGCGCTCGCGACCGCGCGCGAGCAGATCGCGGCCACGCTCGCCGGCTGATGCGGGTGCTGGCGCTGGACTATGGCAGCGCCCGCTGCGGCTGTGCGCTGAGCGACCCGACGGGCACGATCGTCACCCCGATCGAGCTCGTGCCGCGACCGGCGACCCGGCGCGGGCTGGCACGGCTCGAGGAGCTCGTACGCGAGCGCGAGGTCGAGCGCGTTGTCGTTGGCTTGCCGCTTTCCCTGAGCGGCCAGGACAGCGATCAGACGCGCGAGACGCGCGCGTTCGCGCAGGCGCTGTCGCTGCGGCTGGGGGAGGGAGTGCCGGTGGAGATGCACGACGAGCGCTTCACCACGCGCATGGCCCAGCGTGACGATGCGCGGTCGAAGGCGGACGAGGATTCGCGCGCCGCCGCGCACCTGCTCGAGAGCTGGTTGGCGGCCCAGTCTCTCTAAATCGCGTTAAGGTCCCTGACTTGGCCCGCGGCAACCGATCACAGTCTCCCCGCGAACGCACCGAGGAGGAACGCGAGCGAGACCGGGAAGAGCGCGCGCGCCGCCGCGCGGGGCTTGCGGCCAAATCGCCACAGGAGACTCCCGCGACAGCGCTGGTCGAGCCGACGGAGGAGGACGCCGCGAGCAAGGCTGCGAGCGATGACGCGGGGATCGTCGAAGAGCCGCATGTGCCGGAGCGAGCCGTCAATGAGCCAGATGAGGCACCCGTTGAGGAGACCGCCCCGCCCATACAGGCCCCCGCCGAGTCTCCGGCCGCGCCCTCGACCACGCCTGAACCGGCACCTGTCCCGATTGCACCGCCGGCGCGACGCGACGCGCTGCTCGAGCAGCGACGCGATCGCCTGCGTGCCGGGCGTCCATCGGTCAAGCGCGCCGGTAGACGCGGGGGCGGGCTCCATGTCGGCCACGGCCGGAGCAGCCGTTTCAGGCTGACTCGCGCGCGGGTGGGGGCGCTGATCGCCCTGGCCGCCGCGATCGTCGTGGTGTGGTTCCTGCTATCGCTGTTCCAGCCGTTCGCGGGCGCGGGGCACGGACGGGTGATCGTGGTGATCCCGAAGGACTCGACCGCGAGCACGGTCGGCTCGATCCTCGCCCGCGACGGCGTGGTGTCATCGGGGTTCTTCTTCGAGGTGCGCGCGCTCGTCGATGGCAAGCGCGACGACCTGCATCCCGGCCGCTTCCTGATGAAGAAAGGCGAGAGCTACTCCGCGGCGATCGCCGCGCTGAGCCAGCCGCCGCCGGCGGCGATCCCTGTGAAGGTCGTGATCCCCGAGGGGGAGAACCGCCTGCAGATCGCCGAAATCGCCGCGGGGGACGGCCTCACAGGCAGCTACACGAAGGCATCGGAGCGCTCCCCGCTCTTGAACCCTGCCTCCTACGGGGCGCCAAAGGACACGCCGAACCTCGAAGGCTTCCTGTTTCCCGCCACCTACGACATGAACGCGGGCGCGCCCGCGAGCCGGCTGGTGTCCGCGCAGCTGGCGGCCTTCCAGGAACGCTTCGGCACTGCGGAGGCGCAGCGGGCGCGCGATCTACACATCACCCCCTACCAGCTGCTGACGGTCGCCTCGATGGTCGAGCGCGAGGCGCAGCTGCCCGGAGACAGGCCGAAGATCGCCGCCGTGATCTACAACCGCCTGCGCATCGGCATGCCGCTCGGGATCGACGCGACGATCTACTACGCGGTCGAGCAGGCGCAGGGGATCGCCACCGACACGCACGAACTGACCGAGTCGCAGCTGCACATCGACTCGCCCTACAACACGCGCACTCACCGCGGCCTGCCGCCGACGCCGATCTCCAACCCCGGGATGGCCTCGATCGAAGCCGCGGCCCACCCCGCGCACGACCCCTACCTGTACTACGTCGCCGGCGCCGACGGTTGCGGCGAGCAGGTCTTCTCGACGACCTACGCCCAGTTCGAAATCGATGCCGCCGCCTACAACGCGGCGGTCAAGAAGAACGGCGGTAAGCCGCCGGTCTGCAAGAAAACGTGATGGAGCGCTGATGCGGAGGCTCGGGGTGCTCGGTTGGCCGGTGGCGCACAGCCGCTCGCCGGCAATGCACAACGCCGCGCTGCGGGCGCTCGGGATGGACGACTGGCGCTATCAGGCGCTCCCCGTTCCGCAGGAGCTGTTCGCCGAGACCACCTGCGCCCTGGGCCAGTTGGGCTTCGTCGGCGCAAACGTGACGATTCCCCACAAGCAGGCGGCGCTCGCGCTGGCCGACCGAGCGAGTGACGCGGCCCGGGCGATCGGCGCGGCGAACACGCTCACGTTCTCAGCAGACGGGACGATCGCGGCGGAGAACACCGATGCCCCCGGCCTGATCGCGGCGCTGGAGCAACTAGTTGATCTCCCCGCCCGCCCGAGCGTGCTCGTCCTGGGCGCGGGCGGTAGCGCGCGTGCGGCGCTCTGGGCGCTGCGCGAGGCCGGCGCACGCGAGGTGTCGGTGTGGAACCGCACTCCCGAGCGCGCCGCCGCGCTCGCGCGGGAGCTGGGCGCGCGCACCGTCAGGGTGCCCGAGCGCGCCGAGCTGCTCGTCAATTGCACGTCGGTCGGGCTAGAACGGTCGGCCAGTGAGGCCGAGGGGCTCAACCTACTCGGACTGACGTTCGATCAGGTCGGTGAGTACCCGTATGTCGTCGACATGGTCTATCGCTCAGGAGTCACACCGCTGCTTGCCGCCGCGCGAGAGCAAGGCGCGCGCACGCTCGACGGACTGGAGATCCTGCTCGCGCAGGGGGCGCTCAGCTTCGAGCTGTGGACAGGCCGTCATGCGCCGCTCGAGGTCATGCGCCGCGCGGTCGGAGATCTTGGCGGCTCCGGCTGAGCGGATCTCAAAGGATGGCTGTGGGGCAGAGAGAGTCCCAACACGATGAGCGAGGCTTCCCAGCGGACCGGTCCCGACCTGCATGCGATCTTTGGCATCGACTCCGAGGATGATCGCGAGTCCGAGCACACGGTGGAGATCGATCGCGCCGCCGAGATCGAGGTAGAGAGCGACGCGGAGACCGATGTGGAGATCGACGCGGCGCCACCGAACGAGCAGTGGACAGGCGTCACCGGCCCTTCACGCCGGGGATCCTCTCCACGCTTTCTCACGGACGTGATTGTCGACCTGGGTTTGGTCGCGCGAGAGCAGGTGGAGAGCGCGATCGAGACCTCCCGCGGCACCGGCACGATGCCCGAGCGTGTGCTGCTCGACAGCGGTGCGCTGACACAGGACGGGCTGACGCGCGCACTCGCGGAGCGCTACGGCTTCGATCATCTCGACCTGGGCGTCTTCTCAGTGGACATGAACGCGGCCAACCTCGTGAGCAGCACCGCCGCCAAGCGTTATCAGGCGGTGCCGGTGGCATTCGCCGAGGAGGGCACGCTGCTGCTGGCGATGGCGGACCCGTCGAACGTGCTGGCGGTCGATGACATCGCGATCATGACCGGCTATGAGGTGCGCGTCGCGGTCGCACCGCCGGAGGACATCGCCAACCTGATCTCGCGTCTTGACCGACTGGAGGACGTCGTCTCCGAGCAGGACGGCCAGATCGAGGAGCAGGAACAGAGCGAAGCCGCCGGCGAGGTCGTGGACCTGCGCGAGACCGCGGACGACGCGCCGGTCGTCAAGCTGGTCAACCAGATCGTCGCGCAGGGCGTCGAGCAGGGCGCCTCCGACATCCACCTGGCCCCCGACGGGCGCGAGCTGCGGGTGCGCTTCCGCGTCGACGGGGTCCTGCACGATGCCACGACCGTGCCGCGGCGGATGGCGGGCGGCGTGATCTCGCGCGTGAAGATCATGGCGGAGATGAACATCGCCGAGCGGCGCATGCCCCAGGACGGCCGCGTCGGTCTGGCGGTCGACGGGCGCCACATCGACCTGCGTGTCGTGACGCTGCCGAGCGTGCATGGAGAGGCGATCGTGATGCGTGTGCTCGACAAGGAGTCGGTCGTGACGAGCCTCGACAAGCTCGGCTTCTCCGACACCGACCGTAAGCGCTTCGAGCGCGCCTGTCACGAGACCCACGGGGCGGTGCTGGTAACGGGACCGACGGGCTCGGGCAAGTCGACGACGCTGTACGCGGCGCTGCAGATGCTGAACACTCCGGAGAAGAACATCATCACAGTCGAGGACCCCGTGGAGTATGAAATGGAGGGCCTCACGCAACTGCAGGTGGCGGCAAAACACGGCCTTACGTTCGCGGCCGGGCTGCGCTCGATGGTGCGCGCCGACCCCGACGTGATCATGGTCGGGGAGATCCGCGACGCCGAGACCGCGCGGATCGCGGTCGAGTCCGCATTGACCGGCCACCTCGTGCTCTCGACGCTGCACACCAACGACGCGCCCTCGGCGATCACGCGCCTGATCGAGATGGGGATCGAGCCGTTCCTGGTCGCCTCGGCGCTGGATTGCGTCGTCGCCCAGCGCCTGGCGCGGATGCTGTGCCCGAACTGCAAGCAGCGCACGATCGTCTCGGCGGAGGTGCTGCGCGAGAATGGCTACAAGGCGCTGGTCGATCTCGAGGCCTACGAGCCGGTCGGCTGCCGGCGCTGCGCCGGTAGCGGCTATCGCGGACGGTTGGGGCTGTATGAGGTGATGAGCGTCACCGCGGAGGTCCGTACGCTGGCGCTCGAGCGCCGCCCGGCGGAGGAGATGCGCGAAGTCGCGGTGCGCCAGGGGATGCGCCGGTTGCGCGACGACGGCCTGGAGAAGGTCAAACAGGGACGGACCTCGATCGCCGAGATCGCCCGCGTGATTGGCAGCGGTTAAGAAACTGTCCGAAAACTCGCCAGATCGCCCGCAACGGGGCCTCTAATCCACCGTCAGCGAGTTTTCGGACAGTTTCTAAGGTGCTCGAACCTTCGTCCAGTTCGCCGGGCGCGGGCCGCAGGGGCTAATGGACGGGACCCGATCTGTCGATGGGGCGAGCATGGACATCGACTTCGCAGAGATCTTGATGGAGGTCGTTCAGCGGCGCGCCTCCGACCTGCACCTCTCAGCCGGCGCGAATCCCACCGTGCGGATCCGCGGGCGGTTGACGCCGCTGGAGGACTATCCGATCCTGTCCGGGACCGACACGCGCGAGATCATCTACTCGATCCTCACCGGCGATCAGCGCCAGCGGTTGGAGACGAACTGGCAGCTGGACTTCGCCTACTCGATCCCCGGACACGCGCGCTTCAGGGTCAACGCCTACTACCAGCGTGGCGCGATCGGCGCGGCCTTCAGGCTGATCCCATTCGGGCTGACCTCGATCGACGAGCTCGGATTGCCCGCGGCGGTGCACGAGTTCACGCGCAGACCGCGCGGCTTCGTGCTCGTCACCGGCCCGACGGGCTCGGGCAAGTCGACCTCGCTGGCGGCGATGATCGACGAGATCAACCGCACGCGCGAGGAGCACATCATGACGATCGAGGACCCGATCGAGTTTCTGCACGCGCACAAGAAGTGCCTCGTCAACCAGCGCGAGCTGGGCTCGGACGCGCAGAGCTTCGCGGACGCGCTGAAGGCCGCCCTGCGCCAGGACCCCGACGTGATCCTCGTCGGCGAGATGCGCGACCTGGAGACGATCTCCACTGCGCTGACCGCGGCCGAGACCGGCCACCTCGTGTTCGCGACGCTGCACACCCAGGATGCCGCGCAGACGATCGACCGCGTGATCGACGTGTTCCCCTCCCACCAGCAGGGGCAGGTGCGGGTGCAGCTGTCGGTCGCGCTGCAGGGGATCATGACCCAGCAGCTGCTGCCGACGGCCGACGGCTCCGGTCGCGTGGTCGCGACCGAGGTGCTCGTGCCCAACCCCGCGATCCGCAACCTGATCCGCGAGGGCAAGACCCACCAGATCTACTCCGTCTTGCAGACCAGCTCCGCACAGGGCATGCAGACGATGGACACCGCGCTGGCGGAACTGGTGCGGGCGGGCAAGATCACGCAGAAGCTCGCCGAAGCGCGCTCGGCCACGCCGGACGAGCTCGGGCGCCTGCTCGGCTCGGCCTCGCTGGCGGCGGCGTAAGGGGACAGCGGGATGAGCACGTACGTCTTCAAAGCAATCGACCTCGCCGGCGTCAAGGCCAAGGGAGAGGTCGAGGCCGACTCCAAGCAGGCGGTCTCCGACCAGCTGAAGTCGCGCGGGCTGGTCGTGCTCGACATCGCCGACAAGCACTCCTCGCGCGAGATCAACCTGACCTTCTTCGAGAGCGTCAACGCCTCCGAGCTGGCGGTGTTCGCGCGCCAACTCGCGACGATGATCTCCTCGGGCATGAGCATCCTGCGCGCGCTGTACGTGCTCGAGGAGCAGACCGAGAGCAAAATGCTGAAGGAGACGATCGTCGCGGTCCGCAAGGACGTCGAGGCGGGGCTCTCGCTGAGCGACGCGATGGCGCGTCATCCGAAGGTGTTCAGCACGCTGTTCGTGGCAATGACGCAGGCCGGGGAGGCCGGCGGTGTGCTCGAGGGTGCGCTCTTGCGCGTTGCCGATCAGCTCGAGAAGGATGCGTCGCTCAAACGGCAGATAAAATCGGCGATGGTCTACCCGGTCCTCGTGGTCGTCGTCGCGGTCGGGATCATGCTCGCGCTGTGCGCCTTTTTGATCCCCGTGTTCATCAACGTCTTCAAGGAATTCGGGGGCGAACTGCCGGCGATCACGAAGGTCTCGGTGCTCGCGTCAGAAATCGTCACCGGCTATTACTGGGCGATGTTCCTCGTCACCGGGGCGGTCGTGTTCACGTTCATCAAGTGGAAGAAAACGACGTGGGGGCGCAAGCAGTGGGATCACTTCCGCCTGCACATCCCGATGAAGATCGGCACGATCGTGCAGGAGGTGGCGGTCGCGCGCTGGTCGCGCACGCTGGCCTCGCTGACCAGCGCCGGCGTGCCGTTGCTGCTCGCGCTGGACATAACAGGCCGCACGGGCGGCAACGTCGCGATCGAGGAGGCGATGGCAGGCGTGATCGACTCGGTCAAGCGTGGGGGAACGATCGCGGCACCCCTGGCGCAAGCGCCGATCTTCCCGACGATGGTCACGCACATGGTCGGTGTCGGCGAGGAAACCGGCGCCCTGGACGCGATGCTCGACAAGGTCGCGGAGTTCTACGAGGACCGCGTCGACGCCTCGGTGAAGGCGCTGACCTCGATCATGGAGCCGATCATGATCATCGTGATCGGCTCGCTGGTGGGGTTCATCGTGGTTTCGATGTACTTGCCACTATTCGAAGTCTACAATCATATTGAATCTTGACTTCTAGCGTTGACGGCCCTGTCTCTGACTGAAAGAGACACGCGGCCGTCGAGCAGCTCGAGTAGCTCTGCTCCGACGAGCTCGCGGCGCCAGCCGCGCAACGTGCGCACGTCGGCCTCGGCGTTGCCGACGCGGCGGGCGGCGACGATCGCCTGCAGGTCGGCACGCGCGGCGAGCAGCTCGTAGGCAAGGCCCGCCTCGCGGGCTCGGGCTCGCACGAACGCCTCGGAGAGGGCGATCAGGGGTCCGTCCTCGGGATCCGGCGCGGGCGGGCGGCCCTCCTGGGGCAGCGGCTCCGGCGTGCGCTCGCTGCCGCGGTGCACGGCGTCGAGGATTTCGGAGGCGCGGCGATGCAGGCTCGCGGCGTTGATGCCGCGGATCTGCTCGAGCTGGCGGGTCGAGGTTGGCTTGCGCTTGGCGAGCTCGACGAGGGGGGCGTCGCCGAGGATGCTCTGCACCGGCCGGTCCGCGGTGGCGGCCGTGCGCTCGCGCCAGGCGACGAGCTCGCGTGCGATCGTCTGCGCGGCGGGTCCCAGGCCGCGAATCCGCGGCAGGCGCGCGAACACCGTGTCGAGGTCGCGCTCGTCGCTTGACTGCTCGAGGAAGCGGCACTCCTCGCGCGCCCACTCGAGGCGGCCGAGTGCGGTCAGGCGGCGTTCGAGCTCCGCCGCGAGCTCGAGCAGGTGGACGACGTCCTCGCGCGCGTACTGCGACTGCTCGGGGGAGAGCGGGCGCGTGTCCCAGCGCGTGAAGCTCGCGCTCTTGGCAAGGCGCACGTCGAGGATCTCGGCGAGCAGCGTGTCGTAGGAGGACTGCGCACCGAGCCCCGCGAAGCCGGCCGCGATCTGCGTGTCGAATACGTTGCGCACCTCCGTGGCGAAGCGCCGGCGCACGAGCGCGACGTCCTGGCGCCCGGCGTGGACGACGGTCTGGACCGCGGGATCGGCGAGGATCGCCGCCAGCGGGGCGCCGTCGAGGTCCTGCTCGAGCGGGTCGATCAGCTCGATGCGATCGACGTTCGCGCCGTCGGGAACCGCCAGCTGGATCAGGCAGAGCAACGTGCGGTAGCGGCCCTCGCCCATGAACTCCGTGTCGAACGCGAACCGCCCGGCGCTGCTGACGCCGGCCGCCAGCGTGTCCAGCGAGCCGTTCGCGAGCTTGCTCACGGCTTCGCCCCTGGGAGCAGGTACAGAGTCTTGTCGTGGCTGAGACCGGCCTGGCGGGAGACGTCGGTGCCGTGTGCGCGGATCCATTTGACGGGCGCTGAGCAGGCGGCGTTCGTCGTCGAGTAGGGACCGCAGTATGTCTCCAGGAACGCATAGCGCACCTGTCCTTCCGCGATCAGGCGCTGCAGCTTGGCAACGTCGGTGAACACGCGTGCTTCGTAGGTCGTGAGGATCACCACCGGGCGCGCGTCCTGCACGATCAACGAACCGATCCCGGTCGCCGACTCGGCTGCGAGCTCATAATGCGCGCTGCCCTGGTGGGCGATCAGGTAAGCGCTCAGCTCGCGCTGCTCTGCGCCGGGCAGGGCACCGATGTAGCCGGCGTCGCTGACGCGGTTTTCGATCGCCGTGACGTCGACGCTCACCGGAATCGCCGCGATCGCGAGCAGCGCCAGCGCGAGCGTTGCGCCCGCGAGCAGCGCCGAGGAGCGCGGCGACGGGTTCACGCGCACACGCGCCAATCCCGCGAACACGAGCGCGCCGAGCGCGCCGGCGAGCGCGATCCACCAGCTACCGGGTCGCCCATACAGCAGGCGATCGGCGTACACGATCAACACCACCATGCTCACGACCAGCGTCAGCAGCCGGGCGCGTCCGGAGGAGGTGCTCGCCCACGCCGCGCCGATCCCGAGCGTCGCGGTCACGGCTGGAACGAGTCCCTCCACGTAGCGCGGATGCAGGCGCGCCATGTCGCTGAACAGCGCGATACCGGTGAGCAGCCATACCCCGAGTCCTGCCGCCACGGCGCGGCGCATCCGGTAATCGTCCACCTCGTCCGCATCAGCCACGGCCGTCTGAAGGGATGGAGGCTCCGATCCGGCGGGTTTCCTCAGCACACCGCTAAGCAGCGCCGGTATTCCCAGCAGCAGCGCGAGCAGCAGCTCGAGCCCCAGACGCTCTCCGGACAGTGGCCCGACCCGCGCCAGTAGGCGCGTGGGGGAGGGCAGCACGATCGGGATGTGGTCGCGCTCCGATTGGGTCGCCGTCGGGTAGTGCTCTCCCGGCTGGTAGACGGTCAGCGGTTCGATCGACTTGCCCGACAGACGGTCGGTGCCGTTGAACACGAACGCGGCGTTCCAGGCGCTGCCGTTGGTCGAGCCGATCGCGTAGGGGCGATCGGCTGCGGGGAACAGCAACGTCGCCCCCAGCCACGCGAGCGCGACCACTACGTACACCGCGCTTGCGGCGAGCAGTTGCAGCAGACGCCGTTTGCGCGACCCGGGCATCCCCAGGTAGGCGAGCAGCGCGAGGCCGGGGAGCGCGACGAGCGACTCGAGCAGCTTCACGTCGAAGGCGATCCCGAGCGCGGCCGCGCCGGCCAGCAGCCAGACGCTCGAGCCGCGCTCGTTCGCGCGCACGATCAGATACAGCGCGAGCACGATCAGCGCCATCATCACCCCGTCCATCGTGTCGCTGCGCGAGGTGATCACCTCGATCGGCAGGACCGCCTGCGCGACCGCCGCGGCCAGCCCCGCGCGGGTGCTCCACATGCG
>Ga0302178_10001616_pt1 | contig 18734 bp, 16 predicted proteins | sample I_Palsa_E1_3_FD_198790 | JGI IMG/M metagenome (GOLD analysis project Ga0302178, IMG submission 198790) | Peat permafrost microbial communities from Stordalen Mire near Abisko, Sweden - I_Palsa_E1_3 | ecosystem: Environmental > Terrestrial > Soil > Palsa > Peat permafrost | place: Sweden... | reverse complement strand
CTGGTACACGTCCGGCTTCCAGCCGTGGAACGGCACCGCCCCGACCTTGAACAGCAGCCCGAGGCCGGTCAGCGCGATCCCGGCGTACAGCAGGGTCGCGTTGGCGGTGTTGCTGGTCGCCGCGGACGCGATGGCCGCCAGCGAGACCGAGCCCGCGAAGCCGTAGAGCATCGCGATGCCGAACAGGAAGAACGCCGAGGAGAACGCGCCGAGCAGGAAGTACTTCATGGCCGCCTCGTGCGAGAGCAGCCGGCGGCGCCGGGCCAGCCCGCACAGCAGGTACAACGGCAGCGACAGCACCTCGAGCGCGATGAACATGGTGAGCAGGTCATTGGCGGCGGGGAACAGCAGCATGCCGCCCACCGCGAACAGGGTCAGCGGGAAGATCTCGGTGTGGAAGGCCCCGGTGACCAGGCCCTCGGCCTCCTCCGGGCTGCCGGGCGGCGCGGCGGCCTGGGCGGCGAACGGGCTGTTGCTGTTGTCGGCGATGAGCAGCACGCTGGCGAAGGCCAGGACCAAGATCGTGCCCCAGATGAACAGGGTGGGGCGGTCCACCGCGACCGCGCCCGCCGCGGCGACGTGGCCGGGACTGCCGTGGGAGAAGATGCTGTCGGAGGCGGTCACGATGGTCAGCACGAACGCGGCGGCCAGCGAGCCCATGGTGAGGACCAGGTGGAAGGCGCGGCGCAGCGGGCGCGGGGTGAAGGCCTCGACGAGGATGCCGGCCACCGCGGCGCCGAACACGACCAGCATCGGCGAGAGCTGGCCGTACTCGATGTGCGGCGGGGTGATCGCGCCGGCCACGCTGCTGGCCGGGAGGGCCAGCACGCTGCTCGCCGGGAGGGCCAGGACGCCGATCACGGTAGGGTTCCCTTCTGCACGGCGGTGGTATAGACCGCGGTGGTGGTGAACCCGGGCGCGGGGTGCGCGGGTACCGGATCGGTCTCGTGCACCTGCGCCATCGTCACGCGCACGGCCGGGTTGATGATGTCAAGCACCGGCTTGGGGTAGACGCCGACCCCGATGATCAGCACGATCAGCGGCGCGACGGCCAGCATCTCGCGGGCCCGCAGGTCCTTCATCCCGGCCACCTGGTCACGGACCGGGCCGCCCGCCACCCGCTGGTACATCCACAAGATGTAGATCGCGGCCAGGACAATGCCCGCGGTGGCGAACACGGCGGGCAGCTTGTACCGGGAGAACGTGCCGATCAGGACCAGGAACTCGCTGACGAAGGTGGACAGCCCGGGCAGCGACAGCCCGGCCAGCCCGGAGATCAGGAACAGCCCGGCCAGCAGCGGCGCGACCTGCTGCACGCCGCCGAAGTCCGCGATCCTGCTCGAGCCGCGCCGGGTGATCAGGAACCCGGCCAGGATGAACAGCGCGCCGGTGGCGAAGCCGTGGTTGACCATGTACAGCGTCGCGCCCGCCACGCCCTGGCTGGTCATCGCGAACACGCCGAGCGCAATGAAGCCGAAGTGCGAGACCGAGGTATAGGCGATCAGCCGCTTCATGTCCTGCTGGCCGATGGCCACGATGGCCCCGTACAAGATCCCGATCACCGCCAGCGTGATGACCAGCGGGGTGAAGTACTTCGCGCCCGCCGGGAACAGCTCGAAGCAGTACCGCAGCATGCCGAACGTGCCGACCTTGTCCAGCACGCCGACCAGCAGCACGGCCGCGCCGGGCTGAGAGGCAGCGGCGGCGTCGGGCAGCCAGGTGTGGAACGGCCACAACGGCGCCTTGATCGCGAACGCGATGAAGAACCCGAGGAACAGCCACTTCTGCACGGTCGAGCTGAGCGAAATCTGGGTGAGCTCGCTGAACAGGAATGACCCGTGGTGGCCGGTGACGGCGCTGTGAGTGGAGTACACGTACAGCGCGATGACCGCGACCAGCATGAGCAGCCCGCCGAGCAGGCTGTACAGCAGGAACTTGACCGCCGCGTACTGCCGCTTGCCGACCCCGTAGCTGCCGATCATGAAGTACATCGGGATCAGCATGGCCTCGAAGAACACGTAGAACAGGAAGACGTCGGTGGCCGCGAAGACGCCGATCATCATCGTCTCAAGCACCATCATCAGCGCGAAGTAGGTCTTCACGCTGTGCTGCGGCTTGGCGGCGGGGACCGGCGGGGTGTCGTCCCCCTCCGGAAGGACAGGTGCGTCCGCGTCGTTCCAGGAGGCCAGGATCACCACCGGCATCAGCACCGCGGACATGGCGATGAGGACCAGCGCGATGCCGTCCACGCCCAGCGCGTAGTGCACGCCGAACGCCGGGATCCAGGAGTAGGTCTCGGTGAACTGGAAGTTCGGCCCGCCGACCTGGAACTTGACCGCGATGATGATGACCACCACGAGGGTCACCAGCGAGAACGCCAGGGCCAGGTACTTGGCCAGGCCCTCCCGGGCCCGCACGGCGGCCGGGGCGCTGCCGGCCGGGCGGCCGGGCACCAGCATGATCACGATCGCGCCGAGCAACGGTACCGCGCCCGCCACGGTCAGCCAGGGGAAGCCGTTCATCTAGAGCCTCACCGCCAGGAGCAAGGCGACCAGCACCGCGGCGCCGAAGAACATGGAGAGCGCGTAGGAGCGCACGAACCCGGTCTGCAGCCTGCGCCATCGGCCCGACGTCCCGCCGATCAGCGCGGCCAGGCTGTTGACCAGGCCGTCCACGCCGCGGTTGTCGAAGTACACCGACAGCCGGGTGCCCCACTGCCCGGGCCGCATCAGCACCGACTCGTTGAACGTGTCGCCGTACAGGTCCTTGCGGGCGGCGACGACCAGCGGGTTCCCGTGCGGCGCGGTCTCGGGGACCGGGACCCGCCCGTACATGACCCAGCCCAGGGCGATCCCGGCCACGACGAGCACCAGCGTCACGATCCCGGCGGTGCTCACGAACCCGTGCGAGACCGGCGGCACCCCGACGACCGGGGCGAGGAACTTCTGCAGCCGGTCGTCGACGATGAGGAACCCGCCCGCGCCGACCGAGCCGATGGCCAGGATTATCATCGGCCAGGTCATCACGGCGGGCGATTCGTGCGGATGCGCGTCAGCCGCCCAGCGCCGCTTGCCGTACCAGGTCATGAGCATCATCCGGGTCATGTAGAACGCGGTGAGGCCGGCGCCGATCAGCGCGCAGATGCCCAGGATCCAGCCGCCCGTGCCGTGCTCGGTGAAGTCGCCCTCGATGATCGGGTCCTTGGCGAAGAACCCGGAGAACGGCGGCATGCCGATGATCGCCAGGTACGCCAGGCCGAACGTCACCTGGGTGATCGGCAGGAAGCGGGCCAGGCCGCCGAACTTCCGCATGTTCTGCTCGTCGTCCATGGCGTGGATGACCGAGCCCGCGCCGAGGAACAGCCCGGCCTTGTAGAACCCGTGCGCGAGCAGCAGCGCGATCGCGAACACGTACCCCTCGGGCCCCAGGCCCGCCCCGAGCGTCATGTAGCCGATCTGGCTCATGGTGGACCCGGCCAGCGACTTCTTGATGTCGTCCTTGGCCGCGGCGATGATCCCGCCGAACAGCAGCGTGACCGTGCCGACCACCGCGACCGCGATCCGCGCGTCCTCCGAGATGGCCAGGATCGCGTTGGACCGCACGAGCAGGTAGACGCCGGCCGTGACCATGGTGGCCGCGTGGATCAGCGCCGACACCGGCGTCGGGCCCTCCATCGCGTCCAGCAGCCAGGACTGCAGCGGCACCTGGGCGGACTTGCCGCACGCGCCGAGCAGCAGCAGGAAGCCCAGCGCGGTGGCCACCCCGTTCCCGGCCGACGGGACCTGGTGGAACACCCCGGAGAACGACACCGTCCCGAACTCGCTGAACATCAAGAAGATGGCCAGGGTGAGGCCGGCGTCGCCGATCCGGTTGACCACGAACGCCTTCTTCGCCGCCACCGCCGCCGAGTTCCGGTCCTGCCAGAACCCGATCAGCAGGTAGGAGGCCAGGCCGACGCCCTCCCACCCGACGTAGAGCACCAGGTAGTTGTCGGCCAGCACGAGCAGCAGCATGGACGCGACGAACAGGTTCAGGTAGCCGAAGAAGCGCCGCCGGCCGGGGTCGTGCGCCATATAGCCGACCGAGTAGATGATGATCAGCGACCCGACCCCGGTGATCAGCAGCACGAAGCAGATCGACAGCGGGTCGATCAGCAGCGACACGTTGGCCTGGAAGTGCCCGACCAGGATGTAGGTGTACAGGTGCTGGTCCTGTTCCCGGTGGGTGTCCCCGAGCAGGGTGAAGAAGGCGATCACCCCGTAGACGAACGCCCCGACCGGCAGCACGCACCCGAGCAGGTGCCCCCACCGGTCGGTGCGCCGGCCGCCGACCAGCAGCACCACCGCGCCGAAGAGCGGGAGAGCGAGCAGCAGCCACGACAGCTTCAGCGCCCCGGTGGCCGGCACGGTGGTCAGCGCCTGGGCACGAGCGACATCCGCAAGGGCCGTGCCAGTCAAGGTCGTCATCCCTTCAGTACTTGAGGAGGTTGGCGTCGTCCACCGACGCGGACCTGCGGGCGCGGTAGATCGCCATCAAGATGGCCAGGCCGACCACGACCTCCGCGGCGGCCACCACCATGACGAAGAACGCGATGACCTGCCCGTCCAGGTTGCCGTGCAGGCTGGCGAAGGCGACGAAGGCCAGGTTGCACGCGTTCAGCATCAACTCGATGCACATGAAGACGACGATGGCGTTGCGCCGGACGAGCACGCCGACGCCGCCGATCACGAACAGGATCACCGATAGCGCGACGTAGTGCACCGGGCTCATGAGTCGGCCCTCCCGGACGGGGCGGGCTCCCACTCGCCGCTCTCCGCGGTGATCTCGAGCGTTTCTTCGGTCGGAACGAACGTGGGTTTCTGGTTCGGGTCACGCGGAGACAGCGCCGAGCTGACCGACACCTCGGAGGTCGTGCCGTCCGGCAGCAGGGCCGGCCGGTCCGCGGAGTCGTGCAGCGCGTAGACCCCGGGCGACGGGTCCGGCGCCATCTGGCCGCTGGCCAGCCGGCGGGCGGCGAGTTCGCGCTGCGTGGGCTTGGGCGTGAGGCGCTCGCGGTGCGCCAGCACCATGGCCCCGACCGCCGCGGTGATCAGCAGCGCGCCGGTGACCTCGAACGGGAACACGTAGGTGGTGAAGATCAAGGTGGCGATGCCGGTCAGGTTGTTCGTGCCGCCGTTGCTGCTCGACAGCGTGGCCGGGCCGATGGCCGCGTGCCCGATGCCCAACGCGAGCAGGACGAGCAGGCCGATCGCGGCCAGGCCCGCGGCCTGCCGCTGGCCCTTGATGGTCTCCACGATCGAGTCCGCCGAGCTGATGCCGATGAGCATCAGGACGAACAGGAACAGCATGAGCACCGCGCCGGTGTACACGATGATCTGCACGAAGGCCAGGAACGGCGCGCCCTGCATGGCGTACATGGTGGCCAGGCAGAGCATCACCACGGCGAGCATCAGGGCGCAGTGCACCGCGCGCGGGACCAGGATCATGGCCAGCGCGGCGCCCACCGAGGCGACGGCCAGGATCCAGAAGATGGATTCCACCGCGATGCCGTCGGCGTTGGGGCCGGCCGCCAGGACGTGCGTCATTCCTCACCCACCTCCTCGCGAACTTCCGGCGGGGCCCACGAGAGCGAGGCGTCGGGCGATCCGGCGAACACCGCCGGGCCGGACGGCCCGCCTGGCCCGGACATCCCCGGCGCCCGCGGGCCGCGGACCAGGCCGGCCGCGCCGAGGCGATAGTAGTCCTTCTCGTCGTTCCCGAGCCGCATCGGATGCGGGGGGGCCTCCATGTCCGCCAGCAGCGGGACGAGCAGCTGCTCCTTGGTCCAGATGAGGTTTTCCCGGCTGTCGTCGGCGATCTCGTACTCGTTGGTCATGGTCAGCGCGCGGGTCGGGCAGGCCTCGATGCACATGCCGCACAAGATGCAGCGCAGGTAGTTGATCTGGTAGACGTGACCGTACCGCTCGCCGGGGGAGAACCGGGCGTCCTCGGTGTTGTCCCGGCCCTCGACGTAGATCGCGTCGGCCGGGCAGGCCCAGGCGCACAGCTCGCAGCCGATGCACTTCTCCAGCCCGTCCGGCCACCGGTTGAGCTGGTGGTGGCCGTGGAACCGCGGCGCGGTGGGCTTCTTGACCTCGGGGTACTCAACGGTTTCGACCTTCCGGAACATCTCGTGGAAGGTGACCCCGAACCCCTTGATCGGGTTGAGGAAATCAAGCACCAGTGACCTCCTTGGTGGAGGTTTCGGTATCCAGGCCGACGCCGTGGTAGTGCGGCAGGTCCAGCGGCGGCACCGGGAAGGAGCTCGCGCCCATCGGCACGTCCCGGCCGGCCTCGCTGGCACTGGCCGAATCCGCGGCCTCGAACCGGGCCGCCCGCTGCTGCGCGGCGCTCTCCCACATCGAGGCCAGGGCGATGACCAGCACCAGGACGACACCGCCCACCACGTACGGGATCGTGTTGTGCGTGTCGAGCCGCCACGCGCGCACGGTGGCGATCAGCAGGATCCAGATGATCGAGACCGGGATGAGGACCTTCCAGCCGATCGCCATCAGCTGGTCGTACCGGACCCGGGGCAGCGTCCCGCGCAGCCAGATGTAGCAGAACAGCAGGATAAAGACCTTGATCACGAACCACAGCACCGGCCACCAGCCGTGGTTGGCGCCCGACCAGAGCGACAGCGGCCACGGCGCCCGCCAGCCGCCCAGGAACAGCGTGGTGGCCAGGCCGGCGACCGTGGTCATGTTGATGTACTCGCCCAGGTAGAACATGGCGAACTTCATCGAGGAGTACTCGGTGTGATAGCCGGCCACCAGCTCGCCCTCGCCCTCGGGCAGGTCGAACGGCAGCCGGTTCGTCTCGCCGACCATGGTGACCAGGTAGATGACGAACGACACCGGCAGCAGCCACGCGTACCACTCGTGTTGCTGCGCGTTGACGATCGCGGTGGTGGACAGCGAGCCGGCGTACAGGAACACGGCCACGAAGGCCAGGCCCATCGCGATCTCGTAGCTGATCACCTGGGCCGCCGAGCGCAGCGCGCCGAGCAGCGAGTAGGGCGACCCGGAAGACCAGCCGGCCAGCACGATCCCGTACACCCCGATCGAGCTCATGGCCAGCACGAGCAGCACCGCCACCGGCAGGTCAGTGAGCTGCAGCGGGGTGTAGTGGTGGAAGATCGAGACTTCCGGGCCCCACGGGATGACCGCGAAGGCGATGAAGCAGATCGACCCCGATATCACCGGCGCGGCGATGAACAACAGCTTGTCCGCGGTGCGCGGAATGATGTCTTCCTTCAGCGGCAGCTTGAGCGCGTCCGCGATCGGCTGGAGCAGGCCGAAGGGCCCGGCCCGGTTCGGCCCGGGCCGGTTCTGCATGCGGCCGATGACCCGGCGTTCGGCCCAGATCATGAAGATCGTCGTCAGCAGCAGGAAGAGGAAGACGATCGCGACCTTCAGCAGCACCATCCACCAGATGAGCTGGTTGAAATCGCTGAGCGTCGGGTCCGGCGGTGGCGCCGCCAGTACCTGCGGCAGCCCTGCTGCCTGCATCATTCCGGCCTCCTCAGCGTGACCATGGCGCCGTGACCCGCGCCGAGTTCGGCGTGGAGGGTGGCTCCGCCGGGCAGGCCCGCCGCCGGGAGCCAGACCACGTGATCGGCCATCGGCGCGAGCTCGACGGGGACGGTCACCGAGCCATGACCGGTGACCACGGTCACCTTATCGCCGTCGGCCAGGCCCGCTTCGGCCGCGGTCGCCGCTGACATCCGGGCCAGCACCGGACGGGCGGTGCCGGCCAGGGCCGGCTCGCCGTCCTGCATGCGCCCGCTGTCCAGCAGCTGGTGCCAGCTGGCCAGCCGGACCTCCAGGCCCGCCGACGGGTCGAGGCCGCGGGCCGACGGCGCGCTGGGCCAGGCGGTCGTCATCACGGGCGCGTCGGGACGCGTGCCCCGCCAGGCACCGAGCGCGGCGAGCTCCGCGCGCGCCGCCGCGGCGTCGGGCAGCCCCAGATGGACATCCATCTGGTCGGCGATCGCGCCGAGCACGTACAGGTCGGTGCGGACCTCCGGGACCTTCAGCGCCTCGGCGAACGAGCCGCCGCGTCCTTCCCAGTTCACGAACGTCCCGGCCTTCTCGGCCACGGCGGCGACCGGGAACACCACGTCGGCGCGGTCGGTGACCGCGCTGGCCCGCAGCTCCAGGCTGACCACGAACGGCGCCATCTCGATCGCGTCCAGCGCGGCCCGCGGATCCGGCAGGTCGGCCGGGTCCACCCCGGCCACCACCAGGGCGCCGAGCTCGCCGTCGGCCGCGGCGGTGAGCATGGCCGTGGTGTCACGCCCCGGCGCGGCGGGCAGCGAGCTCTTGCCCCAGGTCCTAGCCACCTCGGCGCGGGCCGCGGCGTCGGTCACCGGGCGGCCGATAGGCAGCAGGCCCGGCAGGGCTCCCGCCTCGACGGCGCCCCGCTCGCCCGCGCGGCGCGGAACCCAGGCCAGCCGGGCCCCGGAGGTGAACGCGAGCCGGGCCGCGGCCGCGAGCGCGCCCGGCACCGCGGCCAGCCGCTCGCCGACCAGGATCACCGCTCCGGGCGACGCCAGCGCCTCGCCCGCGCGCTGCCAGCACTCGTCGGCGGATTCCCGGCCGGCCGGCGTCCAGCCTGGAGCGCTGGCGGCGCCGCCGGCCGCCAGCGCGGTCAGCGCGGCGGCCTCGTCGCCGGGCAGGGTGGCCAGCAGTGCACCGGCCAGCTTGACCGTCCCGGGGCTGGCCAGCGCCGCGATCGAGAACACCGGCAGCTGATGGTGCCGCACCGCCTTGCGCAGCCGCAGGAAGACGATCGGCGACTCGTCTTCCGGCTCGAAGCCGGCCAGCAGCACGGCCGGGGCCCGCTCCAGGTCGGCGTAGGTGACGGCGATGTCGCGCCCGGCCACGCAGGCCGCCAGGAACTGCTCCTCCTCGGCCGAGTGCGGGCGGGCGCGCATGTCCACGTCGTTGGTGTCGAGGGCGACCCGGGCGAATTTGGCGTACGCGTAGGCGTCCTCGAGGGTGAGCCGGCCGCCGGCCAGCACGCCGACCCCGCGCGGCCGCTCGGCGCCGGTGTCGCGCGCCGCGGCCAGGCCGGCCGCGGCGACCGCCAGGGCGTGCGGCCAGGAGGCCGGGACGAGCACCCCGTCGGCGTCCCTGACCAGCGGAGAGGTGAGCCGGTCGGGCTGGGTCGCGTAGGTGAAGGCCCAGCGGCCCTTGTCGCAGTTCCACTCCTCGTTGACCAGGGGTTCCTCGCCCGCCAGCCGGCGCGTGACCCGCCCCCGCCGGATGTCGGTCCGCTGCCGGCACCCCGAGGCGCAGTGCTCGCACACGCTCGGCACCGAGACCAGGTCGTACGGCCGGGACCGGAACCGGTACGCCGCGCCGGTGAGCGCGCCGACCGGGCAGACCTGCACCGTGTTGCCGGAGAAGTAGGAGTTGAACGGCTTGCCCTCGGCGGTGCCGATGATCTGGTTCGGGCCGCGCCCGAGGAACTCGATGAACGCGTCCCCGGCGATCTCCTCCGAGGTCCGGGTGCACCGGGTACACGAGATGCACCGCTCGCGGTCCAGCAGTACCTCGGTGGAGATGGGGACCGGCTTGTCAAAGGTCCGCTTGTCGAAGGTGAACCGGGTCTCGCCGCGCCCGTTGGACATGGCCTGGTTCTGCAGCGGGCACTCGCCGCCCTTGTCGCACATCGGGCAGTCCAGCGGGTGGTTGATGAGCAGCAGCTCCATCACGCCCTGCTGCGCCTTGTCCGCGACCGCCGAGGTGAGCTGGGTGTGCACCACCATGCCCTCGCTGCACGCGGTGATGCACGAGGCCAGCGGCTTGCGCTGGCCTTCCACCTCGACCAGGCACTGGCGGCAGGCGCCGATCGGGTCGAGCAGCGGGTGTTCGCAGAACCGCGGGATCGCGATGCCGAGCAGTTCGGCGGCCCGGATGATCCAGGTGCCCTTGGGCACCGCGATCTCGAACCCGTCGATGGTGACGGTCACCGTGTCCTGCGTGGTCTCGACGGTCACGATTCGCTCCAGAGCGTGGAAGCCGCCGGGTCGAAGGGACAGCCGCCTTCCTTGTGGTGCTGGATGAACTCGTCCCTGAAGTACTTGACCGCGGAGGTGATCGGCGGCGTCGCGCTGTCGCCGAGCGCGCAGAACGCCCGGCCGGTGATGTTGTCGCAGATGTCCAGCATCTTCTCGACGTCTTCGTCGGTCCCGTCGCCGTGTTCCAGCCGCTCCAGGATGCGGACCAGCCAGAACGTGCCCTCCCGGCACGGCGTGCACTTCCCGCACGACTCGTGCTGGTAGAACTCCGTCCAGCGGAGCACCGCGCCGACCACGCAGGTGGTGTCGTCGAAGATCATCACCGACCTGGTGCCGAGGCCGGACCCGGCGGCGGCGACCGACTCGAAGTCCAGCGGCATGTCCAGGTGCTGGTCGGTGAGAATCCCCGCCGACGAGCCGCCCGCGGTCCAGAACTTGAGCCGGCGGCCGCCCCGCATCCCGCCCGAAAACTCGAGCAGTTCGCGCAGCGTGATGCCGAGCGGGGCCTCGTACGTGCCCGGGGTGGTCACGTGGCCGGAGAGGTTGAAGATCCCGAAGCCCTTGGACTTCTCCGTGCCGATGTCGGCGAACCACTCGGACCCGTTCAAGATGATCGACGGGGCGGTGGCGATCGACTCCACGTTGTTCACGTTCGTCGGCAGGGCATACACCCCGGCCACGGCCGGGAACGGTGGCTTGTTCCGCGGCAGCCCGCGCTTGCCCTCCAGCGAGTCCAGCAGCGCGGTTTCCTCGCCGCAGATGTAGGCGCCGGCCCCGGCGTGGATGATGACCTCCACGTCGAACCCGGAGTCCAGGACGTTCTGGCCGAGGTACCCGGCCGCGCGCGCCTCGGCCACCGCGTTGCGCAGCCGGCGGATCACGTGCAGGACCTCGCCCCGCACGTAGACGAACGCGTGGCCGGCCCCGATCGCGTAGCAGGCGATGGCCGCGCCCTCGATGAGCAGGTGCGGGTTGGCCATCATGAGCGGGATGTCCTTGCAGGCGCCCGGTTCTGATTCGTCCGCGTTGACCACCAGGTAGTGCGGCTTGTTGTCGCCCTGCGGCAGGAAGCTCCACTTCACGCCGGTCGCGAAGCCGGCTCCGCCGCGGCCGCGCAGCCCGGCGTTCCGCACCGTCGTGATGACTTCTTCCCGGGACATGGCGAGGGCCTTCGGCAGCGCCTGCCAGCCGCCGACCCGCCGGTACCCGTCGATGGTGAACAGGTCGGGCTGGTCCCAGTGCGCGGTCAGCACCGGGGTCAGGGTGTCGCTCACCGCGGCTCCTTCGCTTTCTCGCCCGCCGCTTGCCCGCTGGGCGGCTCCGGCTCGGGCGCGGCCCAGCCGTGCTCCTCGGCGACCTTGAGGCCGACCAGGTCGGCCGGTCCCGCGGTCGGACCCTCGGTGGCCTGGTCGTCGTTGAAGCCGGCCAGGATCCGGGCCGCCTCGCGCCAGTTGACCAGCCGTCGCGGGCCCCGGGTCGGGGCTACCGGGTTCCCGGCGCGCAGGTCATCGGTGAGCTGGCGGGCCGAGGCCGGCGTCTGGTTGTCGAAGAATTCCCAGTTCACCATCACCACCGGCGCGTACACGCAGGCGGCGTTGCACTCCAGGTGCTCCAGGCTGACCTGGCCGTCGGGCGTGGGCTCGTCGTCGCCCACGCCGAGGTGCTCGTGGAGTTCGGCGAGGATCTGGTTGCCGCCCAGCACGCCGCACACGGTGTTGGTGCACACGCCGACGTGGTACTCGCCGACCGGGCGGCGCTTGTACATGGTGTAGAAGCTGACCACCCCGGTGACGTCGGTCTCGGTCAGCCCGAGCAGGCCCGCGCAGTACTCGATGCCGTCCTCGGAGACGTAGCCCTCCTCGGACTGGACGAGATGGAGCAGCGGCAACAGCGCCGATCTCGAGCCCGGGTACTGGCCGATGATCCGCGCCGCGTCCGGGTCCAGACGGGAGCGCACATCGTTGCTGAACGGCATTACCGGTCCACGCCTCCCATCACGGGATCGAGGCTGGCGATCGCGGGGATCAGGTCGGCCAGCAGGCCGCCCTCGCACATCGCGGCGACCGACTGCAGGTGGGCGAACGACGGGTCGCGCAGGTGCACCCGGTACGGCCTGGTCCCGCCGTCGCTAACCACGTGCGCGGCCAGTTCGCCGCGGGGGGACTCGATCGTCGCGTACGCCTGGCCCGCGGGGACCCGGAACCCCTCGGTGATCAGCTTGAAGTGATGGATGAGCGCCTCCATGGACTGGCCCATGATGTGCGCGATGTGCTGCGGGGAGGGGCCGAGGCCGTCGGGGCCGAGCGACAGCTGGGCCGGCCAGCCGATCTTGGCGTCCCGGATCATCACCGGGTCGGCCTCCGGGCCGGGCGAACCGCGGTCCGCCAGCCGGGTGACGCACTGCCTGATGATCCGCATCGACTGCTCGATTTCGTCCATCCTGAGCAGGTACCGGCCGTACGCGTCGCACGTGTCCGTTACCGGCACGTCGAAGTCGTAGCTCTCGTAACCGCAATACGGCTGGGACTTGCGCAGGTCCCAGGGCAGTCCGGTCGACCTCAGCACGGGACCGGTCACGCCCAGCGCCATGCAGCTCTGCAGGTCGAGGTAGGCGATGCCCTTGTTCCGGCCGATGAAGATCGGGTTGGCGTCGATCAGCGTGCGCAGGTCGTGGATCAGTTTCGGCGCGCTCTCATCGAACGCGCGGAGCGCCTCGAGCGCGCCGGGCGGCAGGTCCTGCGCCACCCCGCCGGGCCTGATGTATGCGTGGTTCATCCGCAGGCCGGTGATCAGCTCCAGCAGGTCCAGGACGCGTTCGCGCATCCGCGCGCCCTGGGTGTAGATCGTGGTCGCGCCCAGTTCCAGGCCCATCGGGGCGATCCCGCCCAGGTGCGAGGAGATCCGGTTGAGCTCCATCATCAGGACCCTGATGATCTGGGCGCGTTCGGGGATCCGGTCCTCGATGCCGAGCAGTCGTTCCACCGCGAGGCAGTAGGCGGTCTCGTTGAAGATCGGCGCCAGGTAATCGGCCCGGGTGCAGAACGTCACGCCTTGGGTCCAGGTGCGGTACTCCATGTTCTTCTCGATGCCGGTGTGCAGGTAGCCGATGGCCGGGCGCACCTCGGCCACGGTTTCCCCCTCCAGCGTCAGCACCAGCCGGAGCACCCCGTGAGTCGACGGGTGCTGGGGGCCCATGTTGACGACGATCCGCTCGCCGCTCTCGAAGTCCGTGCTCTCGTTCGCGGCCGCGATGATCTCGTCCCAGTCCTCGCCGGAGACCGTGTAGACACGGCCCTCGGTGGCCTCGGCGTCGCTCGCCCCGGCCGCCGCGTGCGGCATGCCGCTGGTCATGAGTAGTGCCTCCGCTCGTCGGGAGGGGGGATCGTGGCGCCGCGGTATTCGACCGGGATGCCGCCGAGCGGGTAGTCCTTGCGCTGCGGGTGGCCCTTCCAGTCGTCAGGCATCTCGATCCTGGTCAGCGCGGGGTGCCCGTCGAAGATGATGCCGAAGAAATCCCACGTCTCCCGCTCGTGCCAGTCGCAGGTCGGGTAGATGCCGACCAGTGACGGAACGTGCGGGTCGGCGTCCGGCGCGCTCACCTCGAGCCGCACCCGGCGGTTGTGCGTGATCGAGAGCATGTGGTACACCGCGTGCAGTTCGCGCCCGGTCTCGCGCGGGTAGTGCACGCCGGACACCCCGCTGCACAGCTCGAAGCGGAGCGCGGGGTCGTCGCGCAGTTTCGCCGCCACCTCGGGCAGCCGCTCCCGGCGGACGTGGAAGGTCAGCTCGCCCCGGTCGACCACCACCCGCTCGATGGCGTCGGGCAGGCCCAGGGTGTCGGCGATCTCGTCGAAGTAGGAGCCGTACGGGCGCGGGCTGTCCAGCGGCGGCGGCTCGTGCACCCTGAGCAGCCCGAAGCCGGAGGTGTCCGGGGTGTCTTGCACGCCGAACATGCCGCTACGGATGACCGGCTCGCTCAGCCGCTCCTCGCCGAGCCGGGCGGGCAGGTTGGCGTCCGCCTCGGCGGGGCTGACGCCACCGGCCGGCGGTGTGGGGCCCTGAGGCGCCTGGGAGCCCTGGGTTTCCTCCGGGCCGGCCTTCGAGCCCTCCCCGGATTCGCTCACAGCTCGGACCTGTCGGGCGTGACCAGCCGGACCGGCCGCAGGTTCAGCCGGGCGTCCTCGAGCTCGGTGATCTGCCGGTCGCGGTCCTTGCCGAGCTTCATGTTGATGATCTTGTCGTGCAGCTTGAGGATCGCGTCGAGCAGCATCTCCGGACGCGGCGGGCAGCCGGGCAGGTAGATGTCCACCGGGATGACGTGATCCACGCCCTGCACGATGGCGTAGTTGTTGAACATGCCGCCGCTGGAGGCGCACACGCCCATCGAGATGACCCACTTGGGGTTGGACATCTGGTCGTAGATCTGCCTCGTCACCGGGGCCATCTTCTGGCTGAGCCGGCCGGCCACGATCATCAGGTCCGCCTGCCGCGGGGTGTTGGAGGCCCGTTCCATGCCGAACCTGGCCAGGTCGTGCTTGGGGCTGCCGGTCTGGAACAGCTCGATGGCGCAGCAGGCCAGGCCGAAGGTGGCCGGCCACACCGACCGGGCCCGGGCCCAGCCGGCCAGCTTCTCCACTGAGGTCAGCAGGATGCCGCTCGGCAGCTTCTCTTCAATACCCATGGCTTAATCCCAATCCAGGCCGCCGCGCCGCCAGACGTACGCGTACGCGATCAGCACGGTTATCACGAAGGTCACCATCTCGACGAGGCCGAAGGAGCCGAGCTTGTTGAAGGTGACCGCCCAGGGATACAGGAAAATGATCTCGATGTCGAACAGGATGAACAACATCGCGGTCAGGTAGTACTTGACCGGGATCCGGCCCCCGCCCGGCGGGTGCGGCGTCGGCTCGATGCCGCATTCGTAGCTCTCCAGCTTGGCCTTGTTCCAGCGTTTCGGCCCGGCCAGGGCGCCGAAGGTGACGGAGAAGGCGGCGAAGCCGAGGGCCAGCAAGGCCAGCACGAGGATCGGAACGTAGAGCCTCATCAGTGTTTCCTCCCGCCCTGGGCGCGATGCCAACCCCTTATCCTAGGGACCACCTGCATTACCCCTCACTTAGGGTTAGGGACGAGCTTGGACAGGCCGTTGACCAGCCGGTCTGCCGCGTCTCCCCGCGGATCGGTCAGGTTGGCGAGCACCTTGAGCGCGAAGCCCATCAGGGCCGGCCGCGACATGCTGTGCTTGGTCGCGAACCGCATCAGCCCGGGCCGGCCAATCGCCTTCACGAACACCCGGCCCGCGGCGTAGTAGCCGCCGTAAGCCTGGCTGAGCGCCTTCGGGTACCCGGCCAGGACCCGCTCGGTCTCGGCCCGGCGGGCCCGGGCCAGGGCCTGCGCGACGGTCCGGGCCAGGATCTCCCCCGACTCCATCGCGTACGCGATCCCCTCGCCGTTGAACGGGTTCACCATGCCGCCGGCGTCGCCGACCAGCAGCAGGCCCTGGTAATAGTGCGGGGTCCGGTTGAAACCCATGGGCAGCGCCGCGCCCCGGATCGGCTCGGTGCGGTTCTCCTCGGTGAAGCCCCACTCGGCCGGCATGCCGGCCAGCCACTTGTGCAGCAGGCCGTGATAGTCGGTATGGCCGAACGCGGCGCTGGTGTTCATCAGCCCCAGCCCGACGTTGGACGTCCCGTCGCCCATGCCGAAGATCCAGCCGTACCCGGGCAGCAGCCGGTCGCCGTCCCACAAGTCCAGCCAGGACTCCAGGTAGTCATCGTCGTGCCGCGGGCTGCGGTAGTAGGTCCGCACCGCGACACCGAGCGGCCGGTCGTCGCGCTTGCGCAGGCCCATGGACACCGACAGCCGCGAGGAGTTCCCGTCCGCCGCCACCACGACCCGGGCTCGGTAGGTGCGCTCGCCGGCGCCGTCGGCGGCCTTGGCCGTGACCCCGGTGATCCGGCCGGTCCGGTCGTCCAGGACCGGGCCGGTCACGGTCACGCCCTCGAGCAGCCGGGCGCCGGCCTGCTCGGCCCGGCGGGCCAGCATCTGGTCCAGGTCGGTCCGGGGCCGGACCAGGCCGTACCCCGGATAGCTGGACAGCTCGGGCCAGGGCAGCTCCATCCGCTGGCCCGCGCCGATGACGCGCAGGCCCTTGTTGCGGACCCAGCCGTCCTCCTCGCTGACGCTGATGCCCATGGCCACCAGCGCCCGGACCCCGCGCGGGGTCAGGCCGTCGCCGCACACCTTCTCCCGCGGGAACCTGGACTTCTCCAGCAGCAGGACGTCGAGCCCGGCCTGGGCCAGGTAAAAGGCGGTCGTCGAACCAGCCGGCCCGGCGCCGACCACGATGACATCGGCTTGGTCAGCCGGGCGGCGCTGGCCGGCTCCGTCGCCGGTCGCGGTGTTGGGGGGAGCGTGCTCGGTCACGAATGAGATCCTGAACGTCTTGTGAACCGCTTCACAAATTCTTTGCCTTTAGTTTAGACCCCGATGGGTTTCCCCATCCGGGGGGTCAGCCGTGTCGGCCGCTTGCCTACCGGGCCCGGCGGGCCACGTGCACCGCGACCACGCCCAGGCTCAGGTCGCGCCAGCGCACCGCCGACCAGCCCGCCGCCTCGATCACGCCGGCCAGCTCGCGCTGAGCGGGCCAGTCCGAGATCGACTCGGCCAGGTACTGGTAGGCCTCTGGATTTCGCGCCGTCCGCTGCGCGATCGCCGGGAGGACATTGATCAGGTAACGCCGGTAAAGCATATCCAGGGGAGCAATCGTGATCGTGCTGAACTCGCAGACCACCAGCCGGCCGCCGGGCCGGGTCACCCGGCGCATCTCGGCCAGCGCCGCCCCCGGGCCGGCCACGTTGCGCAGCCCGAAGGAGATCGTCACCGCGTCGAACGCCTCGTCACGGAACGGGAGCCGGAGCGCGTCACCCGCCACCAGCCCGATGCGCCCGCCGCTGCGCGGCGGGCGGCCAGCCCGCCGGGACTGACCCGCACGCAGCATGCCCAGCGAGAAGTCGCAGGCCACGCAGTCGGCGCCGGTGGCGGTAAAGGACAGCGCGGACGTGCCGGTCCCGGCCGCCAGGTCCAGCACGCGATTGCCCAGACCCGCGCCGGTGATCCGGGCCACGACCCGCCGCCACAGCCGGACCTGGCCCGCAGACAAGATGTCGTTCAGCAGGTCGTAGCGTTCGGCGATGCCGTCGAACATCGCCGCGACATCCCCCGGCTGTTTGTCTAGGTTGGCGCGGGTCATTGCCTCAGCCTAGATGAGCGCCTGATCAATCGAGCCGCAGGCCGCAGACCCTGCTGCTGCTGCCCTCGCGGCTGCCCTCGCGGCTGCCCTCGCTGCTGCCCAGATCCTCACTCATCCCGTCAGCCCTCTTTGCTCAGCAGCAGGAGTGATCCGGGAACGGCCGGCACCTGGCCCGGCCCCACGCTGGCATCTCGTGCCTCAATGGCAGGATAAAGTCACTCCGGTACCAGCGAGCGGACCATTATCCGGGAGGATTTAGGCTTGCGGGAGCCGTTTGTGCATCATAGACCCCATAGCGCTCCCGTAAGCCCGAAAACTCCCCGATATCTGTTCGATTACCGCCGGATGGCGGGTTGCGTGTGGCCTCAGCTCGCGATGTGACCGGGGAGAGCACTGTTACTCGAGCCCTGGCATGCTCGCCATCCATGCAGGCGCCGTCACATGCCGGCCGTTCGGGACTAGCGCTTAAAGCCTTGACACGGAAGATGCCCTCGAGGCTAAGGGCACTACTAGAGCAGCGCCGGGCGCTGCCACTCCTGGCCGAGCACGTGCTGGGCCAGGAAGGCGAAGACCGTCTCGTACCAGATCCGGACGTTGCCGGGCGTCAGGATCCAGTGGTTCTCGTCGGGGAAGTACAAGAACTTGGCCTCGACGCCGGACCGGGACAGGTCCCACCACAGCCGCAGCGCCTCGGACACCGGCACGCGGTAGTCCTTATCGCCGTGAATGACCAGCATCGGCGTCCGGATCCGGTGCAGGTGCCGGTTGGGCGAGTTCGCCTCGTACATCTCGGGCTGGGTGAGCGGATCCCCGAACTGCGGCCGCCAGAACATCGGATGGTCGGTGGTGCCGAACATCTGGTCCAGCACCCACAGCCCGGCGTGGCTCACGATCGCGTTGAACCGGTCGGTGTGGCCGGCTATCCAGTTGGCCATGTAGCCGCCGTAGGAGCCGCCCATCATGGCGATCCGGTCGGCGTCGATGTCCGGACGGGCCAGCACCGGCTCGGTCACGGCCATGATGTCGGCGAACGGCCGGGCGCCCCAGTCGTGGTAGCCGCGGGCGATGAACTCCTGCCCGTAGCCGGTGGACAGGGCCGGGTCGGGCAGCAGCACGGCGTAGCCGCGGGCCGCCATGAGCCACGGGTTCCACCGCCAGGACCAGGCGTTCCAGCTGCCCATCGGACCGCCGTGCACCCACAGCAGCAACGGCGCGGGGTGGGCGGGCGACGCGCCGTCCGGCAGCACCAGCCAGGCCCGGATCGGCTGGCCGTCGTCGGCGGCCGCCTGCACCTCGGCCAGCCGGCCCGGCAGGGCCAAGGCAGCGCCCGGGCTGTCCAGGGTGACCGGGCTGTCCAGGGTGACCGGGCTGTCCAGGGTGACCGGGCTGTCCAGGGTGACCGGGCTGGGCGCGCCGGAC
>Ga0302178_10001607_pt1 | contig 18779 bp, 14 predicted proteins | sample I_Palsa_E1_3_FD_198790 | JGI IMG/M metagenome (GOLD analysis project Ga0302178, IMG submission 198790) | Peat permafrost microbial communities from Stordalen Mire near Abisko, Sweden - I_Palsa_E1_3 | ecosystem: Environmental > Terrestrial > Soil > Palsa > Peat permafrost | place: Sweden... | reverse complement strand
TTCCTGTGCAGCGGCGCCGTCTGGATTTGCGACAGCGGCGATGGCCTGGGTGGGTGGGGCCGATAGCAGGAGGAATAGTGCACCTGCAGAGAAGACGGCAAGGGTCGCGGAGGCAGAGGCGCGGCTGAGTTTCATGTGGAAGAACTCCATGGGCGGGTGGCTGTGTGTTGCCGTCGTTTCCCCGCACGCTACTAAGAATAGACGCGATTTGTGGAGGTTTGGTGATGTGGTCTGGAGCGAGGGAGATGAGCGGGTTGATCGCGTTGCGCTGGCTGGAGTTATCGCTGGCCGGGGGAGGCGCGTGGGTGCTCTGGTGCCGGATGCAGGTTCGGGTGGCGGAGGCGAGGCGGGAGAGGCGGGAACAGGAGGAACTGCAGGCTTATGCGCTGTTGGATGTGCGGCTGGGTGCGGATGCGGAGGTGTCTGAGCTTGCGATGCGGGTGAGCCGGTTGATGGCGGAGAAGAGCGTGTTTCGCAGGACGGCGGTGCTAGTGCGGGATGGGGTAGGGGCGTTTTCGGTGGCGGGGAGTGCGGGAATGGAGGAGGACACGGTGGAGTCGCTGAATGCCTGGGCCGTGGGGGTGGTGGAGGCTGAGCGAAAGGGCGGAGTTGGCACGCGGCGAATGGAAGGCGGTCTGGGGAGGCGGATCAAGAACAACGCGTTTGCGGTGGTGTTTGGGAAGGTGCGGCTTGAGGCGGAGGCGCGGGGGGCGATTGTGATTCCGCTGTGGAGTACGGCTGCGCGAATGATGGGGGCGCTGGCGGTTGGGGCGGATGGGTTGTTGAGTGTGCGGCAGAGGGAGTTGGAAGAGGCGCTGTGGCCGCTGGAGGCGCTGGGAGTCAAGGTGGCGCGGGTGATGGAGAATGCTGCTTTGGCCGAGAAGCTGATGCGTGCGGAGAGGTTGGCTGGGTTGGGAATGCTGGCTGGAGGGATGGCGCATGCGTTGAGTAATCCGCTGACAGCGGTGCTTGGGTTTGCGGAGTTGATTGCGGGGTCGACGGCTGAGGCGCGGGTAAAGACGGATGCGGAGATTATTGTTCGCGAGGCGTTGCGGATGCGGGAGACGGTGGCGACTCTGTTGGAGTTTTGGAGGCCAGTGGGGAGGGGCGATGAGCTGGTTGATCTGATGGAGCTGGTGCGGGAGTTGGCGGCTGCGTGTGGGGAGAAGCTTGAGAGGCGTGGGATTCGGTTGGTGGTGCAGGCCGATGGAGAGGTGCCGGCGGTGCAGGGAAATAGGCACAGGTTTCGGCAGTTGCTGGAGCATCTGCTGAATAATACCGCGCAGGCGCTGGGTGGGGTGCGTGGGGTAAAGAGTGAAGAGATGGTGATTCGGATGTCGTTGAGTTGTTTGGGGAGTACTTCGCGGAGTTCGTCGGAGAGGTCTTCGGGGGTCGGTTTGGACGATGAGTCTGAGCGCGATGGCCGGAGGGTTCATCTGATTGTGAGCGATACGGGACCGGGCTTTCGTGAGCCGGGAAAGATGTTCGATCCGTTCTATGCGGCGCAGGACGTTACTGATGGCGCGGGGATGGGGTTGAGTCTTTGCTACTCGATTGTGCAGGAGCATGGCGGGGAGATCAGCGCGTTTAATATGCATCCGCATGGGGCGGCGGTGGCGATTGAGTTGCCGGTGATGATGGCTGCGGGGAAAAGATCCGGGGTGCCTGAGGTGCGCCCTGCGCGGGCGGCGGTCACTTCGTGACTGGTATACCTCTTCGGTTGGCGCTCCCGTTGGTCGCGATCGAGAATCTTTCTGCCGACCATCGTGAGGCTCCGCGCATAGCGGGCCTTGAGTTTGCTTAAGCAACGTTAAAGTTTTGATGGGGATTTTCTTGTCTGGTTCCCCCTCAGGTTAGATCTTTGCGTTACGGCGTTAGACTGGCGCGATGAAGAAGTGCGGGATTCGTGCGGGTCTGTTTGCAGTAGCGGTTGGGATTTTGGGCTTGGCTGGTGGCAGGGTTTGCGCGCAGGGATTTGGGCCTGACTCTGATTCCTTGTCGGGTGGGTCGGCCGGTAAGCGGCCAATGACGTTTGCGGATCTGCAGCGGATGAAGCGGGTGAGCGATCCGCAGGTTTCGCCTTCCGGCAAGTGGGTGATGTTTTCTGTGACCGATGTCGACCTCGACAAGAATTCGAAGGTGAATCATCTTTGGGTGGTGCCGATGGCGGCGGCACCGGGCAAGGGCGAGGGAACGGTTGCGAAAGAGCGGCAGGTGACTTTCTGGAAAGATGGCGAGTCGGGTGGAAGGTTCTCGCCAGATGGGAAGCAGGTTGCGTTTGTTGCGACCGATAGCACGACGGGGCTGTCGCAGATATTTCTTGCTGCGTGGGATGATGAAGCGGGGACGCTGGGGACACCGAAGCGGTTGACGAGTTTGAGCACGGAGGCCGATGGGGTGGTGTGGTCGCCGAACTCGAATCGAATTCTATTTGTGTCGCGGGTTTATCCGGAGTGCAGTGATGAGGCCACGTGGACGGATGAGGATCTCTGCAACAAGAAGAAGGACGATGCTGCGACTGCAAACCCGGTGAAGGCGCAGATCTTTGAGCATCTGCTGTACCGGCATTGGAATAGCTATATCGGGCCGAAGCGGAGCCATGTGCTGGTGGTTTCGGCGACGGATGGAAATGCGGTGAGGGACCTGACCCCGAAGCGGGATATTGGAGATGCAGAGGCGCCGACGTTTACGCTTGGTGGACCGGTGGGGTATGCATGGGCGCCTGGTTCGGAGGAGATTGCATTTGTAACAAATGTTGATCTTGTTCCGGCAGCGAGTACGAATAACGATGTGTTTACGTTGCTGCTGGACAATGCGGGCGCGAGGCCGCGCAAGATTTCGACGTCGATGGGGAGCGATGATGCCCCGGCTTATTCACCGGATGGGAAGTATCTTGCGTTTCGTTCGCAGGCGAGGGCGACGTACGAGAGCGACCGGTTTCGTTTGATGCTGTTCGATCGGCTTGCGGGTACGACAAAGGAGTTGATGCCGAAGCTAGACCGCTGGGTGGATGAGTTTGTATGGAACCCGGCGAATCCGGAGATCTGTTTTACGGCGGCGGACCATGGGGAGGAGGGGATCTTTTGTACGTATCCGAATCTTGGTGAATCGCTGTTCGCACTGCCGGGAAAAGGCGAGTATGGAGAGTTGCAGTTCGCGGCTTTGAAGGATGTTGGGTATGAGCTGGTGGCGACAAAGATGACGATGGAGTCGCCTTCTGCGGTGGTGGCTCTGTTTCGCGGAGATGTGAAGGAGTCTGCGGACAGGGAGATTGCTACGGTTTCAAACCAGATCGCGACGACCGAGGTGCGACTGACGCATTTGAACGATGATCTGGAGCAGCATCTCGAACTGCCAAAGATGACGAGCTTTACGTTTACCGGTGCGGAGGGTGCGACGGTGCAGGGCTTTATGATTCCGCCGCCTAAATTTGATAAGGCGCGGAAGTATCCGTTGAAGTTTTTGATTCATGGAGGGCCGCAGGGCGCGTGGGGTGATGCGTGGAGCTATCGATGGAATGCGGAGTTGATGGCTGCGAGTGGATATGTGGTGGTGATGGTGAATCCGCGTGGTTCGACGGGATATGGGCAAGCGTTTATTGATGGGGTGAATGGAGACTGGGGCGGGAAGGCTTACGTCGATCTGATGAAGGGGCTGGACTACGCGGAGCAGGAGTACCACTTTATCGATAAGACGCGGGAGTGTGCGCTGGGCGCCAGCTACGGCGGCTTTATGGCGAACTGGGTTTTGACGCACACGGATCGTTTTGCGTGCATTGTGACGCATGATGGGATGTTCAATCCAGAGAGCGCGTACGGAGATACGGAGGAGCTTTGGTTTAACGAGTGGGAGTTTCGGCGGACTGGAGACGTTGCGCCAGGGCAGCCGTGGCGGTATGCAGCCGGGCCGGTCGCGAATGATCCTTTCAGGAAGTGGTCACCGATGCTTTCGATACAAAATGCGAAGACGCCGACGCTGGTGGTTCATTCGCAGAGGGACTATCGGTTGGATGTGTCGGAGGGGTTCCAACTTTTTACGGCGCTGCAGCGGTTGAATGTGCCGAGCAAGATGCTCTATTTCCCGGATGAAGGGCATTGGGTGTTGAAGCCGCAGAACTCGAAGCTTTGGTATGAGACGGTAGGGGATTGGTGCGACCGGTGGACGAAGACGAATCTGTATGCTGCGGCTGCGAACTATCGGGCGGCGCCGGTAGCGCCTGCTGCGAAGGACGAGACGAAGGGGAAGGCGCGTAAGGCTGAGGCTCCTCCAGCGGTTTCGGCTGCGCCCGTGATTGCGCCCTCTTCAGCAGCTGTGCCAGCTTCGGGTGTGGGAGAGCTGCCGCAACAGCCTGTGAATGGTGAGGATTTTACGGTTGCGATCGGCACGCCGCAGGATGAGGTGAAGGTGGGTTCGGATGCGAGGGTGACGATTGCGTTGAGGAATGTGTCGGATCATCCGGTTGTATTTGCGCATCGGCCGGGTGCGAACAATCCTGAGTATTCGTACCGGATTGAAGTGAAGGATGCAGCGGGCCACGTGGTGGCAGAGACCGCGTATGGGCGCGAGGCGCTACAGCATCAGCAGGAGGAGAGCCGCACGGTGGAGTATGTGCAACCGGGGAAGGCGGCTGTGCAGACGGCGCATCTGGAGAAGCTGGTGGAGATGAACCGGCCGGGACGGTATACGGTGCAGGTGTTTCGCAAGGATGCGAAGAGTGGGGTAGAGGTGCGGTCGAATGAGCTGACGCTGAACGTGGTTCCGTGATCTCCGTTTGGGTGAGAATGGATTGAGGGGATTACGATGGCGTTTGCACGACCGAAGAAGCGGGAGCCGTTGGGTGAAGTCGGGTTGTTTGAGTATGCAGTGGGGACGCTAGCGCGAAGGATGCGGACGGTGCGGGATCTGCGGCGGCTGATGAAGGCTCGCGCGGAAGAGGGTGAGGCTGGCGAGCGGGCGATGGATGCGGTAATTGTTCGGCTGAAAGAGCTGAACTATTTGAGCGATACGCGGTTCGCTGAGGACTACACGCGGGTGCGGAAGGAGCATGAGAAGTTTGGGAAGAGGCGCGTGCAGCAGGATTTGATGATGAAGGGTGTGGGGAAGGAGCTGGTGGCTTCGACGCTGGAGACGGCGTATGAGGATGTGGATGAGGTGGCGCTGGCTCGGCAATATATTGCGCGGAAGAGAATGAAGCAGCCTAGTGGTGAGAGTGCTCAGAAGGAGACCGTGAGGACGATGAACCGGTTGTTGCGAGCTGGGTTTTCTTCTGGTGCGATTTTTAAAGTGCTGAAGGCTTGGGATCTGCCAGAGGAGGCGTTGGCTGGGGTGGAAGAGGGTGGTGTGGATTCGGATTCTTACACGGAGCCGGAGGAGCGGGCGGGGGATTCGGATGGGTATGCTCGGCAAAATGAGGATGAATGATTTGTGTGTCCTGCCGGACCGGCCCACTGCGCTTGCCACCCCACAAACGTAGACCCGTTTGTGGGGACCCCGATTCGGGCGGTCACTTCGTGACTTTTTTACCGGTCTTTGTTGGGGAAGGCTTGGGGGCCTCGCGTTGCTCGACTTTGAGTTTTTAGTAGTCGCCGCGGAAGCTGTGGATTAGGCGGCGGTCGCGTTTGTTGGGGCGCTTCGCTGGGGCGTTGTAGGCGATGGGGCCGAGGAGCTTGCGCTCTTCGGCAGCTTTGCGGCGAGCCTCTTTGCTCTCTTCCGTTTCGCGGTAGAGGGTTTGTGCGACGGCTGCGGATCCGCGCTGCTGGCTTAGCGCCAGGACTTCGATTTCGAACTCGCCGGCTTCGTTTTTGATGTGGAGCATGTCGCCTGTGCGGACTTCGCGGGAGGGCTTGGCGGAGACGTTGTTCGAGGTGATGCGGTTTATGTCGCAGGCTTTGGAGGCCTGCTCGCGGGTTTTGAAGAAACGGGCTGCCCAGAGCCACTTGTCGATGCGCGTGCCGGTCATGAATCTATTTTCTGCTGATGGAGCTGAATTGAAAATGCCTAGACCGCGCGGAGGAGACGGACAGGAAGCATGAAGAGTGCCGCGATGAGTTCGAAGGTGCCTCCGACGACGATTCCGACGAGACGAAAGGGAAGGAGGATGAGCCAGATGAGGGGATAGAGGAGAAGTGCCGCGAGGGCGAGCGGCCAACAGAAGACCATGAGGATCAAAAAGAGCAGGAAGTTGAGCATAGGTTTGTCTCCTGAGGAGATTAACGTTTGGGGTGGGGGAAAAGTTCCGTGCGGGTGGATGATAGGAGGATGCGAGAGAGCGGGTTGCAGAGGGTGGTGGGGGTGGATTGGTCGGGCGATAAGGGGCCAGGGCAGAGGAAGAAGATTTGGGCGGGGGTGTGGACGGCTTCTACCGGAAGAGTGACGCTGGAGGGTGGGAGGAGCCGGGAGGAGTTGATTGCGTGGCTGATTGAGATGAGCGAGGAGACTCCGCGGATGGTGGTGGGGTTTGATTTTACGTTTAGCTATCCGGCTTGGTTTTTGAGGGAGTTGGGGATTGGGTCGGCGCCTGAGTTTTGGCGATTGGTTGCGGATGGGCAAGGAGAAAAGTGGTTGCATCGGGACTGTGAGGATGTGCGGTTTTGGGGGGTGCCGGGTTCGCAACGGCACGGGAAAAAGCCTGCGGAGTTTTGCGGGGAGCATGCGCACAGGATGTTGCGGCGGGCGGAGACGGTGTTGAAGGTGAGAGCTAAGATGACGGATCCTCTACAGGTGGCGAAGATTGCGGGGATCGCGCCGAAGTCGGTGTTTCAGATTGGCGGAGCGGGGGCGGTGGGGACGGCTTCGCTGCGAGGGATGCCGGGTTTGCTGGTGTTGCGGGATGCTGGATTTCGGATTTGGCCGTACGATGAGCCGGATGTGAAGCGGGTGCCGATGGTGGTGGAGATCTATACACGGCTGATGACGGGGGCGGTGAATAAGAGCTCGGAGGTCGCGCGGACGGCTTATCTGACGAAGAAGCGGAGGGAGAGTGCGATGTATGCGGGGCTTTCGAGGCTGGTGATGGCGAAGGCAAGGGCTTCGGAGGATGCGTTCGATGCGCTGGTGACGGCGATGGTGATGACGGAGCATCGGGGGGAGTTTGCGGCGTTGCGGAAGACGGAGGATGAGGTGTTTCGGATGGAGGGACAGACTTGGGTGCCGGGGTTGGTGGTGTGATGCTGCTGCTGGAGGCGGGACAATGAAGTCGAATCTGATGACGTTGGTTGTGGCGATTGTGATGATCGCTTTGCTGGGTTTCTATCTCCCGGAGGTGACGTGGACGGGAGCGAGGATCGCTGGAGGAGTGATGATTGCTATTTGTTTTCCGTTGTTTGTAGTGGCGCGGTGGCAGCTTGGGAGTTCGTTTTCGATCAAAGCGAAGTCTGGCGGGTTGGTGACGACAGGGCTTTACTCGCGGATTCGCAATCCGGTTTATTTGTTTGGAGGGTTGGTCACGATGGGAGTGTCGCTCTTTCTGTCGGTGTGGGGTCCCTTGGTAGCGGCTGCCCTGATCGTGCCGCTGCAGGTGTATCGGTCGCGGAAGGAAGAGCAGGTATTGGCTAGCGCATTTGGGGAGGAGTACAGACGTTACAGGAGCAAGACGTGGTTCTGAAGCGGATGGAGGGGCAGACCTGGGTACCGGGGTTGGTGGTATGACAAAGGAGCTATGAGCGGAAGCGAACTTGAGGGAGCCTGAGGTCTTCGATCTATGGAAGTTTCGAAAGACTGCGAGCTATCACTCTTATATGGCGAAGGCGTGGGGATTGTTGATTGCGGTGGCGGTGGTTGGGGTGCTGAGTTTTGGTGGATTGCGGTGGTTGATCTGGGTGGCTCTGGGGTTTGGAATTGTGGTGAATTTTGAGGGGCTGGCGATGTCGTTGATGTTGCCAAGGTGGAAGAACGATGTGAAGACACTGTGGAGGGCACGGGAACTTCGCAAGAGCATGTTGGCGGAGCAAACGGCTTTGCGCTGATAAACTTGGTGCTTATGATTAATCGTTCGGGCAGCCAGATTCGGGAAGATTTTCTGCGGTTTTTTGAGGGCAAGGGGCACAGACGCGTGCACTCTTCGTCGCTGGTGCCGGTGAACGATCCTACGCTGCTGTTTACCAATGCGGGGATGAATCAGTTTAAAGATGTTTTTCTTGGGAACGAGAAGCGGGCGGCGAGCTCGCAGAAGTGCGTGCGTGCGGGGGGCAAGCATAACGATCTTGAGAACGTTGGGTTCACGCGGCGGCACCATACTTTTTTCGAGATGCTGGGGAATTTTTCGTTTGGGGATTATTTCAAGAAAGATGCGATCGCTTATGCGTGGGAGCTGCTGACTTCGAATCATGATCATTGCTTTGGGATCGATCCTTCGCGGCTTTATGTGACGATCTTTGAGGGCGATGCGAAGGTTCCGCGGGATGATGAGGCGGAGAGGTTCTGGATTGAGATTGGCGTGCCGAAGGAGAGGATCTTCGGGATGTCGGCCAAAGATAACTTCTGGCAGATGGGCGATACGGGGCCCTGTGGGCCTTGCTCGGAGATCTTTTACGACATGGGAGTTGAGGCTGCGGAGGAGGCTGGAGTTGATAAGCCGTTTCCGCTGGATGATCAGCGGTATGTCGAGATTTGGAATCTGGTGTTTATGCAGTTTGATCGGAGTAGTGATGGCACGCTGACTCCGCTGCCTAAGCCTTCCATTGATACGGGCATGGGGCTGGAGCGAATTGCGGCGGTGTTGCAGGGCGTATTGTCGAACTTTGAGACGGATCTGTTTACTCCGCTGATAAAGCGGGCGGAGGAGTTGACCGGGCATAAGGTTGAGGCGGATAGCGCGGTGGATGATCGCTCACGGGCTTCACTGCGGATTATTGCGGATCATGCTCGGGCGGCTACGTTTTTGATCTCGGATGGAGTAAATCCTGCGAATGAGGGCAGGGGGTATGTGCTGCGGAAGATTCTGCGGCGCGGGATTCGGCATGGACGGCTGCTGGGGCAGGAGAAGCCGTTCATGTATGAGATGGTGTTCGCGGTGCGGGATGAGATGCAGGTGGCCTATCCGGAGTTGAAGGAGACTGCGGAGCGGGTGAGTAAGGTGGTGCTGGCGGAGGAGGAGCAGTTTGCGAGGGTGCTGGAACTTGGATCACGAAACCTAAACCAAACATTAGAGCAAACGCGAATTGAAAACGAGATTCAAAAGCAAAAACTCGCTCAAGCGCTAGAGCAGACACTTACTGCAAAAGAAATAGAAATTTATAAATTCCTGCATGAGATGCAGATGAAATACAACCTGCAATGTGTGATTAAGAAGGCAGGTATTTGGAACTCGCACCCTGTTGATTTTTACGATTTCTCCGCGTCAATAGCCCTACTTCGAGAAAAGCTGCCTAACGATGCACCGGAACGACAGACTCTCGATAAAATTTTGCGTCCTACATTTGATGGCCGAAAAGCATTCGCACTCTATGAGACGTTCGGCATGCCTTTAGATTTCATGGTCGATGCGGCACGAGATGCGGGCATTGAGTTCGATCAGGCTGGGTTTGATGTGGCTAAGGAAGAGGAGCAGCAGCGGGCTCGGGCTTCTTGGAAGGGTGGGTCGAAGAAGTCGGCGGCGCCGGTTTATCGGGAGTTGCCGAAGACGGAGTTTGAAGGGTACTCGACGCTGCGAGTGGATGGGGCGAAGGTGTTGGCTCTGGTGAAAGATGGTGTTGGTGTGCCGGAGTTGAAAGCTGGGGAGTTGGGTGAGGTGGTGCTCGACGCTACGAGTTTTTATGCGGACTCGGGTGGGCAGGTTGGGGATCAGGGGTGGTTGTACTCGGGGGATCACAACCTGGTGGTGGCTGAGGTGAGTGGCGCGACCAAGCCGGTGCAGGGGGTGTTTGCGCATAAGGTGAGGGCGAACCATACGATTGCTGTGGGCGATACCGTGGATACGGTGGTCGATGGTGCGGTGCGGGCGGCTACGACGCGGAATCATACGGGGACGCATCTGCTGCATGCGGCGCTGAGGGAGGTGCTGGGCAAGCATGTGAAGCAGGCGGGGTCGCTGAACGATGCGACGCGGCTGCGGTTTGATTTTTCGCACTTTACGGGGGTGGCCGAGGAGGAGTTGCGCGAGGTCGAGGAGATTGTGAATCGGCAGGTGATGGGGAATACGAAGGTGGAGACGCTGGTGGATGTGCCGATCGACGTGGCGGTGAATGAGCTGGGCGCGATGGCGCTGTTTGGCGAGAAGTATGGCGAGAAGGTGAGGGTGGTGAAGATCGGCGACTTTTCGACTGAGCTTTGCGGGGGGATTCATACGGGGGCTACGGGCGAGATTGGCGTGATTAAGGTGGTGGGAGAGGGGTCGGTGTCTTCGGGCGTAAGGCGCGTGGAGGCGGTGAGTGGAACGGGTGCGCTGCATGAGTTCAGGCGCGACTTTGAGGTAGCTCGTGTGGTGGGGGCGATGGTGGGCTCTACTGTTGCTGAGGGTGTGACGCCGGCGGAGGCTCTGCGTGCGCGGATTGCGGCGCAGGAGGAGGAGATGAAGAAGCTGCGGCGGGAGCTGGATGCGGTGCGGATGAAGGCGGCGAGTTCGTCATTATCTGACGCTGGCGCGTCTGCCGTGGAAGTGAAAGGTGTGAAGGTGCTGGCGCAGCGGGTGGATGGTGTGGAGAAGGCTCAGATGCGGGAGCTGGTGGATTCGCTGCGTGTGAAGTTGGGGAGTGGCGTGGTGGTGCTGGGAGCAGCCGTGGATGGGAAGGTTTCGCTGATTGTGGGTGTGACGAAGGATCTTACTTCGCGGGCGCAGGCGGGGAAGATTGCTGGATTGCTGGCTACGCAAGTTGGAGGGAAGGGTGGAGGGCGGCCTGATCTGGCAGAGGCTGGCGGGAGCGATGTGGGGTCGCTCGACGCGGCGCTGAAGAGTGCGGCTGAGGTGGTGGGAGGATTGTTAGGCTAGAATTTTTCCAAGATACGAACCGCAGTTGCACGCTTTCGCGTTGAAGAGAAGCAAAGGTGTTTCGAGGAGGGGACCTTGGATGTGCATGCTCCGCATGAGCCGATACACGGGGTGAAGGACTTTCTGCTTCATCTGCTTACGATTACGGTGGGTCTTCTGATTGCAGTGGGGATTGAAGGATGCGTGGAGCTGCATCGGGAGCACAAGCTGGTGAAGGAGGCTCGCGAGACGCTGCGGGAGGAGATCCAGAGCAACAGCGAGTCGATGAAAGGGGCGGTTGCGAATCTGGAGAAGGAAGATAAGGCGATTGGGAACAATATCGACATTCTGACGAAGCTGATGCGCAATCCCAAGGATCAGCAGGCGAAGGATGCCAATATTTCTGCCGATTTCTCGATCGTTGGTCTGAAGGATACGGCTTGGAAGACAGCGCAGACGACAGGAGCGCTGACGTATATGCCTTATGCGGAGGCGCAACGATATGCCTCGGTCTATCACGAGCAGCAGAGTTTCTTAGATATGCAGGACAAGATTCTGGAGGATGAGGCCCAGTTTGTCGGGGTCATGCGCAAGGTGGACTTCGGCCACGGAGACATTACGAAGGAGCAGGCGAGTGCGGCTCTGGAGCGGTTTGGGGTGTGGCAGGCACACCTTTCCTATCTGGTTCTCACTGCCAAGGTGACTGCGGCCGATGATGAGGCGTTTCTGCAAGGCAAGGATGGGCCTCAACACATGCATTACGACCTGCACTGAGGATGATGGGTGACTGGCGGAAGATCTTTTGCGTGATTTAGTGGCCGCGGAAGGTTTCGACCAGGAGCCATAGATTCAGTCCGGCGATGAGGAAGGCTACGGCGTAGCTTAGAGATTTGAGCCAGGTGTGGTTGACGAAGGAGCCCATCTTCGCTCGGTCGCTGGTGAATGCTACGAGTGGGAAGACGGCGAAGCTCAACTGCATGCTGAGGATGACCTGGCTTAGGAGAAGAAGTTTAGAGGTGCCGCGCTCGCCGTAGAAGTAGGTGACGATGATGGTGGGGATGATCGCGAGAGAACGGGTGATGAGCCGACGGAGCCAGGGAGCGAGACGGATGTGGAGGAAACCTTCCATGACGATCTGGCCGGCGAGGGTTCCGGTGATGGTGGAGTTCTGGCCTGAGGCGAGCAGGGCGAGGGCGAACATGGTGCTGGCTCCGGCGAAGCCCAGCATTGGGGTGAGGAGCTTGTAGGCGTCGCCTATCTCGGCGACCTCGTAGTGGCCTGCGCGATGAAAGACTGCGGCGGCGAGGATGAGGATGGCTGCGTTGACGAAGAGGGCGAGCATGAGGGCGGTTGCGGAGTCGATGTTGGCGAAGCGGATGGCTTCGCGCTTGCCCTGCTCGGTGCGCGGGTAGTTGCGCGTCTGGACGATGGAGGAGTGGAGATAGAGGTTGTGCGGCATGACGGTGGCGCCGAGGATGCTGATGGCGATGTAGAGCATCTCGGGGTCGGTAAGGATGGCCTTCGAGGGGATGACGAGGTTACGGGCGATGGGGAGCCACTCGGGATGCGAGAGCAGAACTTCGACGCCGAAGAGAGCGGCGATGGTGCCGATGAGGGTGATGACCAGAGCTTCAAGGTAGCGGAATCCGCGGTTCTGGAGGAGCAGGATGAGGAGCACGTCGGCACCGGTGATGATGACGCCGATGAGAAGGGGAATGTGGAAGAGAAGCTGGAGGGCGATGGCAGAGCCGATGACCTCGGCGAGGTCGCAGGCGCCGATGGCGATCTCAGCGAAGAGCCAGAGGAGGATGTTGACAGGGCGGCTGTAGGTTTCGCGGCAGGATTGGGCGAGGTCTCTTTCGGTGGCGATTCCGAGTTTGAGGGAGAGGCTTTGGAGGAGGATCGCCATGAGGTTGGAGAGCATGATGACGAAGAGGAGGGTGTAGCCGTACTTTGAGCCTCCGGCGAGGTCGGTGGCCCAGTTGCCGGGGTCCATGTAGCCGACGGAGATGAGGAAACCGGGGCCGAGGAAGCCGAGGAGTCGCCGCCAGAAGCTGCTTGATTGCGTCAGGCGTACCGAAGAAAAGGCTTCGGGGAGGGACGGACGCTGGTCGCGATTCTGTTCCTGGAGAGTCGGCATAGGCGGCATTGGGGAGTGCAGGGCTTAAATGCAGTATGCCACAGTTAGTTAACCAAGGTTACTATTTTTTACGTCGCCTTGGTTCATTCGAAATTCCTGGCCGCACCCAGACGCGGATGGTTGCTGATTGGCCAAGGGTTACGGGGCCGTTGGGCGTCTGAACCTGCATGGTGTCGTCGTAGTTGCGTTTGAGTACGCGGACGGCGACTTTAGGGCCTATGCCGAGCTCGTGGAGGAACTCGAGGAGGCCCGAGTCACGTTCGTAGAGGCTTGCTACGACGTAGTCGGTGTCTTCGGTGGCTTCGGAGAGCGCGACTAAGCCTCGGCGCTTGATCTGCGCTGGGGTTTCGGGGAGGACTTTGTTGCCGTGGGGGCAGTCGCCCTCTTCACCTAGCTTTTCGATGAGCTTGGCCTCGAAGGCGGGGGAGATGGCGTGTTCGAGGCGCTCGGCTTCAGTGTGGATCTGGTGCCATTCCATGCCGAACATCTCGGAGAGCATGCGTTCGACGAGATGATGGCGGAGGGCGGTGCGGTGGGCTGCTTCGCGGCCTTTGGCGGTGAGTTTGAGAGCACCTTCGCGGCCTGCTTCGATGTAGCCGTCCTCGCGGAGGCGCTTTACGGCTTTGGTGACGGCAGGTGCGGAGACCTCGAGCCATTGGGCGAGGAGAGCGGCGATGACGGTGTGGCCCTCGCTTTCGGCTTCAATGATTGCCTTGAGGTAGTCTTCTTTCGAAACGGTGATTTCCTGCGACATGCTTGCAAGTTAACCACGGTAAAGCGGATTTGTCATTGCAGGGGTGGGCGCTTCGGTTTCGGCACGAAGCCTTCCGTGAGTGGATTGCAGTGGCTGGCTTACTTTGCTTGTTCTTCGTTTTCGAGAAGCTGTCTTGCCTCTTCGAGATTGAGGAGGTTGCCGTCTACGAGAATCTCGAAGGTGCCTGCGTTTTCCGGAACCTTGAAGACGCCTTCAACCTTGTGACCCTTTTTGCGAATTGTTTCGACGAGAAGATCGATATCTACCATGCGTGGAAGTTTACCGCAGGATGGCTTGTCTGGATCGTGGTTGAAATGGGGGTCTTGTGGTGCTGGAGCGCAACAGGTTGGGGGTGGCTGGGGGTATCGCGGGGAGTACCGGGGTTCTTTTCCCATGCGTGGACGGGTGGGTGCTCTTAAACTTAGGCAGTCTGTCGATTTTTGAAGAAGACAAATGGGCCTTGGAACGACAATTCGTAATTGCTGCTGGAGCGGGAGTTGGGCGGTGGCGCTGAGCTGCGCAATGGTGCAGGTTCTGCCTGCGAACGCAGCGCGGCAGCGGCATGTGGAGCTGACTGCCTGGGAGCAGGCGGAGCGGGGAAGAGAGACACTGGAGGCCATGCCGCAGGGAACGCGGACGCGGGCAGATTACGCGCAGGCGATGGATGGATTTCGGGCGGTGTATCACGAGTCGCCGGGGGATATGCACGCTCCTGATAGCGTGAACGCGGTGGCGGAGCTGCTGGCGGAGCAGGGGCGCAGCTTACATGATGCGAAGAGTCTGAAGGCAGCGGTGGGGCAGTACGAGTTTTTGCGGACGCAGTATCCGGGGAGTTCGCTGAGGGTTGCGGCGTTGCTGGCTGAGGCGCAGATCTATGAGAACAATCTGCACGATGCGGCGGCGGCGCGGGAGAGGTATGCGCTGCTGGTGAAGCAATATCCGCGGAGTGAGATGGCGGAGGAGGCTCGAGCTGGGCTGGCTTCGTTGGATCAGGGCGGAGGGGACAGAGATCAGGGAGTAGTGCCGGGGAGTCAGGTTGCAGCGGCGCCCGTTGCTCCTTCGGTGGCAGCTCCTATCGTGAGGGAGGCGCCGGCGCCGGCCCCAGTTGATGAGGGCCTCGGTGCTTCGGGGGTTGAAACGCCAGCGCAGAATGTTGTGCCGAAGCATGTGGCGAAGACGGTGCGGCGTGGGCAGATGGCACAGGTGACGGGAATTCGTCACTGGTCGACGCCGAACTATACGCGGGTGGCGATCGACCTGGGCGACGATGTGACCTATGAAGCGGCGCGGGTGCCGAATCCGGATCGGATCTACTTCGATCTGCATGGGACTCGGCTTGCGCAGGAGTTGGTGGGGAAGAGTTTTGCTGTGACCGATGATGGTTTTTTGAAGAAGATTCGGGCGGCGCAGTTCTCGAACGATATGACGCGAGTCGTGCTGGATGTTAATGATGTGACGGAGTATTCGGCGTTTTTGCTGCCGAATCCTTATCGCTTAATTATTGATATCCATGGTGGGAGCAAGGCGGAACCAGGCGCGGCTGTAGTGAGCGCGCCGATGCAGAGAGCGGCTGCTCCGGCACCTTCGGTTCCTAATACGACGGCGGTGAAGTCGGGGAGTTCGTTTGATGTTGCGGCGGTGAGCGCGCAGCCGGGGAGGGTTGAGGCGACGACGCAGCCGACCTCACAGCCGATCTCGGCGGTGGTGTCGGCTAAGAAAGATGTTGGTGTGGATTCGGCTGGGCCTACTGTAGGTGGGGCGGCGGGTGTTGCGGTTGGAGCTGCCCCGGATGTGGCCGTGGCGCCGAAGAGGTTGAAGAAGGGTAAGGCGGTGAAGGATGCCGATGCGGTCCCGGCTCGTGCAGCTTTGCCGACGGCTGATGGTGAGACCTCGATGGTGCGGGCGCTGGGGTTGAAGATTGGGCGAATCGTGATCGACGCCGGGCATGGGGGACATGACTCGGGGACACTGGGCGTCGATGGGATTGAAGAGAAGGATGTGGTGCTGGATGTGGCGCTGCGGCTAGGCAGGCTGCTGCATGAACGGCTGGGGTCGGAGATTATTTATACGCGGTCGGATGACACGTTCATTCCGCTGGAGACTAGAACGGCGATTGCGAATAAAGCGCAGGCGGATCTGTTTCTTTCGATTCATGCGAACTCGTCGCCGGATGCGAGCGCGCGTGGGGTGGAAACTTACTACTTGAACTTCACTTCTTCGCCGGATGCGCTGGAGACTGCGGCGAGAGAGAACGCGGTGTCGGATCAGTCGATTCATCAGCTGAGCGATCTGGTGAAGAAGATTGCGTTGAAGGATAAGATCGCCGAGTCGCGGGAGTTTGCGGGGGATGTGGAGCAGAGCTTGTATGGAGGGTTGCAGAAGGGAAATGCGGGGCTGAAGGATCGTGGAGTGAAGAAGGCTCCGTTTGTGGTTTTGATTGGGGCGAATATGCCTTCGATTCTGGCGGAGATCTCGTTTGTGACCAATGCGAAGGATGCGCGGCAGTTGCAGGAGCCGGAGTATCGGGAGCGGGTGGCGGAGAGTCTTTATAAAGGTGTGGCGAAGTACGCGGGTGGGTTGAGTGGTGCGAAGGTGCCGACGGAGCGGGCTAGCGGGAACTGATGGTTGAGGGTGCGGGGCTAAGAATCTTCTAAAAACTTGAGGCATTGCCGCGAAAAGGGGCAACTGTAAAGGCGAATCCGGGGGGTTCTCCACTGCGCAACCGACGATGAGGCTGTCGATTGCTTTGTTCGAGATGACGAATCTTAGGGAACTGGCAAAGAAGGCGGCATTAGAAGAACGCGTGATTTTCAGAGTCGGTTGAGTGTTTTATTCCTCTCGCAATGTCTTTGCAGGGTCAATTCGGGCGATTCGCAGCGTTGGCACTGTGGTAGCGATGAGCGCAATCGATGCGAGCGCTAGGACGACTGTGAGAATCGTGGGTACGTCGTAGACGTCGATGCCGTAAAGTACGCTGCGCATGGTACGCAAGGCTGCCGCGGATAAGATCAAACCCAGAATGAGCCCGAGGGATGAGGCTCGTAGTCCAGGTGATCCGATATGGATCATGGCCTGACGAATGGTTGAGCCTAATGCTATGCGGATGCCGATTTCGCGCGTTTTCTGCGCGACGATGTTTGCTACGAGTGCGAAGATTCCGACGGCGCTCAGCAGCAAAGCGAGAGCTGCCATGGAGCTGAGAAGCGCTACTTCGACGCGCTGCGTGGCAAGGGTCTTCGCCAGCAGATCGTGCATGCGGTAGAAACCGGAGAAAGGTATGTTGGGATCGACGCTCGTGAGTGCGCGTTGCATCTGTGCGGTCAATCCTTCGACAGGCCCGCTTGTGCGGACGATCCAGCTGGGCTGGAACCAGATGTGAACCACTGAGAGTAGTGTGGCCGGCACTTGCGCGGCAGGAATGTATACCGTCTGTTCGCCGGTAATGGGCGCGGCGGCATCCAGGCCGGGTGCCATGGCCACGTCTTCGACGACTCCGACGATCCTCATGTCTTTGTCGAGATAGTGACCGACAGCGTTCTCGTCGTGGAAGAATTTGCGAGCGAAGGTCCGGTTGACGATGGCAACTCGTTGAGTGTTGGGGCCGTCGGCGTCGGTGAAGGAGCGCCCCGCCATAACAGGGATCTGTAATGCGTCGAAGTAGCCGGGCGTGACGTATGTCTCATCTGTTGTGACTTTTTGTCCTGCTTCTTTGCCGTCGCTGATGGGCAGCGCTCCCATGATCAGGGAGCGTTCATACGGCAGACTTAGACCAACGGCGGCCAGTTGCACGCCGGGAATTCGTTGCATGGCGGAGGTACTTTCGCTAAGCAGCTTCTGGAAGGCTGCCGGGTCGTGATATTGCATATCGTCGAGTGATGCCCTTGCGGTCATTACTCCAGTGGGGTTGAAGCCGGGTGGCAGGGTCTGAAGATGAACAAGAGTGCGGATGAGCAGGCCCGAAGCAGCCAGCAAGACTACGGTCAATGCAAACTCGCTTGCGATCAACGCCTGGCGAAGCCGCAGATGGTCCCCGCCGAGTGCGGCACGGCTGGCAAGGGCAGAGCGCAGGTCGAACTTTCGCGTGGCAAGGGAGGGAAGCATGCCAAAGAGCAGGCTGGTCAGGAGGGAGAGAAGAAGGGTAAATGCCAGTACGCGGTTATCGAGAGGCACGCTGGCTACAGGCAGAAAGTGCTCGGGGAGAAGCAGAAGCAGACCGCGTAGAGCGACGAAACCTACTGCTATACCAGCGGCTCCGCCGATGAAGGCCAGCAGGAGATTTTCGACCCAGAGTTGCTTTTGAATCTGCCAGTAAGAGGCACCGAGCGCCAGCCGTGTTGCAATTTCAGGCGTGCGCCGCAGCACTCGTACCAGAGTTAGACCTGCGAGGTTGGCGCAGGCGATCAGCAGGATGAATCCCGCCGCGAGCATCAGCGTCAGGGCTTGCGGACGCAGGGTTGCCGTCTCACCCTTCTGGAGTGGTACGGAGTAGTAAGTTACCTGTGCGCCGGGATTGTCCTCTAGCTCAAAACGCTGGGTACGCAGGGACCACGCGCGGTTAATCTCGGCATCGGCCTGCTGCCAGGTGGCTCCATCGCGCAACCGTGTGATGACCTGGAAGTTTGTGCCCCCGCCTTCGCCCTTGCGGCTGGCTTGAAGCGCGGTATACAGATCGGCGTTCAAAGGAGTCGTTGCATCCTGAGGGAGGACCCCGATGACGGTGTACGGCTCGCCCTTCAACAGGATGGCTTGTCCGAGGATATTGGAGTTGGAGCCGAAGGTGTTCCGCCACAGGTTATAGCTTAGGATGACGGTCTTTGGCCCATTGACGAGGTCTTCTGTCTGGGAGAAGTTGCGTCCAGCAAGGGGATGGATAGCCAGCACGTCGAGATAGTGTTCCGAGATGCGTCCCGCGTGAAGATACTGTGCGTGAGAGCCGGCCTCGAGATTGACGCCGGAGTTTCTGGCATTGGAAGCAGCCGATA
>Ga0302178_10001606_pt1 | contig 18788 bp, 16 predicted proteins | sample I_Palsa_E1_3_FD_198790 | JGI IMG/M metagenome (GOLD analysis project Ga0302178, IMG submission 198790) | Peat permafrost microbial communities from Stordalen Mire near Abisko, Sweden - I_Palsa_E1_3 | ecosystem: Environmental > Terrestrial > Soil > Palsa > Peat permafrost | place: Sweden... | reverse complement strand
CGCAGATCCGCCGCATCCTTGACGGCATGCACGCCGACACCGAGAATTTTGCCGTAGATGCGCAATTGCTCGTGCGCGCCGATCCGGTAACTATCCGTGGTCAGCAAGGCCACCCGATTGGCGCCGTAGCGCATCACGCAACGCGCGGCCAGTTTTGCCGTGGTGGTGGTCTTGCCCACTCCGGTCGGGCCCATTAGCGCATAAACACCGCCGCGCTCGAGCAATTCATCTTCGTTTTGCAACACGGGAAGATTGCGTCCCAGCGCCGCTTTCAGCCATTCCATCGCGTGGGCATGGTCGAGCTGAGTCGGCATACGTTCGATCAGCAATTTGACCAGCTGCGCCGAAAATCCGGCGGCAAGCAAGGTTTTAGCAGCTTGGCCGCGAGCGGGATCGCGGCGCTGCCGATCGCTCCACAATAGTCCGGCAAGTTGCTCTTCAATCACGCCGCGCATTGAGTGAATTTCACCGATAACGCTTTGCGCCACCAACTCGGCCACTCGGGCTTGGGCCTCGAAAACGGGCTCGTTGGCCAATTGATCGGCCAGATCATGCGGACCGGCGGCATGGCTCGCGGCATCGGCTTGGGCGGCGGGCGCCACACTAGGCGGCGTCGGCAATTCCGCTGCGGGTGCTGCCGCCGCTGCCGCTGGTGCGACTGCGGATTTCGCGACAACGGTCTCGTCAGGCGCGACGGACGAAGGCGATTGCGCCGGCTCCGCTGCGGCAATACTGGGCTGCGCAGGCGCCGCATCGGCAACGACAGCCTGCTCAGCCTGAGGCGGCGCCGGAAAACGGCTGATCATCGAAGCGGTAACGGTAGTACGCATGGTATAAGCCGGTTGCGGCAAGGTCGCCACTGCCGGATAAGAACGGATCGGCGGCACGGCGAATGCGGCGGCGCTATCGGGCAAGGTCAGGGCAACATCCTGAGCCGCGGCAACTGGCGGCGGCCTCACAGCGGGCGGGACCGCAAACGGCATGGCCGTAGCCTGCGGAGCGACATACGCAGCTTCAGACCGGCTTGCCCCGCGATTCGCATTATCGTCGGCATGGTTGTTGGTATTTCCGTGCACATTTTCGTGATTAGGCAGCGCCGTGCTGGGCGCCCCCATGTTGCGCGCCATGGCTGTCGCCGGCGTGACTTGTTGCACGGCGGCTCTGACGATTTGATCGTGCGGGTCCGGCGTATGCTGCGTAAATTGCGCAGGCTCCGGGCTCGCCGACGCTTGAGAACGCGCGACAGGCTGCGTGTCACCGCGTATTTCCCCGTGCGAGTCCGCGCGGAGATCACCGCTGCGGGCGTCGTATGGGCGAGAAACTGCGGCGCTTTCGGCGCGCCATGCGGCGATCCGCTCAGACTGCTGACGCAGCGAGCGCTCGACCGCCCGATCGACCACGTGGTCGACCGCATGGTTGTTTTCCGGTGGCTTGCGCGCCGGCTGTGGCGCCGGCGTCCGTCCTTCGTAGGACGCGGCGGCGCCCGAGGTATGCTGCTCATCCCAGGTGGGTCGCGGCGGCGGGCGCACAGAGGCCGACCCGGACGGATAGTTCGACGGATTATCGACGCTGGCGGCAGGCGCGCCGAACGTTGACGCAAACGGGTCCGGCAATCCGGCCGCGCGTTGCGGCGCGCGCGGCACGGGCGCCATGGGAGCATACGATGCGTGATCGACCTCCCCGGCGGATTCGGTGGGTGAGCCCGGTTGCGCCAGCGTCGCCAAATCATTTTCCGCTAGCGCCACCAATTCCACCCCGCCATCGATAGCCCGATTGCTCAGCACTACCGCATCGGGGCCCAGCGCTTCGCGCACTAGGCGCAGCGCCTCACGGGACGAACCCGCGAAGAATTTACGAATCTTCAAGCTTGACCTCCGATCATGGCAGTCACTTTAATGGTCCGGGTATCAGGTACCTCGGAATATGACAAAACTTTGAGTTGCGGCAAGCTGCGTCGCAAAAACCGCGCTAACAAAGCACGTAATCCATGTTGAACCAGTAAAACCGTGGGAAACCCGAGATTCTGCTGGCGCTGCAGCGCACTTTGGGTTTCTTTCAAAAGCGTATTCGCCAAACCCGGCTCCAGGCCAGGCTCTTGCATCCCGGCCGGCGTGGCTGACAAGGCTTGCGACAGTACCCGTTCAAGCCCTGCTTCAAGGCCCATCACATTCATTTCGCCCATGCCCGGGAACCATTGCTGTGTGATCGCCCGGCCCAGTGCGAGCCGCGTCAATGCGGTCAGTTCGTAAGGGTCGGAGACCTTGGGCGCGTTCTCGGCCAGTGCGTCAAGAATTGTGCGCATGTCGCGGATCGGCACGCCTTCGTCGAGCAGATTCTGCAAGACCTTTTGTACCGCGGTCAGCGGCAGTGCCTTGGGTACCAGATCCTCGGTCAGTTTCGGCGATTCACGGCCGATACGATCGAGCAATTGCTGCACTTCTTGCCGGCCCAGCAATTCAGAGGAATGGGTCACCACCAGATGATTCAAGTGGGTCGCAATCACAGTGCTGGCATCGACTACCGTGTAACCAAAGACCTGAGCCTGCTCACGCAAGGCAGGCTCGATCCAGACGGCCGGTAAGCCGAAAGCCGGATCTTTGGTCTGAGTACCCGGCACAGTGGCGCTCACCTGTCCGGGATTAATCGCCAGCCACTGGCCCGGAAACGCTTCGCCGACGCCGATTTCGACTCCTTTCAAGGCGATTCGATAAGCATTGGGCTTCAATTCGAGGTTGTCGCGAATATGGACAACCGGTACCAGGAAGCCGACTTCCTGAGCGAATTTTTTGCGTATGCCCTTGATGCGCTTAAGCAACTCGCCATCCTGTGCGCGATCGACCAGGGAAATTAGCCGGTAGCCGACCTCCAGCCCCAAAGGATCGATCAGCATCACGTCATCCCAACTTGCCTCGGGAGCGTCTGAAGGCACGGTGGTCGCAGGCTTGGCGGCCGCCGCCAGATCGCTCACGCGTTTCTCTTCGGTGCGCCGCAACAACCTGCGCGCCAAGGCAATCAAACCGCCGCCAAGTCCCAGGAAAGCGACATGCGGCATGCTCGGAATCAGGCCCATCGCACCCAAAATCACGCCGGTAATGCCCAACACGCGAGGATTGGTAAATAACTGCGCGGTCAGCTGAGTGCCGATATCCTCGTCGGTCGCCACGCGGCTCACGATCACACCGGCGGCCGTCGAGATCACCAGCGCCGGAATCTGCGCGACCAAGCCGTCGCCAATCGTCAGCAGCGTATAAGCCTTGGCCGCCGCACCAATGTCCATATCGTGTTGCAGTACACCGACGATCAAACCGCCGATCACATTGATCGCCATAATCATCACACCGGCGACCGCATCACCGCGCACGAACTTGCTGGCACCGTCCATGGAACCGAAGAAATCGGCTTCCTGAGCAATCTGGGCTCGACGCGCCCGCGCTTGATCTTCGGTGACTAGGCCCGAGTTGAGATCGGCGTCGATGGCCATCTGCTTACCCGGCATCGCGTCCAAGGTAAAGCGCGCGGACACCTCAGCGATACGTCCGGCGCCTTTTGTGATCACCATAAAGTTGATCACAATCAAAATGACAAACACCACGATCCCGACCGCGTAATTTCCGCCGACCAGGAAATGCCCAAATGCTTCAATCACTTTACCGGCCGCATCTGGCCCGGTATGCCCCTCAAGCAGCACAATCCGCGTTGAGGCGATGTTCAGGGACAAACGCATCAAGGTCGAAAACAGCAGCACGCTGGGGAAAGCGGAGAACTCAAGCGCCTGGCGCGTATACATACTGACCAACAGCACCATTACCGAAAGAGCGATGTTGAAGGTAAACAGCAGGTCGAGAATAAAAGCCGGCAACGGCAAGATCATCATGCTCAAAATCATGATGATCAGAATCGGACCGGCCATGCCCTTGAGCTTCATCCCCTGCATAAATGCAGGTAGCTTGAAACCGCCGATGGTGGCTTGATTGGGCGTGCTCATACGCTACGTCCCGGGCTATCGAGTTCAAGCGGCACCACAAAGTCGGTGGGCTGAATCGGCGCCGTGCCGCCTTCACTGTTCCAGCGGCGCAATTGATAGACCCACGCGAGAATTTCAGCGACCGCGCCGTAAAGCGCAGACGGAATTTCTTGATTCAATTCGGTATGGTGATACAAGGCACGCGCCAGCGGCGGCGCCTCGATCAAGGGAATATTATTTTCTGTGCCAATCTCGCGAATCCGCGCGGCGACCAGGTCTGAGCCTTTGGCAATCATGCGCGGAGCACGCATCTCGCCATCCTTGTATTGCAGCGCGACCGCAAAGTGGGTTGGGTTGGTGACAATCACGTCGGCCTTGGGCACCTGCGCCATCATGCGGCGCCGCGCCATTTCACGCTGCTGCGCGCGAATCTTGCCCTTGATCATCTGATCGCCTTCGTTGTCCCTGAATTCGCGCTTGACCTCTTCTTTACTCATGCGCAAGCCCTTGGCGTGCTTCCAGATCTGGTAAGGCACATCGAATATGACCAGAATGATCATCGAAGCCGTCACCCAGAGAACGGAAACCCCGACCAAATGCAAAGCATGGGTCATGGCGAGTTTCGGTGCTTCAGTAATCAGACCGACGGTGTCCGGACTGAAATGGCGCATCACTAAAAAGCCGACGCCGCCCACCACGGTGGCTTTTGCCAACGCCATCAACAGCAAGGTCACGCCATTCAGCGAAAACATCCGCTTCAGACCGGCAATCGGATCGAGACGGGAGAATTTCGGCACCAAAACGGTCGCCGTCAACAGCCAACCGCCCAAGGCCATCGGGGTGACGATGGATGCGCCGACCAGCATCGCCAGGATCGGCATGACGGCCAAACCACCCTGCGCCAGCAGGCTGCCGGCTTTAGGCAGCAACAGAGCAGAATTGAAGCCGATATCGCGATCAAAGGTAAAAGCGCTGCGAAACACCTGGATAAAACTATGCGCCAGATCCCCGGCCATGTTATAGCAGCCGCCGAACCCCACCATCAGCAGGACGAACGTAGTCAGCTCGCGCGAGCGCGCAATCTGGCCATCCGCGCGCGCCTGCTCGGCGCGCTTGGGTGTCGCCTCCTCTGTTTTTTCGAGATCGCTTTCGTCTGCCATGAATTCTCCGCGCCGAAGCGCGTAGCGCGCATCTTGCAGCGCGCGGAGTTACCCCACGGAACACATTATTCCGTGCGCCGTCCATCTACGATCGGCCAATAAACATGCGGAAACAGGCGTATTTCGACTGATGGGATCGAGTCAATGTCAGAACTGCCCGAGTTTCGGGCTTGGAGGGACAATGGCTGAAGCGCGGCCCCAGCCATTTATCAAAGAAAAGTCCGCGAATTTCGCGAAAATTGAGACAACAACCCGCGGTGCAGCCTACACGGGTTGAAGAGCGCTCCACCACACAACGCTCACTGGGATATCGCGGCGGGTCGGTCGATGCTTGAAGCGCACGAGGCCACTTAACGCTTGCCTAGAAACCGAGGCTGCTCAACAAATCGTCGACCTGATCCTGATCGCTGACCACATCGTTGTGCATTTCAGGATTGACTTGCGGCCCGTTCAGCAGCGTCTCGCCGGAAGTCAAGGAGCCGGTCACGACCGCCTGAATCTCAGCGCGGCGCTCGGCCGAAATATTTTCCAGCAGGACCGCCAGCAATTGCTGTTCGATGTTGTAAACCACTTCCATGATTTTCTTGATGACCTGCCCGGTCAAATCCTGAAAATCCTGGGCCAGCATGATTTCCATCAACTGGGTATTGGTTGCCTGTGTAACGCTGGGTAATTCCTTCAAGTACGTCCGCGTGTCTTTGACGATATCGCGCGCCTGATCGATGCCGACCGGCCCGTCAAACCATTCCTGCCAACGCAAATCGAGCGCCTGGGCGTCTTTTTGCAATTGCTCTTGCAAGGGCTTGGCGATCTCAATCGAGTTAAGCGCACGTTCGGCCGCCTGCTCGGTCATTGAGGCCACGTATTTCAAGCGATCGCGGGCGTCGGGAATCGCCACAGCGGCTTTTTCGACCTGCTTGTCGAGCCCGAGCTCGCGCATGCTTTCGCGCAATGTGCGGGTCAACTGGCCAATTCGATTGATAATCCGCTCGGCGGCTTCGTCGCCACCGGCCAGGTTAGCGACCGCAGACTGGGCTGCAGCCTCGGCAGCAGCGGCATCAGCGGCTGCGTCATTCAGTGTCGATTCGCTGCTCACTTCAGGTCCCCACTTTCGTCATTTTGTCGATAATCTTGGAAAGCTTCTCATCGAGTGTCGCGGCGGTAAACGGCTTGACGACATAACCGTTGGCTCCAGCCTGAGCTGCCGCAATAATGTTTTCCTTTTTCGCCTCTGCCGTCACCATCAAAACGGGTAGGTGCGCAAGCGTCGCATCGGCGCGGATTTCCTTCAACATCGACAGCCCATCGAGGTTGGGCATATTCCAATCGGAAACGACAAAATCAAAGTTGCCGGCGCGCAACTTGGCAAGCCCAGCCATGCCGTCTTCCGCTTCGTCGACGTTGGCATATCCGAGCTCTTTGAGCAGGTTGCGAACGATCCGACGCATGGTCGGAAAATCGTCCACCACCAGAATTTTCATGCTTTTATCCATCGTTTCTACTCCCCAAATTCAGTCATCTCGCGACTGCTCTCGATCAGACACAAGCAGGCCTGATAACACAAAGCGCCGTTTCGTATTCAATTAAACGCGATGTCCGCGGCCGCCCATGGCATTCAAGCAGGTCATCAAACGACCGCTAATATCGCCCAAGGATGTCACCTCATCGGCTCCGCCCAGCGCAATCGCCTCACGCGGCATGCCAAACACAATGCAGCTCGCCTCATCCTGCGCAATCGTATAAGCCCCCGCCTGGCGCATCTCCACTAGACCGGCAGCACCGTCTTTACCCATTCCAGTCAGAATCACGCCCAGGGCATTTTTACCGGCATTCAACGCCGCTGAACGAAACAACACGTCAACGGACGGGCGATGACGATTCACCGGCTCGCCGTAATCGAGCTCCGCGACGTAGTTCGCGCCGCTGCGCGCCAGTTTCAAATGGGCGTCTCCCGGTGCGATATACGCATGCCCCGGCAAGACCCGCTCGCCGTGCTCAGCTTCCTTGACGGTAATGCGGCACAGCGTGTTCAAGCGCGCCGCAAACGACCGGGTAAAACCAGCGGGCATATGTTGCGCAATCATGACTGCCGGCGAATCGGGCGGCAAAGGCACTAGCACTTCCCGGATGGCTTCGGTGCCCCCGGTCGAAGCACCGATGATAATCAATTTCTCAGTACTAATCAGCGGATTGCGCAACATCGGAGTTTGGCCCGCAGCGCTGGACCGCGCGGCCGTCTGCGCCGGCGTGACTTGCACATGGTGGCGCACGCGCGCGCGCGCCGCCGCACGGATTTTTTCCGCAATCTCCTCCGAATAGTCGAGCATGCCGTCGCGAATACCCACGCGCGGCTTGGTGACGAAATCGACCGCGCCCAATTCCAATGCACGCAGGGTAATTTCCGAACCGCGCTCGGTTAGCGACGAAACCATGACCACAGGCATCGGCCGCAAACGCATCAACTTTTCCAGGAAGTCGAGCCCATCCATCCGGGGCATTTCGACGTCCAACGTCAATACGTCCGGATTATGCTGTTTGATCAGATCTCGCGCCACCAAAGGATCGGGAGCGGTCGCACATACCATCATGTCAGAATGACTATTGATGATTTCACTCATCAAGCTGCGCACCAGCGCTGAATCATCCACACACAACACTCTGATTTTCGGTTGAGAACTCAAGCCTCCTCCACTGTATGGTTATTCGGTCGCACGCCATTCATGCCGGCTGCAGGTGCTGCCGGCTTGGGGCGACTGAAAAGTTCAACTTTCGGACGTGTTGCCATATCCGTTTTGTCGCTATAAGGCGTCGCCGCGCGCCGGCCGAATATTTCAATCGGGCCATGCGCTTGCCTTGCGCGCTGCTCCCGCAATTCGCGCGCCAAGGCCTGTTCGCGTTGCGAGATCGATGCGCCGTCGGTCGCATTCACGACTTCTTGCTGCAATCTTAGCTTTTTGACCATCACCTGTCCGGTGCCGGGTAAAAATGCCACTTTCCTAGGATGACTACCTTGCAGGTCCTCAGCTGTCACTCGGACTTTTTCCAGCGCCAGGTAACGTCGTACAAATTCCGAATTGCGGTCGCCGATATTCAAGGTTGTCATGCCGGCCAGCACCGCCGCGCCACCAAATACCTTGGCTTCAAGACGCTCCCGCCTAGCGCCACCCTTCAACAATTCATTCAGTAGAACTTCCATTGCATATCCGCCATAGCGGATGGCGTCGGCAGCGGCACGCGTCGCATCGCTGTCATCGGGCAACATAAAATGATTCATCCCGCCTATCCCGGCGGTACGGTCATGAATACAGGCCGCGACGCATGAGCCCAGCACCGTCGACAAAACAAGATCCTCGGTGGTGACGAAAAACTCATTCGGCAGCAGCTTGACTCCTTTGCGATTAAAGGTTGTATCCATATAGAAGTTGCTGGCAACCGGAAGCCCACTCATGGTCTGCCTCCCTGTCCGGAGTCGCCGCCGGACATAGTGGTCGCGCGTGCCGCGCGGTCATGTGTCAACTCATAAACAGTCTGCCCCCGGAGCTTGAAGGACCGGGTTACATAAGTAAAGTTTTCGGAATGTCCTGCAAACAACAAGCCGTCCGGCTTCATCAACGGCGCAAACTTCTCCAGGATACTGCCCTGGGTCGGTTTGTCGAAATAAATCATCACGTTGCGACAAAATATGACGTCAAACGGCGCCCCCGTCTTTTGCACTTGCGGCCACTGCGCATCGGTCAAATTGACCTGACCGAAAGTGATCATCGAGCGCAATTCCGGCCGCACTTTGACAAACCCAGCCTGCGCGCCGGTTCCCTTCAGGAAAAACCGGCGCAGCCGCTCCGGCGACATATTCTTAACTTGCTCCATCGTATACACACCGGCCGAGCCTTTCGCCAGCACCTGCGTATCGAGGTCGGTCGCCAGTATGGTCGATTGCGATGCCTTGGGCCCCAGCGTCTCCATCAGGGTCATGGCGATCGAATACGGCTCCTCGCCGGTCGATGCCGCCGAACACCAGACGGTCACCGGCCCGCGCGCCTTTTCGATGTGCGCGGCAAGCAAGGGGAAGTGGTGCGATTCCCTAAAAAACGATGTCAGGTTGGTGGTCAGCGCATTGGTAAACGCCTCCCATTCGACCGGATCGTCTTCGCGCTCAAGTTCGTCGAGATAGGCACAGAAGCTTGATTTTCCACGCGCCCGCAAGCGTCGCGCCAGACGGCTATAAGCCATGTCGCGCTTGTGGTCAGACAAAGCGATGCCGGCACGCTGATAAATCAATGCACGAATCCGACCGAAGTCGGCGTTCGTAAAATCAAAATCGCGCTCATGGTCCGCGCCGGCAGCTGCCGAAGCGGACTTTTCATTGCCACGTTGTGCGCGTGCTTCCATACCTTTCCTTTCGCAGCATCTTTACAGATGCGCTCTTGTTCCAATCTGCGACAGGGCTGTCATCTCACAGCATGCCAGCCCAATATTGCGCTGGTATGCACGCGACAGGCAATGTGGCTTACGAACCAAGCCCCAGGAACAAGATGCACGGCCTCTGCTACGACCGATGCACGACTCGTCACAGCTTATGAAGCTACGGTTTCAATCAGCGCCATTTCCTCACTCGTCATCAACTTTTCGATATCCATCAGTATCAGCATTCGGCCGTCGATGGTGCCCAGTCCCGTCAGATATTCCGTGGTCATCGATGTGCCGAATTCCGGCGCCGGACGAATTTGATCATCGCTCATCGTCAACACATCGGACACGCCATCGACCACCATGCCGACGACGCGACTGGCGACATTGAGAATAATCACCACGGTTTGATGGTCGTACTCGACACGGCCCAGTGCAAACTTGATGCGCATATCGACAATCGGCACGATGATGCCGCGCAAGTTAATCACGCCTTTAATGAAATGCGGCGCGTTGGCAATGCGCGTCACGGTATCGTAGCCCCGGATTTCCTGGACCTTCAAAATATCGATACCGTATTCTTCTTCGCCGAGCGTAAAAATAAGAAACTCTCGGCCGGCGGCTTCAGCTTGGCTTCCGCGCCCGACAGCCGCTTTGATGTCTGACATGATGATCTCCGGGTTACCTATTCGTTAGTGTTCGGTGTTGCTCGCCCACGGCCGCGCGTGTTCAGGCCGCGGCCAGGGTTTTGGTCGATGCGACAACGCGCGCAGTCTGTTGACCGCGATTCAATGCAGGCACATCGACAATCAATGCAACGCTGCCGTCGCCGAGGATGGTTGCGGCTGAAATGCCATGGACTTTGCGATAGTTGGTTTCAAGATTTTTGACGACCACCTGCTGCTGTCCAACCAGTTCATCAACCAGCAAGGCAAACCGACGCCCTTCTGCCTGCATGATGGTGACAATACCCTGAGTGGCTTCGGTGCGCGCATCGGCAATATTGAAGATCGCATGCATTTCAACCAAGGGTAAATATTCGCCACGCACACGTATCACCCGCTCGTCGCCTGCTACCTGGTAGATATCTTCATTCGAGGGCTGAAGCGATTCCATCACGAAATTCAGCGGCAGGATAAAGATTTCACCACCGACCTTGACCGACATTCCGTCGAGGATTGCCAGTGTCAGCGGCAACACGATGCGCGTCGTGGTGCCGTTACCTTTCTTCGACTGAATTTCGACGTGGCCGCCCATTGCCTGAATATTACGTTTGACGACATCCATGCCGACACCGCGACCCGACACGTCGGTGACCTTTTCCGCGGTCGAGAAACCCGGCATAAAAATCATTTGCCAGACTTCCTCATCCGTCATCGATTCGCTGGACGGCAAACCTTGCTTCGCAGCCTTTGCCAAAATCTTGTCGCGCCTAAGGCCCGCGCCATCGTCACTGACTTCAATGACGATATTGCCACCTTGATGCTCGGCCGACAAAATCAATTGCCCGGTGCCCGATTTCCCTGAAGCCATGCGAACTTCCGGGGTTTCGATGCCGTGATCGAGACTATTACGCACCAAGTGCGTCAAGGGATCGATAATGCGCTCGATCAGGCTCTTGTCGAGTTCAGTCGCCTGCCCGAAGGTCACCAATTCGATGTCCTTATTGAGCTTAGTGGCCAAATCGCGCACCAGACGCGGAAAGCGGCTGAATACGTAGTCCATTGGCATCATGCGAATCGACATCACCGCTTCTTGCAAATCACGGGCATTGCGTTCGAGCTGAGCCATGCCGTTAAACAAGCGATCGTGCAGGACCGGGTCGAAACCCGATGCGGTCTGCGCCAACATGGCCTGCGTGATCACCAGTTCGCCGACCAAGTTAATCAACTGATCGACCTTCTCGACGCCCACGCGTATCGAACTATTTTCGCTCACGGCAGCGGCCGGCTTGGCGGCTCCCGCTGGCGCTCTGGCCGCAGCGCCAGGATCGGGCGGCGGCGCCTCTACAACTGCAACCAGCGTCGGCGCAGGCACGGGCTCGGGCGGGGTGGCCGGCGTCGCCAAGACCTCTTCCAGCACGGTGCGGGCCACGTAACTACTGGACTTCACATCGATTTGGTCGGCGTCGATCACAAAACAGCAGACGGCGATGATATCGTCGGGATTGCAATCGCTTTGCAACCAGACCGTGAGCACGCTTCCTTCTTGGGAACGATCAAGTATGGTGCCCAGATTTCCGACTTCTTCAACCAGCAAATCGCGATCGCGCTCGCCCACTCCAGATAAGCGGATTTTCAGGCAAGGCACGCCACCGACACCGTCGTCGGCATCGGCGGACTCGGCATCGGCCGAGTCTACGGGCGCATGACCCGAAATTTCCTGCAGTTGCTTGATCAAATGACCAGGCGGATCGGAAGGATCGGCGGGTGCGGCAGCAACCGGGGCAGGCGGCGGTGCGGCCGGCTTAGGCGCGGGAGCCGGCGCGGGTGCTGGCGTGGGCGCGGCGGCAACCGCTGCGGCGGCGCCCGCGGCCTTGGCAGTTTCTTCATCGGCCAGGGCCTGCAAACGCGCGCACATCGACGACACCAGATCGGGGTCCGGGTCGGTGCTGGCGCGCAGCGCCTGAACTAACTCGTGCAGGACATCTTTGGTATCCAGAAACAGATCAACCATGTCCGTGCGCAAAGTCAATTCGCCGGTACGCGCGCGATCGAGCAATGACTCAAGAATGTGCGTGGTATCGGTCAGCGCAGCAAAGCCAAAGGTGGCAGCCCCCCCTTTGATGGAGTGCGCCGAACGGAAAATCGCGTTCAGGTCTTCCAGCTCGGGGTTAGCCACATCGAGCCCGAGCAATAGCCTTTCCATCTCGGCCAATAACTCGTCTGCCTCATCGAAAAAGGTCTGGTAGAACTGTGTAATATCGAGTGTCATGCGTGTTTACCCATATTGGGCCAAGCTGGATACTTTAATAAACCCGCCTTGATCGGCCCGCTACGCTATATCGCGTTAAAGCCGGACAGACGTCTATGCGTCACGTGTTCAATACTTCTTCTAAACCTAGTCCCAGTTCACCCATTCTGGGGCAGCATTTCTGCCTTGCCGCACCGATCTGATGCGCTTTCGCAACGCATTGGCCGGATCGATACTCAGGCGCCTTCAATCTCAACCAGGGAATTCACAATATCGGTCAAGGTCTGCGGATCAAACGGTTTGTTCAACCAGCCGTTGGCGCCGGCGTCGCGCGCCTTCTCTTTGAAATCCGCGCCATCCTCGGTCGTCAGAATCAAGATGGGCGTGTCCTGATAGGTTTCCAGTTCACGCAAGGCTCGAATCAACTCAAGACCGGATACCGGCGCCATATTCTGGTCGGTCAGAACCAGATCGAACTGCGTCGCCACAGCTTTGGCCAACGCGTCGCGCCCGTCAAACGCCACCACCACCTGATAACCGGCCTCGGTCAGGGTCGCCTCAAGAATTTGACGCATCGCCACTGAATCATCGACTGCCAATATGTTTTTTGCCATAGGGTCCCCCGCTAGGTCATTGCGTGGCATTACACTCATTCCGATGCACTGGTCCCTCAGGACCAAACTCAAGGCGCTTTAGGCTGTGGAGCGAATTGCTCGATCACACTGCTGGCTGCGCCGCTTGAATTTGGCACGTCGGTCGCTTTCACATCCTCATGCGAATAGGCTAGTTCAGCCTTCCGATTCAATACAATAATACTAATTCGCCGATTCGTCGGATCCAACGGATCATTTAAATTGCGCGGCTCGGTCGATGCCAGACCGATCACACGCAATAACTTGGTTTCGTCCATGCCGCCGGCAATCAATTCACGACGCGAAGAATTCGCACGATCCGCCGACAATTCCCAGTTGCTATAGCCTTTTTCACCGCCCGCATACGGATTTGCATCAGTATGCCCCGACAATACGATCTTATTTGTGACGCCATTCAACGCGTGGCCGATTTCCCGCAAGATAATTTGCATATAAGGCTGAACGACGGCGCTGGCGTTGGCGAACATCGGCCGATTTTGCGAGTCGACAATTTGGATGCGCAACCCTTCACGGGTAATGTCGATCAGAATCTGCTGCTTAAACTGCTTCAGCGCCGGGTCCGCAGCCAAGGCGTTATCGAGCTTGATCTGCAAATCGCGTAAGCGATCCGATTCGGCTTTTTCGTCGTTGCCGCCCGCGCCACCCGCCACTTTATCGTTGATCGGGCTCGAGCCTTGATCCAAGGGCTTGTGCTTGCCCTGGGCTTCGCGCGTATCGCCGTTCTGCTTCATCAAGTCCATCCCGCCCGCCATGATAATGCTCGCGCCTTCGCCGGAATGCGAGCCGCCCAACAAAGCTGTACGCAGCGGCATCTTGAAATAATCTGCAATCCCCGATAACTCAGCCGTATTGATCGAGCCCAGCAGCCACATCAACAGAAAAAACGCCATCATTGCGGTCATAAAATCCGCATAGGCCAGCTTCCACGCGCCGCCATGGTGCTGGTGGCGAGCTTTTGAGCCTCGTTTGATAACGATGGGGCGTTCGTCGCGCTTAGCCATGGTAGGTAGAAAAAATAAACTGCTTCATGCGCTGCACAGTACTAGCGCCCCTTGGCCTGCTTAACGTGATCTTCAAGTTCGGTGAAGGACGGCCGTTCGGTCGAATACAACACCTTGCGACCAAACTCTACCGAAAGCGCTGGCGCATAGCCATTCAGATTTGCCAGTATAGTCACTTTGATGCACTGCAGCATTTTCGACGATTCAGAAAGATGTTGCTCCGCTAATGATGCCAGTGGCGAAATAAATGCGTACGACATCAAAATACCCAGGAAAGTACCGACCAGCGCTTGGGCGATCAAAGCGCCGAGCTCAGACGGGGGCAAACCGGCCGACGCCATCGTATGCACCACGCCCATCACCGCCGCAACGATGCCGAATGCAGGCATGGCATCCCCGACGCGCTGCAAGCTCTGCACCGGCACTTCACCTTCACTGTGATGGGTTTCAATTTCTTCGTCCATCAAATTTTCGATTTCAAACGCATTCATATTGCCGCTCACCATCAAGCGGAAATAGTCGGTGAGGAAATCAATCACATGATGGTCCGCGACGATTTTCGGGTACTGCTGAAACAAAGGGCTTTGCGACGGCAAATCGATATCGGATTCCAGCGACATCATGCCGTCCTTACGGGCTTTCGCGAGCATGATGTATAGCAGTGCCATCAATTCCATATAGATGGCACGATTGTATTTGGAGCGGCGCAACAGAGTCGGCAGCACCCGCAGCGTCGCGATCATCGCCTTGGTGTTGTTACCGACAATAAATGAGCCGACGCCGGCGCCGACGATCATTAGAAACTCTATGGGTTGAACCAGAGCCCCTACATGGCCGCCATCAAGGGCATAACCGCCAAATACGGACAGCAGCGTCACCACGTATCCAAGAAAGACCCACACTACCGAGTTCCTTTTATGATTATTTTGGGTACCGCACCAACTCCCTCACTGATGGATTACGGCAATCAGAGGGCAGAGCTGTAGGGCACACTCAAGGTTAGATAGTGCCCTAATTATAGCTTTTCGCCATACCACTGATTTATCCGGCATTTTGACACGGTTTGAGGCTCAGCAATCTATGCCGAATCAGCGACAAACGGGGGAATTTATGTTGAAACAGGGGATACCCGGATTTAGCGGACGGAAACGGTCGCTTTCGAAGCGATAAATGCAGCCTATTTTTGCATCTGCATTTTCGAATCAATCACGCTTGGAGGTCTCGGTCAGGCAGCCAGGGCAGCGGCGGCCTCCGCAAGATCGGCAGCCTTTTCGGCCGCGGCTTTCCGCGTTTTTCCGGCGCGTGATGGCGGCTGGCACAAGCCGCACAGAACACCGTGCTGCGGATCGTGCGCGTGAGCCACAAAGGAGCCGTTGCAGCGCGCGCACGGCGTCATTTGCAACATTCCGCTGTCGAAGAAACGCACTAGCGTCCAGGCACGGGTCAAACCCAGCGCCGGCTCGCAGCCCTGCATCTGAAAATGCTCAAGATATAGCCGATAGCTTTTCACCACGGCCTGCATATTGTCGCAGCCGCCGTGCTGACGCATAAAACGGTAAATGTTGTAAAACAGCGACGAATGGATGTTCGGCAACCAGGTCGTAAACCAGTCCGTCGAAAACGGCAACATGCCTTTCGGGGGAGATACGCCTTTGAGTTCTTTATAGAGTTTGATGAGCCGGTCTCGGCTCAAGCTGGTTTCAGCTTCCAGCAATTGGAGACGTGCACCCAATTCAATCAGCTCTATGGCTAGAGTGATTTCTTTGGCCTCGAGCACTATGCTTTTGCCCGCCATATCTGCAATTCCTACAAAAACCGGATCGTCAAAGCACGCCCCGCAGCCAATCAGCCTATATGTTCGACCGGCTGCCCCGCCAACAGTATGGCCGCGTGCGATTGCGCCGTAGCGCTATTTTTTCCACTGTGGGTTAATGCCGACAAAATCGCGTGATCGTCAAACCTGAACCGGCACAGCAACTGACTTGAGGCGGCAAGCTTGACCGTCTGGGCCAGCGTCATATTTCCAAGCACGTCAGCCAGTTGCTCCGAGATGCCCATGCGAAACATGCCCGTCGCCTTGTCCTCTCGCACCAAGCGTTGAGCCAGCAGCAGATATGACAAATTGACTTCTTTGATTTCGTTGAGCGTGTCGCTGCTGGAGCTCATGATTCCCTCACTTAAAGTACGGTCGCAATGGCGGAGGCTAAGACCTTGAAACCACTACCGACTTGGCACCGATTGTGAGGAAACTGTAAAGATAGGGGAATAGGACTATCCACCCAATTTGATGAGGTGTTTTTCTGAAAAACATGTAGGAATTTTTCTTACAGAAAAGCCGTCCGTGCATATCGCACAGACAAGCCGGTGGAATCTGTTCTAACGGACAGCACCGGGAAAACTTTAGGGGGGTTTTTATCGATAAGTTTAAAGCACCATTAAATAACCATTAACTCGCCAGTTACCTCCATTTAATATTAGAAACCTATGGAATCCACCCAAAAATACCTTAGATAAAGTGGATTTTTTTATACAATGAGCCTGTGCAACTGTGGCGCGCCTCAGCCCATATATTTGTGGAACGCGGCTTCCTTCGCGCTCAAAGCATGCTCGTTTCGATGACATTTGCTGTCGCCGCACGATAGAATGAAAACAGAGCTTGAGCATGCAGCACCGCTTAGTTTTGCGCCAAAGCGACAGCTTTGTGCCCGCCTCGAATTCCTACATCAGCTAAATTACCCGCCCAGCACCGGCGCGAGCAAGCTGCAGCCCACCGACATAAACTTATCTGACGGATTCCCCGCTCATTTGTTCCATGAAAATACCTCGTGTAATCCGCTGCCTGACTCAAATTGCAAGTATTTCAACCGCGATACTCTTTGTCGGCGTTGGCTGCCATGCCGCGGAACCCGCCGCACCGGGCTTGGCGAATCACGCGCCTGCCGGCGAAGCTCCGGGTGAATCGCATCAAACCCTGATTTTGATACGACATGGCGAAAAACCGTCTGAAGGCCTAGGACAACTCGACTGCCAAGGGCTGAACCGCGCACTCGCCTTGCCTGGCGTGCTGCTCAGCAAATTTGGCAAGCCCGACTTCTTGTTCGCCCCCGATCCGGCGCAGCAAAACGTCGATCACGGGCACAGCTATTACTACATCCGGCCTTTGGCGACTTTGGAGCCGACCGCCATCCAATACGGCATGCCGATTGCAACGCCTTTCGGTTTTATGGATATCGATAAACTTCGGCTGCAGTTGGATCAGCCCGCTTATCGCAATGCCAAAATTGTGATCGCTTGGGAGCACACAATGGCCGAACGCTTGGTCAAAGCCCTGATTCAGTCTTACGGGGGTAATCCGGCAGACGTGCCGCGTTGGCAGAGTGACGATTTCGACAGCATTTATATCGTCAAGGTCGATCGCACCGCAGAAAAAGTCACCACGCGCTTTTCGGTCGACCATCAAGGCTTAGACCACCAGTCGAGTGTATGCCCGGGTCCTGCGGCGGCTACACCCTGATCAGGCGCCTTGAATCCTGCGTCATGACTCAAGCCTCGAGCGAAGCCGCGGCTTGAGCGGCAAGTCTTAGCGCACCGGCGGCGGAGTCTGCCGCACCGGGGATCAAACGCTGCTGATAGGGGTGCGGAACGGATGCTGCCAGCGCCACGGCCAAACCGCCGGTTAATACCACCGGTAAAGTCGCCGCAGGGTCCAGCGCTGCAATCATCCTGGCGATCTCGATTCCGGCTAGTTCAAGCAGCCGTTGAACAACAGAATGTTGACGGTGCGCCAAGACGATCGGCGCCAGACCTGCGTAGTCGGCCTGGCGTGCTGCTGCCAGCCAGGCAATCAAGGTATCGCGCGTCGATGCTCCGCATGCCTCAAGCAGCGCCGCGGCGTAAGCGTCAAGCGGCGCACGACCATCCAGCGCATATTGGGCATATTGGATGGCGCGCAAACCCAACCATGCGCCGCTCGCTTCATCGCTTGCCGGAAAACCGTACCCTCCCACGGTTTCACACCGCCCGTCGTGGCCCAACACCGCGCCGATACTCCCCGTACCCAGCGCAATCACCACCCCTGGCGCGCCTTGATGCGCGCCCAGCAGCGCCGTATACGCATCGCTTTCGACGATTAACTGCCTTACCGGCGGCGCCTGCGCTACGAAATCACAGCGCCATGCGGCGTGATTGACGCCGGCAAGACCGCAGGCCAGCACGCAGGACGACCAAGGCGGCGAATTCCCCGCCGGCTCACCCAACGCGACAAAAGCCTGTGCACAGGCGCACGCGATTGCCGCCCATGCTGCAGCCGCGCCCAACGCCAGTGCCGATGGGCCGGCTTGAGTGCGGGCCAGCACGCGGCCCGCGGAGTCGGCCAGCACCAACCGGGTCCCCGTGCCACCGCCATCGACGCCAATCAAATAGCCAACCGCGCGGTTTTCGTTGGCTGCGTTCATAGCGCAACACCGTTTAACGCCGGCGTCACAGTGGCGCGCGATTGAGCGAGGGTCATGGCAGGAAAGTGGCAGATCTGTTGTGTTTATTGCGCACGGCGACAAGCGATCAGCACACTGCGATCCGCTGTTGCGTATTCCGGTGAACGTGGCCGCTCATTCCGGCCTATCGTGACCGCTGCGCATGAGATGGTGTTACGCGGCTAAATTGTAATGTCTTGGGTCACGATGGGTTCATG
>Ga0302178_10001601_pt1 | contig 18855 bp, 17 predicted proteins | sample I_Palsa_E1_3_FD_198790 | JGI IMG/M metagenome (GOLD analysis project Ga0302178, IMG submission 198790) | Peat permafrost microbial communities from Stordalen Mire near Abisko, Sweden - I_Palsa_E1_3 | ecosystem: Environmental > Terrestrial > Soil > Palsa > Peat permafrost | place: Sweden... | reverse complement strand
TGGGGCCGAAGGTCCAGGCCGAGCGGATGGTCCGCGAGTACGTGACCGCGCTGTACGTGCCGGCCGCGGCGTCCTCCCGGGCGCTGACCGACTCCGACGGGTTCGGGCCCGCGCGGGAGCTGGCCGCCTGGAAGAAGCGCGTGATCGCGGCCTGGCCCCAGGTGCGGATCGAGCACGTGGAGTCCGAGGCGGCCGGATCCATGGGCCAGCGCCTCGGCTCGGCGCTGGCCGTCCGGGTCTCGGTCGCGCTGGGCGAGCTGACCAGGGACGACGTGGCCGTCGAGGTGGTGTACGGGCGGCCGGACGAGGACGATGAGATCGTCCGGCCGGCCTACGCCGAGCTGACCGCCGAGGCGTCCCAGGCCGCCGACGCCGCCGAGGGCGCGGTACGGTACTCCGGCGAGGTGTCTTTGGACCGGCCCGGGCCGTTCGGCTACACGGTCCGCGTGCTGCCGCGCCACCGGCTGCTGGACAGCCGCGCCGAACTCGGGCTGGTCACCTACCCGCAGGCGCCGGCCGGCATGACCAACGGCGACCTGCGCTAGCCCGTACTTCCCCCTAGGAAGGGTACCGATATGGCAGAATTCGTCCGGCTGGAGATCGCAGACGGCATCGGCACGATCCGGCTGGACCGCCCGCCCGTCAACGCGCTGAACGACCAGCTGACCGCCGAGCTCGCCGAAGCCGCCGTGCTGGCCGACACCTCGGACGAGGTCCGCGCGGTGATCGTGTACGGCGGCGAGAAGGTGTTCGCGGGTGGCGCCGACATCAAGGTCATGGTCGAGGCCGGCTACGGCGAGATGACCGCCCGGGTCGGGCGGCTGCAGGCCGCGATGTCCCTGGTGGCCGCGATCGGCAAGCCGGTGGTGGCCGCGATCACCGGCTACGCCCTGGGCGGCGGCCTCGAGCTCGCGCTGACCGCCGACTTCCGGGTGGCCGGGGAGAGCGCCCGGCTGGGCCAGCCAGAGATCCTGCTCGGCATCATCCCCGGCGCGGGCGGCACCCAGCGGCTGCCCCGCCTGGTCGGTCCGGCCAAGGCCAAGGACATCGTGTTCACCGGGCGCATGGTCAAGGCGGCCGAGGCGCACGCCATCGGCCTGGTCGACCTGGTCGCCCCGGACGAGTCGGTGTACGCCGCCGCGCTGGACCTGGTCCGGCGCTACGCGACCGGCCCCGCGCTCGCCCTGCGGGCGGCCAAGCGGGCCATCGACTACGGCCTGGGCGTAGACCTGGCCACCGGCCTGGAGATCGAGCAGGTCCAGTTCGCCGCCCTGTTCGGCACCGAAGACCAGCGCGCCGGCATGACCAGCTTCGTGGAGAACGGCCCCGGCAAAGCCACCTTCACCGGCCGCTGACCGTCCCGCTGCCGACCCGTCCGCCCGCTGACCCGTCTGCGCCGCTGACCCCGCTTTAGCTGCCGATGCTGTCGGTGCCCCCGGCGACGATGCGGCGCAGGGCCTGAGCGGCCTGGGCGTTCTGCTCCGCGAAGGCGACCAGTCCGGAGGCCAGCGCCGCGGCCCATTGGTGGACGGGAACCGTCTGCCGGGACAGGACCACGCCGCGCACCGCGCGGCAGATCTCCGCCACCGCCTGGCCGTTGCGGACCGACAGCGTCAGCTGCTCGTCGCCGAGCTGCACCGCGATCCGGGAGATCTCCCCCGGACGCCCGCGCATCCGGTCCGACACCGTCCGGTCCCGGTCCACCGTCACGAACTCGCTGGGCAGCGCCTCGCCCAGCGACTGGGTCAGGACCCGGGTGTAGATGGCCACGTCTGTGCTGTCGGCGCGCAGCGCGGCGGTCACCATGTCCAGCGAGAGCGCGTCGTCATGCTCAGTCATCCGGTCCGTCCCACAGGTAGCAGTCCCACTGGTAGCAGCCTCACAGCTAGCGATGGCCGAAATTCTAGTCGCCGTCCCGATCCGTTACAGATAGGCAACAACCAACCGGGGCAGATCCCCTAACGGCGGACAAGGCGATGCCGGATGCTGCCCCGCTGGCCTTAGTCAGGCCGGGCCCCGGACAGAGGTGATCATGGCAGACCGTGAAAACGCATCAGCGGGCGAGCGGTGGCTGAGCATGCCCCGGCTCCGCGAACGCGGATGGACGCCAGCCATGGTGCGTGACCTGCTCGGGGAGCCGGACGAACTCCGCCCCAACCCCGCCTACCGCACAGCACCGCCGATGCGCCTGTGGTCGGCGGGCGCGTCGCCGTCGCCGAGGCGGACCCCGGGTTCACGGCCCGGAAGGCGCGGGCGCAGAACCGGTCCGCGTCATCCGCCAAGGTGGCCGGCCGCAAGCGGGACGAGCTGCTCGAGACGGTGTCCGCCGTCGAGATCAGCGTGCCCCAGATGAGCTGGAACGCGCTGGTCCGCGGCGCGTGCGAGCACTACAACGCCTTGCAGCTGGCGTGCGGCAATTACGACTATGACCAGGCCGCGCCTGATAGCGACCCCGCTTTCCTGGAGCGGATCGCCGTCAACTACCTGCGCCACGAGCTGAGCGACTACGAGCCCGAGCTAGCCAAGCTCTTCGGTCAGGTTGGCCGTGCCGATGCCGCGTCCGTGATCCGCAAGCGCGTGTATAACGCGATCGCCGACGCATATCCGGACCTGGCCAGCGAGTGCGGCCGCCAACTCCGCGACCGAGCCCGTTATACCCCGTTATGTCTAAACTTAATATTGAGACATTCCGGGCGTCGACCATGATCGCGGGCACTTTTGGTCCGTATTTGGCCATTTCTGCCCGCGATCATGGAAAAGTTCCGATCCGAGGGCGAACCCGGGGCCCAGCGCCCGGCGCCTGGCTGCTGGCCGCTGCCCGGTGGCTCAAATGACTCACAGGTGCCGCCGCGCCGCACGCTGACGCAGGTCGGTGCTGGTCCCGGCAGGACCGTTATAGATAGGCAACTTCTCGTTCCCTCCCCAATGTGGCATCTGTTTCGTACTCTGGACTCGCGATGCCTGCGACGGATCGACTGCCGGGGACTCTCGGCCCGTATCGCCTTCAGGACCGCCTTGGGGAAGGCGGCATGGGGGTGGTGCACCTCGCCCATGATCCGCAGGGCGGCCTGGTGGCGATCAAGGTGCTGCATCCCAACACCACCGAGAGCGTCAACGCCCGCCTCCGGCTGGCCCGCGAGGTCGAGACGATGCGCCGGGTCCGCAGCGCGTTCGTCGCGGAGGTGCTGGACGCCGATGTGACCGGCGAGTTCCCCTATATCGTCACCCGGTACGTGCCCGGGCCGACGCTGGAGGCGATGGTGCGCGGCCGCGGCCCGCTGTCCGGTTCGGGCCTGCGCCGGCTCGCCTACGGCACGGCGGAGGCGCTGACCGCGATCCACGCCGCGGGCGTGGTTCACCGCGACCTGAAGCCGAGCAACGTGATGCTCACCGACGACCGCCCGGTGGTGATCGACTTCGGCATCGCCCAGTCCCCGGACGCCGCCCGGCTGACCCAGACCGGGCTGGTCATGGGGACGCCCGGCTACCTGGCCCCGGAGGTCATCGAGGGCCAGCCGAGCAGCCCGGCGTCCGACGTGCACTCCTGGGGCGCGACGATGGCCTACGCGGCCACCGGCCGGGCGCCCTACGGCGGTGGCGGCGACTCCTTCCAGACGATCTTCTACCGCATCGTCTCCGGCCACGCCGACCTGTCCGGCGTCCCCGCCCCCCTCGTCCCGCTGTTGTCCGCGGCCCTGGCCCGCGACCCGGCCCACCGCCCCTCGGCCGGCTGGCTCAGCGCCCAGGCCAGCGCCCTGGACCTGGTCGCCGTCGGCCCCGCAGCCACCCTGGTGCCCCCAGCCAACGGAGCCAAGCAAGCCAACCAAGCCAAGCAAGCCAACCAAGCCAACCAAGCCAAGCACCAAAGACCCCAGGCCCACCCCGCACCCAAGCAAGCCGCCCGCGACGTAGCCGACCTGCTTCCCCCCGTCGGCTACGCCCCGTTCCCGCCCCCCGCGCAACTCGCCGCTCAACCCGCCGCGAACCCCGCCTGGCCAGCCCCCCAAAACCGGCAAAACCAGCAAAACCAGCAAAACCAGCAACCCCCCCGACCGCCGCAACCCCAGAACCGCCCCGCCCCACCGAACGCCCGGACCACTCTGGCCGGCCTGGCCATCATGATCGCGGCGGTGGCGCTGACCCTGATCCTCCCGGTGGCCGGACTGGCCGTGTCGCTGGCCGTGATCACCCTGCTCCGGGCGGCCGACCACGCGCAGAGCGCGCTGGCCGTGCGCCGGTCGGTACGCGGGCCGCGGGCCAGCGACCTGCTGGTCGTGGTCGTCACCGCGCCGCTGAGTGTGGCCCGGGCGCTGCTCACCGAGGCACTGATGGCCCCGCTGGCCTTCATCGCCGGCGCGGTGGTGTACGTCGCCACGCTGGCGCTCACCGGCAGCCTGGACCTGCCCCGGGCGGGCGCCTACGCGGCCGCGGCCGTCGTCGCCTGGTACGGCATCGGCCCCGGCTCCGGCCGGCCGCGGCGGCAGCTCAACCGGATGGCGGGCGCGCTGGCCCGTACCCCGCTGACCGCGGCGGTGACCGCGCTCGCGGTGTGGGCGCTGGCCGCGGGCGCGGTGATCTTCGCCGTGTCGCAGGCCCCGTACTACTGGCCGGTGATGAGCCCGCACCTGCCCGCGCTGCACGGCTGGCCGTTCATCGGCTCGCATATCCCCCGGTGGCACGGAGCGCCCCGGCTAACAGGCCTGCTCTCGTCGGCCGCGAGGCTGCTCAGGCACGCCTGAGCCGTCGTCGATCACCGGCATCGGCTTTACCAGCCCCATCGCCACCACCTCGTTGGCCAGCCGGGTCCGCCGGTTCGTCCCTTCGGGGATCCGGAACTTCTGGTACAGCCGCAGCAGGTGCTGCTTGACCGCGGCCTCGGTCACCACCAGGTCGCTGGCGATCTCGTGGGCGGTGGCGGGCATGGCGAAGGCCTCGTCGGACAGCGCGGGCCGGCACAGCGAGGTGAGCACGTCGAGTTCGCGCCGGGTGAGCTCGGGCACCGCCGCCCGGCGCAGTTCGGCCTCCTCGGCCAGGTCCTCCCGGGGGATGCCGCCGATCCGGCAGCGGGCCGTGCCGAAGCTCAGCACGTCGCCGTCGTTCAGCACGCGGCGGGCGACGGGCCTGCCGTTAACCCAGGTGCCGTTGCGTGATAAACCGAGGTCGGCCACGTAGACGTAGGGGCCGCGGCGGGTCAGCTCGGCGTGCAGCCGCGAGACGCTGGGGTCGTCGAGACGGATGTCGACGCCCCGGCCACGGCCGACGGTTGTCACTTCCCCCCGCAGCGAGATCACCTCGCCGCTGTCCTCGACACGGAGAAATGGTGTATCCACGGCGGTCCTCCCGTCCCAGGCCTGGACGACCTAACGGAGCCGATAGTGATATCTCACCATCTGGTCACCCCCAGTATCGCGGGTCTTACCGCGAGATGTCATCTCGAACCCCCGGCAGGTCCCGGCCCCGGCCCCCGCCGGCCCCCGGTAAACTTCCCTGCGGACAGCCGGGAGGCACGTGCATGGCGAATAGGTCGGCGAAGACCGGTGCGCACAGCGCTGGTCCGCAGCGAGGACCGGCCGCCGCGCCGCCACCCGGCCCCGCAGCAAACCAGATCGTGACCTGGCTGCCGTACCTGATCGTGCTCGCGGGCGCGGTCACCGGGCTGTTCATTGCCTGGCAGGGCACGCGGTACGCGGGCCGGGGCGCGGCGACGGTGGGTGCCGCGCTGCTGGTGGCCGCGGTGGCCCGGCTGGCTCTGCCGCCGCGCTACGCCGGCCTGCTGGCGTCGCGGGGGAAGGCCATGGACGTGGCGGCCTTCGCGGTATTCGGTGCCGCGGTGCTCGCGGTCGCAGCGTCGCTGCCATAAGCAGCCGCATAAACAGGAGAGGGAACGAGGCACACAATGGCCAAGATCAAGGTAGCGAACCCCGTCGTCGAACTCGACGGCGACGAGATGACGCGGATCATCTGGCAGTACATCAAGGACCAGCTGATCCTGCCCTACCTGGATATCGAGCTGGAGTACTACGACCTTTCCGTGGAGCACCGCGACGCCACCGACGACCAGGTCACGATCGACGCCGCGTACGCGATCAAAAGGCACGGCGTGGGCGTCAAGTGCGCCACGATCACCCCGGACGAGGCCCGGGTCACCGAGTTCGGCCTGAAGAAGATGTGGCGGTCACCGAACGGCACCATCCGCAACATCCTCGGCGGTGTCATCTTCCGCGAGCCGATCGTCATCTCCAACATCCCGCGGCTGGTCCCGACCTGGACCAAGCCGATCATCATCGGCCGCCACGCGCACGCCGACCAGTACAAGGCCAGCGACTTCGTGGTGCCCGGCCCCGGCACGGTGACGATCACCTACGTCCCCGACGAGGGCAGCAACCAGCCCATCGAGATGGAAGTGGCCCGCTTCACCGGCGGCGGCGTGGCCCTGGCCATGTACAACTTCGACGACTCGATCCGCGACTTCGCCCGCGCCACCATGCGCTACGCGCTCGACCGCCGGTTCCCGCTCTACCTGTCCACCAAGAACACCATCCTGAAGGCCTACGACGGCCGGTTCAAGGACATCTTCGCCGAGGTCTTCGAGTCCGAGTTCAAGGCCGAGTACGAGGCGGCCGGGATCACCTACGAGCACCGGCTCATCGACGATATGGTCGCCCAGGTGCTCAAGTGGGAGGGCGGCATCGTCTGGGCCTGCAAGAACTACGACGGCGACGTGCAGTCCGACGTGGTGGCCCAGGGCTTCGGCTCGCTCGGCCTGATGACCAGCGTGCTGATGACGCCGGACGGCCGGACGGTCGAGGCCGAAGCCGCGCACGGCACCGTGACCCGGCACTACCGCCAGCACCAGCAGGGCCTGCCGACCTCGACCAACCCGGTCGCGTCGATCTTCGCCTGGACCCGCGGCCTTGAGCACCGCGGCAAGCTCGACGACACCCCCGCGGTCGCCCTGTTCGCCCGCACGCTGGAGGATATCTGCGTGCACACGATCGAGGAGGGCAAGATGACCAAGGACCTGGCCCTGCTCGTCGGCCGGGGCACCCCGTTCCTGACCACTGAGGAGTTCCTCGCCGCCCTGGACGGTAACCTGCGCAAGGCGATGAATTCTTAAAACCATTATTCCGAACGGCCGTAGTGCGTGCCCCGGGCATGCCCACCCGTAAGGACCCACCACAGGAGAACCTCAGCATGGCACGTAAGGGCAAGGTAACCGTCGTCGGCGCCGGGTTCTACGGCTCCACCACCGCGCAGCGGCTGGCCGAGTACGACATCTTCGACGAGGTCGTGCTCACCGACATCGTCGAGGGCAAGCCCGAGGGGCTGGCCCTGGACATGAACCAGTCGCGCCCGGTGGAGGGCTTCGAGACCAAGGTGACCGGCCAGACCACCGGCCTGGGCGGCGAGGGCTACGAGGCGATCGCCGGGTCGAACATCGTGATCGTCACCGCCGGCCTGCCGCGCAAGCCGGGCATGAGCCGGATGGACCTGATCGAGACCAACGCCAAGATCGTCCGCAGCGTGGTGGAGAACGTCGCCAAGTACGCGCCGGACGCGGTGCTGATCGTGGTGTCCAACCCGCTGGACGAGATGACCGCGCTGGCCGCCAAGGTTTCCGGCTTCCCGCACCACCGGGTGATGGGCCAGGCCGGCATGCTCGACACCGCCCGGTTCAGCTACTTCGTGGCGGAAAAGCTCGGCGTCCCGGTCGGCTCGGTCCGCACCCTGACCCTCGGCTCGCACGGCGACACGATGGTCCCGGTGCCCTCGGCCTGCACCGTCGACGGCCGTCCGCTGGCCGACCTGCTGCCCACCGGCGAGGTCGAGGAACTGGTCACCCGGACCCGGAACGGCGGCGGCGAGATCGTCGCGCTGCTCAAGACCGGCTCGGCGTACTACGCCCCGTCCGCCGCCGCGGCCCGGATGGCCCGCGCGGTGGCCGAGGACGCCGGCGCGATCATGCCGGTCTGCGCCTGGGTCGACGGCGAGTACGGGATCTCCGGCGTCTACCTGGGCGTGGAGGCCGAGATCGGCGCGGTCGGCGTCCGCCGCATCGTCGAGCGCGACCTCACCGAGACCGAACTGGCCGCCCTGCACGCCGCCGCCGACGCCGTCCGCGCCAAGCAAGCGGACGTCGCCAGCCTGTAACGGTCGCCAGCCTGTAACGGCCTAGCCCTGCCCGGCGCCCTGCTCGACGCGGACCATGTTGCCCGCCGGGTCACGCACCGCGAAGTCCCGGACGCCCCAGAACTGATCGGTGGGCTCCTGCAGCACCTCGACTCCGGGCGCGCCGGCGATCTTGTCGAAGGTCGCGTCGAGGTCGTCGGCGCGAAGCTGGATCATGGGCAGCACGCCCTTGGCCAGCAAGGCCGCGAGGGCGTCCCCGTCCTCCTGGGAGCGGCCCGCGTGCGGCTCGGACAGCACGATGGCGATCTCGGGCTGGCTGTCGGTGACCAGGGTGATCCAGCGGAAGCCTCCGTTGGCGACCTCGTTGCGGACCGTCAGCCCGAGGGTGTCGCGATAAAAGCTGAGGGCGGCGTCGACGTCGTCGACGGTGACGTGCACGCCGCTAATTGAAGTGTTCATGGCCCTGATGCTAGGCGGGCGCGGCGACCGGGCGCTTCTCAGAAACTGATTTCTTCTGCCCGCCCCCGGTCCGGGCCCGCTGCGGCCGGGTGGTCAGCATCGCCTGGCAGGCCGACATGCCACGGACTTCGTCGTGGTTGCGGGCGCGGTACATGGACGGCGCCTCGCCGACGAGTTCACTGAACCGGGCGGAGAACGAGCCCAGGCTCGAGCAGCCGACCGCGAAGCAGACGTCCGTCACGCTCAGGTCGCCGCGGCGCAGCAGCGCCTTGGCCCGCTCGATGCGCCGGGTCATGAGGTAGGAGTACGGCGTCTCGGAGTACGCCTCGCGGAAGCGCCGGCTGAAGTGCGCCGGCGACATCAGCGCCGTGCGGGCGAGCGCCGGCACGTCGAGCGGCTGCGCGTACTCGCGGTCCATCCGGTCGCGGGCCCGGCGTAGCCGGCGCAGCTCATCGAGGTCGGCGCTCATGACCCCATTCTGCCAGGCGGCCCTGTCATGCTTAACCGGCGGCCAGCCGGCGCAGGGCCAGTTCGGCATACAGCGCGGTGCCGTCGGCCAGGGCCGCGTCGTCGAACACCGCGTGCGCCGAGTGGTTGCTCGGGGCGGTCGCCGGGTCGGTCCCCGGCGGGCAGGCGCCCAGCATCACGAACGCCCCTGGCACCTGCTCCAGGACAAACGAGAAGTCCTCGGCCCCGGTGAGCGGGAACTCGGCCCGCTCGCCGCGCTCGGCCCCGAACACCTCCGCGATCGTCTCGCCCGCGAACGCCGCCTCCACCGCGTCGTTGACCGTCACCGGGTACCCCACGTCGTAGATGGCGTCGGCGGTCAGCCCGTGCCCGCGCGCGATGTCCCCGATCAGCCGCGGCACCAGTTCGGCCAGCTTGCCGCGGGACGCCTCGCTGAACGAGCGGGCCGTGGCCCAGAACCGGGCCTCGTCCGGGATCACGTTGTCGACGGTCCCGGCGTGGAAGCTGCCCACGGTGATCACCACCGGATCGAACACGTCGAACTTCCTGGTCACCAGCGTCTGCAACGCGGTCACCATCTCGCACGCGACCGGGATCGGGTCCGCGGCGTGGTGCGGCGTCGAGGCGTGCCCGCCCCGCCCGTGCACGGTCACCGTGATCTGGTCCGCGGCGGCCAGCATCGCGCCGGGCCGGGTGGAGAACGTCCCGCACGGCAGCCGTTGCGACGTCACGTGCAGGCCGTAGGCGGCAACCGGCCGCGAACCCGCCGCCTCCAGGACCCGTTCCTCGATCATCTGCCGGGCCCCGGCGTAGCCCTCCTCGCCCGGCTGGAACATGAAGATCACCGTCCCGGGCACCTGCCGGGCCGACAGCAACCGGGCGGCGCCGGCCAGCATCGCGGTGTGCAGGTCGTGCCCGCAGGCGTGCATCGCGCCCGGGATCACCGACGCGTAGGGCAGGCCGGTCTCTTCGGTCACCGGCAGCGCGTCCATGTCCCCGCGCAGCAGCACGACCGGCCCCGGCCCTCCGCGCAGGACGGCGGTGACCGAGCTCAGCCCCTGCCCGGTGCTGATCTCCAGCGGCAGCCCGTCCAGGGCGGCCAGCACCTTGGCCTGGGTCTTCGGCAGGTCCAGGCCGATCTCGGGCTCGCGGTGAATCGCGTGCCGCAGCTCGGCGATCTCGCCGGAGATCCGTGCCGCCTCATCCCGTACGTCCACCGCTGCCTCCTAGAGAACTCACCCTAATGCCACCCGCCGCGCGCTATCGGACGGAACGGCCGACAGGAACTGCGGCGCGGTCCACGAGCGCCGGGAGAACGCCTCGGCCACCGCGGCGCGCACCTCCGCCGCCGAGCCGACCAGCGCGAGCACCGAGCCGCCGAACCCGCCGCCGATCATGCGGGCCCCGAGCGCGCCCGCCGCCAGCGCCGCATCGACCGTCACGTCCGCTTCGGGCCAGGAGATCTCGAAGTCGTCCCGCAGCGACACGTGCGCCTGGGTCAGCAGCCGCCCGATCTGCGGGTACGCGTCTGCCGACCCCGATCTCAGCAACGCGACGACCTCCAGCACCCGCTGGTCATCGGTCACCACGTGGCGGGCCCGCCGCCGCAAGACTGGATCGGTGAGCCGGCTGGTGTCAGCCACGGCCGTTAGGTATCTCAAGGAAGGAACCCCGAGCAGCCGCGCGGCCTGTTCGCACTCGGCGCGCCGCTCCGCGTACGCCCCGGCGGTCAGCTGGTGCCTGGCCCGGGTGTTGATCAGCAGCAGCTGCGCGCCCGACGCGGCCGGGTCGAACGGGACCTGGGAGGTCTCCAGCGAGCGGCAGTCGAGCAGCAGTGCGCGGCCGCGCTCGCCGAGCAGTGACGCGGACTGGTCCATGATCCCGGACGGCACCCCGGCGAAGTCGTTCTCGGCCCGCCGGGCGATCGCGGCCAGCTCGCGCCGGTCACCGGCCAGCCCGGCCCCGGCCAGCTCGGTCAGGGCGAGCGCGGTGGCGCATTCCAGCGCGGCCGAGGAGGACAGGCCCGCGCCCGCGGGCACGTCGGAGTCGATCGCCAGGCACGCCCCCGGCACCTCGTAACCCGCCGCGGCCAGCGACCAGGCCACCCCGGCCGGGTAGGCGGCCCACCCGGTGACCTGGCCCGGCGCCAAGTCGGCCAGAACAACGTCGAGCACCGCGTCCGGCTCCTGGGCCGAGTACACCACCAGCCGCCGGTCGCTCCGGCGGCTCGCGGCGGCCGCGATGCCCTGCCCGAGCGCGAACGGAAGCACGAACCCCTCGTTGTAGTCGGTGTGCTCACCCATCAGGTTGGCCCGCCCCGGCGCCACCCACACCCCGTCGGCCGTCCCGCCGAACCGCGACCGGAACAGCTCCAGTACCGCGTCAGCCGAAGGGCTCACCTGCGAGCCTGGGTGAACGCCCAGGCGTCGGCGGCCATGGCCCGCAGGTCGCGCTCCGCGTGCCAGCCCAGCTCGGCCGAGATCCGCTCGGAGGAGGCGACCAGCACGGCCGGGTCGCCGGGCCGCCGCGCGGTCACGTCGACGCCGATCTCGGTGCCGGTCACCTCGGCGCACACGTCGATCACCTGGCGGACCGAGTAGCCGGTCCCGTCGCCCAGGTTGTACACGCGGTGCTGCCCGTGCGGGCTGGCCGCGAGCGCGCGCAGGTGCGCGTCGGCCAGGTCGGTGACGTGGATGTAGTCCCGGATGCAGGTCCCGTCCGGGGTCGGGTAGTCGTCGCCGAAGACCTGCACCCGGCGGCCCGCGGTCACGCTGGCCAGCACGTTCGGGATCAGGTGGGTCTCCGGGTGGTGCCGCTCGCCGAACCAGGTGCCGTCGGCCGCCCGGTGCGCGCCGGCCACGTTGAAGTAGCGCAGGCTGACGGCCCCGAACCCGTACAGCCGGGCGAACTCGGTCAGCGTGGTGTCGACGGCCAGCTTGGACGCGCCGTAGGGGCTGGTCGGGCGGGTGGGGTCGGTCTCGGTGATGGGCGTGCGTTCCGGCTCGCCGTAGACCGCGGCGGTGGAGGAGAACACGATCGTGCGCACGCCGATCTCGCGCATCGCTTCGAGCAGCGCGATCGTGCCGCCCAGGTTGGCCGACCAGTACGCGGCGGGCTTCGCCACCGACTCGCCGACCAGCGACTTGGCGGCGAAGTGCAGGACCGCCCCGATGCCGTCGGCGAGCACCTCGGCGGCGCAGGCGCGCAGCGTGCCCTTGACGAACGCGGCCCCGGCCGGCACTGCCTCGGCGTACCCGGTCGACAGGTCATCGAGCACGGTGACCTCGTGCCCGGCCGCGACCAGCTGCCCGGCGACGACGCTGCCGATGTACCCGGCCCCGCCGGTGACCAGCACCCTCATCAGCCAGCCTCCCTGAGTCTCTCCGCCGCCTCTTCAGGGACGATGTCGTTGATCCACACGCCCATGCCCGATTCCGTGCCGGCCAGGTACTTCAGCTTGCCTGGCGCGCGCCGGATCGACAGTACCTGAAGGTGCGCCGCGAACACCCCCCGAGCCGCCTGGTCCGCCACCGGCACCTGGTGCCACGCGGCGATGTACGGGGCGGGCCCGCCGAACAGCCCGTCGAACCGCCGCAGCACGTCCAGGTACAGCGGCCCGAACGCCTCGCGCGCCGCCTCGCCGAGCGCGGGCAGGTCAGGGACCCGGGCCAGGGGAAAGATCCGGACCTCGTACGGCCAGCGCGCCGCCTCGGGCACGAACGCCACCCAGTGCTCGTTGCGCGCCACGATCCGCGTCCCGGCCCGCAGCTCGGCCGCGACCAGGTCGTCGAACAGGTTGCCGCCCTGGTAGAGGTGGGCCTGCGCCACCATGCGCTCCAGCCGCGGGGCCACGAACGGGAACGCGTAGATCTGCCCGTGCGGGTGGCGCAGCGTGACGCCGATCTCCTCGCCCCGGTTCTCGAAGCAGTACACCTGCCTGGTCTCCGGCAGCGCGCCGAGCACCTCGGTGCGGTCCGCCCAGGCTTCCAGCACGGTCCGCACCCGCCGCGGGGTGAGCTGGGCGAACGAGGCGTAGTGGTCGGAGGTGAAGCAGACCACCTCGCAGCGCCCGAGCGGCTCGCGCAGCGAGGGAAACCGGTTCTCGAACACCACCACGTCGTAGCTGGACGCCGGGATTTCGGTGGGCCGCCCCGGTGCCGACGGATCCAGCGGGCACTGATCGGCCGGCGGCAGGAAGGTGCGGTCCTGGCGGGCGGCCGCGATCACCACCCACTCCCCGGCCAGCGGGTCCCAGCGGATACCCTGCTCGGGCGACCCGACCGGCCCCGGCGGGCCGGGCGGCCGCGGGGGCAGCGGCCGGGTGTCGCGGGCCAGGACCCGGTCCAGCCCGGGCGCCTCGTCGAAGTAGACGATCTCGCGCCCGTCGGCCAGCCGGGTGCTGGCCTTCCAGATTGATTGCGTGCCCACGGGACCCTTACGTTATCCGTTCTAGACTGGCCAGACATCGTCCGCGGGCGGCAGACAGAAAATGAGCAAAATACTCCTGGACATCCTCGTCGTCGTGGTCATCGTGTGCATCGGGGGATTCTTCTCGGGTTCTGAGATGGCCCTCGTTTCGCTGCGCGAGGGCCAGGTCCGAGCGCTGGCCAAGCGCGGCAAGCGCGGCCAGCGGACCGCGCGGCTGGCCAGCGACCCGACCCGGTTTTTCTCCGCGGTCCAGATCGGGGTGACCCTGGCCACCCTGGTCTCCGGCGCCTACGGCGCCGCGACCCTGGCCGGATTCCTCAAGACCTGGCTGGTCCGCCAGCACGTGTCGGCGGGCTGGGCGTCGGCGCTGTCGTTCGTCATCGTGACCGTATGCATCACGTTCGTCAGCCTGGTGCTGGGCGAGCTCGCGCCCAAGCGGCTCGCGCTGCAGCGGGCGCCGCGGCTGGCCCTGCTGGCCGCGCCGATGCTGGACCGGATCGCGTCGCTGGCCCGGCCGGTCGTCTGGCTGCTGACCGTGACGACCAACGGGGTGATCGCCATCCTCGGCGGCGACCCCCGCCTCGGGCGCCAGGCCATGACCGAGCAGGAGCTGCGCGACCTGGTGACCGGCGCGCAGGCGCTCAGCCCGGACGAGCGGCAGATCGTCGGCGAGGTGTTCGACGCCGGGAAACGGCAGATCCGCGAGGTGCTGGTGCCGCGCACCGAGGTGGTCTTCCTGGACGCGGAGACCCCGGTGTCCGCGGCCGCCGCGATCGCGGCCGACGTGCCGCATTCGCGGCTGCCGGTGTTCCAGGACAGCTACGACAACGTGATCGGCTTCGTGCACATCCGGGACCTGCTCGGGCCCGCGGTCATCAACCGCTCGGGACCGGTCGGCCGGATCAGCAGGCCGGTGAAGTTCCTGCCGATCAGCAAGACCGTGCTGTCCTCGCTGTCGGAGATGCGGCGCGAGCGGGCCCACCTGGCCATCGTGGTCGACGACTACGGTGGCACGGCCGGCATCGTCACCCTGGAGGACCTGGTCGAGGAGCTGATCGGCGACATCAGGGACGAATACGACACCGAGCAGCGCCAGGCGACCACGCTGCGCGGCGGCGAGGTCGAGGTGGACGGCCTGCTCAACCTGGACGAGTTCGCCGAACAGACCGGGATCACCCTGCCCGAAGGCCCTTACGAGACGGCCGCGGGCTACGTCCTGGCCATGCTCGGCGACCTGCCGTCGACCGGGGCCAGCGTGCAGGTGGCCGGGCACACGATCACGGTCACCGAGCTCGACGGCCGCCGCATCGCCCGCCTGCGCATCGCGCCCCGCACCGACGCGGCCGTTCCCGCGGCCCGGCTAGACTCCTCAGAGAAATCCCAGGTGGAAGGCGGTTAGCGTGCCCAGCGGCTTCGATACCGTGCTAGTGGTGGACTTCGGCGCGCAGTACGCGCAGCTGATCGCCCGGCGGGTGCGCGAGTGTCACGTCTACTCCGAGATCGTCCCCTCGACCATGCCGGCCGAGCAGATGCTGGCCCGGCACCCGAAGGCCATCATCTTGTCCGGCGGCCCGTCCTCGGTCTACGCCGACGGCGCCCCGCCCGCGCCCCCAGGCCTGCTCCAGGCCGGCGTCCCCATCCTCGGCATCTGCTACGGCTTCCAGCTGCTGGTGGCCGAGCTGGGCGGCACGGTGGAGCGGACCGGCCTGGCCGAGTACGGCGCCACCACCCTGCAGACCGACCCCAGCCGCCTCCTCTCCGGCACGCCCGCCCAGCAGCAGGTGTGGATGTCGCACGGCGACACCGTCGCTGCGGCCCCGCCCGGCTTCACCGTGACCGCGCGCACGCCAGCCACGCCGGTGGCCGCGGTGGAGAACCCAGACCAGGGCTTGTTCGGCGTGCAGTTCCACCCGGAGGTGATGCACACCGAGTACGGCACCCGGATCCTGGCCCGCTTCCTGGAACTGGCCGGGTGTCGGCCGTCCTGGACCATGCTGAACATCGTCGAGGACCAGGTGGAAGCGATCCGCGAGCAGGTCGGCGGCAGCCGGGCGATCTGCGGCCTGTCCGGCGGGGTGGACTCCGCGGTCGCCGCGGCGCTCGTCCAGCGCGCCATCGGCGACCGCCTGACCTGCGTGTTCGTCGATCACGGCCTGCTGCGCAAGGGCGAGGCGGACCAGGTCGAGCAGGATTTCGTGGCCGCCACCGGCGTCCGGCTCAAGGTCGCCACCGAGGCCGACGTGTTCTTGACCGCGCTGGCCGGGGTGACCGACCCGGAGGAGAAGCGGAAAATCATCGGCCGCGAGTTCATCCGCGCGTTCGAGCGCGCCGCCCGGGAGATCACCGCCGAGGCCGGCGAGCACGGCGAAGCGTGCGAGTTCCTGGTCCAGGGCACGCTGTACCCGGACGTGGTCGAGTCCGGCGGCGGCACCGGCACCGCGAACATCAAGTCCCACCACAATGTGGGCGGCCTCCCCGACGACCTGAAGTTCCGCCTGGTCGAGCCGCTGCGCGCGCTGTTCAAGGACGAGGTGCGCCGGGTCGGGTCCGAACTCGGCCTGCCCCAGGCCATCGTCCGCCGCCAGCCGTTCCCCGGACCCGGCCTGGCCATCAGGATCGTCGGCGAGGTGACCGCGGACCGGCTCGCGGTCCTGCGTGAGGCCGACGCGATCGTCCGCGAGGAGATGTCGGCCGCCGGGCTCGACTCCCTGGTCTGGCAGTGCCCGGTCGTGCTGCTGGCCGACGTGCGCTCGGTGGGCGTGCAGGGGGACGGCCGCAGCTACGGCCATCCGCTCGTGCTCCGCCCGGTGACCAGCGAGGACGCCATGACCGCGGACTGGGCCCGGCTGCCCCCGGACGTGCTGGCCCGGATCTCCACCCGCGTCACCAACGAGGTCCCCGAGGTCAACCGCGTCGTCCTGGACGTCACCAGTAAGCCTCCTGCCACCATCGAGTGGGAGTAAAAGCCTTTTCCCGCCGAACGCACCGTGGTCCCCGCTCCCCGACACCCACCCCGCCCCTCCGGCGGCGGGCGCTGGATCGTCGCCTTTCCGGTTTTCCTCCTGCTGGTGGAGATCAAGCTGCATATCGAGGAACGGCTCATGCTGGCCGAATTTCCCGACGATTATCCGCGCTACCGCAAGCGGGTCCCTCAGCTGGTCCCGGGCCTGCGCCTAGGCCGAGGTATATTAACACGACCCGAGCCGCCGGATAATTATAACGGTCGCGCATTCTATTCAGGTCCGCCGCTTTCCGATATGCTTGTCATCGTACATTCTTTATGGCCTAGGTTTTTATGGCATATGTCTTTTATGGCACAGATCGCCGGGTTAGGACAGATGAATGCGGACGCTCGCTAGGGCCGCGACCCGCTCGCTCGTAGCGCTCTGCATCGCGCTCGCGCTGGCGGTGGTCGCGGTAGCCGCCGTCGGCATCCTGAATACCCGCTCGGCCGAGGACCAGGGCGACGCGATCGCGGGCGACGAGCTGACCACCGCGATCGTGACCAACCAGCTGGCCCGGGACATCGACGCCGCGTACGCCACCGGGGAACAGGCCGCCCTGACCACCCAGCCCGCGCAGCGGTCCCGGCTGCTCGGTTCGCTCGACACCAGCCTGCTGCCCGCGATCGACAGTGAGCTGTTCTCGCTGGAGGCGCTGCACGTCGGCGACCCGCCGGCCGAGCACGCCGACCTCGTGCTGTTCATCGGGCAGTGGACCGCCGTCCGCGACCTGCTCAGCACGTTCGCCCTCACCGCACAGCCCGCCGGGATGCTCGCCGCCCAGCTGACCGCCGTCTACCAGCCGGCCAGCGCGCACCTGGACGCGCTGATCCAGAAGGAGGTGAACGATGCGCACATCGACCACACGCAGGCGGACGCCGCCGTGGTCCGCGACACCGGCGTGCTCATCGGCGTCGCGGTGCTGGGCATCGCGATCGGTTTGCTGTTCCTGGGCCTCGGGATCGGCCGCATCCGCCGGGACCTGGCCCCCAGCCAGGACCAGGCGGAGTTCGCGGACATCCTGCAGCTCGCCAACGACGAGGACGACACGTACCGGCTCCTGCAGCGCCACCTCGAGCGCAGCCTGACGCAGACCAGCGCGGTGGTGCTCAACCGCAACAACAGCGCGGACCGGCTGGAGGCGGTCACGCCCCTGCCAGCCGGCTCGGCGCTGGCCGGGACCCTGCGCGGCGCGGAGCCGCGCTCGTGCCTGGCGGTGCGCTCGGGCCGCACCCACCAGGAGAACGGCGGGCGGCCCGCCCTGCTGTGCTGCTCGGTATGCGCCCCCGTGCCCGGCGTCTCCACGTGCGTCCCGCTCACCGTCGGGGGCGAGGTGATCGGCTCGGTCCTGCTCAGCCGGCCGGCTCGCTATTCCGACGCCGAGGAGCAGCGGATCCGCGACTCGGTCGGCCTGGCCGCGCCCGTCCTGGCCAACCTCCGCAACCTGGCCGTGGCCGAGATCCGCGCCGCCACCGACGGCCTGACCGGGCTGCCCAACAAGCGCGCGGTCACCGACGCGCTGAAGCGGACGTTCGCCCAGGCCTTGATGACCAAGGCGCCGCTCGCGCTGCTCGTGCTCGACCTCGACCACTTCAAGCAGATCAACGACCAGCGCGGGCACCCGGTGGGCGACCAGGTCCTGGCCAACGTCGGCGCGACGCTCCGGACCGCGCTGCGCAGCCGGGACTTCGCCGGCCGCAACGGCGGCGAGGAGTTCGCGGTCCTGCTGCCCGACACCGAGGCCGGCGCGGCGCTGGAGATCGCCGAGCGGATCCGCGCGGCGATCGCGGAAATCACCCTGCCGGGCAGCGACGTGATGGTCACGGTCTCCGTCGGGGTGGCCGCCTTCCCCGACCACGCGGGCACCCTGGAACGGCTCGAGCGCCTAGCCGACGCGGCCCTGTACACGGCCAAGCGGCACGGCCGCAACCGCGTCGAGCTAGCGGAGCTGGCCAGCCCCGCCGAGCTGGCCGAGCCGGCCTTCGCCGACGCCGGCGAGGTTCCCGCGCCGTCCAACGGCTTCGTGCCCGTGCCCCTGCCCGTGCCCGTGCCCGGGCCCAGCAAGGCCCGCCCCTTACCCCAGGCTCCGCATGGCCCACAGGTCCGGGAAGGTGGGGTTCCCCAGCGTGCTCTGCAGGTAGGTGGCACCGGCCGAGCCGCCCGTGCCGCGCCGCGCGCCGATCGTCCGCTCCACCATCTTGATGTGGTGGTACCGCCACTCCTGCATGCCCTCGTCGAGGTCGACCAATAGCTCGCACACCGCGGTGGCGTCGGTGTCGTCGTCGTAGACCTTCTTCAGCACCTGCTGTACCGCGTCCGAGGCCAGCAGCGGCTGGGTCACGTCGCGGGCGCGGACGTCCGCGGGCAC
>Ga0302178_10001600_pt1 | contig 18856 bp, 16 predicted proteins | sample I_Palsa_E1_3_FD_198790 | JGI IMG/M metagenome (GOLD analysis project Ga0302178, IMG submission 198790) | Peat permafrost microbial communities from Stordalen Mire near Abisko, Sweden - I_Palsa_E1_3 | ecosystem: Environmental > Terrestrial > Soil > Palsa > Peat permafrost | place: Sweden... | reverse complement strand
GCCCGTGCCCTTCCACCGCGGCGAACAGCGTCGCGCCGAGCGACCACAGGTCCGAGGCGGGAGAGGCGTCCTCGCCGCGGATGCGCTCGGGCGCGGTGAAGCCCGGCGAGCCCATTACCATCCCGGTTTGGGTCAGCCGCGGATCACCCTGGAAGGTCGCGATGCCGAAGTCCGTCAGCACCGCCCGGTCGTCCCGGCCAAGCAGCACGTTGCTGGGCTTGACGTCCCGGTGCATCACCCCGGCGGCGTGCGCCACGCTCAGCGCGGACAGCAGCTGCCGGCCCACCTCGGCGGCCCGGCGCGGCGACAGCGGGCCCGAGGTGGCGAGCACCTGGTCCAGCGACTGGGCGCTGACCAGCTGCATCACGATCCACGGGCGGCCCTGGTCCTCGGCCACGTCGTAGACGGTCACCACGCCCGGGTGGTTGAGCCGGGCGGCGGTCTTGGCCTCGCGCAGCGTGCGCTGGTAGGCGTTGGCCCGCTCCACCTCGGTCAGCGTCTCCGCGATCTGGACTTCCTTGACCGCGACGTCACGGTCGAGCAGCTGATCGCGGGCACGCCACACGACTCCCATGGCACCTCGGCCGATGGGGGCCTCTAGCCGGTAGCGCCCGGCGATCACCCGGCCGGTGTCCGCCAAAGGGTGCATAGGCGGACCATACACGGTGTTCGCTGAAAGGTCCCTGGGGGGCGGCTAAGCATTGGTTAAGTGAAGGTCTCTTTCCCGTTCAGGGCCGCGCCCCGATGCTGAGCAGCGGCCCGGACGGGTCCGCGAAGAAGTCATTGCCCTTGTCGTCCACCACCACGAACGCCGGGAAGTCCCGCACCTCGATCCGCCACACGGCCTCCATACCGAGCTCGGGGTACTCGAGCACCTCGACCCGGGTGATGCAGTCCTGGGCCAGCCGCGCCGCCGCGCCGCCGATCGAGCCCAGGTAGAAACCGCCGTACTGCTGGCACGCCGCCGTCACGGCCGCGGAGCGGTTGCCCTTGGCCAGCATGACCAGCGAGCCGCCCGCGGCCTGGAACCGGTCCACGTAGGAATCCATCCGGCCCGCCGTCGTGGGCCCGAACGACCCGGACGCGTAGCCCGCGGGCGTCTTGGCCGGCCCGGCGTAGTAGACGGGGTGATCCCGCAGGTACGCGGGCATGGGCTCGCCCGCGTCCAGCCGCTCGGCGATCTTGGCGTGCGCGATGTCCCGCGCCACCACCAGCGGCCCGGTCAGCGCCACCCGGGTCCGCACCGGGTACCTGGTCAGCTCGGCCCGGATCGAGTCCATCGGCTGGTTCAGGTCGATCGCCACGACCTCGCCGTCCTCGGACGCCACGGCGACATCGGGCAGGTACTGCGCCGGGTCGGTCTCCAGCTGCTCGAGGAACACCCCGTCAGCGGTGATCTTCCCCAGCGCCTGCCGGTCCGCGGAGCAGGACACCGCGATCGCGACCGGGCACGACGCCCCGTGCCGCGGCAACCGGATGACCCGCACGTCGTGGCAGAAGTACTTGCCGCCGAATTGCGCGCCGATGCCGATCCGCCGCGTGATGTCGAGCACCGCGGCCTCGAGCTCGAGGTCCCGGAACCCGTGCCCCGCAGCCGACCCCGAAACCGGCAGCGTATCCAGGTACTTCGCCGACGCGTACTTGGCCGTCTTGAGCGCGTACTCGGCCGACGTCCCGCCCACCACGATGGCCAGGTGGTACGGCGGGCACGCCGCGGTGCCCAGCGACCGGATCTTCTCCTCGAGGAACTTGAGCATGCCCGCGGGGTTCAGGACCGCCTTCGTCTCCTGGTACAGGAACGACTTGTTGGCCGAGCCGCCGCCCTTGGCCATGAACAGGAACTTGTACTGGTCCCCGCCGGCGGCGTAGATCTCGATCTGGGCCGGCAGGTTGCTGCCGGTGTTCCGCTCGTCCCACATGGTCAGGGGCGCGAGCTGGGAGTACCGCAGGTTCAGCGTGGTGTACGCGTCGTAGACGCCGCGCGCGATGTGCTCCTCGTCCCGCCCGTCGGTCAGCACCTGCTGGCCGCGCTTGCCCATCACGATGGCGGTGCCGGTGTCCTGGCACATGGGCAGCACCCCGCCGGCCGCGATGCACGCGTTCTTCAGCAGGTCGCGCGCCACGTACCGGTCGTTCGGGCTGGCCTCCGGATCGTCCAGGATGGACCGTAGCTGGCGCAGGTGCGCGGGCCGCAGCAAGTGGGCGATATCGTGCATGGCCGCCGACGTCAGCAGGGTGAGCAGCTGCGGCTCCACCTCAAGAAATTTCCTGCCGAACGAAGCGTGGCTCGCCACGCCGTCACTGCTCAGCCGCCTGTACGTGGTGTCGTCCCCCCCGGTCGGCAGCAGATCCGTATAACTGAACTCCGGCAAGACCTCTCCTTCCGCCCAGACCCGGCCCGGGCCTCCTGCTCAGCTTAGGACGGTCCGAGACCACTCCGAATCCCGCGCCGCGGCCCGTGCGCCCGCCCCTGCGCCCGCCCGTGCGTCCGCCCCGCCGCCCCGCCCCCGTCCCGGCCGCCCCGTGCGCCCGTCCCGTGCCGGCAGTCCCTGGTGCCCCGTCGATCTCACCAGTTCCAGGCGTTTCGGGTGTCGGCCGCCCGGTTTTGGCAGAAACAAACCCTGTGTCTTGCTGATCACGACTTGTAGATGTATGACCAAGCTTGTATCGTGACGCTATGCGGCGGCGTCGCGCCGCGCGGTGCCCCCGTCCGCGCGATGTGTGCTAAGCACGCGGTGCCCCCGTCCGCGTCCGGCTGAGCTGCGGCGCCGCCGCCGTATCTTTTTCTTCCCGTTGTCCCGGTCGCCGGGCGCCTGCCCCGGCGGCGACGCCCGCGGCGACCAGGACCGCCCCGGCGATGTCGGCCAGCCCGATCCGCTCCGCGCCCCGCAGCAGCGCCGCGGATGCCCGCAGGCACCCGGATAGCGGCCCGGTCGCACCTCCACATCAGGCAACCTAAGGCCGCGGAGGCCGACTTCAGCAGCGTGCTGAGAAATTGCTCCGGCTGGGCTGGATTGTTGCCGAATTCGTGGGTAAACGGCCGATTGGGCGGCTTGGGCCGCATGTGTAAAGCGCGAGGAGGGTGGGATGTCAGCATCGCCCGATACGGTCAGCAGTCCCGCGATCCGGAGCCTGATCCCAGCGCGGATCGACCGGCTCCCGTGGTCCCGGTTCCACACCAGGCTGGTGATGGCGCTCGGCGTGGCCTGGATCCTGGACGGCCTGGAGATCACGATCGCCGCCGCCGTCGGCCCGGACCTGACCCACAACAACACCTTGCACATGTCGGCCGGCTCGGTCGCCGACATCGCGACCTGGTACCTGATCGGCGAGGTCATCGGCGCGCTGTTCTTCGGGCAGCTGTCCGACAAGCTCGGCCGGAAGAACCTGTTCATGGTCACGCTGGGCGTGTACCTGATCGGCAGCGGCCTGACCGCGGCGACGCCGGCCGGCGGCTACTGGTTCCTCTTCCTCTACCTCACGCGGGTGGTGGCCGGCATGGGGATCGGGGGCGAGTACGCGGCGATCAACTCGGCCATCGACGAGATGATTCCGGCCAAGTACCGTGGCCGGGTCGACCTGGCCGTCAACGGCACCTACTGGGCCGGGGCGTTCCTGGGTACCGTCGTCACCCTGGTCGCGCTGAACCACATCTCGGTCACGCTGGGCTGGCGCATCGCCTACCTGGTCGGACCGGTACTCGCCCTGGTGATCATCTTCGTCCGGAAGCACCTGCCCGAGAGCCCCCGCTGGCAGATCATGCACGGCCGGGAGCAACAAGCCGAGGCCTCCATCGCCGAGATCGAAGCCGACGTGGAAAGGACCAAGGGCGCGCTCCCGCCGGTGGATCCGAGCCAGGAACTGGAGATCCAGCCGACCGAGAACATCGGCTACCTGGCGCTGCTGCGCACGCTGTTCCGGCATTACCCGGCCCGGTCGGTGTACGGCGGGACGCTGATGATCACCCAGTCGTTCCTCTACAACGCGATCTTCTTCACCTACGGGCTGGTCCTGGAGTACTTCTTCCATGTTCCGACCGGCGACACCCCCTACTACTTCATGGCGTTCTGCGTCGGGAACCTGCTCGGGCCACTGACTCTCGGGCGGCTGTTCGACACGATCGGCCGCCGCAAGATGATCTCCGGCACCTACCTGGTGTCCGGCATCCTGCTGGTCATCACCGCGCAGCTGTTCAAGGCGGGCACGCTGAACGCCGTCACCCAGACGCTGTGCTGGTCGGTGATCTTCTTCTTCGCCTCGGCCGGCGCCTCGGCCGGGTACCTGACCGTCTCCGAGATCTTCCCGCTGGAGGTCCGAGCCAAGGCCATCGCAGTGTTCTTCGCCATCGCCCAGTGCTTCGGCTCGCTCGGCTCGCACCTGTACGGCCACCTGATCGGCACCGGCCAGGACAAGAACAGCCTCTACTGGGGCTACCTGCTCGGCGCGGGAGCGATGATCCTGGGCGGCGTCGTCGCGGCGTTCCTCGCCGTCGACGCCGAGGGCAAGTCCCTGGAGGACATCGCCAAGCCGCTGTCCGTCATCGCCAAGCCCGCCCAGGCGATCTTCCGCTCCGGCGACCACTCCGGAGGCCGCCCCGGAGGCCTGGCCCCCACCGCCGGCGACTAGCCCAAGGACCCCCCGCCTCAACCCCGCCGACGACCAACCCAAAGCCTCCAGCCTCAACCCCTTCGTCCACTCCAGCCCCACCAACCACTTGCGTCACACGCGTGCCGCTCACCCAACCTCATGGATGTGACACCCTAATGGATCTTCCCGTTACGGTGCCACTGTCATTACGTTCCGGCGGCCGGGACTGCGACCCGCCGGACAGCGGCCTGCGCCGGCTAAATCTTCGTGAAGTGCTGGAAGCACTCGTAGTAGGGGTCGGTGGAGTGGGCGAAGTGGGCCGCCTCGGAGCGCTTGACGGCTAGGTAGGCGGTGCTGCGCAGCGGGCCCAGCGCGTCCATCAGCATCGAGTCGGCGCTCAGCGCGTCCAGGGCCGCGTTGAGCGAGGCGGGCAGGCGGTGGGCGCCGCGTTCGGCGCGCTCGCTCTCGCTCAAGGTGGACGGGTCGACGTTCATGGCCTCCCCGGGATCGATCTTGCCGCGGATGCCGTCCAGGCCGGCGTAGATGAGCCCGGCGAGCGCGAGGTACGGGTTGGCGCTGGAATCCGACGGCTTCAACTCCAGGTTGACCGAACTACCCGGGTCCCCCCGCAGCGGAGAGCAGATCCGGATCGCGGCCTCGCGGTTGTCCATCCCGTAGCAGGTGTACGCGCTGGCCCACATCTGCGGCGCGAGCCGCCGGTAGCTGTTCACGCTGGCGCAGGTCAGTGCGACCAGGGCGGGCAGGTGGGCGAGCAGCCCGCCGATGAAGTAGTAGCCGGTCTGGGACAGGCCGTTCCGGTCGGCGGGATCGGCGAACACGTTCCGCCCGCCGGCCTCGGCGTCCGTGGTCAGCTCGATGAGCGAGGCGTGCAGGTGGGTGCCGTTGCCGGCCTGGTCGGGGATCGGCTTGGGAGCCAGGCTGGCCCACAGGCCGTGCCGGAAGGCCACGCCGCGGACGGTTTCCCGGTACAGCACGTGGTTGTCGGCGGCGCGCAGCGCGTCGGCGTACCTGATCGACATCTCGTGCTGGCCGTGACCGAGCTCGGGGTAGTAGTGCTCGACGACCAGGCCCTGCGCCTCCAGCGCCTCGACGAGTTCCATGGTGAAGTCGTGGGCGAGGTGAAAGCCGGTGGCGGAGTAGCACAGGCTGTCGTCGATCGGGATCAGCCGGTCCGGGATGGACGGCCCGGCGGGGGAGGACTCGCGGCGGCCGATGGTGAACTCGGGCTCGAACGCGGCCTGCATCGCGTACCCCTCGCCCGCCAGCTCGACGATGGCCTGCTTAAGGAAGGTCCGGGCGCACGCCTCCCACGGCGATCCGTCCGGCTTGACCAGGTCCGCGAGCATCGCCGCGGCGCCCGGCGCGTAGGGGAGCGGGACGAACGTGCTGGGGTCGGGCAGGATCCGGACCTCGCCAACCGGCCCCATCCCGGGTACCGGCTGCAGCTGGTCGAGCATGGACATGGCCATCATCGCCACGGTGTGCCCGATGCCGCTGGCCATGCGCTCCCGTAGATGCCCGGTACCGGACGCCTTGCCGCGGATAATCCCGCCGTGGTCGGCGTACAGGAAGCGGACCAGGCGAATCTGCTCCTGGCTGGTCCGGCCCATCACCGTTTCGATCGCTCCGTCTGTCATGGAAAATGGGTAGCACGTTCCCCCCCGTCACGTACAGCAGAGCGAGTCAGAAAGCAAAGCTCATGAGCACACGGCCGGCACCGCGTAACCTGCGGGCATCAGATGCTGACCGAGACCGGGTGCTGGCCCTGCTCACCGATGCGGTGAGCGACGGGCGGCTCACTCCCGACGAGCACGCCGAACGAGTCCAGCGGGCCTGCACGGCCCGGACCCTCGGCGAGCTGGCCGACCTGACCACCGACCTGGCGGTGGCGTCCGCTCAGCCGGTGCGCCTGGACGGCGGCCGGGTGATCAGCGGGATCTTCGGCCCGGCCACGCGGGGCGGCCGCTGGGTGGTGCCGGAGACCCTCACCGTGACCGCCATGTTCGGCGAGGTGGAGGTCGATTTCACCCAGGCCATCCTGCAGGCCCGGCACGTGCAGCTCTACGCCACCGTGGTCGGCGGCCGGCTGCGGCTGGTCGTGCCGGACGGGGTGTCCGTCGTGGTGAGCGGGCACCTGGTGCTCGGCCGCAAACGCGGCGGCACGCCGCCGCCAGCCAGCTCCGATACGCCCCTCATCGAGGTGAAGGGCCTGGTCCTCGGGGGCGAGATCATCGTCCGCACGCCGCCCAGGAGCCGCCGCTTCCGCCTGTTCGGCAGCCGCCGCTGACCCCCGCGGCCAGCACAGCTCAGTCGAACCGAACTGAAGAGTACGCGCGGAGCTTCCAGAGCTGGTGCTCGCTCTTGATACTGCGGATCGTCCCGGACCGGGAGCGCATGACCAGCGAGTGAGTGGTCGCGTGGCCGCGCAGGTACCGGACGCCGTCGACCAGCTCCCCGTCGGTGATCCCGGTAGCGGCGAAGAACACGTCGTCCGACGTGACCAGGTCGTCGGTGGTGAGCACGCGGTTCAGGTCGTGGCCCGCGTCGAGCGCGCGGCGGCGTTCGGCCTCGTCCCGCGGCGCGAGCTTGCCCAGGATGACCCCGCCCAGGCACTTCAGCGCGCACGCCGCGATGATGCCTTCCGGCGTCCCCCCGATGCCGAGCATCAGGTCGATCCCGGTGCCCTCGCGCGCGGCCATGATCGCGCCGGCCACGTCGCCGTCGGTGATCAGGTGGATCCGGGCGCCGCTCGCGCGGACCTCGGAGATCAACTCGGCGTGCCGGGGCCGGTCCAGGATGACCACAGTAACGTCCTTCGGGGAGCAGCCCTTGCCCTTGGCCACGGCCAGGACGTTGGCCGCCGGCGGCGCGTCGAGGTCCACCATCCCGGCCGCCTCGGGGCCGGTGGCCAGCTTGGACATGTAGAACACCGCGGACGGGTCGTACATGGATCCGCGGCCCGCCACGGCCAGGACCGAGACCGCGTTCGGCATGCCGTTGGCGCACAGCCGGGTCCCGTCGATCGGGTCGACCGCCACGTCGCAGGCCGGGCCGGTGCCGTCGCCCACCTCTTCGCCGTTGAATAGCATCGGGGCGTTGTCCTTCTCGCCCTCTCCGATGACCACCACGCCACGCATCGACACCGAGTTGACCAGCATCCGCATTGCGTGCACGGCGGCGCCGTCGGCTCCGTTCTTGTCGCCGCGACCCACCCAGCGCGCGGCCGCCATGGCCGCGGCCTCGGTCACCCGGGCGAGCTCGAGGGCCAGGTTGCGATCGGGGGCGTGACTGTCTGGCTCGGGGACCTGCTGCTTAGCCGTCATACGGATCGCGGCGCGGAACCCTGGCCTTCAGGCTGGGGAGGACACGCCGCGTCACCTCCCCTGAAATGTCGGTACCGTCGAGTACGGTTTTAATTGTCCGCGAAAACCAAGCGGGCACATGCACGACCCAGCACCAAACCGCGGCAGGGCATGCCGTGGCTGCGCGGGGAGGCTTCGGGATACCCGGCCGATGAACCGCGAACCTAAAGCGTGACCGCAAGTCGCGACTGGAATCCTCGTCCATCAGGGCGGTGGAGGATGTCAAGTGGGGTTCCTTCCCGCTGGGCCGGTAAGCCGATCCTATGCAGGCCCCCGCCAGGCTAACCTGGCCGGCGACGAACAGGCCGGTGGTGGCCCGGGGCCAGCGGTCGATGTACCTGACCAGCCCGGCCGGATTCACCCTCGTGGTCACCGGCAACGCGACGTGGGCGCAGCGGCGTGAGCTAGCCGCCGCGCTATACCCGGTCGCTCGCTGAGCTCGGATCCGGCTCGCTGGGGGCGTCCGGCTCGCTGGGGGCGTCTGGCTCGCTGGGGGCGTCTGGCTCGCTGCGCCCGTCCGGCTCGCTGCACGGTTCGGGCACCTTGGCGCGCCGCGGTGTCCGCTTGGGCCGCCGCATCCGCGCCCGTGCGGGCGGTGCCACCTGGTCAGGCGTCTGCGGGGTCCGGACCGGCTCGTCCGCACCGTCTGGACGATCGTCGAACGTCACCTCGATGTGCTGTTCAGGGCGCCGCTGGTTCTGCAGGGCCTGCATCGCCATGCTGGCCCGGTCGGCCTCGGTCAGCGGCGGCTGAACGATGGCCCGCGGCCACAGCCGGCGGGCCAGCACCACATTGATCTCGGCGCTGTACACGGTGACCTCTACCGCGATGTAGATCCAGGCGACCAGGCCGAGCACATCGGCGAATACGCCGTAGACCGAGTCGCTGTGCAGGTAGTGGTGCACCAGCCAGGTGCCGAGGACCTGCAGCACCGTGTACAGGATGCCGCCGGTGATCGCGCCCGGGAGCAGCCTGCCGGTCGGCACGCCCTTCGGCGTCAGCACGCGGAACGCGCCGAGGTACATGCCGACGCTGAACGCCGCGGTCACCAGCTCGAGCGGGATCTTGACCGCCAGCCCGCTGTGCAGGTAGGTGCCCAGGCTGAACAGCCCGGTCGTGACGATCACGCCCGCACCGAGCAGGGCGAGGAACAGGACCGCTCGCCCGAGCCGCGGGACGTACCCCGGCCTGGCCGGCCCGGGCAGGTTCCACACCTGCTCCATCGTGAACAGCCCGGCCTGAGCCAGGCCGGTCGCGCCGTAGACCAAGGCAATGAGGCCCACGACCAGCCCGATGATGCTCGAACGATGAAGCGTATGCACGTTGCCGGTGAGCGTCTTACCGAGCAGCGGGACCTGGCTGGCCACCGCGTTCAGCACGTCCGTGCGGAACGCCTGGTTGATCGACGCGACATAGCCCAGGATGGTCACCAGGACCAACAGCAGCGGGAACAGCGCGACGAATGTGGAATAGGCCAGGTTGGAGACCAGCACGCCGCCGTTGTCGTCCCCGAACTTCTTGATCACGCCGAAGACGAACGCGGTCGGCGTGTACCGCCGCTGGGTGGCGTCCACCGACCTGATCGCCCGCTCGACGGGATTCATCGCGCCTGCCTTGCTGGTGCCTGCTATCCGCTTGCCCAGCAAAACGGCAGGCAAACCGGCCGAGCCGAGGTCAGAAGGGCGCGTCGTCCGCAGCGGCGGGCGGGTCGGAGTCGTCCCGCTTGGCCATGGCCGCCGCGAGCCGGGCCCGCGCGCCGGCCAGCCATTCCTCGCACACCACGGCCAGCCGCTCGCCGCGCTCCCACAGCTCGAGCGACTGCTCCAGGGTCAGGCCGCCGGCCTCCAGCCGCTTGACCACCGCAGCCAGCTTGTCCCGGGCCTGTTCGTACGACAGGGTTTCCTTGGGCGCCGCCTCGGTGCCGCTATCCGTCACGGCATCACACCCTATCGTCGGCGCGGACGGTGAGCTGATCCGCCGCGAACCGGACCGTCAGCGTCTCACCCGGGTCCACTTCGGCCGCGCCGCGGACCACCCCGTCGTTCAGATGCTGCACGATCGCGTAGCCGCGGCTGAGCGTCGACGCGGGCGAGAGGGCGAGCAGTCGGGCCCGGGTGTGCCCGAGATCGTCGCCGCCGCGGGCCAGGCTGGTGGACAGCGACAGCCGGGCCCGCTGCAGCAGGGCGTCGACCCGCTCGGCCTGGCGTTCCACCTCCCGCACCGGGTCGGCCAGGGCCGGGCGCGACCTGGTGGCCCGCAGCCAGGCCGTCTCCCGGTCCAGCCAGCCGGTCACGACCCGCCGGGCCCGGTCACGCAGCTGGCCGATGAGCGCGAGCTGCTCGCTGACGTCGGGCACCACCCGCTTGGCCGCATCGGTCGGCGTGGACGCGCGCAGGTCGGCCACGTAGTCCAGCAACGGCGTGTCCTGCTCGTGGCCGATCGCGCTCACCACCGGAGTCCGGCACGCCGCGACGGCCCGGATCAAGGTCTCGTCGGAGAAGGGGAGCAGGTCCTCCAGCGACCCGCCGCCGCGCGTGATGACGATGACGTCCACCTCGGCGTCTTCGTCCAGCCGCCGCAGCGCGTCGATCACCTCCTCGGCCGCGAACGGCCCCTGCACCGCCGTCTGCTCGACCCGGAACCGGACGGCTGGCCAGCGCCGGGCGGCGTTCTGCAGCACGTCGCGCTCGGCCGCCGAGTCGCGCCCGCAGATGAGGCCGATGACCCGGGGCAGGAAGGGAAGAGCACGTTTTCGTTCGGCAGAAAAGAGGCCTTCCGCACCGAGCTGGCGGCGCAGCCGTTCCAGCCGGGCCAGCAGCTCGCCCACGCCCACCGCGCGGATCTCGAGCGCGGTCAGGGCGAACGAGCCCCGGTTGGCGTTGAAATCCGGCCGGGCGAAGATCACCACCCGGGCCCCCTCGGCGGGTGTCGGCTCGGCCGCGTCGAACACCTGCCGGGTGCAGATAACCCGCACCGATACGGCCGCGACCGGGTCGCGCAGGGTCAGGAACACCGCGTTGCCGCGGACGGCGGCCTCGGCGATCTGCCCTTCCACCCAGATCCGGCCGAGCCGGCCGATCCACCCCCCGACCAGTTGCAGGACGGTGCGGACCGGAACGGGCGACTCCGCCGACGTGTCCAAGCTCACTACTCCTCGCCCTCCGCCTCCGGTCCTACGTCGTCCTGCACCTCCGCCTCCACGTCTTCCCGCGCTTCGATCTCGGCTTCGGCCTCTGCTTCTCCCCGTTTGTCGGCGCTGGTCTCGTCCTCCAGCTTGGCGATCCGCCGCTCGAACATGGCGATGACGTCGGCCCGGTCCGCGTGCGCCTGCTCGTACCCGACCAGCTGCCTGAGCTCCGCGGGATCCAGGTTCCGCAGCCGCGCGCGCAACGACGCGATGGACAGCTCGTCGTAGTTCGGCAGCGGCGCCACCGCCGCCGGGGCCGCGGCCTCGGCCCTCTTAGCGCGCCCGGCTGCCGGAGCACCGACGGCCGGGGCCGGGGCCTTGGCGTCGGCCGCCGCTTCCGCACTGGTGAGCAGCCGCACGTTGCCGGTCTTGTCGAAGTTCCTGGCCGCCGGAACCCGCGCGGCCGCCGGAGCCGAAGCCGCCGGAGCCGCCGCGGCCGAAGCCGGAGCCGCCACGGCCGGAGCCGGAGCCGAAACCGCCACGGCCGAAGCAGGAGCCGCTGAAGCCGAAGCCGCCACGGCCGAAGCGGGAGCCGCCGCCGGAGCTGACGGCGCCGAAGAAACCGGGGCCGGGGCCGGGGCGGTGTCGGCGCGCGTCTGCGATGGCTCGGGCGCGCGGGCCGGCGGAACCTGCTGGCTGGCGGACGTCTTGTTCCTGAGCTTGTCCGTGATGAGCAGGAGCTGGCCGATCCCGGCGAACACCCCGCGCAGCGCCTGCGCCGGCGCCTCTTTAATACGTTCACTAACCTGCGGGACGCGCATGTCGCTCTCTCCCTTAGGGAACTGGTACCTTGCAGCGCCCAGGCAGGCTTTCCCGACATCCCGGGCGTGTGTCGCTGTTAGTCAGCGCGTGTTCCCTGCCGGGTAATCTTCGCGCCTTGAGCCGCCAGGCCGCAAGAGCGCAGCTGACAGGCGGTGGGCCGGGCCCCGGACATGCTCGCCTACCATGGGCATATGCCTTCAAGTCTGCGACGGGTCCTGCTCGCCAAGCCGCGCGGCTACTGTGCCGGCGTTGACCGGGCCGTGCAAGCAGTCGAGATGTCGCTGGACAAATTCGGCCCGCCGGTCTACGTGCGCCGGCAGATCGTGCATAACACGCACGTGGTCGCCGAGCTGGAAAAGCGCGGTGCGATCTTCGTCACCGAGGTCGACGAGGTGCCATCCGGCGCGGTCGTGGTCTTCTCCGCGCACGGCATCGCGCCTGAGGTCCGCCGGGACGCGGAACAAAGGGGCCTGCGCGCCATCGACGCCACCTGCCCGCTGGTCACCAAGGTGCACAACGAGGCACGGCGGTTCGCGGCCAAGGACTACGACATCCTGCTGGTCGGCCACGCCGGGCACGAGGAGGTCGTCGGCACGTCGGGCGAGGCCCCGGACCGGGTGCGGCTCGTCGACGGCGCCGACGGGGCGGCGAACGTCCAGGTCACGGACCCGTCCCGGGTGGTCTGGCTGTCACAGACCACGCTGTCGGTGGACGAGACGGCCGAGACGGTCAGCGCGCTGCGGGAGCGCTTTCCGAACCTCATGGACCCCCCCAGCGACGACATCTGCTACGCGACCCAGAACCGGCAGGCGGCGGTCAAGGTCATCGCGGCCGAGTCCGACCTGGTCATCGTGGTCGGCTCGCCGAACTCTTCGAACTCTGTCCGCCTGGTCGAGGTGGCTAAGGACCATGGCGCGCCCGCCTACCTGGTCGACGACGCGAGCGAGGTCGACGAGCGGTGGCTGGACGGGGTGGCCACGGTCGGCGTGACCAGCGGGGCCTCGGTGCCGGAGGAACTGGTGACCGCGGTGCTCGGCAGGCTGGCCGACTGCGGGTTCGGCACCGTCGAGGAGGTCGAGGCGGTCCCGGAGAACATGACGTTCGCGCTGCCGCGTGAGCTGCGGCCCTCAGCGGCCGCCCGGGCGGCCGCCGCGCGCTGAGCCGCCCGGTCGCCAGATCGCAGACCGCCAGATCGCAGGCCGGTAGCCGCGGCCGATGGCCACCACGATGGTCAGCGCCGTCGCGGTGAACAGCCAGGGCGCCGACGTGCCCAGCGTGACCACGATCCCCTCCGCGGCCAGGAACGTCCCGGACGCGGTAATCACTTCCGCGCAGGCCGACCCGACCAAGAACAGCAGCGGCGGGGCCACCACCACGGCGCGCAGGCCGCTGGTCCTGGTGTAGTAGGCGACAGCACCGCAGCCGCACACGAACGCCGCGCCGGCCAGCGTTCCCCAGCCGGTCCAGTCCGCGATCAGCTGGGTGACAAAGCACAGCGTGAACAGCGCCGCGACCGCCCCGCGGCCGGTGAGACGCACCGAGGCCCGGGGCTCCAGGCGCGGCGCGGTCCGACGGTCCGGTGTCGGCGCCCGCGCTGGCGCAGGTGTTGGTGTCTGCGCCCGGGTCTGCGTCATCGACCCGCGCGCACCAGGCCCACCGGCCGGCCACTCTCGGACGACGGGGCCTCAACCGAGGCCAGCTCAGCCGGGCCGCTGGCCAGCAACTCGGGCGCGGACAGGGCCCGGCTCGTCTCCTGGATCGGCGCCAGCGGCTCGAGGTCGCCGTCGACGACGCCCAGGTCGTTCAGCCGCCTGGCGGTGACCAGCACCCGGCTCTCCAGCGAGCCGACCGTTTGGTTGTAGGCGGACACCGCCTTGGTCAGCGTGCGGCCCAACTGGTCCACGTTCCGGCCCAGCCCGCCAAGCCGTTCGTACAGCTCACGGCCGAGGTCGAACACGGCCCGCGCGTTGTCCGCCAGCGCCTCCTGCTGCCAGGCGTACTGGGCCGTGCGCAGCATCGTGACCAGCGTGGTGGGCGTGGCGATGTGGACCTTGCGGGCCAGGGCGTACTCCAGCAGCCCCGGGTCGTGCTCCAGCGCCGGCGCCAGGAACGCCTCGCCCGGGATGAACAGGATGACGAACTCCGGCGACGGGCTCATCGCGGCCCAGTACGCCTTGCCGGCCAGCCGGTCCACGTGGTCCCGCAGGTGCCGCGCGTGCGCCTCCATCCGGGCGGCGCGCACGTCCTCGTTATCGCTCTCCGCCGCCTCCAGGTACGCCGCGAGCGAGACCTTCGAGTCGACCACGATGTTCTTGCCGCCCGCCAGGCGCACCACCATGTCCGGGCGCAGCGGGCCGTCCGCCGAGGTCACGACGACCTGCTCGTCGAAGTCGCAGCGCGCGCTCATCCCGGCCAGCTCGACCACCCGGCGCAGCTGGAGCTCACCCCAGCGGCCCCGGGCTTCGGGCCGCCGCAGCGCGGTGACCAGCGCCTGGGTCTGCACCCGCAGCTGCTCGGAGGTCTGCCGGGCGATGGCGACCTGCTCGGCCAGCGCGGCGTGTGAGCGGGTCCGGGCCGCGTCGGACTCCCGCAGCTGGTCCTCGACCCGGGCCAGGGTCTCCTTCAGCGGCCCGACCAGGTGCTCGACCGCCGCCCGGCGGCTCTCGAGCTCGCCGGCCGCGTTCGCGTTCGCCGTCCGCAGCCGCCCCTCGGCGACCTCCAGGAACCGGGCCGTGCTCGCGTCCAGCGCCTGCGCGGACAGCGCCTCGAAACGCTCGGCCAGGTGCCCGTCCACCAGCGCGGCCCGCTGTTCGGCGACGCGCGCCCGCGCGCTGGCGTCCGCGCTGGCCGCCGCGAGCCGGCCGCGCGCGTACAGGAAACCGATCGCTGCCCCTATGACGATCCCGAGCAGCAAGCCGAGAAGCAACGAGATCGCACTCATATGCAGCGATGATCGCACCCTGTCCGCAAATACTCCCGCCGACACGCCCGGCATCCGGTATGAAACCAGACGCCGGGGGCGAACTGATCACGGACCGTGGACGGGAAACCACGGACCGTTCGGCAAAAAGAGAATTAGTCCGAACGGCCGTGGTAGCCACCGCCAGGGCCCCGGGTCAGCAGCGCAGCCGCGGCGCCAGCCCGTCGCGGCCGGGCTCCCGGTCGCGGTAGGTCCGCTCGGCGAAGTCCAGGAAGTGCTCGACGTCGCCGATGCTCGACACCAGCCCGAGCGAGACCCGGACCGCGCCGCCGCTCGGCAGGCCGGTCAGTTCCAGGTAGTCATCTACCGTCCGCAGGTCGCGCCGGCCAAACTCGCGCCAGCCCTGCCGCACGACCCGCCGGGTCAGCCCGAACGCCCGCTCCGAGGCCCCCGGGTTACAGAAACAGCCGGCCCGCAGCGAGATGCCGGCCGCGCTCGCGTCCCGCACGACCGCGCGTTCGTCCACCACCGCACCCTGGGGGTCGAGGAAATTGAACGCCACGGTCCCGCCGCGGGCCTCGCCGTCGGCTGGCCCGTACAGCCGCACCATGGGAGCCCCGTTGCCGTGCTTGAGGCCGGCCAGGCAGCCGAGCAGCCAGCTGGTGAGATAGCCGACCCGGCGGTGAATGAGGTCGATCCCGATGTCACCGATCCAGGCCAGGCCGGCGGCGACATCGGGGATGCCGAGGAAATTGACCGTGCCGTCCTCGAACGCGGTCTCGTCGTCGGCGAGCCGGTGCCAGCCGCCCAGCACGCTCGCGCCCCAGACCGTGCCCCCGGAGAACCACGGGCGCCGCAGCCGGGCCAGCGCCTCCCGGCGGGCCAGCAGGCAGCCGATCCCGGTCGGGTAGCCGAACATCTTGTACCAGCTCACGGTCACGAACTCGGGCTTGACCACGGCCAGGTCGAGCCGGTTCGTCGCGGCGAAGGCCGCCGCGTCGAGCAGCACGTCATAGCCGGCCGCCTGGGCCAGGTCCACCCAGGCCAGCGGGTGCTGGACGCCGCTGAAGTTGCTCTGCGCCGGGTAGCCGAACAAGCCCCGCCGGCCGCTGCCGCCGCTGCCGCCACTGCCGCCGCTGCGGCCACTGCGGCCGGGGCGTTCGGCGCGCCCGAGCGCCGCGACGACCTCGGCCTCGGCGATCCGCAGATCCGCCGCCGGCATGCCCACGTAGCTGACCTGCGCACCGCCGGCGCGGGCGAACTCCCTGATGCCGATCATCGCGTTGTGGTTATCGGCGGTCAGCACCAGGCGGGACCGGCGCCGGAACGGATACGCCTCGCCGACCAGGCGGCACGCGCCCGTGGCGTTCGGGGTGAAGATGACCGCGTACTCCTGCTCGGTGGCGTTGAAGTAACGGAGCACGGCCTGCCGGGCCTGGTCGATCAGCCGGGTGGACGCGGCCGAGGCCGGGCTCTCCGAGTGCGGGTTGCCGAAGTACCCGCCGCGCACCCGCGCCATGTGTGTGCGCAGCTGGGCGTCGGAGGCCAGCCCGGCACCGGTGTAATCCAGGTAGACATGGCCGCCGGAGTCGAGGTAGGAGTACTCGGCCGCGCGCAGCTCGTCCAGCCGGGCCGTGGCGGCGTAGTCCGGGTAGGCGGCGAGGAAATCGGACATGGGGCCCCCTTGCGAACCGAACACCTGGGGATCCCGCCGATGCCGTAGCCCGGTTGATCCCCCCTGGGCAATGACTGTACGTCACCGTCATTAACTCTGCGTTAAGCCTGAGCTGCTCCGAAGCTGCCCGTGACGAGCCTGCCGGTCCGGGCTCGCGGGGCCACTAAACTCACGGGGTGAGCTTGTCTATCGGCATCGTCGGCCTGCCCAACGTCGGAAAGTCCACCCTGTTCAACGCGCTGACCCGGGCGGGCGCGCTGGCGTCCAACTACCCGTTCGCCACCATCGAGCCGAACGTCGGCGTGGTCGGCGTCCCCGACCCCCGGCTGGCCGAGCTGGCCAAGCTGTACGATTCGGCGCGGATCGTGCCCGCCACGGTGCGCTTCACCGACATCGCCGGCCTGGTCCGCGGCGCCTCGCAGGGCCAGGGCCTGGGCAACCAGTTCCTGGCCCACATCCGGGAGACCGACGCGATCTGCCAGGTGGTCCGCGTGTTCGCCGACCCGGACGTGACCCACGTGGACGGTGACGTGTCACCCGAACGCGACATCGAGACGGTCGTCACCGAGCTGATCCTGGCCGACCTGCAGACGCTGGACAAAGCCCTGCCGCGGCTGGTCAAGGAGACCAAGTTCGCCAAGGATCCCTCGCGCGCCCAGACCGCCGAGGCCGCGACCAGGGCCCAGCAGCTCCTGGACCAGGGCACCACCTTGTGGGCCGGCGCCGCAGCAGCCGGGGCTCAGTTTGCCGAGTCTGGCCTGTCCGCGTTGCGCGAGCTGCAGCTGCTGACGGCCAAGCCGTTCCTGTACGTGTTCAACATGGACACCTCCGAGCTGGCCGACGAGGACTTGCGCAAGCGCTTGTCCTCCTTGGTCGCTCCGGCCGAGGCGATCTTCCTGGACGCCAAGACCGAGGCCGACCTAGCCGAGCTCCCCGAGGACGAGGCCGCGGAACTGCTCGCCGAGGCCGGCCTGGGCGAGCCGGGGCTGGCCCAGCTGGCCCGGGCCGGGTTCCGCGCCCTCGGCCTGCAGACCTTCCTCACCGCAGGCCCCAAGGAGACCCGCGCCTGGGAGATCAAGGCCGGCGCGACCGCCCCGGAGGCGGCCGGCGTCATCCATACCGACTTCCAGCGCGGCTTCATCAAGGCCGAGGTCGTCTCCTACAACGACCTGATGGCCGCGGGCTCCCTCCCCGCCGCCCGCGCCGCCGGCAAAGCCCGCATCGAAGGCAAGGACTACATCATGAGAGACGGCGACGTAGTCGAGTTCCGCTTCAACGTCTAGCGGGGGGCTGCCGCCCGACCTGCCCCGTCCCCGGCGATCTCCGGGGTCCGCCTGAAGGATGTCGGCTGCGTCGTAAATGGCATCCAGTAGATCAACGGCGCCTGCTTGTTCCAGGGAGATCCGAGCCAAGCGCGGCGCCGCGTGGCGTGACGCGGACGACCGCGACTGGTGACACCGGGCACATACATATACCGTGCTACGACCGTGCTATACGCTGGTTTGCTGAAAGCGGCTGTTGACGTTTCGTCAACCGTCGCACCATGACCAGGAGACAGTAACGATGAGCGTCGGGTCTAGGACCGTGCACGTACCATACATCCTCGAACAGGATGAAGACGGTGTTTGGTGTGCAGCTGCCCAGCTCAGGCCGGGTGTCGGGGCCGTGGGCGACGGTGAGACACGCGAAGCGGCGCTCGATGATCTGCGCGAGGCGCTGCAAGCATTGATTGCCGAGGTCGGCGTCCCGGACGAGCTGACGCTTACCCTTAACGTTGCCTGATAACGGTGCCTTATGCCCACCGCGATCCCGTCCGTTCGGGGAGCACAAGTAGTTAGAGCACTTGAACGGGCTGGATTCGAGGGTCGTGAGGATCAGCGGCAGCCATCACGTGATGAAACACCCTGATGGCCGGACAGTATCGGTGCCAGTCCACAACCGAGACATGGCTAAGGGCACGCTGCGGAACATTCTCGCGATAGTCGGAGTGACCGCTGACGAGCTGCGCGACCTTCTGTGATCAGCCACATGACAAAGCTTCGGGACACGCAAGAGCGAGGGGTACCCGCGTAGTATCGGCTCGGTCAGCGTCGGCGCAGTTGTAGACCGCGCGCCGGAGCGCGGCGGGGTGGAGTTCCGCTTCAATGTCTAGTGGATCCCCGGCTCCGCCCAGGCCCGAGACCGTGACCGTCCTGCGCGGGCCGCCCGCCGCCCCTCCGTCCCGCCGCTCCCGTCCTCCCCCTCCCGTCCCGCGCCCGCAGGTTGTCTCTCGTGGATGACGCCGCGCCAGGGTGTTACGCCTGAGATGACTGAGGCGAACGGTGCATATGAAACGAGCTGAT
>Ga0302178_10001599_pt1 | contig 18858 bp, 11 predicted proteins | sample I_Palsa_E1_3_FD_198790 | JGI IMG/M metagenome (GOLD analysis project Ga0302178, IMG submission 198790) | Peat permafrost microbial communities from Stordalen Mire near Abisko, Sweden - I_Palsa_E1_3 | ecosystem: Environmental > Terrestrial > Soil > Palsa > Peat permafrost | place: Sweden... | reverse complement strand
GGCCTTTTTTTGAAAACCTTTTTTACTCTCGGCGCAATATCCATCCCATAACGATTTCGCTTGCCCGTTTCGGTCACTCCACTGGGTCGCTTGCTGTCCCCAGACAGCCAGGTGGTGGGATCAATCTTGTGCCCACAGTTCGGAAATGCGCTGGAAACCGCAGCCGCGGTCATGCCGTTCTGAAGGTAGGTCCTAAGCAGGCGATAGATTCGCTGCTTGCTAGTACGCTGACGCTGCGCGTATATGGCGATAATTGAAGCACGATCGTGCTTATCAGAAAGAATCCGGATAAACGTGCGACAGCTATCTTCACTGTTGAGGCTAACAAGCGGCTCAATCAAACGCCAATTTTCATCCGACTTCGAGACATGCCCCCGAGTGGAGGAGCGCTTAAGGATAGACGGATCGAATGGGTCTTGCGAGACGGGTTCATAGCGATCTGGTCCACGGTATTCTGACTCCAGACGCTTGCGGAACTCATCAGTGGCAATCCTACAAATGCAGAGCCTTGATCCGGTAACGCGTACTAGATAGGTAGACCCGCTCCCAGGACTGCTGAAAGCCACCCGATAAACCCGATCCGTATCGACATGACGGTACAGTGCTCGCAAGGCGATGGCGACAAGGGGTCTACAAATCGTTCCCATTGCGATACCTCTTTATCCCATAGGCGAGACGAAATTCAGCGTATCCGCTCGGCGACAACAATGAAATGCCAGAGGCGGCAATCTCAAGAGTGAAGGGGCGTTGATGTCCGTGACGATGACCCGGCTTGCAAGCAGCATGCGAAACGCACCCGCCGCAGCCCCTGGCCGAAGGTTAAATCGCCTACTAGCCTGGTGACATGCCTCAAATGCGGTGCGATGACCACCACCCAGCAATTCAGTGAGAACTGCATCCTCTGCCGCGATCTCGCCCACGGTGAACTCATCCCGATCTGCCCGATCGGCATATGGAAAAAGCCATCTCAGATTGCTTGCCCAATTGGAATTGAGTCCGATGTTCTCTGAGAATCGCCACTCGCGACCGCATTCCTCGTGGTATGTCTTCTGCAAAAGCAGGTTGATCCGATCCATGTCGCGGAGAGGACTCCCGTAACGCTTAACACTGACGGCTCGCTCTGTATATCTACCGCCCACGTCGCTCACCGCAAGCAAGTCCGTACTCAATATGGACGGACAGCCGCGCGTAACCTCCGGATGGCGAATTCCGAGTCGCTTGGCGATATCGATCGTCGCATCTCGCTTGCACTTCACCTGATCGTAAATCTCAACGGTGTCAGGCTGCCACCAATAGTATAAAAACGCTGCTAACTCAGCGTCCGAGAACAGATTAAACTGACGCCCGTCAAACTTTGTGCAGACAAAGCGGTGAACACGCCCTAAGGACGAGATTTCATGAACCCTTATCAGAGGCTCGAATTCCATTCCCCAACCCTCACCTCGCCGGCTCTCTGCTCGTCGCTCGATTTCTCTACGAGTTGATTTCATGTCGATATCCTCTTCTTAAACTGCAGGACAGCTCCAACCCTTGAGTGTTGTTATCGATAGTGGCGTTATCAAGCCGCGCAAGAACTTCGCGCCCCCACGATCTACTCCCTTCGAAGTACGTGGATGCGCCGACATGCGATTACTCGACGATCTGTCCGATGATTTTCTCCAAGGGCAATTGTCAGCGTGCGGCCGCCGTTTCATGCAAGGCCAATTGCCTAGCTAACCACACGTGGAGCGCCCCTAGCATGAGTTGCATCTTCTAGGGGCCGCGGAAAACATTAGACGGTCTTTGCACGTGCACCGGAGCCATCCAGGTGTACTTCACCCCGCCTTCCAGTACATCCATGGGAACACACCCCGGTCGCAGTTGAAAACAGGCGCCACACTAGCTTCACCATCGGGCGAAGCGCGAGTCGTTAGGTGGCTCACCTTCCCCTCGGGTGGTAGGATTGCTTAAACAGGCTGCTCTGCGTCGCGCGGCGCAACTTCGTGGTTCGATGCCATACTTGAAAGCCTTGCGGCCATTTCCGGCTACCTTGCGCATCGGCGGATATGTGCCTCCTTCTGTCCCCGAGAGCTGTGTTATCTTTGGCGAGGGTCGGTGGAATTACCGTCTGCACGCTCAGAGCGTGGGTATAGACATCGCGCGCCAGAACAATCTCGACCTCGACGACCACGCGGCCTTTAACTAGGTTGGGCAGTCTCCATCGAATCACCTCAACAACTTTCGAAGCTGCCGACGACGGGCTTGCCCACGCAACGTCGACACGCGTGTGCGGCGCCACCTTCGACTCGGCCGCCCATAGCCTCGCGTACCAAGCGTGACTGGTTGCGATAGCCGGATCGGGCTGGTCCCTGATACGCGAGCCATAGCCAGCATGATCGATCACGTGAGAACCTGCGATATTGGAACTTCGCGACGACGTCTGGACCCCCGCCCGTCGACCCGTGGACTCGCTGTCACGGGTATGGATGGATTGGCGCCGCCGCGTACCTTCACACCCTTCAAAGCTCATGGTTTGCTCCAACCGCCCCGGATGGGATCCGTCATGTTGGGGAGTTTACGCGCCATGTTGGACATTTCAAGCTCGAAAGATGGTGCCCCCTGAATCCAGATCACCCATACTCTCCGCCTCCTGCAAATACCGCAGGTGTGCTTTTACCCATTGAGTACGCACTGAAAGGGAGGAGCTTCCTGTCTTCGGTTGTACGCGCAACAACCTATAGAAAAGGAGGCTCGCCGTAGATCAATACGCCAACAACATCCGAAACAAAGTCAACCCAACCTTGATAATTTAGACGCACTCTTACCAAACACGGATGAAGATCGCGTTCGACATGTTACATCGAACAATTTTCTCAGACGGCCCAACAGCCGGCAAAGTTAATTTAGTTTTACTAACTTAACTTTGCGACACGTGCAATTTTTATGTATACGATCAAGCTCGGATACTCAGCTTGGTATCGACGTAAAAATTGCTGCAAGAATTTGTTAACCGTCTTTGAATAGCAGGATCGCAGACAAACGCAGCGACGTCCAACACTCACTCGTTCTGCGCTGACGAAGTGCCAGAATGGACCACGCTCTAACAGAGCCAACTAAGCGTCAAATTGTTCTCAATAGTTACATAACATGCGAGAAATTGAATGACAAGCAGCCGCGCGTTAGCGGATCGTTTTAAGCGACTACCACGTCTACCGCACAATTCTTCGTTCATGTGCTGTTGAAGTGCTGGCCATGCATGAGCGCAGTTGCCGCCCACAAAATCAAGGCCAGCCTAGCAAGTTAGATCGCAAAATATCGAGTAGAGGTTGCGGCAGACTACGATGCCGCGCGAACACTGAATTTTACTTCCTTTAGAATTGGGTTTTCCCGGCCACCAGGAACAGATGATGACTCGAGCCTTCGTCTCGTACTGTCACGCAGACGAACAGTATCGTGCTGAACTTGACAAGCACCTTTCGCTGCTTCGTCGACAAGGTCTTGTAGACATCTGGAGCGACCACCGGATCCCGCCCGGGGGCGAAATCGAGGCGCACATCAGCGCTGAACTCGATGCGGCCGATCTGGTCATCCTCCTCGTCAGCTCGGACTTCATGAACTCGGATTACTGCTATGGCGTCGAGGTGCAGCGTGCCATGGAACGTCATCACGCAGGTTCAGCGATCGTTGTTCCGATAATCGTACGTCCCTGTGACTGGACATCTTCACCCCTCGGCGGGCTCAAAGCTCTACCGAAAGATGCCAAGCCGTTAGTCAAATGGGCAACCCTTGACGACGCGTTTCTCGATGTCGTCCAGTCGCTTCGTAGGCTAATCACCGAACAGACCAAAGGCAAGCCTCAAGCGACTTCCGACTTTCCTGTAGCTCGGTCCACCGACTCAGCACCTGGTGTCGCGTCGGCACGCCCTCGTTCCGGTACGCTATCCTTGCAGAAAGAGTTCCGCGATATCGACCGCGACAAATTTGTCACCGACGGCTTCAGCTATATAGCTGCTTTTTTTGAAAATTCCCTGCAGGAGATAGCTTCGCGTAACCCTGGATATGAAGGCCTGTTTCGTCGCACGGCGGATGTCGGATTTATCGGAACCATCTATCGAGATGGCAAGAGAGTGGCGGGATGCCACATCCGAATTACCCACTCTTACGGGTCTCGAGGTCAGATAGGCTATTCCGGAAACGATAGCCCACAGGACAACAGTTTCAACGAAATCCTAAGCGTCGATGCCGACGACCAGTCGATGTACCTGAAAGGGATGATGACAAACCGGTCGGGTCGTGAACAGAAGCTCACACACGAAGGAGCCGCCGAACAGCTTTGGCAGCTTTTCATAGAACGATTGAAATAGCGCGCGCGCCAGCAGGTTACCGTCGCTCGATCCCGACATGCTCGCCGGAACCTTTATCACCGTAGGTCGGCGGTAACGACGGACGGTCTTCTGCTTATTCTGTTACCAACTGCCACTGTTCAGTGCGACGGAGAGGTAAGGCTGCCAGCCCTGATACCCCGGCGGCAATTCCGGAACTGCATTGTGGGAATTCTGATGATCGAGGCGCCAATGGCCACACTTCTCCTCCCAAATGGCGAGCAGCTCGGCTGCTTCGGCTTTTTGCTCGGCATCTATTCCAGGATGATGCGAGACTGCAAGCAGAATCGCCAGCGCTTGACTGTCGCCAAAGGGGCGAGCAACGGTTGCGACCGCTTTTTGTAAAGTCTGACCGCATTGCGGATGGTCTATCGCCGCACGTGCGCTGAACAACGCGCCAGAAATCTGGGGCATATACGAATATCCTATATGGTGCCGATAATACTCACCGGCAAGAAATTAGTTTGTAGAACTACTCCTCGTGCAATTGGCTCGCGCCTTCTTCGTTTCGCGCGATATCCATGCAAAGGCATGGCGCATGCGACCGTCAACGAGCAGCAAAGTAACATCTTGCCATTGGCAGACTCGATGGACGGGTGTCCGTGATTTGCGGTGCTCGCTAGCGCAATTTCACATATCTGTTACGTCCGTCGGCGCCACCGAGGGTCGACGCCCCCTTTCGCCCTCTGTTCTGTCGCGCAGCTTTAGTTTAGCGGCCGATTCGGACACTGCCACGTTGAGTTCGACTAACCATCGGCAGGCCACGTCCTCCTCTGCTTGACGCGCACGGATCTCATCGGCGTACCTTGCGACCTTTCTTTCGAGACGGGCGGTCGTTTTGCCATCCCGTTGAGAAAGCCAGCCAATGATTGATCCGCCGAGTGTACCAACCACCGCAATGATTGCCGCTGAGACTTGCCCGTCCATTGTTTTTCCTTGCGCCGGCACGACCGGCTTTTCCGAGTTAATCAATCCAACCGTTGGCCCGGACGCCCGGCCTCATCGCAATAGCTTAATTCGCTCCTGAAGAGCCAGAGCGGTAGGAACGTTTTTGACTACGAGCGTCGCAGCTATGTCAACGAGGGCCTGTCGAGCCTCATGGTCTTTGATCAAGGCGTGCGCGTTCTGATTCAGTGATGTATTGAGAAGCTCGATGATTGCATCACCCGTGTTATCTCGGTACCAGCGGCTGAGCGGATCTTGGGCCTTCAGCACCGCGGCAATCCACCTCAATCCGTCGAGTCGAAGCGGCACACCAAACTCCGCCGCCAGGAAGAAGCAAAAGCGTGTGACGCAACCTTCGTCGCGCCCCATATGAAGCTGCGCCCAGCGCTCGTAGACATCGCGCATCCGCAGGAGCGCGCCTGACCGTAGGCGCTGAAGCGTGTCCGCGTGACCGAATCCGAGCAAATCGCATATGAGTCGCTCTCCATAGAACCAGAAGCGTCCTTTGCCCCAATTCGCCGCGAGTCCATACTCGACCATCGGCCGCCAAACGCGCTCGAATGCCTCGGGATCCTCTCCCTTCGACAAGCGAAGGAAGAGGCCATCAATGAAATGATGAAGTGCATGATGCGCTTCAGGTCCGAGCGCCAGCACAGATTCCCACAGTGTCCGGCCCTCGGGTTCGGACGTCACGATCGAGAGTTCGCCGAGCTTCAGGAGCACGTCGTAGCCGAAGTGGCTCGGAAGATCATACTCGCCATCATCGTCCCTGGCTCGCTGCTTTGCACGCTCGGCCTCATAGGTCCAAAGACGCGCGACAAGCCTAGCGTCTACATTCCCGTCACCTGTGCCGGTCCCCCTGACGAGCCAGTAAAATAGAACTCCAAGAAAATGCCAGTCCAGCCCCATCCCTGTCTGACGTTCAGGGTTCCCCTGCCACCGATTTTCGCCTGACATAAAAGCACGCATCCGTCGGTTGAAGTCCAGTCGCTCGCAGCCGTCGACGACGCGCGTCAATCGGAGATCATCGGCGCTGGCGTCCTTTCCTCGCAGTGGCATGCGTCTGAGTCGCGCGAGCCACACTCCCCACACCCGGTGAGCGCTATCATCGTCTCCATGGTGGGGCGACAGCATGACTAGCCCAGACCACAGCACGCCTGCTTGCAGAAGCCTCCACCACGTAGAGCCGAGCCGATCGCGGTATGTGTACGCGATGTCGACGATCGTGGCCGCTGCTCCGGAATTACCGCTCGTGAGAATCCGAAGCACCGCCCCTTCCCATTCCTCCGACCGGTCGTCGTTCTTCATCCAGAGGTGCATGGCGGCGTGGGCCGCGAACTTCAGTTCGTCGTGCTCATGTCCCATTCGGCTACTGCGGATAGCTTCCGCCGTGGACGCTATCGCGGCAACGGTTGTCTGAACGATTGAGGCGGCATGCTCGGTAGCCTCCGGCGACTTCGCCAGCCAACTGTCACCTGAGACGATGAGGGTCGTAGCGAGAGCAAGTTCAGATTTGGCTCTGGCGGTTACGTCGCTCGTAACGTCGCTCTGGCACTCCCGCAGAAGCATATACAAGCCCGCGGCTTCGTCATCGCCGACTGCTCCCTGCGCCAGCAAGAGCTTCTCGCATTGTTTCGGCAGCAGCAGGTATTGCAGTGGCTTTGCATTTTCGTCTTGCCATGATTCGACTTCGAGGCGGAGATCGTCGGGACATGAAAAAACCAAAACCTCAGTACCCGTCTCGGGATCAGGCGTTGGCCGGTAGTTTTCACGATCGAGCATCGCGGAGATCAGTCTGAATTCCAGAGACTCCTTGGGACCGTCAGGAATCGACCAGGTCGGAATCAGCGCCTGAAGTCGCGCCGCCACTGGCGCTTCGGCTTTAAGGAGGCCAACGACGATGTCCACCAGCGTCTTCTGTCGGTGAGGTGCCAGCGCCCAGCTACGCGCGAACTCGAACAGGACGTCACCAGTCTGGGGCCCGCTCCACGCCATGAATTTGAACTCAACGTGTTCGACGCGGGCACTGTCCCAATAGATTGCACACGGGTCTGTCAGCAGCGGTAAAAGAACCCCAGTGAACAATGATGGGCAGTGTTTTCCAACATTGACAAGCAGGCCGATGAGCGCTGCTGATGTCCCGTCGGAAAGTATCCGCTCGATATATGGCGTCACATCAGCGCCGGCGTCGAGTTGAAGCGTAAGCCAGCGCTCGAGCGCATCCAGCGCGCAGAACAGATTGCCGTCGCGGAGCGAATGGGTCTGGGTCCAGTCGAAGACGCTCCACCCACCATCGAACGTCTTCTCCTTACCGTCCTCCAATTGTAGCGTCAGGCCCGGTGAAGATCCCTTGCGTCCCCTCATCACTTCCGCAACCCATCGTTCGGTGCAGAAATTGACCAGTGCGACCAGTGCCTTGAGTGCTATATCAGGTGCAATCTGCAGAAACGAAAAGAACGGGCCCTTCCAGAACGCTGTCGGATAGCTATCCCGCGCGTAGCCAAGACCCAACTCGATTTCGTGCCGGCTCGAACCGTACTCTCGCTCGGGCTGGTCTTCGATAATGAGAGCGAGTAACACCTCGGCCGCGGTGTCCGGACGCGCACGCATTAGCGGTTGCATGGCATTTCCCTTGAGGCACGCCTCCCTGAAGTCCGTGTCTATCCGCCGTCGTGCGCCTAGGGGCCAGGAAGGTAGCTTCTCGCGGCTTGAGCCAAAGACAGGCGACATCCTGCGCTTCGCCTCATGCTTTTCTCGGTACGCCGCGTCAGTCCGAAACCGTTCGGCGCGCTGCTCGGCTTGTTGACGAACAACGTCGGCAATCCGCGCACTGACCTCGTTGGAGATTTCTCGCCGGCCCGCGAGCTCAAGAGCCCAAGCGCCTACTTCCTCTGGCATGTCCGCAGCCCCGCCGAGCGCAGCTGTAACGAGAAGTGGCTCCCGGTCGACATACATAACGCCGTGCCCCTTCTCGACTTGAACTGTCCGCGCCATGGCCAAAGCCATATTAGCCAGCTCGCGCCGAAATGGCATCGGCGTTCCGTCTGACAGCTCACGCGGAGTTCCAGTTAGCCAGGTTTGAATAATCCTGGCGATCGCGGTCGATACGGCCCCTGTCAACTTTTCTCGTTGCGCTATGAGGAATCGAAGCACTGGCGGCCAGCGGCCAATGATGACCGAGCGAAGCTGCGCCTCCATGTACAGGCCAAGCGATGACATGTTGCCTGGAACGCCGCCGGTCGGGACGGTTCCGATGTGGTGGAACCGGATGAGCAGCCTGGTGAGATGCTTGGCGTTGTTCGCAAGCAGCAAGTCAACGCGCTCTGACAGAAACATCTCGGCTTCAGGGTCGAGACAAAGAGCGTCAAGAAGAATGTCTCCCGCCGTACGAAGCTCAGTCGTCTGAGCAGAAGCGAATGCGGTGTGCCAAGCCGTTCCAGTCTCCGCAGGCTGTCGCAGCAGAAACTGGCCCAGCATCCGAAGCGAGTTGGTCCAAAGAGGGTTCACCGCGAGCGCCGCCCACTGAGCCACATCAGTCGATATCTGCTTGAGGAACTGGAAGCGGGCCCAATCGGCGGCGAGGTCGTGCTCGAACTCAATACGGTTGGTTCTGCGGTTCAGGTGGAGAGGCAGCTCAGCAGGGCCCTGCGTGAACGTCGTGGCGTCGGCCTGCTCGAGCTTGCTAAGCGGGAAGCTTCTCTCGAAGGACGCTTCACGCTTTGCGAGGCGCATCACGAGTGCCTGAACGTCTGGTCGGTTTCCGGTCCAGTAATCCCACAGACGATCAGAAACGGCGGTATGTGACGCAAGGCCACTCGCACTTGAACCAAGCGCAGAGCCGGCCTGGACCACCCAGCCCAGGGCCCTGAGGTTCGTCAGCACTGAAACGGTATCGTCGTGGGCGGTCAGCCAGCCAAGGGAGGGCGACGCCCACAGCGCTAGCATCACATCCAGGATCGTGATGAGCTCGAGTTCGACCGGCGCGGCTCGGCGGCCGCCGAGCATGTCCCCGGCACCTTCGACCCAGTTCTGGGTCTGGGTGATGACGACAACACGCCATACGCCGCCAGCCTGTTCCGCCGGCGCTAGGATAGCCTGGAGGAGCCGCCGGATGATGCCGAGCTCTGCGGGGTCGATACGTTCAGCCGAGTCGATGACCAGGACGTTTTTCGGATTGACCGTTGCGTTAAGAACCAGCGCCAGTTCATGCCTGAGCGGAAGCATGCCGCGCCGCGTAGCGCTGAGCGCCGTCTCAAGATTCTCTGGACCGAACCAGAGTTGCGTCCATGCCCCAAACTGCACGTCGAGCACATTCTTGACGAGCGCTGACTTACCAGAGCCCGACTCGCCGAATACCACTGTTACGGCATTCCCGGAAATCGCACTTCCAAGTCTCGACTTCTCTTCAGTTCGCGGAACGCTATAGCCCGAAGGTAGCTCTGTCTCTATCCGCGTCTTGTAATCGGACGTGATATTCGAGAGAGTTTCCCAATCGCGCTTGTAATCAGGATGGTGGCAAAGGTCGAACTCCATGCGGAGCATCGACCAGAGGTCCTGAAGGTTAATGGTTCCACGACGAAGGCGTATTTCCGTTGCAACGTTGACGAGCCGCTGCCAGAGTTTTTCTGCCTCCGTCGCGTCTCCACTTGCCAGGAGCTGCCGACATTGTGCGATTGCCTGATTCCTGGTCTCCGAGTACGGGAGTTGCAAGTCGACAGGCAGCACATGCAGGCGCCGGATGAGTTCAATCGTCTCTTCCTCAGATGCCTCCGGGCCATTCTTGTCTGGCTTGCGAACGCTGTTGAATACTTTGGCCTGCCCGGGATTGCTCCGGATTCGACCCATGGCGAGCGCGATGTCGGAGCCGGTACATGCATTCTTCACCTCCCGCCAGTTCGGGTCAAAGACGCGGTGCGTGCCCTGTGTCACGAGAGCGAGACCGTCGCCCGATCGGTTCATCGGGCTTTGCGACGCGCGCCACTGTTCCCACGCACAATGCACGAAATCTGCGGGCAGGCCCGAAGCGCTAACCTGGAGATTGCCTTTCGCTGAGATTGCAAGCCGCATGCGCGCTCCTGCGTCACGCTGCGTCGTCAACAACAGGTCGTCGATGCACCACCCCAGTGTCGAAACCTGCGCCTGAAGCTGCATGCCTGCGCCGCCGATCGCAGGCGCCTGCTCGCCCGTTAGCATTTTCACCAGAAGCCAGGCGCTAATCAGATCCTCAAACTCAAATCCGGCACCACTCGTAGACCGCAATGTTGCGGGCGCGCGTTTCTTTATAGCTGGCGTCTTCGGCATCGCTTATGTCGGTCCAAGATTGGACAAGGAACAAAGACTAGCACCAAACAGTTGCGAACACGTAAATGCAATGGGGGACCGGAGGTAGCGTCGCGCAGAAACGCCGGCCGCTCGGCGGCGAAATGGCTGCGGCCAGCTTCTTGTTTGACATTAGACTCGCGCAAGCAGGGTGAGAACAATCATCTCGCTATGCCGCAGCCATAATCTCTTTTTCTGATAACGATCTTCAAGGTCCGTACGAGGTCGTGAGTGTCGCACTAAAGTGCATACAAATTTGACCGGACAATATAAGTCTCATAGTCAAAAGTACCCAGCTTTCAGTCCGCTTTAGGCATCGAACACACAGCGCCTCTCCTCTCGTTGCTGCGATGACAACTCGCTGGCTTGGCGGCTTTCCATCGAAGGCGGTCGAACCACGATGGTCTTGACCTAACGTCTCTGGGCGTTTTCCGCACCCTTATCCGATTCCGTAAGCGTCTTCGAGAATGCTAAGCGCTTGATTTCCCGCCATACGTCGGGCCGAGCTTTTCACCCAGTCGCGATAGTCACGCGTCGTCTCGGCTGGGTTCACCCCAATGGCCGTTACTGCCCGGCCGACTTCGGCGGGCGGGATGCCATTGGCAATGATGCTTGCCATCGCGATCGCAAGGGCATCAACATCTCCGACGTAGCGCGCCAGATGTGCCGTTAATACATTGAATTGTTTAAACCAGCCAGTAGCAGCCATTACGCTCGCAAGTCGACCGGCCGTTGTTGACCAGCTTTTCAGGCCTACCGTAGGAGTCAGATAACGGAGCTCGTCGACAATATCCGCAACGCCATCTGCGTAGTCGCTCTCGATAATCTCCCCCGTGTCCGGTCCTGTTCTCCAGGATAGTGCCTCCAACGCGATGTTAGCAATCGCCGCGCAATGCTCGGTCGCCTGCGAAGCATTCGCATCGCGGCTGTAGCTTGACTCTATCCTCGTGAGCGCCAGCCGTTGCCACACATCTTCAAGCAACGCACGGCTGTGGTTAGCAACGAACAACGGCCACGCGACAAGCCGCGTCAGAATATTTGCCGTCTCCGACGAGAGAAAATACGCAGCAGGCTTTCCTCGCAGGGAGGCCGCTACTTCAGTGAACCAAGGGTCAATTTCTGGAAAGGATTGTTGCTGCGCGCCTTCGTACATCTGCAGCGCAGCGGCACATGCCAGCGGAACGGCGTGATCCTCACGGCCCCTGTCGTCAATCCAGACCGGAAGCAAGGGACTGCTGCTCTCTTCCCCGGACACAGCAGTCGGGAAAGTGGCACGCACCTGCTCAGGTTTCGACCAGGAGGCGCCTCCGACCGTGTTGACAATCGCATTGATCGCCGCGTAATAAAAGGCTTGGTGATCCGCATTCTGCCTTTGCCGGAAAACGCTGCTTTCTGTCGATGCTGCGTCCACGATCAGATGAGCCAGCCATCGAATCAGAAGTATCTGGCCACCGAGGGTTTCACGGAGTGCCTCTACAGCAGCCGAGATCGTATCGCTCGCGACCTGTAATCCTGTCTGGATGTCAGCAGGTTCTGCGCGGGTGATGGGCGATAGCAGATTTCTTTCCACGAGATGAGCAATGAGGCGCGCTGTCCATTTACCGTTCCAGCGGCCGTCAGCCTGGTAGCAAGTTTCAACCCGCGTTAGGAGCTCCAGCAGATGCTCATTGCTGTGGTGAGCGTGCAGCAGACATGGCCATGTCACCCATGGACCTGCAGTGCTATCCAGAGCCTTGACGTAGAAGTCCAAATCCCGGCGCCCTGCATCGGCGAGTACCTGGTGTAGAACAGAGGGAATCGGTACCTCCAGGACACTTCGATTTAACGCCTGTTCAGCGTCGCGCGCATTCCGCCAGACCAGTATTGCGCTATCCAGAGGCACAAATTGAGTCGGGACTTCGTCCACTGCACCGGCCATCGCAGACTTCAGCCCTTCCAGTATCTCCTCTTTGACTGCGGCCCAGGTAGTGTCCGAAGCGGCCTGCAGCGCATCGCCCACGCCGGCGTATCCAACACCAAACGCATCGAGCGTTCCCACCATCTCATACGGTGCGGAAAATCCGTGACTCTCCGCTAGGCGGTCGAAATACGACGCGGCAACGCTCCATCCGAGCAGATAGGCGCCCTCAGCGCTGAGCGTTTTCCGCTGGCCATCGTCTCCAGTCAACGCCAGCAGTGACTGAAGTACCGCCGGTATCTCATATCCGATGCCAGTGCACCACGCACCGAAGCTTCGATCATCGGAGGCAAGCGCTTCGATAATCCGGTCGCGACGGTTCGTCGTCAAAGACTGCTCGTCTAGCCAGGTAACCCATGCCGCCAGTTGCTCGACAACATGTAGCCAATCCGCTTCCACGTTGATTGTGGCGCGAGCCCTTTCTTTCGCTGCATCACTATTGAAACGGTATACGTCCTGCGGCTTGGTCATCGGTCGCCCCAAAGATGATCGAAATGCTCTTCTGCTTTTGTCATAGATGCGCTCCATCCACGCGAAAAGGCATTGACCGACGGATGAGCACCTCCTACCGTCGCGCCAAAATGCCAGAGCTCGTCATCTACGATGGCGAACCGGTCGTGGGTCGGTAGGCGTGTTGCTATGCGGTTTCGCCATTGCACATCTGGAACCACGTCACGCGGCAGGCTCGCCCTGAGATATTGAAATAGCTCGTCGCGCATGTTTGCGATGTCAGCATCAGCTATCTCAGGTGACAGTATCCTCACCAATGCAAGTGTTCGCGTTTCCAGGAACGAGCAAAGGGGCTCCAGTCCATGCTCCCTGTCGAAGTAGTTGTCAATGACAAGCAGTCTTCGCGCCGGTTTGAGCGCCTTGTAAAACTCTACAGACGCCAGGCGACCACCTTCATATCCCCGATAATTCAGCTCATCCCGCAGGGGAAAGCTTGGGCTATCGTCTCTGGGAGAGCCTTCGCTCTCCCACCAGTGGGCTGGCCAGCGTAGCACCGGGGCCATTGCCATTGACGGCGGCCCGAGGTCATGAATCTTTGGTACGGTGGTCGTTGAAGGTTTGATACGCACGCTTGTTACCTGTCAGAGCGGCTCGTCGTCTTCGAGATCGTCGCTGGAATCGTCTGGACGCCCACTCTCGATCCCGGCCAACCATTCACTGAATGGACGTGCGGCCTGTCGCACGTCCTTAAGCCGATCAATCACATCGCCAGCGAGCGGCAGCTCGAGCAAAACACTCGTTCTACGCCCGATAGCCGAAAGCGAGTTGCCTGACATCCACGCACGAGACTCATCGACTACGACAAAACGGTCATGCATCGGATGCGCGCCTCCCGACAGCACAAAGAGCCGTGCGTCAATACCGCGCGCTGTGATCTGGTTCATCGCGGAGTGGACCGCATCAAGCTCTCGGCGCGTTGGGTCACTTCGCAGTCTTGTTTTGAGATGAGATGCGGATGTAAACACTTCGACTTTCGCGTTCCCCGGCGCTACCGCCAGAACAAATCTCAGGAACGCTCGCGCGGAAAAGTACGGATCGAACAGCCAGACTGTATTTGCCGCTCTGGTCACAATGCCGCGAACTACGTCCGCAGCCTGCTGCTCTAGTTCGAGCCACATGGGTTCATACCTGGCAAGGGTTGCGCGCTCTTCCCGCCTGGCACGCGCGACCTCCGCTGCGACCTGGAAACTGTCGGGCTTCAGAGATTCCCCTACGAACGCTGGATCGCCACCGCGTCCAAGCCGCCTGCTCACTGAATAGCTATCAATGACCTTGCCATCTTCTGAGATTTCAATGCGGTCAGTCCCGACGATCACTGATGGATTAATGCTGACCTGTCGCAGGTAACCAGTAAATCCGCTGCGCCAGCGAATAGAGAACCTGTCGTCGACAACCTCAGTGGACGTCTGGCTGATCTTTCCCTGCCATTGCACCTTGATAACCTGCCCTGCCCGGGCGATCGGCGAAATCTTGGGTCTGGAGATCCCGTGTGGCCGACGCTGCGTAACGACCAGTCGCATACCTTCGAGCACCGCTTTCGGCCACATTGTTACCCGATAGACTTCTGCCTCGTTGGCTTCGTCATCACCCACCAACAGACTGGCTACTCCCCTGATAACTGGATCGTATCGCACACACAGTAGGCTCCCCTGTAGTTCACTGTGCTCCAGGAGGCTGAAAAACATTGTCTTCCGAAACCATGCATCAAAATCTTCGCTGCCGATGTCTGCAGCGACATCCGGGCTGAGCGCACCGTGCAAACCTCGTACTTCAGCGGCGCCATGCATGCGCGGCGCAAACGCAAGCTCATCGGCAAGCGTCCATTCATCACCAGGAGGTTCGAGGTTGACCGGACTACCCTCCAGACATGCTCCGTCGCCGGTGGTTGGGCTCAAGGGATGAGACGGCAGGAGCAGTGTCCCGCTCCGTGCCTGTTCGAACCATCGCATGGCGTCCTGGACGGGCATAGGGAATCGTGCCACGTGCACAAACCGGTCCTTCGCGCCCAAAACCTGCTTCCAGCGAAAGGGATGATTCGCCGGCATCGGCAAACCGCAGGGCAACAACTCGACCCAGCCGAAGATCAGTCTGCGGACATTGCCGGCACGTCACCAAACAAGGTGAACAACACCATGTTCCCAGCCACAACCTTCAACATCCGTCGTTTCGTTCACATTGCACCTTGGGATCAACGGCGAGGCCAGCGCCAACGCGGTTCAAATGCGGCCGACCAGTATCGGGTCCCGCATTGAACACACAGCGAAAACGTGCCAACTAGGATTATAGAGAGAGTGGCCGCTGCGCGCGGGCAGTTGTCGGACCGAAAGTGTCCGGTAACCGATCTATATCGCGCGCCATTGCCATCCGAATATTCATTTGCTCCCGAACGCCCCCGCGATCTGCCGCGCCCGCTTCACATCATCGCCATGCAGATAGATCGAGGTCGTCGAGATCGAGGCATGTCGGAGGTTGTCGCGCACGATGGTCAGTTCCGCACCGTGCGCGAGCGCATGGGTGGCATGGGTATGGCGCATCCAGTGCGGACTCGCCTGCCGCAGTTTTTGAGCAACCGCCGGACTGTCGGTCTCGACGATGTCGGCAGCCTTTGCAAAAAAACGCTGCATCACCTTCCAGAGCCGCACGCTCGTGATGCGCGCGGCACTGTCCTCGGCGAGACTCGCAATCAGTGGTGTACCCGGGCGCCAGCGGTTGGGCGTCACCGCCAACTGGCGCTCGACCAGATGACGATCGAGCGCCGTGCGAGCGAGCGGCGGCAAGGCGACCCTGGCCACCTTGCGCCCTTTCCCGACGACCTTGAGCCAATGGTCGCCGCGCGCGTCGGTCTCGATATCGCCGAGCGTCGCACCAACCAGTTCGCTCGCGCGCACGCCCGTCGCATACCCGAAGTCCAGGACGAAGCGTAACCGCTGTGCCGCCTCGGGCGCCCAGCCGTATGACCACTCGAGACCGTCGGCGATCGCCCGGATGAGCACCCACTCTCCTTCGGTAAACACATGGGACGTGTCGAGCGCGCCCGCGCGGGCGCTGCCCCGCACCTTCACGCCGGCAAACGGATTCGCAAGCAGGTAGCGCTGCTCGATGAGCCACCGGAACAGCGCGCCCAGCACGGACAGCGTATAGGCGGTCGAACGGGCCGCGAGGCCGCCCGAGAACGGGCGCCAGTCGGGTGCACTGCGCGGCCGGACCGGGCCCACCCAGCGTTCCCTTGGCGTTGGTCGGCGCAGGAATGCGCGATAGGCAACCGCGTCCTCGGTGGTCAGCGACGAAAGCGCCCGCCCCCGTTCGACGATCCCCCACAGGATCAGCCGCTCGGCTTCCTTGCGATACGCGCGCTGCGTCGCCGCTGACTCGTGCAGCGACAGCCACGCCTGAACGGCCTGGTAATCATTGTCCGCATCGAGCGTGCAGGTGGCGCGCGGCGCGCGATAGGCGCCGGTCGAGCCGTCGACCTCATGCGGCAGCCGTATCTTCTCCCACGGGACGATACCGCTGGTTGGCGAACCGACGACAAGCGCCCTCGCCCGCTCGGTCAGCGCCGGGTGCAGGGCGAAGAACGCCTCGATGCGCCGCGCACTGGCGGGGCCGAGCCCGGGAATGGCTTTCCACCACTGGCGGCGACGCGGAATCCGTACGGTCAGGTCCGCCAGCGTTGCAATACCGTGCGCGCGCAAAGTGGCGACCGCGCGCGCCGGCAGCCAGAGCCCAATGTCGTCGGTGATCTGCGGAGTCGGAAGGCGTGCATGCCGCAGGACCTCGATCGCGTCTGCTACCGCCTTCGCCTCCCGTAAATGCTCACCTTCAGTGTGTTCAAAAACAGCGCCGAGTTCCGGCCGGCCGACCTGCCGCGCGAACTTCGCCAGCCGTCGGCGAATGCCACCGAGCACGCCGCGTGCAGAATGCCCTGCCCCGACCCGATCCGGCAGGTAGCGTTCCGCAGCTTTGCGAACCGGCATACCGGCGTACCAGGCGCGCAGCATGGCCAGCTCGTCAGCATCGGGAAACTCCACGGGGCGACTTTCAGGCGAAGGTGTCGAGGTCAGGCGCGTTTTCATAGGTGCCAGTTTTGCACAACAATCACGCTATTGTGATAAGAAAAGTTATCTTAATAGCACGGTCAGCAAGCACATTTGTGACCGAGGCCTCACATCCTATAAGCCCATCGCCGGGTTCGTGAACGGCCGCTGTGGGGATGGCGCGACCGCCTCTTGTCGACCCAACGCTGACATTCAAGCCAGTGCTGCCTCGACGGCCGCTTCGAGGGCACGACGGCCGTTCAGACTGCATCCGAATTAATCAACAAGCGCATCCACGTCGGAGCGGCGGCGAATACGTACCCTATCCTGAGAAATATCGCCATCAGCAACGGGGTCCATTGCTGTCGCCGTTATCCCCTTCGCGGGGTCCCAGAATCCGATCTCGTAGATAAATCCCGTGGTATGCACGTCGGTGTCGAACTGGGTGTAGTAGTCGGCAGAGCCGACAATTACGGGCACTATTAGTTTTGGACCTTCTCCAGCCCAAGCGGCGGACGAACGCTCGACATTTTGTGCATCGGCTTGCTGATTGATGATCAGTTGGGCTTCGTCGCCAGGCATCAGGTTGATTGCCCCGATGCCACCGCCAGCAGCAAGCATTTGCCGGAACGTGGCTTGCGTTCCCGGCAGATCGGCGTTCATGTCGAGAACCATCGCTTCGATATGCCGTAGTCTGAGCGCCGGAGATTTTCCGATGTTCTTCAGTGTGATCTTGAAGGGCACCTGCATACCGCCGTTTGCCCACGTGATCGGACCAGCTGGCTCGATGGATACCGCGATCCACGGTCTTTGATCAGCGATTAGTGCCTGACGACTTAAATCATTAGCCTTCGAACTTGCGTTTGCTGCCGCGACGGCAGCGTTGGCTGATATGCGTGCAGACTCATTCGCGTTAAGCACTAGGACAATTTGGATAAGCGCCACGAGCGCCAACAGAATGCTCGTTACAGTCGATGCCTTGTCCCAAATGTTCTTTTCGTTTTCAACGTGATCTGTAGTTGATGAGTCTTGTGACACCGCGCGCGTGGCTGCCGCAGTCGCGTCACTCGGGCGGTTGTGCAAACGCCAAAGATTCAGCGCCGCGAACGCTAAAAGAAACGCAAAGAGTCCGATGACAGCTGCTTGCCCAAGTGTTTTTGCCATTTTCCCGTCCGATGATTGTTGTTAGGCAACGTCGCAAACATTCTAACGATGTAATTCGAGAACGAACACGTGCTTCGGCCAAGCTGGATATGCTTTTTAACCGACAAGCGCCCAACGTAGCGCGGCGCGGCAGACACCGTGTAGCGAAGTTGCGGACATGCAGGAATTGGCGCACGCGGCGCTCGACAGACGGAAATCGCGCACCTCGAATATCTTAATGCCGCCTCCGTAACGTTGTGCTCTCGGCAACGCCAACGTACGCCTGTCCAAAACATGTCACGACACCGCGACACCTTCAGGCGGCGATCCAGCCCTTTTGGCGTGTGAATGGTCGGTAACGGAGTCGCAACTGCCGCTCAAACCGCCCTGAGCAGCAGCCGGCGAATGACAGAAGTTGGCCGGCCACGGTCCGACACGCCGCTCGCTCAACCGGCCGTGATTGCTCGGAACACCATCAGGAATAAATCGACGGCCGATTCGACCGCGAGCATATTAGAGTTCCATCACAGCGCCCGTATTACCGAAGTAGTAGATGTTTTCGTGCTTGAAACCCCAGCGGCCGCCGTGC